>Ga0075423_10004446_pt1 | contig 13007 bp, 10 predicted proteins | sample SoiMethybrSBSTD2_FD_80114 | JGI IMG/M metagenome (GOLD analysis project Ga0075423, IMG submission 80114) | Bulk soil microbial communities from a Populus tree surrounding site in Tennessee, USA - Soil MetaG P. TD hybrid SBSTD2 | ecosystem: Environmental > Terrestrial > Soil > Tree plantation...
ATGGTGCTGCAGCACCACGAGGGCGCCTACTGGCTCAGAAAATGCGTCGATGCCTTCGATCGGCTCTACCAGGAGGGCGCCACCCGGCCGCGCGTGATGGCGATCGCCATCCATCCCTACATTTCCGGGCAACCGTTTCGCATCAAATACTTAGAGCAGGTTTATGAGCACATCAGTCAATTCTCAGGCGTACTGCATTGGAACGGCGCGGAGATCTATCGCTGGTACCAGGGTGCGGTGCCGCTGCAGGGCTGAGCGGCGACGCACTTTGGTCATTGTGCTCAACTAGGATCGACTTAACTGCTGTGCGCGGGAATCGACTTAACTGCTGTGCGCGGGAAATGATTTAAAACTGTTGTGAGCGGGGAACAACCATGGCGCGTTTCATTGCCCTCCTCATTGTCCTCATCGCGCTGTGGCCGCCGACGCCGGCGCAAGCCGACAAGCGCGTGGCGCTGGTGATCGGCAACTCGGCCTACCAAAACACCTCGGAGTTGCGCAATCCCAGCAACGATGCCTCCGATATTGCCTCGGCGCTGACGCGCTTGGGCTTTCAGGTGACCGACGGACGCGACCTCGACAAGCGCGCTATGGAGCGCACCATTCGCCAGTTCGGGCTGGCGCTCGAGGGCGCCGATATCGCGCTCTTCTTCTATGCCGGCCACGGCATCCAGGTCGGCGGGCAGAACCACCTCATTCCCGTCGATGCGCGGCTGGGGAGCGAGGGCGACGTCGATTTTGAGACCCTGCCGCTGTCGCTGGTCTTGAAGCAGATGGAGCGCGAAGCCAAGACCAGCCTCGTGTTGCTCGATGCCTGCCGCGACAACCCGTTGGCGCGCAACCTGGCGCGCAGCATGGGCACGCGCGCCATCACCATTGGCACCGGGCTCGCCGAGGTGAAGACGGGCATCGGCACCCTGATCGGTTTTTCCACGCAACCCGGCAATGTTGCCGCCGACGGGGTCGGCCGCAATTCGCCCTACGCGGGGGCGCTGCTCAAGCACATCGAGGATTCCGGCAAGGACGTCAGCGGCATTCTGGTCGACGTGCGCAATGACGTCTTGAAGGCCACCAACGGCACGCAAGTGCCCTGGGAGCACACCTCGCTGACGGGGCAGGTCTATTTCCGCCTCGAGCCAGCACCCCCGGAGCCGGCGCCTGCCTCTCCGTCGGGGCGCAACTATGACAAGGAGATGGAAATCGCGCTGTGGAATGCGGTCAAGGACAGTAAAACGCCGGCGATCCTCAAAACCTACCTCGATCGCTTCCCGAAGGGCACGTTTGCGGGCCTGGCCCGCGTCTTGATGGAGGAAGCCGACAAGCCCGGCCGCAGCGGCGCCGCGCCGGGGGATGCCGGGTCCTCGAGCGGCGCGGCCTCCCCGAGTGCGGGCCCCTCCGCCCCGACCGCCGTCAGCAAGGATCCGCGCGCGCTGGCGCGGGCCTTGCAGGCGGAACTGAAAAGGGTTGGCTGCGATCCCGGCCCGATCGACGGCAACTGGGGCAAAAAGGCGGAGGACGCCTTGGCCGAGTTCGCGCGCCAGAGCAAGACCACGCTGGCCCGAGACGCCTCGCAGGAGGCGCTGAAGGCGGTGGCGGCGCAGCCGACGCGCGTCTGTCGCCTGGTTTGCGGGGCCGATGAAATGGAGCGCGACGGCAAGTGCGTCGCCAAGGCGACACCCGCGCGCCGCCGGCCGCAGGTGGTGGAAACCGCCCCCAAGCGCAAGAAGGAGGGCACCTCGGGCCAGATGTGCTGGTCGAACGACCGCCGCAACATGGCGGTGGTGCCGTGCGGGGATGCCGGCTCATCCGGCCAGCGCGCCTATTGACGGCGCCGGTTATGCCTTGGCTGGCGGTAGCATGGCGTTGTGCTGGCCGAGCGTGGGCGCGCGCGTCAAGATACGCGGGCGCTCGCCGTCGAAGGAGACGGGTAGGCCGATCAGGTTCAGGGCCAGGTCGGGCACCGGCTGCAGTATGTCGAGGGCGGCGGTCTGTGGGTGGTCTTTCATGATGCTCATGTCGTTGATGGGCGCACAGGGCACGCCGATCTTTTCCAGGCGCTCGACCCATTCCGCGCTTGGCGCTTGGCGCAGGATCTCGGCCACGGCGCCGATCAGCGAAGCCCTGTTGGCGATGCGCTGGGCGTTGGTCTTGTAGCGCGGGTCTTTGACCCACTCGGGATGGCCGAGCTCGCCGGCGAGTTTGGCGAACAGGCGGTCGTTGGCGGCCGCGACGATCACCTGGCCGTCGGCGGTCTCGAAACCCTCGAAGATCACCACCCCCAGGCTGCCCGTGGGATGCCGCTCGGGCAGGCGCCCGCTCGCCTGGTAGCGCGCAAAGTGGACGGTCAGGAGGCCAAGCGCGGTCTCGAACAGGGAGGTATCGACGACCGCGCCTTTGCCCGATCTTGCGCGCTCGAGCAGGCCGGCGATGCAGCCAAGCGCGCTCCACACGCCCGTGCCGAGGTCGAGCACGGAGGTGCCGATCCTGACCCCCGGCCGATCCGGGTAGCCATTGATGGAGAACAGGCCGGCGAAGGCCTGCACCATCGGCTCGTAGCCTGGATTTTTCTGCATCGGGCCAGCGGCGCCGAAGGCGGAGAGGTTGCAGTAGACAAGGCGGGGGTTAAGGGCGGTCATGGCGGCACTGCCGAGCCCCAAATCCTCCATCACGCCCGGGCGCAGGTTGTGCAGCAGCACGTCGCTGTCGCCAATGTAGCCTTTGAGCCAGGCCAGCGCCGCGCCGTCCTTGAGATCGAGCGTGATGCCGCGCTTGTTGAGGTTGAGGGCATGAAAAGTTGCCGAGGTGTCGAGCCAGAAGGGCGGCCCCCAACCGCGCGCGTCATCCCCCTCGGGCCGCTCGACCTTCAGCACGTCCGCGCCCAGCATCGCCAGGACGTAGCCCGCGTAGGGCCCGGCGATGTTATTGGCGATCTCGACGACCTTCACGCCTTTCAAGGGTAGCATGGCCTTGGCTCTGTTTTGCGTTGTTGGGCAGGGGGCGCGTCAGCGGCCGCTGAAATGCGGCGGGCGCTTTTCCAGGTAGTGGGCCACGCCCTCGCGGAAATCCTCCGTTTCCCGGCAGACCTCCTGCTCGCGGTTGGCGATGGCGGTGGCCTCGGCCAGCGATTGGAACAGGCCTTCGTAGACCTGCCGCTTGATAATGCGGACCGAGCGGGGCGAGGAGAGATTGGCAATTTCGGCGGCGCGCTGCTGCACGGCTTCACCGAAGCCCTCTGCCGCCAAGACGCGCACCAGGCCCAGGCGCTCGGCCTCTTCCGCCGCCACGACGCGTGCCGACAACAACAGGTCCATGGCGTTCATGGGGCCGATCAGGCGCGGCAGCATCCAGGAGATGCCGTGCTCGGCGATGAGCCCGCGGCGGGCAAAGGCGGTGGTGAGCTTGGCGCCGGCGGCCATGTAGCGGATGTCGCAGTAGAGCGTCAGAACCAGGCCGATCCCGGCCACCGCGCCATTGATGCCGGCGATGATCGGCTTGCTAAGGGCAAGGATGTAGCTGTTGCGCTGGGCGAAATTGGCGGCGAGCCCAACACTTGGCGCCGTCTCCGACACCTTGAGGCTCATCTTGCCGGCGACGGCGGCGGACAGGCGCGCCATATCCGCCCCGGCGCAGAAACCGCGTCCCGCGCCGGTCAAGACGATGGCGCGCACGGCCTCGTCTTGGTCGGCGCGCAACAGGGCCGCGCGCAGTTCATCGCCCATGTTCGGCGTGTAGGCATTGAGCCGGTCCGGGCGGTTCAGCGTGATGGTCGCCACCCGCTCGCGGACTGCGTAGAGAATGTCCTGATAGACCTCGCTCATCGACGCTCTCCCTGATCTGCCGTGCGGCCCATGCGGCTTTAATCGCCCATTCGAGCACGTTCGAAATTTTGCCGCCAGCCGAAGCTTTAGACCTTCATTTTGGGATCGAGCCAGTCGCGCAAGGCATCGCCGAACAAATTGAAGCCGAACACGGCAAGCGAGATGGCGACGCCGGGAAAGATCGCCACCCACGGTGCGCTTTCCGCGTACTCCTGGGCGCCCCCCCGCAGCATCAGGCCCCAGGCCGGGGTCGGCTCCTGCACGCCGAGGCCGAGGAAGGAGAGCGAGGCCTCTATCAGGATGGCCTGGCCGACGGCTGCCGTCATCATGATGATGTAGGGGGCCATCACGTTGGGCACCATGTGCCGCAAGACGATACGCGTATGACTAAAGCCACAGGCGCGCGCGGCATCGATGAAGGGCGTCTCGCGTACCGCCAGCGCGCTCGAGCGCACCACGCGGGCGCAGCGCGGGATGAAGGGAATGGTGATGGCAAGGATGACGTTTTGCGCCCCGGTGCCGAAGATCGAGACCACCGCTAGCGCCAGGATGACGAGCGGAAAGGCCATTACGATGTCCATCACGCGCTGGAAGATCAGGTCGAACAGGCCACCGAAATAGGCACTCGCGACCCCCAGGATCAGGCCGATGCTGGCGCCGGCGAAGGCCGAGACGAAGCCAACCAGCAAGGCTGTGCGCGCGCCGTAGACGATACGGGTATAGAGATCGCGCCCAAACTGGTCGGTGCCCAGCCAGTAATCGAGGCTGGGTGCGGTCAGCATATCGCCGAAATTGTTGGCGGTCGGATCAAAGCGCGTGATCTCTTCGGCAAAGATGGCCATGATCATCATGACGATCACGACCAGTCCCCCACCGGCCCCCAGCGGGTTCTGCACTGAGAAGCGCCACAACAGCTGCCAGAAGGACAGGCGGGGCGGCGCCTGGTCGATCGCCGCCCCGCCGCCTGGATGGGAGATGGTTGCCATGCCAAGCCGGCCTTACCTGCGGTAGCGAATGCGCGGGTCGAGCCAGGCATAGATGACGTCGACCACGAGATTGGTGAAGGCGAAGATGGCCACCACCAGCATCACCAGCGCCTGGGTCATGGTGTAGTCTTGGTTGGAGACAGACTCCACGAACAGTTTGCCGAGGCCGTTGAGATTGAAGACCTGCTCGGTGACGACCAGGCCTCCCATCAGAAACGCGAACTCGATGCCGATGATGGTGATGACGGGGAGCAGCGCGTTGCGCAGGGCATGGCGGCGCACGATCAAGTGGCGGAACACGCCCTTAGCCCGCGCGGTCCTGACGTAGTCCTCGCGCAAGACTTCGAGCATGGCGGACCGCGTCATGCGCGTGGCGACGGCCGAATAACGATACCCCGTCGCCAGTGCCGGCCAAATCAGCATACTGAGGTTATAGACGGGATCGACCCAGATCGGCACATATTTGATGGGCGGCATCCAGGGCGAGCCGAACAAGGCCTTGGAGGTGATGAGGATGGCCAAGATGATGAGGATGCCGAGCCAGAACGAGGGCATGGCGACGCCGGCGATCGAAAAGGCGCGCACCAGGTAGTCGATCCAGGTGTTCTGCTTCACCGCCGAGATGGTGCCGAGTGGGATGGCAAGGGCGATCGCGGTTAGCGTCGCCATGATGGCGACCTGCAGGGACAGCTGGAAGCGCAGCCCCACCTCCTCCACGATCGGCCGGCCGGTCCACATCGAGCGGCCGAAGTCGAAGGTGATGAGGCCTTTGATAAAAAACCAGAACTGCATCAGCAGCGGCTGGTCCATGCCGAGTTCCAAGCGGCAGGCCTTCACCACGTTCGGATTGATGCTGCCGCCGCCCGTGGCCAGCCTGAGCGTGCAGATGTCGCCGGGAATGAGCCGCATCAAAAAGAACACCAACGCCGCGGCTCCAAGCAGCGTTGGGATCATCAGGGTCAGGCGCTTGAAGACGTAAAAGTACATGGGCTTTGGGAACGTGCGCCGTTCAGCGCTCCACCAATCGCCTATTTGTCAAGCCACACCATCGACAAGTCCTGGTTCAGGTAGTGGCTGGGCGAGATATTCCAGCCTTTGAGGTAGGAGCGGTGGGGAATGATGCGATACCACCAGAAGGTGATGAAGTTGTGCACCTCTTCGTCGATGGCGCGCTTTTCGTAGGCCCGCATCAACCGGCGTTGCTCGGCCACGTCACCGGTCCTGTTCATGGCCTCGTAGAGCTTGCTCAGTTCCGGATCCTTGAAGCCGCCGTACTGATCGCCGGCGTTGGGCAGGAATTTCGAGGTATCGCCCAACGGGTTGACCACGGACTGGCAGTTGAACTCGAGGGCCACGTCGAAAGCGCCGTTTTCCAGGGTGGCATAGAACGGCGCCGTCGGCTCCATTTTCTGCTCGACGCCGATGCCGACCTGTTTCCACTGGTCGATCAGCCAGGTGCCGACAATGGTGTAGGGCTGGTCGACGGCGCGATTGGCGAGCGTGAACTTGAGATCGGCGGCGCCGGCCTCCTTGAGGAGGCGCTTGGCCTCCTCGCGCGCGGCCTTGATGTCGCTGGAGTAGCCGGCGAGCGCCGCCAATTCCTCCTTGGTCGCGGCCAGGGGATGGTTGGGGAAGACGATGCCGCCCACGGACTTGACCACGGCGATTTTGGAGAGGTCGCGCGAGCCGCTCCAGCGGTCGAGTGCCAGGGTGAGCGCCTTGCGCACGCGCACGTCATCGAATGGCTTCTTGCGGCTGTTCGGCGTGACGATCAGCAGGCAATTCCAGTCGCTTTCCTGGACCGTGATGTCCTTGCCAAGCGCGGCCACCAGGTCGTCGCGGCTTTTTGGCGGCAAGCCGCGAAATTCGATGGCCGCCTGATCGCCGCGGATAGCCTGCACGCGCAGCGATTGGGTCTTGGCAAAAATGGCCTCGAAGCCATCGAGGTAGGGGAGCCCGGCGTGATAGTACTCGGGATTGCGTTTGCCGCGCACCGCCGCGCCGGCTTCGCGGGCCTCAAACACAAAGGGGCCCGAGCCCATCACGTTCTGCTCGAACCAGTGCGGATCCTTATCGAGGATCGCCTTGGCGTAGATGAAGTGATAGGGCGAGGCGAGCGCCGGCAAGAAAGCGCCCGAGGGGTATTTCAGCTTCATGACGAAGGTTTCGTCGTCGGGAGCCGACACGCTCTCGACCATATGGAAATGTTCTTTGCGCGGGCTCTGCACGCCATCGGGCGGAAAGATGATGTGCTGGAAGGAGGCATTGACGTCCTTGGCCGTCAGCGCCGAACCGTCATGGAATTTGACGCCCTTGCGGATCTTGAAGGTGTAGGTCTTGCCGCCATCGCTCGGGGTGGGCATTTCGGTGCACAGGTCGCACACGAAGTCCGTGGTCGAGGCGGGGTTTTTTGGATCGACGCGGATCAGCACGCTGTAGAACGGGGCGATCGGGTGGATCAGGGCGAAGGTCGTCTCCCGGTGGCCGTCGAAGCTCGGCGGCTCATCGGGCACCACGAATTTCAAGATGCCGCCCTTTTTCGGCGTCTCGGCGCCCAGCGCGCTCGATAGCGACAGCGCCAACAAGGCCGCGCTCGCAAATGCGCCGAATTTGCCACGCCGAAAGTTCATTGCAGGTCCTCCCAACACATATCCTGGGCTCTATGCTTGAGCCTTGGGCCGCGCAGCATGTCTCAAATTGGCCGGCATTTCAAACGCAGGCGGCCACGGCACCGGCCGCCACGGGGCCGCACCCTCTCGCCGAGCGCCGGCCGGCTCGGCGCAATCGCGCCGAGCGATCGGAGGCGCGCGGGGGGCGCGCGCGTCAGCACGGCGCCGAGCGCTCGGGGAGGTCCTTGGCGCGTTAGGCCGGGCGCTCAGCTCGCTTCGAACAGGTCGGCTGGGCGCTTCAGGATGGAGGAGGCCTTGGCCGGGGAGATCTTGAACTCCCAGTCCTTGCTGCGGGCGGTGAGGTCGTCGGCCGTCTTTTTTGCCTCCCCGTCGCCGGTCGCGGTGAGCGACAGCCAGGTGTCCTCGCCCTCCCTGCGCAAGCGCAAGGTGATGGCCAAGCCGCCGTCGGCCTCGAGCCGGGCGGTCGAGACCTCGCCCGCCGCCGTACTATCGAGCTTGCGCACGTCCTCAAGATCGATGGCGGCGACCCCGCGTACGACCTGGTCGACGTCGGCGCCCTGCTTGAGTTTCTTGCCTTCGGGGATGGTCACCAGCTTGTGCTTGCCGGCCTCGCCCTCGCGTTCGATGCGGAGCGCCGGCTCGTTCGGCATCTCGACCGTTACCGTCTTGATTTTCGCCGCCTCTAACTCGAAGAGCGTGGGCTGTACCCAGTCGCGCACGCTGGCCGAAACCTGCACGTCGGTATTGGCGAGCCAGGCCTGCGCGTCCTCGGGCCAGCGCACGTAGGTGCCCGATTTGCTCGAGCCGAAGGCGTCCATGCGCTTCTTGCCGATGATGGCCTGGGCGATCACCGCCCCTTGCTGATCGAGCAGGCGCACCTCGCGCGATTTGGTGTCCTTGGCGCCGGCGTCCTCGAGTTCGAGCATGCCGAAGCGGTCGGTCTTGCGCGTCTTGGGCTCGACCAGCTGCGCCTCGGCGAGCCGCACCAGCAGCGTCCGCACGGGCTCGGTCTTGGCAGCATAGCCACCCCGGTCCGCCAGCACCCAGTTTTGCTCCTTGCGCTCGAGCGCCAGCTTCTTGTCGCCCTGGCGCAGCTCGATGCGAGCGATTTTGCCCCCCTGCGCAGTCAGGCCGGGAAACAGCGGCGCGCCGTTGACCTTGGCCTGTGACCAGCGGTTCTGCGAAATATAGGTGGCGGCGGCGACGACAATCGCCACCAGGGCGACGAGGCCGAGCTCCGCGATCGTTCTGGGCTTCATGCCGCGTCTCCCTGATCGCTGCCTGAGCGGCCGTTGCCGCCATTGCCGTCGCGGCGGCGCCGCTGCATGGCAGCCCACCCGACCCCACCGAAGCCGATCAGGACCGGGACCAGGGCGATATTGGCGAACTTGAGCCAGCCGTCGAGCCTGTCGATGTCCTCACGCAGCGCCCGCTTGACCTCGCGCAGTTCGCGCCGGGTCGCGAGCATGTCGGAGCGGAACTTCTCGATGGTCTGCTTCTCGCTTTCACTCAGGATCGCGGCCCCGGCCTCGCCCGCGCTTTCCAGTTTGGCCAATTGGCCCTGCACGTCTTTCAGCTTGTTGGTGAGCAATTGCTCCTTTTCGCGATAGCGCTGTTCGGCATCGCGCCGCAGCTCATTGACCAGCTTGAAGGGGCGCTCCTCGACCCCGCGGGCGCGCAAGCCGATGAGCGAATCGGAGCCGGAAAGATTGTCGAGCGCATTGACCACGAGGGCGGCGTTGCTGGCGTTCGGGATGGCCACCTGCTGGCCCAGGAACTCGCGCGTATCCACCCAGAACTGATCGGACAAAAGGTCGGTATCGGCGACGACCACCACATTGATGCGCCCGCTCGTGCGCGCCGGCTTGATGGTTTGGGCGGCGTCGGTCTTCCCTTCGGGCTTGGCCTCCGTGTTGGCCTCGGCTTTGCCTTCGGGTGGCTTGGCGTCGGCAGGCGCGGCGCCGGGCTCGGCTGGCTTATCGGGCTTGGCGACGCCGTCGGGGAAGGCGGTATTGGCTTCGCCCGTGATGCGGGCGGCGAGCATCAGCGGCTTGCCTTCCGGCTTATAGGCGCGCAACAGTCCGACAGGATCGGGCATGGCGGCGAATTTCTCGGCGGGAATTTGCATGGCCCGCTCGCTGGTCGTGAGGATTGGCGAGACCTGCGTCTTGGCGCCTTCGGCCTTGCTGAGGAAGCCCGGGGTCGACAGGTTGATGCGCTCGATGCCGCCGGAGAGAACGTCGTTCTCATCGATGCGCGAGCGGTCGAGCGTCAACCAGGCGACGTATTCGGTCACCACCGGGCGGGCGCCACCGCCGAATTGCACGCGGCGGGCGCTGGCGATATCGCCGGCTGTCTTGCTCGCGTCGAAGTCCACGCCCCAGGCCTTCAAGATCTTGACGAAATCGCTGCTGGGCGCGCCGGGGCCCATCCCCATCGGTCCCATCCGCCCGAGCTCCGCCACGGGATCGACGAAGACCAGCGCCTTGCCACCGCCGAGCACGAATTGGTCGACGGCAAGCGCGGCCTCGGGGGTGAGCTTGTCGGGCTGGGCAATCATCAAGACGTCGACGTCGGTGGGGATTTCCTTGGCGTCCTGATTGATCGTCTTGACCTCGAAGAACTCGCGGATCTGTTCCATCACCATTTGCGGCGGCTGCGGGCGGCCACCACCCATCATTGCCATCGGCGCCATGCCGCCGTCGAGGGGTAGGCCGGTCATCAGGCCGACGACGCGCTTCTTCGGATTGGCCAGCGTATAGATGAGCTTGGTGACGTCGTACTCGACGAAGGGTTCTCGATCGTTGCTAAAAAAGGCGATCGAGGCGTCGTTGTCCGTCGAGTTATTGCCGGTCAAGCCGAAGTAGCCGGTTTCGCCTTCCGTGTTGAGCCGAATGCCGCGCAAGCCGGCGGCGACGGCGCGATCCTCCGCATCGGAAAAGGGCTCCGGGTCGAACACAGCGACTTCCAGCTGCCCGCGCGAGATGTCGCGGTACTGCTCGAGCAGCGAGCGCACGCGCTCGAAATAGCGCGCGTAGGACGGCGCCGCCTCGCCGAGGCGCTTGGAAAAATAGAGCCGCAAACTGATGGGCTCGTCGATGTTGCGCAGGATGGAGCGGGTGCCCTCGGAGATCGTAAATAGGTGTTGTTGCGTCAGATCCGCCTTGACCGAGCGGAAGGCGGTGGCCGCGAACAGATTGACGGAGAGCAGAATGATGGCGCCAAGGGCAAGCCCGATCCAGGCCAGCGTGTGGCGGGAAAGATGGGCAACGTGCGCGGTCAGGCGCTCGAAGGCGGCGCGCATAGTGGCAAGGATTTGGTGCATGGAGCTGCCTCAGTCAGCTTTTTTCATTTCCACGATCACCCGGTTGGCAAACAGGGCGAAGGCGATGAGCGACAGATAAAAGATGATGCTGGAGAGCTGTATCACTCCCTTGGTGATGCGGTCGAAATGCGACAGAAAACTGAGGGAGGAGATGGCCGATATCAGGAACTCCGGCGCCCAGGTGCGTAACGAGCCCAAGACCAGCTCGAGACCGCTCATCACCAAGAGAAAGCAGATGGTGGCGGCGATGATGAAGGCGATCACCTGGTTCTTGGTCAGCGCCGAGATGCACGAGCCGATGGCGAGGAAGGCTCCGGCCATCAGGAAGCTGCCCACGTAGCTGGCGAAGATCACGCCGTTATCGGGGTCGCCCAGCACGTTGACGGTGATCCACATCGGCAACGTTGCCAGCAACGCCACGCCGATGAAGGCCCAGGCGGCGATGAACTTGCCGAGGATTGCCTCCCAGGGGGAAATCGGCAAGGTCATCAGCAACTCGATGGTGCCGGATTTGCGCTCCTCGGCCCACAGCCGCATGGCAACGGCGGGGACCAACAACAGGTAGAGCCAGGGGTGATACTGGAAGAAGGGTGCGAGGTCCGCCTGCCCGCGCTCGAAGAAACCGCCCACATAGAAGGCGAAGGCGCCCGTCAGGGCGACAAAAATGATGAGAAAGACGGTGGCCAGCGGCGTACTGAAGTAGGCGGCGAACTCGCGCTTGGTGATCGCCCAGGTTTTGCGAACGAACTCAGCCATGGTGCGCCCCATCGTCGGAAGTGGTGACCTCGCGAAAGACTTCATCGAGGCTGCCCCGCTGCACGACCACTTCTTCCACTTCGATCAAGCGCGTGCGAATGAGCGAGGCGAGCTGGGAGGCGGCCGGCGCGCCATCGCGGGGCGCGGCCTGCAGGCGGACCTTGCCATTGTTGGCGCCAACCGTCTCGACGCTGGCGATGGCGGCAAACTCCAAGAGTGCCTTCTTGACGGCCTCGGCACGGCTCGATGGCACGTGCATGGCGATGGTGCCGTGATACGACAAGCGTCGCATCAAGGACTCGGCCGTGCCGTCGGCTACGATGCGGCCCTTGTTGATGATGACCGCACGCGAGCAGACGGCCTCCACCTCCTCGAGGATGTGGGTGGACACGATGATGGCCTTGTCCTTGGCCATCTCGGTGATGAGTTTGCGCACGTGATGCTTCTGATTGGGATCGAGGCCATCCGTCGGCTCGTCCATGATGAGGACCTCGGGATCGTGCAGGATGGCCTGCGCCATCCCGACCCGGCGTTTGTAGCCCTTCGACAGCGTATCGATCTTCTGTTCGAGCACCGCCTCGAGGGCGGCTCTTTCCACGGCGCCGTCGACGCGTCGGTCGGCCTCCGCGCCGTCAAAACCTCGGATCTCCGCGATAAATTGCAAAAAGCGCCGCGTCGTCATGTCGCCATAGGCCGGGGCGCCCTCGGGCATGTAGCCCAATTTGGTTTTCGCCGCGATCGGCTGATCGGCAACGGCGATGCCGCCGATCCAGGCGCTGCCGGAATCGGGTTCGAGGAAGCCGGTGAGCATTTTCATGGTCGTCGATTTGCCGGCGCCGTTGGGGCCGAGAAAGCCCAGCACTTCGCCCTTTGCGACCTCGAGCGAGATGCCATCGACCGCATTGATCGCGCCAAAGCGCTTGCGCAAATCGCGCGCCTCGATCAGGACCGGCATCAGCTTCTCTCCCCAAAATGCTGCGGACCGCAACCCCACGTTTCTATAAGACGGCCCCAGTTCGGCCGATAGCCTGACAGTTTGGCTAGAATGGGTGTAGGCAGTCATCCAGGCGGGCCAACGGCCCCCGACGCGCTGCTTGGCGGGTTTGATCAGAAAGTGCTCCGCGGTGTCAAGGGGTTGAATGGTCACCCCGGCGCCGCCGACGGGCAAGCCGGGCTTGGGGGAGGGCACGGCGCCTACGCGCGCGGCGTGCGCCGGCGATTGCAAGCAACGGCCGGGGTGGCCGCGTCCCTGGCAAATTGGCGTCTCGTTGGCCGGCGGCGAGCCGCCGCGGCGCTTGGCAGCAGCGGGCCGGGGTGGCCTTGGCCTCGGCTCCACTTCTCCATTAGAGTGGCGCCAACCTGTAAAACACAGACGTCGGGAGGAACACAATGATTAAGGTTTGGCGAGGATGGTCGATCGGCGGCTGGCTTGGCGCTGTGCTAGCGCTGGCGATGCTTGCTGCCCAGGCCCCGGCCCTCGCGCAGGAGCCCA
>Ga0075423_10004447_pt1 | contig 13005 bp, 12 predicted proteins | sample SoiMethybrSBSTD2_FD_80114 | JGI IMG/M metagenome (GOLD analysis project Ga0075423, IMG submission 80114) | Bulk soil microbial communities from a Populus tree surrounding site in Tennessee, USA - Soil MetaG P. TD hybrid SBSTD2 | ecosystem: Environmental > Terrestrial > Soil > Tree plantation...
GCGGCAGACGCGCACGCTCTCCGGCGGCGAGGCGCAGCGCATCAACCTCGCCAATCAGCTGGGCGCCCAGCTCGTGGGGACGCTCTACATCCTCGACGAGCCCTCCATCGGGCTCCACGCGCGCGACACCGCGCGACTCGCCGAGCTGTGCGGCGAGCTCGCGGGCGCCGGCAACACCGTGGTGATCGTCGAGCACGACCGCTCGTTCATCCAGTCCGCCGACTACCTGGTCGAGATGGGCCCGGGCTCGGGCGATCGCGGGGGCACCGTGACCTTCGCGGGCACCCAGGCGGAGTTCGCGCGGGATCCGCACTCGCTCACCGCGCGCTACCTCAGCGGACGCGACGGGATTCCCCTTCCCCTGACGCGCCGCGAGGGGCGCCGGGCCCTCGTCGTCCGGGGGGCGCGGGCGCACAACCTGCGGGACGTGGTCTTCCGCCTCCCCCTTCACACCTTGACGTGCGTGACCGGCGTGTCCGGCTCGGGCAAGTCGACACTGGTCCACGACACGCTCTACCGGGCGGTGGCCCGGCACTTCAAGGCGGACTTCAAGGCGCCGGGCGAGCACGAGGAAATTCGCGGGGTCGAGTATCTCAAGGGCGTGCGCCTGATCGACCAGGAGCCCATCGGCCGCACACCGCGCTCGAACCCCGTCACCTACGTGAAGGTGTTCGACGAGATCCGCAAGCTGTTCGCCGGCCTCCCCCGCGCGCGCACGCTGGGGCTCACCGCGGGCGCCTTCTCCTTCAACGTGCCCGGGGGACGCTGCGAAGCCTGCGAGGGCGGCGGCTACCAGAAGCTCGAGATGTACTTCTTCGAGGACGTGTACGTGACGTGTCCGGAGTGCGAGGGACGCCGCTACCGGCCCGACGTGCTGCGCGTGACCTACAAGGGCAGGAACATCAGCCAGGTCCTCGAGCTCACGGTGGACGAGGCGGTGGAGTTCTTCGGCGCCCACAGCGTGCTCGCGCGCCGGCTCAAGCTCCTCCAGGAGGTGGGCCTCGGCTATCTCCGCCTGGGTCAGCCCGCCACCACCCTGTCGGGCGGCGAGGCGCAGCGGCTCAAGATCGCAGCCGAGCTGGGCACGCGCCAGACCGCCGATCACCTCTACGTACTGGACGAGCCGACCACCGGCCTCCACCTCGACGACGTGAAGAAGCTCCTGCTCGTCCTGAACCGCCTGGTCGACGGCGGCAACACCGTGCTGGTGGTCGAGCATCACCTCGACGTGATCAAGACGGCCGACTGGGTGGTCGACCTCGGGCCGGAGGGCGGCGCCGCCGGCGGCGCCATCATCGCGGAGGGCACGCCGGAGCAGGTGGCGCAGGTGGACGGCTCGTACACCGGCAAGTATCTCCGCGAAGTACTCCCGCGCGGGAACGGGCGGGCCCCCCACGGCCGGACCGGATGAACTTCCATCACCTCCTCGAGGCGGTCGGCATCCTCGCCATCGGGCTGCTGTTCTACTCGTACGCCTATCCCCGCCTGCTCGGCCCCGCCACCCGAGAGCGCGGGGCCCGCGCGCTGCTCCACGGGATCGCCTTCGGAGCCCTTACCGTGGCGATGATGGTCTCCCGCATCGAGATCTCGCCCGGCATCTTCGTCGATGCGCGCGTGATCCCGGTGGCGGTGATCGGCCTATTCGAGGGCACGCCCGCCGCCATGATCGCGGCCGCGACCGGCTGCGTCTATCGCATCTGGATCGGCGGTCCCGGCACCGGCGCGGGCATCTTCTCCCTCGTCTCTGTCGCGGCCGCGGCGGGGCTCATCCGCGAATGGGCACGCGGCGAGGGCGGTCCGCGCGTGCGCCACGCCCTCGTCCTCGCGGGCGCCACGTATGCCCTCACCGTCCTCTCCTTCGCCCTCGTCGGCCGCCGCGGGCTCGAGCTGTTCAGCGACATGTGGCTCGCCTACTTCGTGACGTGCATCGTGGGCATCGGGGTGATGGCCCGCCTCTTCTACGACGTTCCCGAGCAGTTCCGGCTGGGTGCGGAGCGCGCGCGGTTCCGGGCCGTGCTCGACGAGGCCACCGACGGCATCCGCATCATCGACTGCGGCACGCAGCGCATCGTGGATGCCAACCGCGCCGACTGCGCGCTCTCCGGCCTCACGCGTGAGGAGCTGGTCGGGCGCGATCGGCGGGACTTCTGGCCCGAGGATCCCGAGTCGCGCCGGCTCCAGGAATCGGCCTTCGCGGAGACCTACGCGAGTGGGTTCGCCCAGACGCTCGGCTCCCCGTTCCGGACGGGCGGGGGCGACATCGTGCTGGTCGACACCACCCGCCACGTGGTGCGCTTTCAGGACCGTCGCTACGAGATCATCATCTGGCGCCCGGCGCTCGAGCGGATGGCTTCCGAAGCGGCGGCCCGGGAGACATCCGAGCTGCGCGCCGCCACCCTTGTCGCCCGGGCCGCCGCCCACGAGATCAACAATCCCCTGGCGGTGATCCTCGGCTATCTCCAGCTCCTTGAGGGTCGCTGGCCGTCGGACAGCCGCGAGGCGAAGTGGAGCGCGCAGATGCTCGAGGCGGGCGCCCGCATCCGCGACGCGGTGGGACGGCTCAGCAGCCTCATCAAAGTCGAGGCGCGGCCCACCGCGGGCGAGGCGCCGGCCATGCTCGACTCGGTGAGATCAAGCCGCCCCGTCGAGCCGCTCCCCGGCGCGCCGGCCGCGTCCGCTGCTCCCGCGGCGCCCCCCGCGCCGCCGCCCGCCCGTTGACCGCGCGCCTCTATCACGGCTGGGTCATCGTCGGCGGCGCCTTCGTCGTCCTTCTGCTCGCCTACGGCACCCAGTACGCGTTCGGCGTGTTCTTCGCCGCGCTGCTCGCGGAGTTCCATTGGAGCCGCGCCAGCCTCTCCGGCGCGTTCTCGCTGTACACCCTCGTGTACAGCGCGTTCGGGCTCGTCGCGGGCCGCCTCACGGACCGCTGGGGCCCACGGGTGGTCATCGGCGCGGGCGGCGTGCTCCTCGGCGCCGGGCTCGCCGGCATGAGCGCGGTCACCGCCCTCTGGCAGCCGTACGTGCTCTACGGCGCCGTGGCCGCACTGGGCATGTCCACCGCGTACGTCCCGTGCAACGCCACCGTCGTCCGCTGGTTCGTCCGCCGGCGGGGCTTGGCGGTGGGCGTGGCTTCCGCCGGCGGGAGCGTGGGGACCTTCGTGCTCCCGCCCGTGGCGCACTGGCTGGTGAGCGCGCTCGGCTGGCGCCATGCGTACCTGGTCTTCGGCGCCGCGATCTTCGTGGCGCTCGCCGGCGTGGCCTGCGTGATGCGGCGCGATCCCGAGTCGCTCGGCCTCCACCCCGACGGCATCGCCGCCCCCGCGTCGGTCGGCTCGCTCGGCGGCTGGACCGTACGCGAGGCGGTGCGCATCCGCGAGTTCTGGATGCTTTTCTCCGTCTTCGGCCTGACGTGGACGGCCATCTTCATTCCCCTGGTCCACTTGGTACCCCTCGCGCGCGATCTCGGCATCGCGCCCCTGCGCGCGGCGACCCTCGTCTCCGCGCTGGGCGTCGCGGCGGTGGTGGGCCGGCTCACCATGGGCTGGCTCTCCGACCGTGTCGGTCGCCGCGTCATCCTCGCCGGCGCGCTCGCGGCGCAGGCCGCCTCCTTCCTGGCGCTCGGCCGGGCCGCCACGCTGCCCGCGCTCGTCGCCGCCACCCTGCTCTTCGGCTTCTCATACGGCTCGGTGTCCGTGATCTTCCCCGCGATGGTCGCGGACTTCTTCGGCCGCGCTCACGCGGGGTCGCTCGTCGGTCTCATCTTCGGGCTCGCCGGGCCCGCCGCCGCGCTCGGACCCGTGGGCGCGGGCTGGATCTACGACCGTTTCGGCAGCTACGCACTGGCCTGCTGGATCAGCGCCGCGCTCAACCTCGCGGCGCTCGGCCTGGTGACGTTCACGCGGGCGCCGCGCGCGCGGAGGGCGCCATCACCCTTGATTGACCGGGCCGCGGTGGCCCGCTAGACTGGCCCGGCCGCCGCGGAGCCGCGGCGCCAAGGAGACGGCATGCCTGGACTCAAGGACCGGTACTGCATCGTCGGCGTGGGCGAGACCGAGTACAGCCGTCAATCGAACCGCAGCACGCGGGCGATGGCGGTGGACGCCATCCGCAAGGCCATGGACGACGCGGGGCTCAGCGGCGCGCAGGTCGACGGGATGATGTCCTATCAGAGCGGAGACTCCATCGTCTCGAACTGGGTCTCCGGCGACCTCGGCATGCGGCTGAACTTCTACATGGACGTGTTCGGCGGGGGCTCGTCCACCGAGGCCCTGATCGGGCTCGCCATCGGCGCCATCGAGGCGGGGATGTGCAACACGGTGGCGCTATTCCGCTCGATGAACGGCTACTCCGACTTCCGCATCGGCGGCACCGGTGCGCGTGCCGCCCAGCCCGTGCGCGGGATGGATCTCGCGCAGGTGCCCTTCGGGATGCGGAGCGCGGGGCAGAACTTCGCCCCCTCCTTCATGCGACACATGTACGAGTACGGCACGACCTCGGAGCAGGTGGCGGCGGTGCGGGTCGCCCACAGCAAGCACGCCTCGCAGAATCCCAAGGCCTTCCTCAAGGACCGGGTCACGGTGGCCGACGTCGTGGGCTCACGCTGGATCGTGAAGCCGCTTCACCTCCTCGATTGCTGCCTGGAGACCGACAACGCCACCGCGGTGATCGTGACCTCCGCGGAGCGCGCGCGCGATCTCAAGCGCAAGCCGGTGTACATCATGGGGGTGGCGGGCCGGGTCAACAAGCCGCGAACCGATTTCCACTGGGCGCACGGCCCCATCAGCCGCGTCGCCGGCTACTACGCCAAGGACATCGTGTTCGGCCAGGCCGGCATCGGGCCCGAGGACGTGGACGTCACCGGCTCGTACGATGCCTTCACCTTCACCACGATGCTGCAGCTCGAGGAGTACGGCTTCTGCAAGAAGGGGGAGGGCGGCGCCTACGTGTCGAGCGGCATCATCGAGCTCGGCGGCAAGCGCCCGAACAACACCTCGGGCGGGCATCTCTGCGAGGGCTATACCCACGGCATGAGCATGGTGATCGAGAACGTGCGCCAGCTCCGCGGCACCGTCGACGACTACTGCCCCGACGCCGCCGAGGGCAGGCACTCCTACGACTACTCGAGCGGGCGCTGCCGGCAGGTCAAGGACGCCCGCATCAGCATGAACCTCGGCTGGGCGATGCCGCCAACCGGCTCGGCCCTGATCCTCCACAACTGAGCGGGAGCGCGCGATGCCCAACGTCGAATACCGAGGCATGAACCTGGTCATCCCCGAGAACGACTCGGAGTGGCGCGAGCACTTCAAGCTCGCGCGTCAGCGCCACAAGCTGATGCTCCGCAAGTGCGCCACGTGCCGCCTGCTCCGCTACCCGCCCAGCCACGGCTGTCCCTGGTGCCCGGCGCAGGAGTGGACCTGGCAGGAGGTGTCGGGCGGGGGCCACATCTACTCCTACGAGGTGGTGCACCACGCGATCCAGCCCGGCTTCAAGGACTGGACGCCCTACGCGGTCGTGCTCGTCGAGCTGGACGAGCAGCGCGGCAAGCCCACCGCCGACGAGGCGCTGCGCATCGTCGGCAACCTCGTGACCGCGGAGTTCCGGCCCGAGCCGGAGGCCAACGTGGCGATCGGCAAGCGCGTGAAGGCCGTATTCAACGACCTCTCGAACGACTTCGCGCTGCCGCAGTTCACCCTCACCGACGAGCCGTCGGTGGGCCGCGTCTGGCGCTTCCCCGGCTAGACCCGACGCGGGCCTCGTGGTCCAGGTCTTCCTCACCGTGGACAGCGAGGTCTGGCCGGCGACGCCGGCGGCCTTCACCACGCCGGGCGCGCCCCTCGACCTCGAGCCCGCGATCTCGGCGTACTTCGACGGCCACACGCGCTCGGGCGACTTCGGCGTCCCCTTCCAGCTCGACCAGCTGAGGGAGCACGGGCTCCAGGCCACGTTCTTCGTGGAGCCGCTGTTCAGCCTGCTCGCCGGCCGCGGCGCCCTCGCGCGCATGGTCGGGCTCATCCAGTCGGCCGGGCAGGATGTGCAGGTGCACGCGCACACCGAGTGGCTCAGCCTGGTCGCCGAGCCGGGGCTTCCGCGCGCGGGCCACTCCGTGGTGCGCCGCTACCCCGAGGGGGAGCAGGCGGCGATCATCGGACGAGCCGCCGCGCTCCTGCGCGAGGCGGGCGCCGCGCGGCTCCGCGCGTTTCGCGCGGGGGGCTACGGCGCCGATCTCGCGACCCTGCGCGCGCTCGCCGCGTGCGGCATCCCCATGGACACGAGCCTCAACGTGCCGTACCTGGGCGGCCCGTGCGACATACGCGCCGACGGCCCCACGCTGCAGCCCCTGGACCTCGGGCCGACGCTGGAGGTGCCGATCACGTATTTCGAGGACTGGCCGGCCCATCATCGGCCGCTGCAGCTCGGCGCCTGCTCGTCCTGGGAGATCGAGGCCGTGCTCTGGGGCGCCGCCCGCGCGGGATGGCGCACCGCGGTGCTCGTGTTCCACTCGGTGGAGCTGCTCAAGCGGCTGCCAGACATGGCCCGCACCGGAATCACCCGCCCCGAGCGAATCGTCGTGCGGCGCTTCGAGCGCCTGTGCCGCTTCCTCGCCCGGCACCGCGACACGTTCGAGACGGCCGCGTTCGGATCAGTGGACGCGGCGCGCCTACGCGGCCCGCAGCCCCGCGCGGGGCTCAGGTCCCACGTGGGCCGGACGGCGTGGCGCTACGCGGAGCAGATCGCCTCGCGCCTCGGCTGAACACGCCGAGGAGCCGCCCGAGCAGCGCGCGCACCGCCTTCCGTAGCACTCCCGCGAGGTCCGCGAGCGCGGGCATCGGATCGCGCCACCGGAAGACGAAGTAGCGCGCGCCGGGGCGGAGGAAGTCCACGACGTAGTCGACGAGCTCCCGCCCCCGCGAGAGACGGAGGTGCCGATTCTGCACCGCGCCGTGATCGAAGAGTACGGTGAAGAGGCGGCGCGTGTCGGGGATCACGAAGCGGCAGCGCAGACCGCCGCGATAGGACGCGGGCGCGGGGACGCGACCCAGGCCCAGGACGCTGTAGGTGTACCAGCCGAAGGGCGCGCCCGCGTGATACGCGAGAGGCTGGCTCCCCCAGAAGCGTCCGTTTACCTCCATGAAGGCGGAGCGCCCGGTGCCGGGATCGTGGCGGTACTCGACCATGGCCGCCCCTTCCCACTCCAGGCGCCGGAGCAGCGCGACCGATCGCGCGAAGAGCTCCGCGTGCTCGTCGAGCGGGACGCTGATCGCGGCGGTGGAGGTGCCGCCCTCGGGCGGCCACTCGCGCAGTCGGCGATGCTGGAAGCGGAGCACGGGCTCGCCGCGATGCATGAAGACCATGTGGCCGAGACCGAGCCCCGGGCAGAACCCCTGCACCAGGGGAAAGCGGCCGATCGGTACGTAGCGGCCGAGGGCGCGGCGCAGCTCGTCGGCGTCGTAGCAGTACTCGGCCTTCATCAGCGTGAGCCCCGCCGCGCGCAGCCGCGGGCTCATCCCGACGGGATCGCCCCACTTGAGGATGACGGGATAGCGCGCGGCGGCGGCCACGCGCTCCACGTCGTGGGCGCCTTCGGGCTGCCAGGTCTCGGGCACCTCGAGGCCGACGGCGCGTGCGGCGTCGCACGCCACCGCCTTGTCGAGCACCCGCGCCATTCGCGCGGCGTCGGGAATGAGGGGCCGGAGGTCGCCGAGGGCGGCGCGCTCGCCGTTCAGCCAGAGGATGTCGCGCTCCGAGATCGTCATGAGGAAGCGCGCGCCGTGCGCGGCGGCGATCTCGCGGATGAGCGCCAGCGTCTCCGCCTCGCCCGCGGGCGCGATCCAGCCGCGGCGGAGATAGCGCGAGCGGAGCCCGATGCCCTCGGGGCTCCGCGCGATCCCGTACACCGCGACGCCCCGCTCGCCGAGCTCCCTGAGGATGGTGAGCCCGATCGGGGTGTCGATGCCGAGGAGCACGACCGGCGGGGTCGCCGGTGCCCCGTCGGCCACCCCCGGACCTCCCACCCTCAACCTCCCTCGAGGGTTCGGCTGAGCGCGCGGCGAATGATCCGGGGCAGTTTGATCCCGCGCCCGCGGAGCCAGCGGTTGGTCGCGTGGGCGGCGTCCATGGCGTGGATGCGCGCGCGCGCGACGCCGCGCTGCACGAGGCCAGCGTCGCGCATGCGCCGCTCGCCGTCAAAGAAGTCCACGCGCCCCCGGGCCAGGGCGCCCAGCACGAAGTCCGCGGTGAGCGGGCCTGGCTCGGTGAGGCGCATGTGGATGGGCGCGAGCTGATCGGGCTGATGGAAGTCCATGCCCACCACCGGCACCACCTCGGGGCGCGCGCGGCGCACCCGGGCGAGCAGGCGCTCGCTCTGCGGGCGGAAGTAGAAGCGCCCGTCGTGCTTGGTGTTGAGGATCTCCACGGCGTCGCACTGGCCGACCACCCAGTCGGGGTAGCGGTAGCCCGCCTTGATCGGATGGGACAGCACGCACAGGCGCGCGTGCGGCCGGAGCGAGTCGAAGATCGTGCGGTTGTCGCGGAAGTCGACGGTGGCCGCGGACAGCCCCAGGAAGTAGATCGTGAAGCAGTCCATCTCGATGCCGGGAATGAAGAGGAACTCGCCGTCCGAGTGGGCGCGGCAGTCGGCGATGATCGCGTCGACGTCGGGCTGGGTGAGCTCCTCGATGTGCTCGGTCATGCAGGCGAAATCGAGGCCGGCACCGCGGAACGTACGCCGCAGCTCCGCGTAGGTCAGAGCGCCGTCGAAGGAGCGCGTGGAATGCGCGTGCGCGAGTCCGCGAAGCCGCCGCGTGCCGTCCACCTCGTCAGTATAGCGTAGGGGCCTCGATGAGCCGCGTCACCCCCGGGTCAGACGCGCCACGATCGCGTCGAAGGCCTTGTCGGCCAGCGCGCGGACCTCATCGCGGGTCAAGGGCTGGATGGGATGCGGCACCGCGATGGTGGGATACTCGCTCACCCCCAGCGCCGCGGCCTGCGCCCGGGCCGCCCGCTGGAACTCGGTCGAGATGACGGTCGCCGTGGGGATCCCGTTGTCTTCGAAGAACACGCCGTCGTGCACACTGCACGTTGTGCAGGACCCTCAGTCGGCGAGCCCCTCGACGAGGACCTCCGTCTCCTTGAGGATGAGGGCCCGCAGGTCCTCGGGGGCCGGGCGGGCGAACGTGGGCTTCTTCCGGCGCAGGATCGCCTTGGGGCGATGGCGCTCGCGGAGGAGCTCCTCGATGCGGTCGAGCAGGTGGTCGCCCTTGGCCTTGGAGATGTCGAGGAGGGTGATCACCTTTCCGTCGAGGCTCGCGGGGCGGGGGGCGGTGCGCCGGGGCACGGCGACCGAATCGGTGGGGTCCAGGAACTCTTCGCTCATAGCGTCCTCCCGGGGACGGCTCAATGGACGTCGATGCGCCTCGTTACCATGCGCGACATCTTGGAAAATGTCCAGCCCGCGACCACCGCGGTGAAACGCCCGGCGGTGCCGCCCGCCACCAGGAACTTGAAGTTCTGCGGCTCGCGCACCTTGGCGATCAGCGTCTCGTCGGTGGATGGGTCGGGAAACTTGGCGAGGACGCGGGCGGGGAGCCCTTCTCCGCCGTTCACGCCCGGGATCAGATCCTTCACGGGCTTGCGCAGCCGCTCCCAGAGAAAGACGCGCATGCGGTCGGGATCCCAGCCGTCGCCGGCGAGCAGCTGTGCGTGCTCGGGCGACACCACGAGGAGCGTGTCGCCGTGGTGGGTCGACTTGTGGTGTGACATCACCGCCAGCGAATTCACCAGCGTCACGAGGAGGTCCTCGCCCCGATGGCTCTGGTGGTCGTACACCACCTGCGGAGCGTAGCCAGCGAAGACGGAGACGGTGCTGTCACCGGCGGCGAAGCCCTGGCGCACCGAGAGGGGCGGCCACGGACTCTCCTCCTCGCGCTCGGCGATGCAATAGGTGAAGTAGCCGGGATGCGCCATCGTCGACATCGTGATGCCCCCCGCGGCGGCTCCGCCCAGATTACGCACGATGAGGCGGAGGGCGCGGCCGATGGTGGCGTTGGCGCGGTGCCCGGGCCCGAACACGCCCGCGCCCGCGTTGATCTCCAGGCGCGTGCGGATCGGCCCGTTCACGATGAAGAGGGGCGCCGCGCTGTTGGTGGTGGCGGACACCCCGTGGAGGTCGAACGCGTCGTCGCACATCGCCTCCACCCCCGCGATCACCACCGGCATGTACTCGGGCCGGCAGCCCGCCATCACCGCGTTCACCGCGATCTTCTCAACGGTGGCGCGGCCGAAGTTCGGGGGCACCAGCGCCACGAGCGCGTCGCTGGGCCGCCCGGCGGCCGCGACCGCGGCGGCCACCCGCTCGCGCGTGGGCGGCACCACCGGCAAGCCATCGGTGACGCCCCGCGCGTAGAGGATCTCGAAGGGATCGCCGGCGGGGTCCACGCGCGGCCGGTCAGCTCAGGACTTGCAGGCGCGGAAGGCCGCGTAGTCGCCCGCGGCGCGGCTCTTGGTGTCGTCGGCGTCGGTGAGGACGGCGATGCCGGCGGGCTTCGGCACCTCGGCCTCTTTGAAGCGGGTGCGGAAGTCCTCGGCCACGTTGGCGCGCGCCTCCACCCACTCGCCCTTGCCCGCGTCGCCGGTGCGGAGCACGCGCACCTGGGTGAGGCCCGCGCTCGAGCTGAGCGGCGTGCCGACGGGCACCACGCGGCTCCAGATGTACTTGAGGGCCTTCACCGACACGGACGAGTGGGGCCACACCGCGTACACCGAGAGCGCGCTGTCGTTGGTTTTGCTCTGGCGCTCGTCGGAGCCGCGGGGATGCTCCTGGAGACGCCAGGACCACGCCAGCACGGGGTACTGGGTCAGGTCCCACGGCTGCTCACGCGCCGCCTGGATGCCCTGCCCTTCGGAGACCGCTTGAAGGAACCGGCGTCCGCCTTCGTCTCGCACGGTGTAGACCGAGCGCCCGGCGTCCTTGCGCGGCTTCCAGTCCGTGGGGAACTCAGCCACCTTGGCGCGGGAGAAGTCGTCGAGGACGATGCAGTCCTCGGCGCGGGCGGTGGAGGTGGCGAGCAGGAGGGCGAGGACGGCGAGCCCGAGCGGACGCATGGCTACAGCATGCCTGGCTATCGGCCGCGGCGCCACCACTGGTGCACGAGCTGGTCCACCACCTGGACGAGCTGGGCCACCGTCCGGCACTCCTTCACGATGTCGCAGGAAGGCGCGTAGAGGGGCATCACGCTGTCGCCGATGCCCCAGCCCCACTGGCCCTCGGGGTTCAGCCAGATGATGCCCTTCACCCGCTCGCGGATGAGGCGGATGGCCCAGGCCTGCGGGTCGTTGTAGTTGTTGCGGGCGTCGCCCAGGACCAGGACCGTCGTCTTGCGGTCCAGCGTGTCCAGCTCGGTGCGCACGAAGCGGTTGAAGGCGTAGCCGAAGTCGGAGCGGCAGTGATAGTCGACGGGCGAGCCCTTGAGCGCCCATTCGATGGCCCGATCCACCGGATAGGTCTTGAAGGCCTGCGTGACCTCGGCGATCTCGGAGACGAACACGTAGGAGCGCATCCGCGAGAAGCAGTCCTGCAGGCTCCAGACGAGCTGCAGCATGAAGCGGGAGGCGTTCCGCACCGAGTCCGAGACGTCACAGAGCGTGACCAGCTTGGGCTTCTCGCGGTGACGCCGGCGGTAGCGCACCTCCATGGGCACGCCCCCATACTGCAAGCTCTGTCGGATGGTCCGCCGCGAGTCGAGCCGGCCCTTCTCCTCCTGGCGCTGCCGCAGGGCGAGGGCGTCCTTGATCTTGCGGGCGAGACGCGCCACCACCGCCTTCATCTGCGCGACCTCGTCGGGCGACAGCGCGAAGAGCGGCTTGTCGGTGAGCACCTCGCGCGTGAGCTTCTCCCCCTCGCGGAACGCGCGGCGCTCGAGCTCGCGCTCCACGTGCTGGCGGATCATCCGTCGGAAGGCTTCGAGCCGGAGGTCGAGGTAGTTGCGGATCCGCGCGAGCTGCCCGGGATCGAGCCCCTGAGCCTCCAGCATCTGCATGATCCGGGAGAGATCGCGCTCGATCGCCTCCCAGTCGAACTTGTCGTAGATGCGGCGTGAGAAGTAGCCGATCTGGAGGAAGTACATCAGCCGCTCGAGCCCGGCCCCCTGCCCCTGACCGCGGATCGCCATCTCCATCTCGGCGCCCTCGCCCTGGAGCATCAGCTCGGTCATCTCGTCCAGATTGAGGCCGTCCTCGGCCATGAGCTTGTCGAGCATGTCCCGCATCTTCGGGTCCTCGGGCCCCAGGGCCTTCTTCAGCCCGGCGCCGAGCGCCTCGAGATCGAGGAAGTAGAGATCGAAGATGCGGTCGAAGGTCGGGAGGTCGCGCGCCTCCTTGACGAGCGTGGCGGCCAGCGCCGACTTGAAGGTCTCGCGCGTCTCCACTCCGATCTCGGTGGCCGCGGCCAGCGAGTCCAGCGCCTCGCTGGTGGAGATGCGCAGCTCCGCCCGCCGCAGGTCGCCGATGAACTCGAGGATGCGCTGTTCCATCGCTCAGCGGGTGAAGGTCACGTACGAGGACTTGAAGACCTCCTCGTTGCCGTCGCGGGTGATCGGGACGAGGCGGCCGTCCTCCAGGCGCAGCAGGCCGTGGAAGGAGCCACGACAGATGAAGTGCGTCTGCTTGAGCTTCCAGCCGAGCGGCCCCGCCGGCGTCTCCTCGTCGACCTCCACCGCGCGCGTGACGTCGGGTACGTCCCCCACGAGGTGCAGGACGCGCACGGGGCCCTCCGCGCACCGGAGTCCCAGCACCACCTTGTAGGCGAGGCCCTGGCGGAACGTCTCCACGGTCATCTCGCCCGGGTGGAGCAGGTGCGGCACGGCGTCGGGCATGACGGTGCGGAAGAAGTCCCGGGGGGTGGGATGCACGTAGTAGAAATGCCAGCGTCCGGCCGCGGAGATCCAGAGCTTGGTGTACTCCCCGAGCGCGCCGGAGATGCACCGCCCTCCCTCGATCAGGGCAGGCCCC
>Ga0075423_10004448_pt1 | contig 13004 bp, 9 predicted proteins | sample SoiMethybrSBSTD2_FD_80114 | JGI IMG/M metagenome (GOLD analysis project Ga0075423, IMG submission 80114) | Bulk soil microbial communities from a Populus tree surrounding site in Tennessee, USA - Soil MetaG P. TD hybrid SBSTD2 | ecosystem: Environmental > Terrestrial > Soil > Tree plantation...
CTCTACCGCGCCGACACGGTCGCCTATCCCTTCCTGCCGACCTCCGAGAAGTGGGGGCTGCTGCGCCATCTGGAGCGCTTTGCCCACCTGGCCGGCGCCGACTTCTCGATCTGGAGGGTCCAGCGGGCCTACCCGGCCGAGCGCTACGCGGCCGACCTGGCCGACCTCGCCGACGAGCGCCACACCGACGCCGAGAGCTGGAGGCGATACCTGGAGGGGCACGAGGCGCGGCTGCGCGAACTGCGCTCCCATGTCCCCGAGGTCTACATCGCCGTCTCGCTGGTCGAGGGCGGGGGCGGCCCGAGCGCCCTGCGCTCGTTCGGACGAGTGCGCCGCCGGGTCGAGGAGCTTGCCGGCGTCGGTGCGCCCCAGCCGATCTCGGGCTCCGAGCTGGAGGCGCTGGCGGCCATCGAGCAGCGCACCTTCGACCGCCTCAGCGGGGCACTCGCTCTGGAGCGGGCATCGACCGAGGAGTTGCATTGGCTGCTGCGCCGCGCCGCCTGTCGCGGCGTCGCCGAGCCTACGCTTGACCGCCATTGGCAGCCCAACGCGCTGGTCGTCGTCGCACCCGGCGGGTCGGTCGCCTACGAACCCCAGGAGTCCGAGCTTTGGCGCTGCGCCAACGCGCCCGCGACCGAGCATCCCGGCGAGCCGCCGTCGCTTGAGGTCGAGGCCGAGGAGGGCACCGCCTACCAAGCCTTCCTCTGCGCGGGATCGCTCGCCGAGGAGGCCGAGTTCCCCGGCGCCGCTGAGATTCTTTTCGGCCCGGCCGAAGACGCCGGCTTCCCGGTCGACGTGGTCCTGCACGCCGATTGGATTGGCAACCGCGAAGCGCTCGGCCAGGTGCGCAAGCGCATCCTCGATGTCGAGCACGCCTACCGCGAGCAGATGGAGGGCGCGAGCGGTCCGGGGGTGCTGGCCGAGGAGGACCGCGAGCTGGCCCGGGAGTACGAGGCGATCTTGCAGTCCTCGGCGCATCCGCCGATGCTGCGAGCCTCGATCTCCCTCGCGGTCGGCGCCCCCGACCGCGAGGAGCTGGAGCGCCGAGTTACTTCGCTGCGCGAGCGCTTCGGCGACGTGGCGCTGCACCGCCCGCGCGGCCTCCAGCACGCGCTCTTTACCGACCACCTGCCCCAGCCCGGCGGCGGCTCGGTGCCCGACTACGTCCAGCAGATGACGGTCGAGCAGTTCGGCGCGGCGGTGCCGATCGCGACCGCGCACGTCGGTTCGACCGAGGGCATCTACATCGGCTTCTCCCCTGCCGGCGGCGCCCGCCCCGTCTTCTACGACCCGACCGAGGCGCCACGCGAGGCGCGGGCCTCGGCGGTGCTGCTGGCCGGGACGCTCGGCTCGGGCAAGACGATCGCCGCGCAGTCGATCGCCTTCGCCGCCCAGCGCCGGGGCTCGCTGGTCGTTGACTTCGATCCCAAGCCGGACCACGGACTCGACCGCGTCGCCGAGCTGGAGGGGGAGGTTGAGGTTCTTGAGCTCTCGGGCGCCGCCGAGCACCGGGGCAAGCTCGACCCGCTGGCAATCGGCCTGCCCGAGCTGCGCGAGGAGCTTGCTTCCAGCTACCTGATCGAGCTGCTGCGCGACCCGCCGCCGTCCTGGGAGGTCGCGATTGACCGCGCCGTCCGCGATGCGGTGCGGGCGGGGGAGCGCAACCTGCACGCGGTGATCGAGCGGCTGCGCTCGGACGAGTCCGAGGCCGGCCGCGAGGTCGCCGAGGCGCTGGACGTTCTCTCGGACTTCGGCCTCGCGCGGCTGGGCTTCGGCAGCGGCGAGGCCGAGCCGATCGAGGTCAAGCGGTCGGTGATAACGATCCGCACGCCGGGGCTCAGCCTGCCCGACCCCGGCGCCTCGCGCGAGACCTACACCCGCGCCGAGCGCGTCTCGGTGGCGACTCTCTCCCTGGTCGCCGCCCTGGCGCTGCGGCTGATCGCGGGGGACCGCAGCCGCCACAAGGTGGTCGTCCTGGACGAGGCGTGGTTCCTGCTCGCCTCGACGCAGGGCCGCTCGCTGCTCAACCGGATCATCCGGCTCGGCCGCGCGCTGAACGCGACGGTCCTGGTCGCGACCCAGCGACTCGCCGACCTCGGCGAGCTGTCCGAGCTGTTCGGCGTCTACTTCCTGTTCGGCCAGGAGACCGACGCTGAGGCGCGGGCGGGAATCGCGCAGATCGGCCTGGGCTCCGAAGATGGTGCCGCCCGCGCTCGCCTGCGCGAATACCGGCAAGGGCTCTGCCTGATGCGAGACCTCGACGGGCGGGTCGGCGAGCTGCGCTTTGACCTCGTCTTCGGAGAGCTGCTGGCGGCGCTCGACAACACCCCACGGGCGATGGCGGCATGAGGGCGCGGCGTCGGCGACTCGCGGCGATGCTCGCGCTGGCGGCCTTGGTCGTGCTGCTCGCGCATCCGCTGGCCGGTGCGGCCAGCGATGTTTGGGGAAACGTCGGTCCCGCGCCGCAGCTCGGAGGCGGCGGGATCGCCGGCCGCTATCCGCTGCTCAACTACTCGCTGGACCAGCACTTCGACGCGGTCTCGGCCTCGCTGACCCATGTGGACGTCTCCGGCGTCCCGCCGATGATTGCCTGGTTCTTCGCCTCGCTCGTCTGGTTGGCGACGAGCTTCCTGGCGAACCTGCTGATCACCCTTTTCAGCTTCGCCTTCGGCCTCGACCTGGTCAACGGCTCGCAGGCGACCGGCGGCGCCGGGGCGCTTGCGCCCGTCGCCCGGGCGATCCACTCGATCTACGCCGATGTCCTCGGCGAACCCTGGCTTGTCCTCGCCGTCGCCATCGCCGGCATCTGGGCGATGTGGAAGGCGCTGGTGCAGCGCCGCTACTCGGAGACGGCGGGAGCGCTCGGGCTGTCGCTGATCTACGTCGTCGCGGCGCTGTTCTTCGTCGCCCAACCGGCCTCGACGATCGGCAGCGTCTCGGGGTGGACGAACGAGATGTCGGGGGCGTTCCTGTCGATCACGTCCCACGGCAATGCCTCCAGCGCCGGCCAGGCAAGGCAAGACACGGCGAACGAGCTGTTTGACCTTCTCGTCTTCAAGCCGTGGGTCGTCCTGGAGTTCGGCGGGCTCGAACACTGCGTCCGCGCCGGCACCGGCGACGACGACACCGATCCCGAATCGGTCGCGGTGCGGCCCCTCTCATCCAACCCGGCCCGCGACGCCGCTCTCGCCCGCCGCCTCCAGACCGGGATCGAGATCACCGCCGACGGCAAGGTCTGCGTCAACAACGCGAACAAGTACGCCGCTCGCTTTCTCCGCTACAGCAACGGCGCCGACGAACACGACGAACGGGACGAAGAGTACGACGCCCTAAACGACGGCGACGCCTCCGAGCTCCCTGACGCCGAACGCTCGGGCTACCGCCTCGGCCTAGCCGACAAGCCGGCGACCGACGCGATGGAGGAGGGCGGCCAGTACCAGCGACTGCTGCTGGCCCTCGTTCTGTTCATCGGCGAGCTGGGGGCCTTCCTGCTGCTGGGCGCTCTCTCGATTGGGGTGATCCTGGCGCAGATCCTGCTCCTGCTTCTGCTCGCGTTCAGCCCTGTCGCGCTGATCGCGGCGGTGCTCCCCGGACGCGGCCACGACTTTTTCAAGGGGTGGCTGGAGAAGTTGGTCGGCTACCTGCTGCGCAAGGCCGCCTACTCGCTGATCCTGGCGGTCCTGCTGGCCGTCACCGCCGCGCTTCAGAGCGCGACCGCGCAGCTCGGCTGGCTGATGTCCTTCGGCCTTCAGTCGCTGTTCTTCTGGGCGGTCTTCCTCCAGCGGAAGACGCTCGCCGACAGCCTGATCGGGATCGCGACCGGGCCGAAGGCGCCGGGGCGGGACGCTTCGCTGAGGCTGCTCTCGATCTACGGGGGCGGGCGTATCGCGGGGCGGCTCTCGCGACCGCTGCGGCGCGGCGCCCGATCAGCAGCGGGCGCACCTGGTCGCTTGGCCGGCGCCGTTCGCCGGGGCGGGAAGGGCGACCCGCGCCGGGCTCCCCTTTTCGGCACCAGCTACAGCAGGCCGGTAGGTGGCGGTGCACCCGCCCTCGACGCACCGAGTTCGACCGACCGCTCGCGCCCCGCCGGGCCTTCGGCCGCGGACGCCGGCCATGGCCCCGCCGGCTCCTCGGCACGTTCGGAGGACAAGGCTCGGGCGGCGGGCGGCGGGGGTGTGTCGGCCAAAGGCGCCGGCAGACGGAAGCGGCCGTCGCGGGACGCCGCCGCGTCCGAGACGCCGCAGCGCGAGCCACGTCCGGAGAGGGAGCGGTCGGGGCGCTCTCCCCAGCGGGAGGGGACGTCGTCAGCAGGTCAGCCACCGACTCGCAAGACCGGCGAACCGGGGAAAGGCAAAGTCAGCCTCTGGGCAGAGCTTCGCGCCGAGCGCGAGCGGACCCGTGAGGTCCTGAGGAAACGGGCAGACGGCGAGGAGCGGACCGCCTCCGACCGCGACTCCTCACCGCCCAAGCGCAGGCGCAGCTGGCGGAAAGGCGGTGGGCGATGAGCGCTCGGCGTCGCAGCGGATCGCTTCTGGTCCTCCTCGCCACCGGCGTTCTCGCGACTGTGATGGTCGCGATCACCGGCACGGTGATGGCGATCCTCGGCAGCGAGATCGCCTGCATGGGCGGAGGTGGCTCGGCGGTTGCCGCTCCGGCGACGCGCGCCGCCGCCCGCGACATTCCTCCCGGCCGGCTGCGCATCTTCCAGGAAGCGGGGCGGCGCATCGACATCGACTGGCGCTTTCTCGCAGCAATCGGCGAGCAGGAGTGCGGCGAAGGCAACTGCGCCGGGGTCAACGGCTCCGGCTGCGCCGGGCCGATGCAGATCGGCTACGTGCGGGGGTCGGCGTGCAGCCCCGGATCGGGACCGACGATCTGGGAGCTGTACCGGGTCGACGGCGACGGGGACGGCGTCACCGACATCAACAACCCGGCCGATGCGATCTTCACCGCCGCGCGCATCCTGCGCCGGGAGAAGGGCGCGCCACCGGCCGGGGGCTCCTATGCCGCCTACCGGGAGGCGGCATGCGGTTATTACGGCGCCTGCGCCGACGGGGTTGCGAACTACGCCGACGAAGTGATGGCCCGCGCCGTCTCCTACGGCTTCGACGGCAAAGGGTCGCCGCCGCCGTCCAGCCCGGCGGCGGCCGAACCCATCGCCAGCGGTGGTGGCTTGGGCTGCGGGTCGAGCTCGGCTACCGGGGCGGCCGGCAGCGAGATCGTCCGCATCGCGCAGAGCCAGCTAGGGCGCACCGAGGACCGGCCGGGGTCGAACTGCAATCCCTACGGGCCGTGCGTCGAATGGTGTTCGCTGTTCGTCGCCTGGGTCTGGAAGCGGGCGGGTGTCCCGCTGGAGGGGAGCACGGCGACTTACGCCTACTCGGGCACCGTCTACGAATGGGCCGAGGCCCATGAAGGCGGCGGGCTGGCGGGCGTCGCGGCTCCCGGCGAGCCACCCTTCTCGACGGCTGAGCCCAACGGCGCCCGCGTCCTGCCGCCGACCGCGACGCCGGCCCCCGGCGACGCCGTCCTCTACGGGACCGGCCCGACCGACTCAGACCACATCGGCATCGTCGAGCGCGTCTTCGTCGGCGGGCAGATCACGACGATCGACGGCAACTTCGGCGACCGGGTTGCCCGCTCCGGTCCGTTCCTTCCCTCGCAGGCCGTGCAGTACGGGATGCCGGCGCCGATCTTCGGCTACGCCCACCCGCCCAGCACCGAGGACGGCGCTGATGGTTGACCGGCTTCGAGCCCTGCTCGACCGCCCACTCGACCCGAGCGCGGCGCGGGCGATCCTGGTCTTCGCAAGCGCGATCCTCCTGGGGGTCGCGGTGCTGTTCGTCCTCGCCGCCGGCCAGCGCGACCAGCCAACCTCCCCGGGCCGCCCCTCGCCGACCCCGTCGTCTCCTGGCCCGGCCGCCCCGATCGAGGCGGTCGAAGACGACTCGGCCAAAGGTCAGGCAGCGCCCCACCGACAGGACCCCCAGGACGTCGAGGGCAGCGCCGCCGCCCGCCGGGCAGCTCGCGCCCTTCGATCGCATCGAGCGCTCCAGCACGTCCCGTATCGAGACGGCGGGCTGACGGTCGCTCTGGCCGGAGCGCGGGGGAGCCGAGCCGTCTTGCGGGTCAGCGCCTCCACGGTTCCGGCGGCGCGGCGCGGATGGCGTCGATTCCTGCGGCGCTTCGGGGACTCGGGCCGCGCCTACGTCCCGGTCTTCGAGGCGACCGCGGACAGGAGATCGAGGGGCGGGGCGTGAATGTCGGCAGCCTCTTTTCGGGCATCGGCGGATTCGACCTCGGCTTCGAGCGAGCGGGGATGCGCGTCTCCTGGCAGGTCGAGCTCGACTCCTTCTGCCGGGCCGTCCTCGCCCGGCGCTTCCCCGACGCCGCCCGATTCGAGGACGTGCGGGGGGTGGGAGCCCGCGAGCTCGACCCGGTCGACCTCGTCTGCGGCGGCTTCCCCTGCCAGGACCTCAGCAGCGCCGGCAGAGGAGCTGGCATCGACGGCGCCCGCTCGGGTCTTTGGTCCGAGTTCGCCCGGATCGTTCGCGAGCTTCGACCCCGATACGTCGTCGTGGAGAACGTGCCCGCCCTCCTCACCGGGAAGGGGAAGCGCTGGGACCGCGGGCCGATCGGTCGAGTTCTCGGAGACCTGGCCGAAGCACGGTATGACGCGGAGTGGGCGTGCCTATCGGCTAGAGAGTTCGGGGCACCCCATCTGCGAAAGCGGGTCTGGATCGTGGCCTACCCCGCATGGAATGCCGAAGCGGGGGCAGCGACGGAATCCAGGGCCGAGCGGCAACGAGCTCGGGCGGGCGGTCAACGAAGCCGAGCGGAGGAACTGGCCAACCCCGAAGGCGAGTCAGAGCGGCCCGGACTTCGCCCGGAGGAACCGGAAGCGGAGCGGAGGGGACGACCTGGCGACGGCGGTCGCGCGGGAGGAACTGCCAAAGACGCGCGACGGCCTGTGGACAACCCCGACTGCGGAGGACACCAGCCACCGAAAGCGGAGGTACGCCCAGGGCGGGACGGCGCTCTCGGCGCAGGCTGGTGGGCAACTGAACCCGCTGTGGGTCGAGTGGCTGATGGGGTTCCCGATCGGGTGGACCGCCTCTCCGCCCTCGGCAACGCCCTCGTCCCGCAGATCGCGGAGTGGATCGGGTGGCGCATCCTCGAATACGAGCGCGCGGCGGGACGGGAGCCGGTGAGCTGATGCAGCCCGGCCGGATAGTCGATCTCTTCGCCGGTGCCGGTGGCTGGGACGAGGGGCTGCGCGAGCTCGGCTACAGGACGGTCGGCATCGACGTCGATCGCTGGGCCTGCGCCACGGCGCGCGCCGCCGGGCACGAGCGGATCGAGGCCGACGTCGCGGCGCTCGACCCGGAGGGGTTCGCGCCGGTCTGGGGGCTGCTCGGTTCGCCACCCTGCCAGGCGTACACCAACAGCGGCAAGAAGCTGGGCCGCCTCGACACGCCGCATGTAATAGCCTGCGCTCACGAGCTCGCCGCCGGCCACGACACCCGCGCCGAACATCTCGCCGCCTGCCGCGATCCCCGTTCCCTGCTCTCTGTCGAGCCGCTGCGCTGGGCGATCGCGCTGCGGCCTCGCTGGCTCGCGCTGGAGCAGGTGCCGGCCGTCCTCGAGCTCTGGTCCCTGTTCGCCGGCCTGCTCGCCTCCCGCGGCTACGAGGCGACCGCCGGGATTTTGAGCAGCGAGCAGTACGGCTTGCCGCAGGTCCGCAAGCGGGCATACCTGATCGCCTCGCTCGACGGTCCCGCCGAGTTGCCGGCGCCGACCCATCGCTCCTTCAACCCGCGCCGCCCCGATGAGGTCCGCGAGGAGGAGCGCGACCTGCTGCCCTGGGCCAGCATGGCCGACGCGCTGGGCTGGGCGCGGGACGCGATCGTCTGCACGAACAGCCAGACCGGCAGCGGTCGCCGTCCCAGGGGGATCGTCAGGCCGGCGGTGCGCCCGTCGGTGACGATCGACTCGGCCTCGGGCTGGTGGACGATCGAGCCTGACCGCGAGGGAACCGATGGCTGAGGGCTCGCGCGAGTCGAGCGACGCGGTTCGCATCAGCGTCGAGGAGGCCGGCGTCCTGCAGGGCTTCCGAGCCGACTACCCCTGGCAGGGATCGCGATCCCGTCGCTTCCTCCAGATCGGCAATGCGGTCTGCCCGCCGCTCGCCCGTCTCGTCGTCGCCGCGCTCGCGCGACAGAGCCCCGGCCGCGGAGGAGGCGAGCGATGACGCCGGGCGCGGTTCGCACAGGGGTTCGCGATGGGGTTCGCACAGGAGTTCGCACCGGGGTTCGCCGTGGGGTTCGCATCGCGACTGCCCGAGGGGGCATCGGAGCGCTTGCCTGCTGGCATCGGGCGGCCCGCGGCTCGCTGACTTCTATAGCCCCGCAGGGGGACGAACGTGAGTGAGTCGGACCGGCGGGACGCAGTCCCGCTCATCCTCCTCGCGGCGGCTGTCGCGATCTTGCTCGTCGCCTCCTCCGCTACCCGCTGGGCCAGGTCGCTCCTGGAGCTCGCGGGACACCCCGCCGCCGTCAGCCTCGCCGGGGCTCTGCTGAGCTTCGCCTGTGCGGTGCTCGTCGCGCGGCTCGTTGTCACTCGCCGGGCTCTCGAACACCGCGTGGCGATGCTCGCGGTCCCCGCCGACTCCTTCGATCCCTCCTCCGAGTCCGTCGTCCGTTTTGCCTCCGGGCTTAGCCGATCTCGCCGAGCTCTGCGCGGAGTGCTCGACGCCCCGGCGAGTGCGGTCCGTCTGCGGGTCGATGCCGACCCCGTCGGAAAGCTCCGCTACGCGGTGGAGGTTCCCGAGCGCGCGCGCGGAGCTCTGCGCGCCGCGCTGGCTGCCTATGAGGGCGTCGAGCTTCGTCCCGTCCCGAACGCGCCGGCCGAGCCCGAGGCATTGGAGGTCGCCCGCGCCGAGCTGGTCCTTGCCAGGCCCAGCAGCGAGCCGCTGCGGGCGGCGGGGCTCGATCCCGATCCGCTCGCGGGATTCGCCCGCACCCTCGACGCCCTCGATCCCGGCGACGGCGACGCGGCCACGGTCTGCGTCGATCTGCTGCCCGTCACGCCGGGGAAGCGCCGGCGACTGCGGCGGCGGCTGCTTCGCCGCACCCGCCACCATCAGCCCTCACCGTCGCCGGGAGACTCGCTCGCCGATCTCCTCGGCGGCGGCGATCATCGTCGCGGCGGCGCGCCGCCGGCCGAGCTCGTGGAGCAACGGGTCGGTCGCCAGGCGCTGACTCGGAAGCTCGGGAGCGCCGAGCCGCTTTTCGAGATGCAGGTCCTGATCCGGGTCGCCTCGCCGATCCCCGGCCGGGCAAAGGCGCAGCTCGCCGGGATGCTGGGAGTCTTCGACGCCTTCGCCGGGGAGAATCATCTGCGCGTCTCGGGGCTCCGCATCCCCGGCGTCGCCTTCCTCGGCTCGGATCTGCCCGGACGCCGCCGCCGCTTCGACCGGCGCTTCACGGCCGGGCTGTTTCGCCCCACGCGGAGGCGGGTCGTGACGACGAGCGAGATCGCCGGCCTTATGAAGCCGCCGAGCAAGCGATGCCCGGCGCCGAACGTCTTGCGCTCCGGTGGGGCGGTGCCACCGCCGCCGCGAGAGCTGCCGACCTTCACCGGCCAGGCCGGGCTGCTGCCGCTCGGCAAGGTCGAGACCGAGGCGGGGGAGCGGATGGTCGGCGTCCCCCTGCGCGACACCTTCTTCTTCTACATGGCCGGCCGCAGCCGGTTCGGGAAGACGGAGACGGCAATCGGCCAGTTCCTGCACCTGGCCCGCTCGGGCCACGGCTGCCTGTTCCTCGATCCCCACCTCGACGCCCTTCAACGGATCAAGCGCTACCTGACCGAGGAGGGGTTGCGCGAGCGGGTCGTGGAGGTCAACCTCGCCGACCCCGATCGCCAGCCGGCCTGGAACCTGTTCGCCGTCGCCGGCCGCTCGCCGAGGCGGGCCGCCGGCCAGGTCGATGCCGTTGTCGATGCCTTCGCCTCGGCCCTGCGCTGGGACGAGGTCAACGCCCGCGCGCTCAACCTGACCACCCAGGCGGCGCAGGCGCTGGTCGACCTCGCCGTCCGGCTCCCGGCCGACCTTGCCCCGACGATCTTCGAGATCCCCGTCCTGCTGAGCGACGAGCGCTGGCGGGCGGCGGTGCTTCCTCACGTCTCGCCGCCGGTGCGGCAGTTCTTCGAGGAACGCTTTCCGCGTCTCGCGCCCGAGGCGATCACGCCGGTCACGAACCTGATCGACCGGCTGCGGGCGGCGCCGACCTCGGCCGCCCTGTTTGGCAACCCGCTCGCCACCTATGACATTCGCGCGGCGATGGACAGAGGGCAGATCGTCCTCGTCTGCCCCGGCTCGGGGTCGGGGCGGGACCGCCTCATCGCCAACTTCGTCGTCTTCGACGCCCTGCACGGCGCGAGGTCCAGGGCCGACGTTCCGCCCGAGCGGCGCCGCGAGTTCTACATGTGGCTGGACGAGGTGCAGATATATGACGGGGCATCGTCGGGCACGCTGGCCGCTCTGCTGGAGCAGGTTGCGAAGTTCGGGGTGCGGGCGCTGCTGCTGAACCAGAACCCCGAGCGACTGACCGCCGCGACCCGCGATGCCGTCACCACCAACCGCTCGCATCTGGTGACGACGGCGCTGAACGCGAAAGGCGCCGGCCTGCTCGCGCGCGAGCTCGGCGGCGAGCTCGACGCCGAGACGATCGGCCAGCTCCCCCGGTTCCGCAGCCTCGCCTCCGTCACCCTCGACGGCGAGATCAGCCGACCGTTCCGGCTGGCGGGTGTGCCGGTCGAGGAGCTGCTTCCCGGCGACTGCCACCCCGAGTGCCTGCCGCAGCTCGACGCGGCGATCGACGAGGCCACCGGCCGCGTCCCGGTCGCCGAGACGCTTGACCGTCTCGACCGCCACCCACAGGAAATCCTCAAGCACCTCACCGCCCCGCGCCGGCAGAGGGGCAGCGCGAGCGGCGGCAGACAGACCCTCGACGCGGAGCCGGGCCGATGAGCGCCGCCGAGCAGGTGTCGCCGCGCATCGGGCCTACCGCCGTGGCGATCCTCGAAAGCCTCAATCAGCATCGGCTTCTCCTGACCCGCCAGGTTCACGCGCTGCACACGCCTGACACCTCGCGGCGCTGGACCGAGCTCCAGCTTGCTCGACTTCGCTCGGCGGGCCTCGCGACCGGGACGAGGCTCCCCGGCCGGCGGCTGCTCTGGCATCTGACCGAGCGCGGCGCCGAGGTGGTCGCGGCGATTCCGAGTCGGGCCGAGGCCCGCTGCAAAGTGATCGCGCCCGAGCAGGCGGCCGGGGCGCTGCACGAGCACACGATCGCCGTCAACGACGTGGGGATCGCGTTCGCCGAGGCGGCGCGCGATCGCGAGGACGAGTGCGGCCCGTTCAACTGGTTTCACGAGATCGCGCACCCGCTCGGCCCGCCGCCGGGGCGCCGGACGCCCGAGCAGTTGATCGCCGACGCCGTCCTCACCTACCAGCTCGCCGAGCCCGGCGGGCAGACCAGCATCGCCTACAGGTTCATCGAGCTCGACCGCGCCAACCGCTCGACCGCCGACCTCGCGCGCCGGCTCGGGCGTTATGCCCGGCTCTACCGCCGCACCGTTCCGAGCGAGGGGGCGGGGGGCGAGCCGGTGGAACTCTGGTCGCGACTGTATCCGGTCTTCCCGGCTGTGCTCGTCGTCCTCGCCGGGCGACCCCGCGACCGGCTGGAGGATCGTCGCCGGACGGTGCTCGCGCTCTGCGACCAGGACCCCGACCTCACCGAGACGCCCGAGGTCGAGGTCTCGATCTGCCTGCTGGACGAGCTCACCGAGCGCGGGCCCTTCGCGCCGATCTGCCGGACCCTCGCCGAGCCCGGCCGGGCGGTGGATTGGCTGGGGGAGGAGGCGGGCTGATGGACGGGGCACGAGCCGCGAGCGAGCGTTCCCGGCCGATCGGGATGCCGGTCCTGCGAGCCGACGAGCGCTTCGTGGAGGCGCTGGCCGCCACCGTCGCCGAGCAGGTCGCCAACCGCCTCCACGGCGCCGCTGAGGACGAGGGCTACTTGAACCCCGAGGCCGCCGGCCGCTACATCTGCGTTTCGCGCAGGCGCGTCCACGAACTGACCAGCGCCGGCCAGCTCGTGCCGGACGGCTACGACGGGCGCACGCCGCTCTATCGCCGCCGGACGCTGGACGAGTACGTGACGAAGACGGAAGGCAGACCGTGATCGGGGGGCGGCCGAATGTCCCACATGAGAGCAGAGAATGCGAGCCTCGGCGGGCCGAATACAGGTCGCATCATCCTGTTAATGTTTTGTCCGACAACGCAAATGGGGCGGCGCCGCCTAGACGGCCCGCCCCCGGCTCACGAGGTGATGACTCATGAGCGTTTCTCAGGATACGACTGCCCGCGCGGATAGCGCGGGCTGCGGCGACAAACGGCGCCTTCGCAAGACCAAGACCCCCGGCGTCTACAGGCGGGTCGATGCCCAAGGCAAGACCCTCGGCTACGTCGCCGTTATTGAAGTTGCCGGCAAGCAGCGCAAGCGAAGCGCCCGCACCTATGCGGCGGCGTGTCGGATCAAGCGCGAGAGCGAAACCGACCGTGATCGCGGCGAGCTCCAAGAGCCGACGACGAGCGCCTTTCTGGCCTTTCTCGATGAGTGGGTCGAGCGCTATCGCGGTCAGGGTCGTCGCGGCTTTCGAGAGAACAGCCGCGAGGAATACCGGCGGCTGATCGACAGCTACGCCCACCTGTTTTTCCCAGCCAAGTTGAAGCTGGTCGACGTGACCCCGTATCGGCTTGCCCGCTTCGTGGACTGGCTGGCCGATGAGGACGAGCAGGGCAAGCGTCTCAGCGATAAGACGATCACCAACATCGTGATCCCGCTGCGCGCGGCACTTGCGACCGCGAACCGCGAGGGCCTAATCCGACATAACCCTTCTCTCGGCCTGGCGCTGCCTCACCGCGAGGAAATCGAGGAGGA
>Ga0075423_10004449_pt1 | contig 13002 bp, 6 predicted proteins | sample SoiMethybrSBSTD2_FD_80114 | JGI IMG/M metagenome (GOLD analysis project Ga0075423, IMG submission 80114) | Bulk soil microbial communities from a Populus tree surrounding site in Tennessee, USA - Soil MetaG P. TD hybrid SBSTD2 | ecosystem: Environmental > Terrestrial > Soil > Tree plantation...
ACCGCGGTACGACCGCGGCACGACCGCGGCACCACCGCGGCACCACCGCGGCACGCCCGCGGCACGCCCGCGGCACGCCCGCGGCACGCCCGCGGCACGCCCGCGGCACCACCGCGGCACCACCGCGGCACCACCGCGGCACCACCGCGGCACGACCGCGGCACGACCGCGGCACCACCGCGGCACCACCGCGTCACTTCCCCGTCACCTTCGCCCGCGCGGGAGCGAAGCCCAGATCGGCGGCACGGCGGAACAGGGGGGCGGCTTCGGGCGCGCGGCCCAGACGTTCGAGCGCGAGACCGCGGTTGTACGCGTACTGCGGATTGTCAGCGTCGCGCTTCGCTGCTTCGGCGAACGCACGCTCGGCCTCCTCGAGTCGTCCCGCGCCGCCAAGCACCATCCCGAGCGAGTTCCAGTAAGACGGGGTTTCGGGATCGAGCGTGACAGCGTCCCGAAGCATGCGCGCCGCTTCATCTACTCGACCGGCATCCCGGTAGATCTCTCCGAGGCGCACTTTCGCGAGCGCGTCGGACGGCGCCATCGCGACGACCTTCTCCTGCGCTCGCGCGGCGCCCGCAAGATCTCCCGAGCGGCGGAGGATCGCGGCCTCGCGCTCGATCAGCCGCGGCTCGGTCGGGACGGCGGCCTGACCGCGGCGCACCGCGGTCAGCGCGCCCGTCGAGTCGCCCATCGCGATGCGGCTGTCGACGATGGCGATGTAAGCCGGACCGTACGCGGGGAGTCTTTCTACGGACTTCTCGTACTCCGTGAGTGCGTCCTTGAATCGCTTCAGTCCGGTGAGCGCGCGCCCCAGATAGTAGTGGACCTCGAAGCTGTCGACGTCGTGGCGCCGCAGCTCGGCAAAGTGCGACGCGGCATCCTGGGGCCGCTGCTCGCGCAGCGCGATGAGGCCCTCGCGCATCTCGGTGTTCAGCGTCTTGTATTCCTCGAGCTTGTCCTTTGGATCGGCGCCCGCCGATTTCGTGTCGGATGGTCCGCCGGCGCTGACGTATCCGAGCGCGCCGAGTTTCTCAAGAAGATCGGCGGGGACGGCCGCCGACGCCGGGCCTGACTTCGCCGACGCCAGCTCGCCGCGCAGACGCTGTTCCAGTCCGGCGCGCATCGCACGCGCGCGCGACGGCTCGCGATCCACCAGGTTTGCGCGTTCACCCGGATCGCGATCGAGATCGTAGAGCTCCGCCTTCGGCGCGAGGATGTATTTCCAGCGTCCGTCGCGCACCGATCGCAAATCGCTCCAGCCGTAGTGCACGAGCGGCACGAGCGATTCGGCGAACGACGGCTCATCGCTGAACGGTTCGCCGCGAAGCGCCGGCGCGAGGCTGCGGCCGGAGGTCGGCGACGCGCGCTCTTTCAGACCGAGCATGTCGAGGACGGTCGGAAACAGATCGACCGAACGCGTCACCGGCTCGATGACCGTGCCAGCCATGACGCCCGGTCCGCGGACGACGAGCGGCACGTGCAGCGTCGTCTCGTAGATGAAATATCCGTGGACCGCCTCACCATGATCGCCGAGCCCTTCGCCGTGATCCGACGTAACGATGACGAGCGTGCTGTCGGCGAGGCCCGCGTCGGAGAGCGCGGTCAGCAACCGACCGACGAGCTCGTCCGACCACGCGACCTCGCCGTCATATGGTCGATCCGCATACTCGGTCGCGTACCGCCCCGGCGGTTCGTACGGATCGTGAGGATCGTAGAGGTGAACCCACGCGAAGAAACGCTCCGCGGCGTGCTTCCGTATCCACTCGATCGCCTCGCCCGTCGCGACATCGCCTCGGCGTTGAATCGTATTGAGAAACCGCGCGTCGTCTTCGCCGATGTCGAAGCGATCGGAAAACAGATCGAACCCGCGCTCGAGTCCCGCGGGCCGCGCGAGCACAATCGAGCTGACGAAGCCTGCGGTCGAGAGTCCCGCCGCCTTGAGTGTCTCGGCGAGCACGGGCACGTCGCTGCGAAGCGTCGGCGCGACGTTGTCGCGGATGCCGTGCCCGGCCGGATATCGTCCCGTGAAGATGGAAATGTGCGACGGCCGTGTGAGCGGCACCTGGACTTCGGCGTGCCGGGCGAGCGCTCCTTCGCGCGCGATCCGATCGAGATTGGGCGTCGCGACGTTGCGCGCGCCGTAGGCGCCGACATGATCAGCACGCAGCGTGTCGATCGTGATGAACAGAAGGTTGCGCGCGATGCGCGGCGCGGCGGCCGGGCCCGGCCTGGAGCAGGCGGCACCGAACGCTGTCACCGAAATCGCGAGCAGAAGCACCGCTGACAGCGCCCGGCGCGTCACTCACTGCCCCGCTCGAGCCGCCGTCCGAGCGCGACTTCCTTCGCGGCTTCGTTCTCGCGGCCGGTCCGCGTGTAGACGTCGGCAAGCACGTAGTGGCCGAGCGGCCGGAGTTGCGGATCGGGTGTGGAGGCGAGCCCCTTCAGCGCAGCGGCCTCGGACTCCTTCAGGTCGCCGGCATCGAGCAACCCTTTCGCGAGATACAGATAGCCCGCGGCGAACGACGGGTTCGCGTCGACCGCGGCGCGGAAATGCTCAACTGCTTCACCGTTGCGTCCGGCCCGCGCGAGCAGCTTGGCCAGATTGAAGTGCGCCTGATAGACCTTCCGATCCCGCTCGATCTCCTTCCGGTATTCGTCGATGGCGGCAGCCGCGTCGTTCCGGCTCTCGGCGATGACGCCGAGATCGTAATGCGCCATCGACAGGTCCGTCTTCAGACGAAGGGCTTCGCGCAGATTCTTCTCGGCTTCGGCCGTGCGTCCCTGTTCGATTTGCGCTTCGGCGAGCTTCAAGAGAAACGGCGGCCGATCGACGTTCCGCGAGAGCGCGCGCGTCAGCAGCTGCTCGGCCCGCGCGAAATCGCCGCGCCGCGCCGCGAGATCCGCGAGCTGCCACTCGGCTTTCGTGCTGCGCGCGTTCATCTGCAGCACGCGTTCGAATCCCGCCTGTGCCGCGTCGTTCTGTCCGGCGTTCTTGAACGCGAGCGCGAGCGCAAACGCCGCGTTCTCGTTTTTGTCGTCGAGCGACAGCGCCTTCCGATACGCGGCAATCGCCTGGTCCGAGCGATGCGCCTTCGTGTGCAGGTTCCCGAGGATGATGTAGGCCTCGACGACGTCGCGATCCTGCTGAAGGACTTGCTGCACTTTTGCGATGGCCTCGTCGAGGCGGCCGCTCACCGAATCGGTGCCGGCCTGCTTCAGCAGGTTGTAGAGCGCGATCTTGTCCTTCGGATCGCCGCGCTGTCCGGCCTCGAGCGCGCGCGGGCTGACGCTCGCGCCGACATATCCGAGCGCACGGAGCCGCTCTTCGACGTCGGGATCGACTTCCTGCGGCGCCTGCGGCTTCGCGCCCGACGTTCGCGCGTTCATGTCACGCAGCGCCCGCTCGAGCGCATCGGCGAGACGCGGGTTCTCCGCGGAAAGATCATGCGTCTCTCCGGGATCGACTTGTGTGTCGTAGAGCTCGCGGCGCGGCGCGGCGATGAACGCGTATCGTCCATCGCTCACGGCAGTGAGCTCGCTCCATCCGTAGTGGTAGCGCGGATACCAGCTTTCGGCGAGCGCGAGCAGCTCGAGACGTTCGCCTCGCGCGGCGCGCAAGAGCGTCGTGCCCTGCACCGGCGCCGGCGGCGCGATGTGCAGCACGTCGAGCACGGTGGGCATCACGTCCGTGATCCGGACCTGTTCGGGGACGACGCGCGCGGGAATCGACGGTCCGGCGACGATGAGCGGAATGTGCGTCGTCGAGTCGTAGACGAAAAATCCGTGCTGCATCTCCTGATGCTCGCCGAGCGACTCGCCGTGATCGCCGACGACAACGACGAGCGTGTCGTCGAGCGCGCCCGATTCGCGCAGAAACGCGATCAGCCGTCCGACCTGGATGTCCGCCTCCGCCACTTCCGCGTCGTACGCGCCCGACAGCGTCGGCGGAAAACGCGCGGCGACGGCTTCGGGCGCGGCGTACGGCGAATGCGGATCGTAGAGATGCACCCACGCAAAAAACGGTCGATCCGAACGCTCCCGTAGCCAGCCGAGGGCGTGATCGACGACGTCGCGTCCGGGCCGCTGAGCGGCGTCGATGCCCGCCGCGAGCTCGTACTTCGACAGGTCGAAGTCGTCGTAGTACGTGTCGAAGCCCTGCGCGATTCCCCATCGGCGATCCAGCACGAACGCCCCGATGAACCCCCCGGTGCGATAGCCGTTCGCCTTCAGCACTTCGGCGAGCGTGATCTGATCGTCGCTGACGTAGAACTGTCCGTTGTCGCGGACGCCGTGAAAGGTCGGAAACGTGCCGGTGAGCAGTGACGTGTGCGCGGGGAGCGTCAACGGCGCGACGGTCGCCGCGCGCGCGAAGCGCAATCCGCGAGCAGCGAGCGCGTCGAGCGTCGGCGTCTGCGCCGCGGCGTACCCATAGCTCCCGAGCCTGTCGGCGCGGAGCGTGTCGATCGAGATGAGCAGGACGTTCGGCCGGTGATCGCCGCCGACGACACGCGCGATGCGTCCGCAGGCCGTGGTGGTCACGGCGACCGCGGCGGCGACGGCAATGGCGGCGAAAGCCTTTGCCACCAGTGGATTGTACAGCGGCCGCGGTCGGTCCGGCCGCTGCGGTAATTCAGAATTTGGAATTTGGAATTTGGAATGCGTACGCTCGGCTTACGCCTCGCGCTGAGGTGCTGGGTGTACGAGAATTCAGAATTCGCACAGCGAGGGGTTCGACTTGACGAAATAGGATTTGTAGTTCCGGGCTTTCGGATCGGTGCAGCCCTCCAGGTTCAGCAACTCCACTTTGCGGAAGTCGGTTGGCGCGGTCTCGGCCTGCAGTGCGATGTATCCGCCGGCGAGCGGCGTCCCGTCGACTTTCACTTTGGGATCCGTCGGTGATGCATTGCCGCCGCCGATCTGCGGCTTTGTGTACTCGATCACTGTCTGTCCGTCGATCATGTGGCGAATCAGTTCGTCGCCGTGTACCAGTACTTCGACGCGCACCCATTGATCGCCGTCGTACGTCTTCGACGTCGAGTTCGTGCAGTGCGGAGTATGGAGCTTCCCGTTCATGACGACGTTCGTGCCTGGCGTGCAGAGATTGGCGGTCGGCCGCGGCTTGCCGTCGCTCAGTCCGCCGAGCAGCTGCACCTCGATCGAGATCGGAAAATCCTGATCCTTCAGCATCGTCTTCGGATCCGGGCAGTGGAGCATCAATCCGTTGTTTCTCTTGGCCCACGCGAGATCCGGACCAGCGGCCGCAACCTGGTCGCCGACGAAGCGATACTCTGCGGCGAGCAGATAGTAAGAGAACGGCTGTTTATAGAAAATGTGCCCGAACTCTCGATTGAACGCGGTCCATTTGTCGTAGCGCACTTTCAGCAGTCCGTCTCCGACGCGGAACGTATCGTTGACGTTCTCGCCCAGATCGTGGCGCGCGAACTTGATGACCCAATCGTTGAGGTCGCGGCCGTTGAACAGCTGCAGCCATTCTTTCTTCGCCGGATCGTTCGCGGCGGCGGTTCCCGAGCGCTGCTGCGCGGCGACGGTCGCTGCAGCGAGCGCCGACAACATCAAGACGGCGAGCGTGCGCGGACGGAGACGGTCGATCATGCGTCCTCCCTGCAGTCGAGCCGCGTCGCGGTCAGGCACGCGGCGATGAAGTCCGCGCGTTGAGCCGCTTGAATATCTCCAGCTCCTTTGCGGCCGGCGCGTCCTGGCCGGTACGCTGGTATGCCTGCGCGAGCCTGTAATGCGCTTGCGCGAGATCCGGATCGAGGCGCGCTGCCTGCTGCAGCTCGGGGATTGCTTCTTTGAACCGCTGTTGATCCAGGAGCAGAATACCGAGTTCCAGAAATCCCTTGACGAGCCTCCGATCGAGCGTGACCGCGCGGCGCAGCAACACTTCGACCTGCTGCAGATCGGCTGACGCATCAGCCTGACCTTTCCACAGACTCATCGCGTAGTGAAACTGGGCCAGCGCGTTTCGCGGGTGCGCCTTCGCGAAGTGCGCGAGTCGTTTCGTGATGTCGGCGCTCAGCGCCGGCGCGACGCCGTACATCTCGCCGAGAAACTGGTAAGGGCGTGGATCGGAGGGCGCGAGGTCGGCGGCGTGACAAAACGATCTCGCCGCGTCCTCGTACTGGCCGCGAGAATAGTCGGCGATCCCCAGGCCGACATACAACCTCGCCGATTGAGGATGACGCTCGACGGCGGCGGTGAACACCTGACTGGCTTCGTCGAACGCCTGAAGGTGCAGCAGGTTGTTGCCCCAGTCGAACAGATGTTCTTCGGTCGGATCCGCGTGCGCCGCGCGCTGATACTCTTCCGCCGCGGCGAGCAGATTGCCCTCACGCTCCTCGACGTTAGCGAGCAGGTTGTGGAGCTCCGCCTTGTCGCCTGCGCGCATCATCTCCGCGACCTGTGCGCGCGCATCCTTCAGTCGTCCGGATTCGAGCAGCGCGAGCGCCAGATCGTAGCCGCACGCATAGTGGCCGGGATCGATCGCGAACGCGCGTTCGAGGTGAGGCAACGCGGCCGCGAGCTTTCCCTCGTGGAGATAGAACGAGGCGAGCTGATACTGCGCGTCGAAGCTGTCCGGAGTGCGGCGCACGGCGTCCGACAGCCGTCGTTCGACGGCTGCGGACGCGGCGGAAGGACGTGCGGGCGGCGCGCCGGCCGGCGCTGCCGACGATTGCGGCGCCGCGACTCCTGCTCGCGCAAGGACGACGAGCGCCAGCGCGATCGGGAGACGGCGGCGTGTTACCAATAGACCTTCGCGCCGATCTGAACCTGCCGCGGCGTGTTGCGCATCTGCGTGATGCTCGCGAAATTCCGTGGGTCGTTGAAGTTCAGCGAACCGGGCAACATGAACGCCGCCGTGTTCGTCACGTTGAATATCTCGACGCGGACCTCGAACTGCCGCGAGCCGCTGAGTCGCATCTGCCGCGCCACGCCCATGTCGAGCTGCCGCAGCGGCGGCCCCGTCACCTGACTGCGCGTCCCGCCGAGCGGACTGAAGTCGGTCTGACCGATGGTCGTCACCGGTTTGGGATCGGCGAACGCGGCCGGATTGTAGAACTGATCGACGCTGTGACGGCCCGCGTACGGATCGCCGACGACGAGCGCGTAGCAACCGGTGCCCGATCCGCTTGCCACCGAGCAATTGATCGTCTGCGCCTGGCCGCTGTACATCGACAGCACCCAGTTGGTTCGCCAGCCGCCGAGCAGCGCGCCGCGGCCGGGCAGATCGTAGTTGCCGCTGAAGACGAACGCGTGCTTCGTATAGAAGCCCGAGTACCCGATGTCGTTGGAGAGATCCCAGCCCACCAGATCCGGGCCGCGCAGGCCGCCGACGCCGCCGCCCGCGAGCGAGTCGCCGGCGTTGGTCTTCGAGTCGCCGAGCGTATAGCTCGCCAGGAACTGCAGGCCCGCGTGATAGCGGCGCTGGAATTTCAGCTGGAGCGAATCGTACGTGCTCACGCCGACCGTGCGCACCCACAGCGATCCGCGCGCGAAGTCGGGCCATGTGACGTACGGCTGCGGGTTGGTGCCAGGCGGCAGCAGCATCGTCACGTTGTTCATGCCGGTGAACGTTTCGAGGTGACGTCCGCGGGTTCCGACGTACGCGACTTCGACCGAATGGTTCTCCATCACCTCGGTCTGCAGCGTCACGTTGTAGTTGTGGTATCTCGGCGTCTTGTAGTCGAACTGGACGCCGCGCAGCGTGAGGCCGTTGGCGTTGACGGTCGCCGGGTCGAGCACGACGCGATCGCGCGCGTCGAGCCCGACGAGCGAGCCGTCGGGCAGCCGGTTCGGCGCCGTGTCGTTCGGCGACTGATACACGAGCGTGAACTGGAACGGATAGTTGTATCCGAGGCTCGGGTTGCCGCCGCGGTTCTCGAACGCGCCGTAGAAGAGGCCGTAGCCCGAACGCAGCACCATCTTCGGGTTGATCTCGTACGCAGCGTCGACGCGCGGCGCGAAGTTGTTCTTCGGCATCTTGCCGAGGCCGCTGCCGAACTCGCTCGTGTAGACGAGCTGAATCCCGTCTTTCGCGAGGTTGTTGACGAAGCTCGGTGACAGCGGTTTCTCCTTCCACTCTGCAGGAATCAGATATTGTGAGGGCGAGCCCGGCACCATGTTGGCCTGTTCCGACTGGAGCTCCTCCTCGCGGCTGAACCAGTCCCAACGCAGACCGTAGTTCACCGTCAGCTTCGACGTGGCGTGCCAGCTGTCCTGTCCGTACGCTCCGTGGTACGTCTTGAATGCGTCGACCGATCCGAACGGCGATGCGCGGAGAATGTTCATGCCGCCGAGGAAATCGACGCCTCCCGGTACCAGCGACGGCATCTGGTTGAGGACCATAGTCACTCGTGCGGTGCTGTTGTCCAACTGGTTCACGAGCGACGTGTAACGCCCGTCCCAAATGTATTCGCCGCGCGCGTAGGGCGGCTGCGTCGACCCGAAGAAGATGTGCTGGTACATGTAGCCGCCCTTGAAGGCGTGCGACTTGTATACCTTCGTCAGGTTGTCGCTGAACTGCGCTGTGTTGCTGAACCGCTCGCTCACGACCCAGCTGGCATGTCCCAGATCGCTGAGGTTGCCGATCTGCAGCAGCGGGAGTCCTCCGTTCCCCGTCTGCTGCGGAATGCCGAGAATGCCGTAACGCGCCGGCAGGTTGCTCGTGTCGTCGCCGTTGGGCTGAAGCCGGTAGGTGTGCTCGCGGCCGACGCCAAACCGCGCCTCATTAATCAAGGTCGAAGACAGCATGTGCGTGTGGCTTGCGGCGAAGCCGTTGACGCGCACCTTCTCGTCGCCTTCCGCGAAGCCACCGCCGTCGCCGTCGCCCTCGAACGGCGACGGCCGGATCTTGTGATTGTTGGAGAAGCTGTAGCGCGCGAAGAAGCGATCGTTGCTGCTGAAGTTGTGATCGACGCGGATGTCGAACGCGTGCGTGTCGTCGGTGTTGCTGCGGTTCACGACGTAGTTGTTGTTCAGGCCCGGTTGGTTCGGCGCCGGATAGAGCTGCAGCAGCTTGACCGCATTCGGGTTGATGCGGCCCAACGGAATCTGATTGCCCGTGAACACGTCGCGCACGAAACCCGATCGCGCCGCGACGAGACCGGTCACCGGATCGATCTGGCCGGCGACGAGCTGACGCGTGCTGGCCGGATCGAACACGGTTCCGCGCGGAAACGAGCGCCCCAGAATGTCCGCACCGACCGTGCCGCTCTGCAGCGCAATCAGATCGGAGAAGTTCGTGAACCCGCTGCTGCGCTCGAGATCGGTGGGCACCGATCGCACCCACGTTTTCGCCTGCTTGGTCGGGCTCCCCTCGTAGTCGGCGAACCAGAACGTTCTCGACGTGACCAAGGGACCGCCCGCGGTGAGGCCGAACTGATTCGACAGGTACTCACCTTTCTTGACGCCGGCGCGCTCGGCAAAGAAGTCGTTCGCGTTCAACTTATCGTTGCGGAGGAACTCCCACGCCGTCCCCCGGAACTTGTTCGTCCCGGATTTCAGCGTGGTGTTGAGCACGGCGCCGCCTGCGCGTCCGTACTCCGCGCTGAATGAACTGGTGAGGATCTTGATCTCGTCCACCGCATCGATCGGCGGCTTCACGACGTACGCGACACCGCTGAGGAAGTCGACGTTGCTCGTGTTGTTGTCGATGCCGTCGAGCAGGTAATTGTTCTGCGCGGGCCTCACGCCGTTGGCCGAGAACATCAGCTGTGCGCGCGCGCCGGGCTGCGGCGGCACGACGCCCGCGGTGAGACGCGCGAGCACGGTGTAGTCGCGGCCGTTCACCGGCAGGTTCTCGATCGTCCCGGACTTCAGCGTCTCGCCGACCGTTCCCGATCCGGTCTGCAGCAGCGGCGTGACGCCGGTGACCAGCACTTCTTCACTGACGCCGCCGGTCTGCAGGACGACGTCGACGCGCGCCTGCTCCTGGATGCCGACAGTGATCCCGCGTCGTACACCTTTCTTGAAACCCGGAAACTCCACCTCCACGAGGTAGGCGCCAGTGCGTATGGGCGTGAAAATGTAGGTCCCGTCTTCGCGCGTGACGCTGGTGAGCGTGAGGGCCTGGCCCTGGTGCGTGATGGTGACCGTGGCGCCGGGCAACACGCCACCCGACTCGTCTTTCACGGTGCCGGTCATCGTACCCGTGTCGACCTGGGCACTTGCGGGGACGGACAGAATCGCCGTCAAGGTGAGCGCCAACAAACAGGCCATGCCACGTGCTGGCGGGATGTGCATCGCGTGCCTCCCTTTCGCCACTGCGTGAGTGCAAACGCACGGCAGGACACCGTGCGATCGATTCATGACGTGCGCGCCCGAAACTTCCCGTGCGAATCAGACAACACGAATTCTGCGCACGGGACACTAGCTTGACCCCCAGCGTTTTGCAAGCCTATCCTCCGACTGCAAACGAGTGAAGCTCTTCATTTTTGGCGGCGCGTTTTCGATGATCGCGATGGCGGCGTTTCAACACGCGGCGATGCCCCAGCCGCTCGCCGATTTCCGCGACGTGGCCGCCGATGCCGGTCTGACGGCGCACACCGTGATCGGCGGAGAACACACCAAGCAGTACATCCTCGAAACCACGGGCGGCGGCGTCGCGATCGTCGATTACGACAACGACGGCCGCCCCGACATCTTTCTCGTCAACGGAGATCGGCTCTCGTCTTCCGGCAGCGACGCTGCGCCGCGAAGTCATCTGTATCGCAACAACGGCGACGGCACGTTCGCCGACGTGACGGACAAGGCAGGCGTCGGCGGCGCGGGATGGGGACAGGGCGTCTGCGCCGGCGACTACGACAACGACGGCAACGTCGATCTCTTCGTCACCTATTACGGCCACCAGGTTCTCTATCGCAACAACGGCGACGGCACGTTCAGCGACGTCACGCGCGCGAGCGGTCTGTCGCTGACCAAGCCGCGATGGAACACCGGATGCGCGTTCGTCGATTTCAATCGCGACGGACGGCTCGATGTGTTCGTCTCCGCGTACGTCGACTACGCCGATGCGACCCGCTACGCACCGGGAAGCCGCGGCAACTGTTCGTGGAAAGGGCTCCCGGTGATGTGCGGACCGCACGGCCTGACCGGCTCGCAGAACATGCTCTTTCGCGGCAACGCGGATGGCACCTTCACCGACGTGTCCGGACCGGCAGGCGTGCTGAAGGCGCGTCCCGCCTTCGGTCTCACGCCGCTCGCGCTCGACTACGACAACGACGGGTGGCCCGACATATACGTTGCGAACGATTCGAATGCGTCGCTGCTCTTTCACAACAACGGCGACGGAACGTTTCGCGAGGTGGGCCTTCAGGCCGGTGTCGCGTTGAACGGCGACGGCCGCGCGCAGGCCGGCATGGGCGTCGCCGCCGGCGATTACGATCGCGACGGCTGGCTCGACATCGTCAAGACGAACTTCGACGACGATACGACCTCGCTGTATCGCAATCTGGGACGCGGCGTCTTCGAAGACGCAACGACGGCGGCGGGACTTGGGGTGAATACACGATACCTGGGATGGGGCGCGGCGTTCGTCGACTTCGACCTCGATTCGTGGCCGGACATCTTCATCGTCAACGGCCACGTGTATCCTGAAGCCGACAGGATCGGCGGGCGCTACAGCTACGATCAGCAGAAGCTGCTGTATCGCAATCTCGGAACGGGACGCTTCGAGGACGTCTCGAGCCGCGCGGGCGCCGGAGTGCTCGCGAAGACCGCTGCGCGCGGCGCGGCGTTCGGCGATCTGTTCAACTCGGGGCGGCAGGATGTGGTGATCAACAACATGAACGATGCACCCACGCTGCTCCACGACTGCTCGCCGCCCGAAGGCCACAGCCTCGTCATACAGTTGATCGGCACGCGCTCGAACCGAAGCGCGATCGGCGCGAGAGTGACCGTGTCGCTGGCCGGTCGACGGTTGATCGACGAAGTGCGCAGCGGCGGCAGCTTCTGCTCGCAGAACGATCTGCGGATCCACGCCGGCCTCGGCCAGCGGACTCGCGCCGATCGCGTCGACGTGGCGTGGCCGGGCGGCGGCAACGAATCGATCGCTGACGTCGACGCGGACCAGCTGATCGTCGTCCGTGAGGGCTCCGGAGTGGTGCGGCGCGAAAGCTTCGCGCACCGCACGCTGCCGGGTTGTGCGGCGCACTGACTGCGACAAAGATGTTCACGACGCGCGGAGAGGATCGTGCGATGAGGTGGCGGCGGCGCGATGCGATTCGCATCCTGGCGGCGTGCATGGCCGACTGGTGGCTGCCCCATCGCCTGTTTGCACAGCGACCGGCGACGCCGAAATCAAAGGCGCAGCACGAACGCCGCGTGATCGTCGTCACGTTCGGTGGCGGCGTGCGCTACGAAGACACGCTGGCGCGCGAAGGCTGGGTCAACATTCCGCATCTCACATCGGAGCTCGCGCCGCAGGGACTCGTGTATCCGATCGCGCGGCACGAAGGGCTCACCGGACATTTCAATTCGACCGCCGCGCTCGTCACCGGCAGCCGGCAGAACGTCGACGCGTACGGCAGCGAGGCGCCGGTTACGCCGACGATCTTCGAGCTGTTTCGGAGAGAGCACGCGCTGCCGCCCGAAGATACATGGATGATCGCGACCAACAAGAGCTTCGGCCTGATGGGCGGCAGCAAGCTGCGGTCGTTCGGCGATCCGTACTCCGCCAACGTCGTCCTGCCGAAGCAGCTGCTGATCAGCACGATCAAGGCGGCCGTCAGCACCGAATCGGGACCCGGCGTCGAAGACCGCCGCGCGCTTGCCGAACGCATGATGCTGGCGCTCGACGAGGGCTACGAAGGGTTCGGATGGCGCGTGTTCGAGTCGGGGCGCGCGCTCGGCGGGGAGCTGAAGGCGAGCCTCGCGAAATCGCTCCTCGCCTACTTCAACGATCCCGCAACGCCGACGAGCGGCGACGAGCTGACGTTCTTCATGACGAAAGAGATCATGAACCGCTTCGCGCCGTCGCTGCTG
>Ga0075423_10004450_pt1 | contig 13000 bp, 11 predicted proteins | sample SoiMethybrSBSTD2_FD_80114 | JGI IMG/M metagenome (GOLD analysis project Ga0075423, IMG submission 80114) | Bulk soil microbial communities from a Populus tree surrounding site in Tennessee, USA - Soil MetaG P. TD hybrid SBSTD2 | ecosystem: Environmental > Terrestrial > Soil > Tree plantation...
GCGCTCCGCGCGCGCTGGGGCGGCCCGCCCGACCCGGGCGCGGTGTGGCCGGCCTTCCGCGCCGATCGGCTATGATTTCTCCCGTGCTCTTCGCCACCCACGCGCATCTGCACTTCCCGGACTTCACCGATGATCTCGACGCGGTGCTCGAGCGCGCCCGCGCGGCGGGCCTGCGGGGCATGGTCACGATCGGGACGGATCGTGATTCCAACCGGGCCACCGTGGCGATGGCCGAGCGCGTCCCCGACGTGTGGGCCTCGGTGGGGATTCATCCGCATGATGCCGGCGAGGCCACCGACGAGGATTTCGCGGAGATGGAGCGGCTCGCCCGCTCGCCGCGGGTGGTCGGCCTGGGCGAGATGGGGCTCGACTTCTTTCGTGACCTGTCGCCGCGCGACACCCAGGCGCGCGTGTTCCGGCGCCAGCTCGACATGGCGCGCGCGGTGGGCAAGCCCGTCGTCATCCACTGCCGCGATGCGCACCCCGAGGCGCTCGCCATCCTCGGCGAGGCGCGGGTGGGCGAGATCGGCGGGGTCATGCACTGCTTCTCCGCGGATATTCCGGTGGCGCGCCGCTGTCTGGACCTCGGGCTCACGATCTCGCTCGCCGGACCCGTGACCTACAAGAACGCGCGCGCCTTGCCCGACGTGGCCCGTTTCGTGCCGATCGATCGCCTGGTGGTGGAGACCGACTGCCCCTACCTCACGCCTACACCGCACCGCGGGAAGCGCAATGAGCCCGCCTACGTGGCGCTGACCGCGGCGCACGTGGCGGCGTTGCGGGGCGTGGACGTGGAGACGCTTGGCGAGGTGACGACAGCGAACGCGGCGCGGCTCTTCCGCCTCCCGCTTCCCCCTCTCCCCTTGGGGAAAAGGGCAGGGTGAGGGGCGGTTACCGCCGGCGCGACAGCACGGCGCGCGCGCGCAGGGCGTCGAACTCGTGCACGAGGACGCGCACCATGCCCTGGGCGCCCACGCTGAACGGGTGCACCGAGGACACGAGATGCCCCCGCAGCACGGACGAGATGCCCTCACTGTCCAGCACGCTGCGCACCACGAGGGCCTCCGCCTGATCGAAGCAGCGGCGCACTTCGACGAGATCGCGGGAGGCGGGCGCCGTCGGCGTCGCCTTCACGAACGGGAGAGGGATGACCTTCGCCCGGGGGGCCATGGCGATCATGCTAGCATGCCGCGGTGGCCTCGGTGAGCGGGAGCAAAGATAAGGACGGCGCGGACGCGCCCTACATCGGCCGCGGCATGCGGCGGCGCGAAGACCGCGCGCTCCTCATGGGCCAGGGGCGCTACACCGACGATCTCACCCTCCCCGGGCTGCTGCACGTGGCGCTCCTGCGGAGCCCGCACGCGCATGCCCGCATCCGCGCCCTCGATCTCTCCCGCGCGCGCTCCGCTTCCGGCGTGGTGTCGGTGGTGACCGGGGCCGACGTGCGCGACCTCGGGCACATGCCGTCCAATCGCGTGGTGCCCGGCATGAAGGTGCCGCCGCATCCCTTGCTCGCCGAGGGCACCGTGGTCGCGGTCGGCGATGCGGTGGCCGCCGCGGTGGGGGACTCGGCCTACCGCGCGCGCGATGCCGTCGAGCTCATCGAGGTGGACTACGAGCCGCTCAGCCCGGTATCCGATCCGGAGACGGCGCTGGCCACCGGCGCTCCGGTGGTACACGCGACGCTGCCCGGCAATCTGTCCTTCACGCACCGCTGGCGCGCCGGGGATCCCGATGCGGCCTTCGCGGGCGCGCCGCGCGCGGGCCGCGTGCGCATGCGCCAGCCGCGGGTGGCCGCCATCTGCATGGAGCCGCGGGCGACCCTGGCCTGGCTCGATCCCGCCGCCGACGAGCTGCGCATCTGGACCTCGACGCAGTCGCCGTTCCGCGTGCGCGCGGAGATCGCCGCGGTGACCGGCTATCCGGAGTCGCGCATCCGCGTGATCGCCCCCGAGGTGGGCGGCGGCTTCGGCGTCAAGGGCTCCCCGTACCGCGAGGACGCGCTGGTGGCGTGGCTCGCGCTCCAGCTCCGCCGGCCCGTGAAGTGGATCGCCACCCGCGGCGAGGACGTGCTCACCACCAATCACGGCCGCGGCGCGGAGGCGGAGGGCGCGCTCGCGGTGGACGCGGACGGCCGCATCCTGGGCCTTCGCGCCCGTGTCGTCTTCCCCCTGGGCGGGCGCTTTGCGGTGAGCGGCGCGGGCCCCGCGTGGAATTCCGGCCGGACGATGCCGGGCCCCTACGCCATTCCCGCCGTGGACATCGAGATCGCGGGCGCGGTCACCACGACGTCGCCCACCGGCGCCTATCGCGGGGCCGGCCGTCCCGAGGGCACGTTCATGATCGAGCGCCTCATGGACGAGGCCGCGCACGCCGCCGGGCTCGATCCCGTGGAGATCCGCCGTAAGAACCTCGTGCCCGCCTCCGCGTTTCCGTACAAGACCTCGACCGCGGTGGTGTACGACTCCGGTCGCTACGCCGAGGCCCTCGACCGGTGCCTCGAGCTCTCGGGCTACGCCAAGGAGCGGGAACGTCAGCGCGCCGCTCAGGCGCGCGGCTCAGTGACTGGGGTGGGCGTGGTGGTCTACGTCGAGCCCGCCGCCGCGGGCTGGGAGAGCGGCAGCGTGCGTGTGGAGCGGACGGGCACGGTCACGCTGGTCACGGGCTCGAGCGCCCACGGGCAGGGACACGAGACCACGTGGGCGCAGATCGTCGCGGATGCGCTCGGCGTCAAGCCCGAGGACGTGACGGTGCGCCACGGCGACACCGGCGGCGCGCCCCAGGGCTTCGGCACGTTCGGCAGCCGCTCCACCGCGCTGGGCGGCAGCGCGGCCTTCCGCGCCGCCGAAGAGGTGCGCGAGAAGGGCCGGCGCATTGCCGCGCATCTTCTCGAGGCGGGCGTGGAGGACGTGGTGCCGGTGGCGGGAGGCTTCCACGTGGTCGGCGCAGCGGCCCGGCGCGCCACGTGGGCGCAGGTCGCGGCCTTCGCGCACGGGCCCACCCGCACCGGTCCCGGCGACACGCCGGGCCTCGAGGCCACGGTGTTCTTCCAGGCCGAGGCGGAGACCTGGAGCTTCGGCGCCTGCGTGGCGGTCGTGGACATCGACCCGGACACCGGCGGGGTCACGCTGACGCGCTGCACCTGGGTGGACGACGCGGGCGTGATCGTGAACCCGCTGCTCGCCGAGGGCCAGCTCCACGGCAGCTACGCCCAGGGGGCGGGTCAGGCGCTCCTCGAAGGGCTGGTCTACGACGAGGCGGGCCAGCTCGCCACCGGCACGCTCATGGACTACGCGGTGCCGAGACTGGGCGACTTCCCCGAGCCCGTGATCGGCAAGATGGTGACGCCGTCGCCGCGCAATCCGCTCGGGGTCAAGGGCCTCGGCGAGGCCGGGTGCATCGTGATGCCGCCGGCCATCGTCAACGCGGTGGTGGACGCCCTCCGGCCCTTCGGGGTCACCAACGTCGACATGCCGCTCACCGGCGAGAAGGTATGGCGCGCGATGCGCCGGGGCGGGTCGTGAGCGAGACGCTAATCGCCCCGGCGCCGCTGAGACGTGAACCACTCGTAGATCTCTTCTCCGGTGGTCATCCAGACGCCCTTCTGCTTCCGGATGTAGTCGTACACCGCCTCGAAATACTTGATCCGGTGCGGCACGCCCGAGATGTAGGGATGCACCGCCATCGCCATCACGCGCGGGTTCCGGGCGCCTTCGAGGTAGAGCCGGTCGAATTGATCCTTGCACCGCTGCAGCCACTCCGTCGAGGTATGGTGCTGGATCACCATCATCGGGATGTCGTTGAGCTCCAGCGAGTAGGGCACGGAGACCAGCGGGCCTGAGGCGGTACGGATCTCGTAGGGCTGATCGTCGTTCACCCAGTCCGAGATGTACTCGATGCCCTCGGCGGCGAGCAGGTCGAGGGTCTCCCACGTCTCGCTGAGCCCGGGACCCAGCCACCCCTTGGGCTTCTTGCCGGTGAACTTGGTCAAGAGCTCCACCGCCTGCCGGATCGCCGCGCGCTGATCGGGCAGGAGATGCATGGCGCCCTGCACCACGCCGTGGCCCATGAACTCCCAGCCCGCATCCAGCATGGCCCGCGCCACCGGCTCGTACGACTCCACGACGTGGGCATTGATGGCGGTGGTGGCGCGGATCCTCCGCTTGGTGAGCGCGTCCAGGAACCGCCAGAAGCCCACGCGCATACCGTAGTCGTGCCACGCCCAGTTCGGCACGTCGGGCACCGTCGCGACCCCCTGCGGCGCGGGGAGGACCTGACGCGCCATCGCGCGCTCGATGTCCCACTCCTCCACGTTGACGATGGTCCAGACCGCGATGCGCGCGCCCTTGGGCAGAGACCAGCGGGGCCGCCCCGCCATCGAGGAGTAGTCGAACCGGTCGCGGGGGAGTCGCACGGCCTGAGACTATCATCCCCCGGCAGTTGATAGTAGAATCCCCGCCCGTGACCAGCCCGCTCGGCGTCGACGTCCACGCGCATTTCTTTCCCGAGGGATTCATCCGGGTGATGGAGCAATCCGGCGCCTCGTTCGGCGCCGGCGTGGACCGGAGCAGCGCGCGCGGTCCCGTGCTCTACGTGGGCGCCGCCCGCACCCCGCCCCTCGAAGCGCAGTACTGGGACCTCCGGCTCAGACTGAAGGCGATGAACCGCGCCGGCGTGGCCGTGCAGGCGCTGTCCCTGACCGCGCCCATGGTGTACTGGGCCGACCCCGGCGTGGGCACCCGGCTCTGTGTGGCCTTCAACGACGCCGCCAGCGCGGCGCACACCGCGTATCCCGACCGCTTCGTGGGCTGCGCGGCGCTGCCGCTTCAGGACACCGAGCGCGCGCTGGGCGAGCTCGAGCGCGCGGCGCGGCTGCCGGGCATCCGCGGCGTGTACATGGGCACCAACGTGGCGGGCCGCGAGCTCTCCGATCCCGCGCTGTTCCCGGTGTTCCAGCGCGCCGCCGCGCTCGGGCTGCCGGTGCTCCTGCATCCCATCACGGTGATCGGGGCCGAGCGCCTCAAGCCCTACTATCTGAGCAATCTACTCGGCAATCCCTTCGACACCGCGGTCGCCGCCGCGCATCTCGTGTTCGGCGGCGTCCTGGATCGCCTGCCCAAGCTCGAGGTGTGCCTGCCGCACGCGGGCGGCGCGCTGCCGTATCTCCACGGCCGGCTGCGGCACGGCCAGGCGGTGCGGCCGGAAAACAAGGGCGTGGCGAAGAAGCCGCTCAGCACGTATCTCCGGCGCTTCACCTACGACATCATCAGCCACGATGCCGGCGCGCTCCGCTATCTGGTCTCGACGGTCGGCGCCGATCGCGTCGCGCTCGGCACCGACTTCTGCTTCGACATGGGGCTCGCGCGGCCCCTCGCGACGATCCAGGCTCGCGCGGTCGGTCTGAGCAAGAAGGATCAGGACCGCGTCATCCGCGGCACCGGCGCCCGCCTCCTGCGCCTGCGGTAGCCTCCGATGTCGAGGCCGGACTTCTGGGTCATCCAGACGTTCAATGGCCTGTCGTACGGCGCCCTCCTCTTCCTCCTCGCGAGCGGGCTCTCGCTCATCTTCGGCGTCATGCGTATCGTCAACCTCGCCCACGGCTCCTACTTCATGCTGGGCGGCTATGTCGGCCTCACCGTCGCGCTGCGCTCGCGGAGCTTCGCGGCCGCGCTGCTGGGCGGGGCGCTCGCCGTCGCGCTGATCGGCATGGGCATGGAGCGGCTGTTCCTGCGCCGGCTCAAGGGGCAGACCCTCGGGCAGGTGCTCATGACGGTGGGCTTCGCGCTCATCTTCCAGGACCTGGCCCTGCTCATCTGGGGCGGCGATCCCTACTCGATTCCGGTGCCGCCCGCGCTCACGCGGAGCTTCACCGTGTCGGGCATGGTGTTCTCCAGCTACCGCGTTTTTCTGATCGGGCTCGCCGCGGTGGTGGCCGTCGGCCTCTGGTGGCTCCTCGACCGGACGCGCGTCGGCGCGTTCGTGCGCGCGGCGGTGGACGACGCCGAGATGGCGCAGGGCGTGGGCATCAACGTGCCCCGCGCTTCGCTGGGCGTGTTCGCCCTCGGCGCGGCCCTTGCCGCGCTCGGCGGCATCGCCGGCGGCGGCTTTCTCGGCGTCTATCCCGGCACTGACTTCGAGGTGCTGCCCTACGCGTTCGTGGTGGTGATCGTGGGCGGCCTCGGGAGCCTGCCCGGGGCCATCGTCGGCAGTGTGCTCGTGGGTCTGCTCGACAACTTCGGCAAGGCGCTGTTCCCCGAGCTGTCCTACTTCACGCTGTTCGCGCCGATGGCCCTCATCCTCGCCGTCCGGCCCACCGGGCTCTTCGGGCGCACGTGATTCGCCGCCGGGCGCTCCTGGGGCTCGGGGTCGTCGCGCTCCTCGCCCTCGCCGGGCCGCTCTTCTCCCCCTATCCCTTGACGCTCGTGACGCAGGCGCTCGTCGTCGCCATTCTCGCCATGAGCCTGGACGTGCTGCTCGGGTACACCGGCCTGCCGTCGCTCGGCCACGCCGCGTACTGGGGCGTGGGAGCCTACGCGGTGGCGCTGCTCGCCACCGACCACGGCGTGGGGTTGGCGGGGTGCGCGGTTGTCGGCGTGCTGCTCGCCGCCGCGACGGCGGCGGTGTTCGGGCTCGTGGCGATTCGCGCCGCCGGGACGTACTTCTTGATGATCACGCTCGCCCTCGGGATGGTGGTCTGGGGCCTGGCCTTTCGCTGGGTGTCGCTTACCAAGGGCGACAACGGGGTGTCCGGCGTGCCGCGCCCCGAGCTCCTCGCGAGCCCGCTGCCCTTCTACTACTTCGCGCTCGCCGCGGCGGCGCTCGTGTGGATCACCCTCGGCCTCCTCGTGGCCTCGCCGTTCGGGCTCACGTTGCGCGGCATCCGCGAGAGCGAGTCGCGCATGCGGAGCCTCGGCTACAACGTGTGGCTTCACAAGTATCTGGCCTTCGTGATCTCCGGCGCCTTCGCGGGGGCGGGCGGGGTGCTCTGGGCCTACTACAACGGCTTCGTGTCCCCCACCGACGTGCAGCTCGTCACGTCCGTGGAGGCCCTCCTCATGGTGGCCCTCGGCGGCCCGGGTACCCTCGCCGGCCCGGTGGTGGGCGCGGGCGTCATCGTGTTCCTCAAGAACTTCGTGAGCCTTTACACCAAGCGCTGGCTGCTCATCCTCGGCGCGGTGTACATCGGCGTCATCCTGTTCGCGCCGCGCGGCGTGGTGGGCGCCCTGCGCGGCCGGGCGCGCGAATAGGGCGATGGCCGAGGACGTCCTCCGGCTCGACGGCGTCGCGAGGCATTTCGGCGGCCTGCGCGCGGTGGACGGGGTGAGCCTGACGGTGGCCCCGGGCGAGCGCCGCGCGCTGATCGGGCCCAACGGCGCCGGCAAGACCACGCTCTTCAACCTCGTGGCCGGGACGCTGCCGGTGACGGGAGGCACCATCCGCCTTTTCGGGACGAATGTGACCGGCTTCCCGCCCCATCGCCGCGCGGCACTGGGCCTGGCCCGCACCTTTCAGATCACCAATCTCTTCCTCGGGCTCACCGTGCTCGAGAACTGCCTGCTCGCCGTCCAGGCTCTCACGCCGGTCCGCTTCTCGATGCTGCGGCCGGTGGGCGGCTACCCCGCGCTCCAGGCGCGCGCGCGCGCCATCCTGGCCGCGGTGGGGCTCACGGGGGTGGACGGCGCCATCGTCGCCAATCTCTCCCACGGTGAGCAGCGTCAGCTCGAGATCGCGCTGGCGCTCGCGGGGGCGCCTCGGCTGCTGCTGCTCGACGAGCCCACGGCGGGGCTGTCGCCGGCGGAGTCGCGTCTCATGGCCGAGCTCCTCGCCGGCCTCGATCCCGCCATCACCGTGCTCATGATCGAGCACGACATGGACATCGCCCTCGCGCTCGCCTCCCGTGTGACCGTGCTCCATCAAGGCCGGGTCATTGCCGACGGCTCGCGCGACGAGATCCGGAACGATCCGCAAGTGCGCGAGATCTACCTCGGTGTCTGAGCCCGGCCCGGTGCTGGAAGTGGAGGACGTCCATACCTACTACGGCGTGAGCCACGTGCTCCAGGGCATCTCCCTGCGGGTCGGCGAGGGCGAGGCGCTCGGCATCCTCGGGCGGAACGGGATGGGCAAGACCACGCTGATCCGCTCGATCATCGGCTTCACGCCGCCGCGGCGAGGGGCGGTGCGCCTCCGGGGCGATGACATCACGCGCTGGCCGCCGTACCGGATGGTCGCGGCCGGGCTCGCCCTCGTGCCGCAGGGACGGCGGGTCTTCCACTCGCTGACGGTCAGGGAGAACCTCGACGTGGCGCGCCGCGTGGGCGGCCGCTGGACCCGGGAGCGTGTGGAGGCGCTCTTCCCGCGGCTCGCCGAGCGCGCGCGCAGCCGCGCGGGCAGCCTTTCCGGCGGCGAGCAGCAGATGCTCGCGATCGGCCGGGCCCTCATGACCGATCCGCGGCTGCTTCTTCTCGACGAGCCCACCGAAGGCCTCGCGCCCCTGCTGGTGCGAGAAGTCGGCCGCGTGCTCGGCGAGCTGCGCCGGAGCGGGCTCTCGATTCTCCTGGTGGAGCAGAACCTGCCCCTTGCGCTGGCGGTGGTGGACCGGGTCCACATCCTGAGCCGGGGGCAGATCGTGCACTCCGCGCGGCCGGACGAGCTCGCCGCCGACGAGGCGGTCAAATCACGCTATCTTGGGGTGACCTGAGGAGGTCGCATGCGCTTCGGCACCTTCTTCTTCTTCCAGGCGCCGCCTGGGCACCGGCACGCGGACATCATCCGCCGCGAGCTCGAGCAGATCGAGTGGACGGAGGAGCTCGGCTTCGACGAGGCCTGGCTCACCGAGCACCACTTCATCGAGTACGGGCTCTCGGTCGATCCCGCCGCGCTGGCCGCGGCCGCGGCCTCGCGCACGCGCCGCATCCGCATCGGGCTTGCCGCCGCGATCCTGCCGTTCCACCATCCGCTGCGCCTCGCCGAGCAGATGGCGCTGGTCGACATCATCTCGGGCGGGCGGCTCGACGTGGGGGTGGGGCGCGGCAACCGGCCCGCCGAGTTCCGCGGCTACCGCGTGCCTCAGGAGCAGAGCCGCGACCGCTTCGACGAGGCGGTGGAGATCATGATGCGCGCCTGGACGGAGGAGCGCTTCGCCTACGATGGGCGCTTCTTCCAGGTGCCGGAGCTCTCGGTGATCCCCAAGCCCGTACAGCAGCCCCATCCGCCCCTCTACCAGGTGTGCGTCTCCAAGGACGGGATCGAGAACACCGCGCTCCGCGGCTGGCCCATGCTCAACTCCGTCCTCTTCGGCCCAGTGCAGCAGCTGGTGGGCAACCGCGACACGTACGTGGAGACGCTACGGAAGGCCGGGCGGAGCGCCGAGGAGGTCGCCGCCCTGCTGGGACGCTGGGGCGTATCCCGCCAGATCTACGTGGCCGACACCGACGCGCGGGCCCTCGCCGACACCAAGGACGCCGAGCTCTGGTACCAGGAGTCCTTCAGAAGGTTCGTCATCCCGGATCGGATCGACGAGGCGCATCCCACGTTACAGCCCGGCTTCCGCGCCATGGCGGAGCGGCTGGCCAAGGTCACCTGGGAGGGGCTGGTGCGGGAGACCTTGGCTTTCGGCTCGCCCGATACGGTGGCCCGCCACATCGCGACGATGCGCGATCTCGGCGTGGGGCAGGTGATGTGCTGGATGAACTTCGGCGGTCTGGCGCAGGACAAGGTGCGCCGGTCCATGGAGCTCTTTGCCCGAGAAGTGATGCCGCGCTTTCGCTGATCGGCGCGCTGCGGGTCAGAACTTGAAGCGCACGCCCACGCCGAGGTACTCCACCTCGCGCGTGTAGAACTGGCCGTCCACCGAGTGGCCGTTGAAGTACTCGATCAGGAGCTGCACCTTCCGACCCAGCACGGCGAGGCTCTCGAGCTCGAGCCCACCGCGAAGCGAGATCTGAGCCTGCCAGTCGTGCTCCTCGAGGAACTGGAAATCCGCGCCGAAGATCGGGCGCAGGCGCCCCGGCATCGTCCACCGGCTCCGCAGCTCGAGGCCGCTGTGCACTTTCCAGGGCGCGTAGTTGCTGGGCTCGACGCGGAGGATGTAGCCGCCGCCGCCATAGAGGCGCATCCAGTCCCAGGGCTCGTAGGAGATCCGGGCATCCATGCCCTCGTAGCTGAAGTTGATGCGGTTCGTGTGGTGGTGAATGATCTCTTCGTCCCCGAGATGCGTGCTGCGGTGGAACACCCGCGCGATGCCCGACCAGGGGCCCTGACGGACGGAGCCGAACCCGCCCACGATGTAGTCGAGGTTGGTCAGATTGGCGGAGTCGGAGTCCATGTCGAAGAGCGCCCACAGCCCCGCGTGGACGCCGGCCTCCCACTGCCAGGTCTCGCCGATTCGTCCGCGTACCAGCGGCATCATGTCGCCGAGCTCCACCGCGGCGATGGACTCCCACTTGGAGTCGTCGAGGTAGTGGCGGCCGACCGTGCCGAAGGCGGGCCAGCGTGGATCGGCGATCAGGGGTCGGAAGAGCAGGCCGGCGGGTAGGACCTCGAAGGTCGGCGTGCCCTCCACCGGGGGATAGGCCTGGCCGGTGCTGCGCGCGGGCGCCGGCGCGGCGGCGGCTGGTGTCGTGGTGGTGCCCGTGGCGGCTGGGGCGGACGCTCCCGTGGTCGCCGTCATCGACGCCGGCGCGGTCAGCACGATCACCCGGCGCACGCCGCGGATCCGACTGAGCGCGGCGGTCACCGCCCCCTGATCGGCGCCGCCCAGCTCGCTGGCCGGGAGCGTCATGACGCCGTCACGGACGACGAGCGATGGCGCAGTGACGCGGAACTCCCGCTCGAGGACGGCCGCGGCATAACCGGCCATGTAGGCGTCGTCGATGGGCACCGCGCCCACGGACGCCGCCTCTCCGAGCAGCAGGCTGAGCCCCACCATCACGCCAACTGCGTGCCGTCTCGTCCCCACGTACCCCTCCGTCTCCCCGGCCATGCACGTCATGGGCACGCAGGACGCCGTATCTTGTCCGCCGCCGCCGGGGATCATCTCACGAACGTCGCGGCGCGCGGACGCAAACGAGGGGTAAAACGCCGTCGCGAAGCCCCGCCGGGCGGCTCAGCCGGCCGGTGAGGCGCCGAGGTCGGCGGCGAGCGCGCTGAGCACGCGGTCGTAGCGGCGCACGCTTAGGTCGCGCAGGAGCAGGGTGGCGCGCTCCATCTCGCGCGCCGCCGCCCGGCGGTCGCCGCGGGCGTGGTCGAGCGCCGCGAGGTCGAGGCGGGTGCGCGCTTCCTCGTAGCGGGCGCCGATGGTGGCGAAGGTGGCCGCGGCATCCTTGAGCCACCGCGCCGCCTCCGCCGCGTCGCCCTCCGCCTGCGCCACGTGGCCGAGCGTGCGCTGGGCCCAGCCCGCGCCCTGGGCGGCGTGCACGTGCAGCGTCATCTCGAGCCCCTGTTGGGCGAGGCCGCGAGCCCGGTCCAGGTGGCCGGCGACGAAGCATGCCTGCGCGAGCAGCGCGGTGAACCAGCTGTGCGTCTGCCGGATGCGGAAGCGGCCGAGCTGCTCCACCGATCGCTCCAGGAGGGGGATGGCGGCCTCGGCCTCACCCTTCTCGAGGAGGCTCGCGCCGAGGAAGCCCCGGGCCACCGCGGTGCCCACGGGATCGCGGGCCAGCTCCACCGCGCGGCGGCAGCGCTCGATGGCACGCTCGGGATCACCACGCAGGGCGTGGATGCCGCCCGCGGTGAAGGCCACCGTGCTTTGCAGGCGGGGGTCCATCAGGCTCTCGCCGATGGCTTGCGCGCGGGCGAGCGCCGCGAGCGCCGCCTCGAACTCGCCGGTCATCGCGTGGTTGATCCCGATCACCCAGTGCGCTTCGCCCAGCCACCACCGCTCCCGGCTTCCTTCCAGCGCGACCACCGCCTGGCGGCCGTGCGCGAGGCCATCGGCGTAGCGCCCGGTCCAGTAGCCGACGTAGGCGAGGACGAAGTGCGCCTTGCCCTCCACCGTGCGGTCGCCGCCGCGCTGCGCCTCGTCGATCGCGCGCCTTGCGCACGCGACGGCGCGCTCGTGATCGGCGAGGACGTCGTAAGTGCGGCCGAGGCGGAAGTAGTACTCGCCGGCCAACGCCGGCTCGCCGAGCTGCTTCACCTCCGGCTCCTGACGAAGGAGGAGCTCGAGGATCTCGTCGAAACGCCCGAGGAAATGGAGCGAGTGGGCCTGGTGCAGGCTCAGCTCGAGGATGTGGCGCTCGCGCGCGGCGCCCGGCGGCAGTCGCCGGGCGTGAGCGAGCGCCTCGCCGTACGCGGCCACCGCCTCGGCGTTGGCGTACCAGCGCGCGGCCCGTCCGGCGAGGCGGCCCAGGTACTCGATGGCCTTGTCGGACCTCGTGGTGCGCGCGTAGTGATAGGCGAGGCGATCGTCCACGTCCTCGAGGCGCCCAGCGTGCAGGTGCTCCAGCGTGGCGGCGACGCGGAGATGCAGCACCTGGCGCCGGGAGGTCAGCAGGCTTCCGTAGGCGACCTCCTGGATCAGCGCCTGCTTGAACACGTAGATCGGCTCGCCGCCCGAGGTCTCCTCGTGGATGAGCTCCATGCGCTCGAGCTCGGCGAGGGGCCGCTCGAGCGGACCCGCATCGCCCCAGAGCTCGGCGAGGAGCCGGCGCGGTACGAGGCGGCCGATGACCGAGGCTTCCTGCACGAGGCGCTTGGCCTCGGAGGGCAGGCGGTCGATGCGAGCCATCACCACTTCCTGAACCGTGCCGGGCAGGTCGGCGTCGCGCCGCCCCTGGCCATGCTCGACCACGTGGCGCGTCAGCTCCTCGATGAAGAACGGATTGCCTTCCGCCTTGCCGAGGATCTGCGCATCGACGACCTCGGAGAGACTTCCGCCGCCCGGCATCGCGCGCACGAGGGCGAGGCTCTCCTCGGCGGTGAGGGGGGCGAGCGCGATCTGATGCACGTGGGCGCGCTCCATCCAGCGCGGCCGGTACGGCGGGCGATAGGTCGCGACGAC
>Ga0075423_10004451_pt1 | contig 12999 bp, 11 predicted proteins | sample SoiMethybrSBSTD2_FD_80114 | JGI IMG/M metagenome (GOLD analysis project Ga0075423, IMG submission 80114) | Bulk soil microbial communities from a Populus tree surrounding site in Tennessee, USA - Soil MetaG P. TD hybrid SBSTD2 | ecosystem: Environmental > Terrestrial > Soil > Tree plantation...
CGAGCGTGCGCGTTGGAAGTTGAGAGTTGGAAGTTGAGAGTTGGAAGTTGAGAGTTGGAAGTTGAGAGTTGGAAGTTGAGAGTTGGAAGTTGGGAGTTGGGAGTTGGGAGTTGGGAGTTGGGAGTTGGGAGTTGGAAGTGGTGGTTGGAACTTGAGAGTTGCGACATCGAGGGAAGAAGAACATGGCCGAAGCGCTCAGGACGGACGAAGGACAGTTGGCGTTGTATGGCGGTTCGGTTGCGAAAGCCCGCATCCGCCCGTCGAGTAGATCTACCGAGCGGCAAGCACTTCTCTGTGCGGGTTGCCGTACGCGCGAGGCACGATACGGCTTCCGGGAGGAGGGCGATGATCCATCAGCGCTCCGGCCGCGAACACTCTGCTTCGACTGTTTCAGGATGGAGATCTCGTGGCGGCAGGACGTCGCCGCGCGTCTGGCTCGCGGCTGGAACGCACAGCAGGCGCAGCTTCCGCTGGAAGCTACGCTCAGTGCGTTGACCAGGCGTCGTCGTCGCGCGCAAATCGCCGCACGCCACGCGCTCGGTTTGTAGCACTCGACTTGTAGAGGCGGTCTTTCCTGGCCTGAGCCGAGTGGAAGGCAGACGCGCCTGGATTACCGTCCGCGAAACGTCTCCGCCGACCCCGGCGTGGTGAATGCGATCGGACGGTTGCCGGCAGAACCGGATACGGTGTACTGCCCGCGCATCTGAAGGAAGTTCACCCCGTTGAACAGAGGGCCCTGTGTTCGTTGCGTCCTCACCGTTGAGGCCACGTCGAAGCGCATATCGAGTGTGAGATATGTACCCCGCGCGCGGATGGCGATCGAGCGCGGTTCCCCCCGGTCGTCATTCGTTTCAGTGATCCGCACATCCGTTGCATAGCCGAGCGGGCCATCCGGTCCAAGCACACCGACGAAGCCTGGAAGGCGCTCCGGATCCGCCGCGTCCGGCGGGGGGAAAATTCGACCGTAGATAAGCGACACATCCCCGTGCTGCGCTTGTCCCCATTGCCACGTCACACCCTTCCAGAATCCCCAGTTGTGATCGTGATAGCCAGTGCCGCCTGCCAGCGAAACGGATTCTCCCGCCACGGTCAATGCGCCATCCAGCGGGCCTGACATGACAGGAACCACATATCCCGTGCGCCAGCCACGCGCGCCGGTGATTTCCGCGGGCGGGACCAGCCGTCCGGCGGACGCCTGAATCGTCAGGTCGCCCTTCGCGCGGCGTCCCTTCTCGTCGGCGAGGTCCACATGAATGCGATAGACCAGGCCGTCCAGGCGCACGGAGCTTGCGCCAATCGTCAGGTCGGGTGCGCGCGCCAGCTCGGCATCCGTTGTTTCGCCGGTCCCGCTGTACACGTGCATCTCACCGTTGCGCTCGATTTGCAGGCTCACACTGGAGCCGTAGTTACCCGACTTCATCCTCGGGCCAACGATGAACGACAAGTAGAACCGCGCATCATTCGTGCGGCCGTTGAAATAAAGCCATTCCGCCCACGAATCCGACCACTCGGGAACGTCGGGAGCGCCGTGAAATCGATCGATCTGGCGCAGTACCGTCTCTGGTGATTGCCGGGTCCAGGCCGCATCCGCCGCTGTGTCGCGCCATACGGCCATATCCGCCACCTCGGGATCACCGAGTTCACGCTCGACGCTCGGGATACCGCCGCGCGCCGCCACGCGTGTGGCCTTGCCGTTGTGGAGCAGGAAGAGGTCGGTTGTATGAGACGCGGCCGCCGCGCGAACCCGAGGACGAAGCGCGTCGGACTGCAGTGTCCCCGAGAGCACGACTCTCGCCGGCACCGAGAGCGACAAACGAATGTTGACGTCGCCTCCGCCGACCAACGCGGGCGACTGCGCCTGCTCGAGGACGATACCGGCGACGCCGAGCAGGATCGCCATCACCGACACGCCGACACCAAAGCCGGCGGCGAGCACCGCACTGCGGACAGGATGTGCCGTGAGCGATCGCAGCGCGAGTCGGCCGATCATTTCGTGCGCTCGCTTGCAATGCGGCCATCGCGCATGGTCAGGACGCGGCCGGCGCGATCCGCCAGGGCGAGGTCGTGTGTGACGATGACGAGGGCGGTGCCGGTCTGGTTGACGCGATCCAGGAGCGCGGCGATTTGGGCGCCGGTGGCTTCGTCGAGTTCACCGGTCGGTTCATCTGCCAACAGCAGCCGTGGACCGTTGGCGAGCGCGCGCGCGATCGCCACGCGCTGCATCTCTCCGCCTGATAGTTGTGACGGCCGATGATCGGCACGCGCTGCCAGTCCCACATACTCGAGCAGTTCGCGGACTCGCTGCTGCCGCGCCTCCTTCGTGATTCCTGCTTCGGACATCGGCAACTCGACGTTCTCGCGCGCCGTCAGCATCGGCAGCAGAAAGAACCGCTGGAACACGAAGCCGATCTGTCGAAGCCGCAGCAGGCTGCGCCGCGCGTCGGACAGCCGGCTCACATCCTGACCGTCGAAGAACAGCGTGCCTGATGTTTGCGTCTCGACGCAGCCGAGCATGTGGAGCAAGGTCGACTTCCCGCAGCCCGACGGTCCGCGAACCGCGACATGATCGCCGCCGCGAATCTGGAGCGTGACATCACGCACGGCTGTGACCGGGCCGGCCGGCATCGAAAACACGCGACTCACTTGTTGCGCGTCGACGATCAGGCCGTTGGAGGCGCTCACCCGATCACCTCATCACGCAGCGTGGCGGCGATCGGAAGCGTCGATACGATCCGCATCGGATAGAGCGCCGCGATAATCGCCGTGGCGACGAGAAGAGCCAGATGAACAGCGAGCGCGCCCGTTTCGAAGACGAAGAAATGCAGCGCGACCGGAATGCCCGGCATTCCCTTGAGGATGCGATCCAGGCCGGCGGCGAGCAGCAGTCCAAGCGGCAGCGAGAGCAGGCCGCCGATCCCGACGATCAACGCTGACTCCGAGAGCACGTCCTTGACGACGCGCAAGCGAGAGAATCCCAGTGCCCGCAGCGCGGCGACTTCGCCGAGTCGCTGGTTGACCGAGACGGTGAGCAGCACGGCGATGAGGAGTACGGCAAACGACACGGTCACCGTGGTCAGGACGCTCGAGATCTGTCGAAAGTAGGTGAAGCCCGTTTGCTGCAGCCGGCCGACGACTTCTGTGTTGGTCGCCGCCCTCACGTCGGGATGCTGCGCGCGGATCGCCGCGGCCGTGCCGTCGGCGTCGCCCTTCGATCTGACGAGGATGAGATCCGCGTCGTGGCCGACGTTGCCGCCGCAGGCGGTCTTGAGGGCGTCGAGCGTACCCCCAGCCGTGCTCTCGTTCGTGGTCTGAAACGGGAACTCCGCCACGCCGACGACGGTGAGTCGCGTTGCGGGGAGCGCTTCGAGATCGGCGACGCACGACGCGCGCAGGGTGATCGTGCTGCCCGGTTCGAGCATGAACTCGGATGCGATGCGTTCATCGATCACGAGTTCGTCAGAGGCGTCGGCATCTCGTCCGCGAAGGATCGTCCACGGGGCCCGGAGCCGTGCACCTGCCGGATCCGTCGATCGTGTCGCAACCCCCTGGAACGCCGTTCTGAGCGGCAAGCCCGACGCCCGGTCAATTTGTGCACTTGCCGATCGAATGACCAGCACCGCCTGCACCGAGGGCAGCGTCGATATGGCTTCGGCAGTCTCGAGCGCATGCGGCACGCGCAGGCCGCTGCCGGGAAGATCGCCGGCGCTGACCCGGACGTCCCACCCGCCACGGTCGAGCAGGTCCTGCATCGACACGATGAGGCCGCGCGACAGCATCAGCATGTCGAGGAGCAGCGCGCCAACGGCCGCGACACCAAGAACGCCAAGCGCCGCGCGTGCCGGTTGTCGCACGAGACTTCGCCACGCAAACCCGAGAGCCGTCATCGTCGCGCGAGCCTCAGGCCTCCGCGTCGCAACAGCGCCCACGAAGCCACGACCGTTGCCGATGCGCCAAGCGGAACGGCGATCGTGACGCAGGTCAGCGCGACGTCCCTGGTCACGCGGACGAAGACCAGTGCGGTGTCGTAGCGCCACTGGAAGAACTGGTTGATGAGTTGTTCGGACAGCACAGCCAGCACGAGGCCAAAGATCGCGCCGACACCGGCGACCATGAGCCCCTCGAGGAGGATCTGCGCGAGGATGCGACGCACGGGGAGTCCAATCAGCCGAAGGACGCCAACGGTCTCGCGCCGCTCGTCGACGAGCATGATCGTCAATGCCAGGAGAAACACCGTGGCGGCAACGATTGTCACGATCGCAATCGCGAGATGAAAACGCTCGAGCACGCGAAACGGGCCGGCCGATCCCGCCGCTTCACCAGAGGGCAGGGCGACGACGCCGGGCAATCGCGCATCGACATCCCTTGCAAACTGGTGAGCGTCGTCCGGGTTGACCAGCGCAACGTTGACCGAGGAAATGTACTCAGCGCCGGCAGGGATGCCGACTGGGCGAGTCATATCGAGCAGGTCGGGCAGGTGCAGACGGACCGCTCGCGGGACCTGTCCAAGGCGTGATGGATCCGGCGTCGGCTCGTAAATACCTCCGACGCGAAACTCTTGCGATCGCGTGCCCGATGCGTCGGTGGCGAGACGGACCACGCTGCCGACAGTCAGGCGTTCGGATTCGGCCAGTTGCCGCGAGACGAGAACGGTAGGTAGTTGAGTGTCTTGCGCCCCCGCCGTCGCGGGCAGCAACCAACCGATGAGGGCAATCAGCCGAATGACGGTTCCGCGCTTCACGAGCGACTGAGGGCTTCGATGCGGGCCCACTCCTCGTCGGTCACCGGCATGACCGAGAGCCTGGACATGCGGACGAGCGGGAACGACGCGAAGCTCTTGTCGGCCTTGATTTCTGCCAGGGTGACCGGCCGCTTCAGCCGTTTGTCAGGGACGACATCGACGACTGACAGCTTTCCCGATCCGTCGCCGGGATCCGCGTAGGCGTGGCTCGCCGCTTTGGCAATGGCGACCACGGCTTTTTCCTTGCCCGTGTGGTAGTAGAAGATTCGGTCGCCGCGCCGAATGGCGCGCAAATGCTTCTGGGCGAGAGGATTCCTGACGCCCGCCCACACCGTCTTGCCGTCCTTCTCGAGTTGCTCGTACCCGTAATGATCCGGCTCTTCCTTCACCAGCCACTGGGCCATGGAGTGATCATATCGGGATTCGGGATCCGGGACTCCGGATTCCGGCTTCAGGACCCGGCAGCAGCGCCGCGCTTCCATTGAATGATCGTCAACCGTATCGCGAACGACTTCAGCAGGAAGGGCCAGTCCTCTCGCCACGACGAGAGAGTGAACTCGGCTAACTGTCTGCCATCGTCGGTGACGAAGAAACCCACGAGTACCAATGACTCGGGATCAGGGTCAACGCGCGCATGCAAGAAATTATGACCGACGAGCTTCGTCTTGACGAGCGCTGCCGATCTACCCATTTGGGGGAGGCATGTGTATAAGATCCCGCTGCAAGGAGCACGAGCATGATCCGAGCCGCACTCGTTTTCGCCGCTCTCCTCTTACTCGTCGCACCTGCCGCAGCGCATCATGGCGGCGGGACGTTCGACGGATCCAAGGAGATCAAGCTCACCGGGACATTTACGGGGCTGGACCTGATCAACCCGCATTCCTGGATCTACTTCGAGGTCACCGGTCCCGACGGCAAGGTCACCAAGTATCGATGTGAGATGCGCGCGGCGACAGTGCTTCGTCGCTCGGGCTGGAGCCCGGAGATGTTCAAGAAGGGTGAGCGGCTGACGTTCGAGGGCTCGCCGGACCGCACCGACCCGACGTCATGCTACTTGAACACCATCGTCTTCGAGGACGGCAAGCGCGTGGATCGATATGGGCAGCTCACGAAAGGCGCTCCGCCCGCGACGCTGAAGCGCGAGGCGCGACGTCCGACCGGTGAACCGAACATCACCGGCGACTGGGCCCCAGAGCAACTCGTGATGACCGATCCGCGTGGCCGCGGCGGCGCGCTCGTTCCGTTGAGCACCGCCAGCCATTACAAGCCGGGGGAAGGGCGAATCGGAGGGCCGCGCGGTGCGGGTCGCGGCGGAGCGCGCGTGATTCAGGGCGCTGAGCTCACACCCGAAGGCGAGAAGGGTGCCGAGCAGTTTGCCGTGCTCTTCTCGAAGAGCAACCCGCGCATGCGCTGCGAGACGACCAGCGTCATCTTCGATTGGGCGTTCGATGGTCCGGTCAATCGCATCACGCAGAACAAGGACACCATCGTCCTGCAGTACGGGCAGCTCGGGTTCACGCGAACAGTTCACATGAACATGACCAGTCATCCCGCGAACGTCAGGGGCAGCCGCGCCGGGCATTCAATCGGCCGCTGGGAGAAGGACGTGTTGATCGTGGACACGGTCGGCTTCGCGCCTGGCGTCCTGTCACCGCCGATCCTCAACAGCGACAAGCTTCACGTCGTCGAGCGCTTTTCACTCGATCACGACAAGAACCTCCTGACGCGCAGTTACACCGCGGAGGATCCCGTGTACTTCAAAGGACAGTTCACCGGGTCGGATGTGATCGGTGTGGCGGACCTCCCCTACAAGCCGGATCCGTGCAAAGAGATGGGATTCCTCGATTATTCGAAAGAAGCGAAGAAGTAGTTAGTCCAATCGCACCTCATCTTGCGGATAGAGTCGATCTGTGTTCCAGACCTGGCCTGAGATCGATCGGCGCAACCCGTTGATACCGGATCGCCGTAGCGTTCTGCGTGGCGGCCGGCGCGCGACGGATCCTTCACGGCCAGTGTCGTGTATTCGCTGTGGCAGCACCGAAGTCCGGAGCCTTGGTGTCAGCATGACCGGGCTCTGGTGCGAATGCCGCCGTTGCAGCGGCGTCTGGAGACTCGATCCGGCCGTCTGGCGCAGATCGCCCCAGTAATCGTTTCTCTTCCTTCATCATAAAGGAGCAGCTGAAGGAGCAGCGTGAAGAAGCTGGACGTCCCGCAGGGCACGCTTGACTTGATGATCCTGACGATTCTCACCCGCGAGCCGATGCACGGCTATGGCATCTCGCAGCGGCTCGCCGTGCTCAGTCACGATCACTTTCACGTCAATCCCGGATCGCTCTTTCCCTCTTTGTACCGCCTGGAGCAGGACGGCAAGTTGAAGGCCGAATGGCGGACCAGCGAGAACAATCGCCGCGCCAAGTACTATCGGCTGACGGCCTCCGGCCGACACCAGCTCGAGCAGCGGCGCGAGCGCTGGAACCGTGTCTCGTTCGCGGTGACCAGTGTGCTGGAGGGCGCGTGACGCTCCTGCATCGTTTCGGGTCGATCGTTCGCTGGATCGCGCGTCGTGCAACGGCCGAGCAGGACCTGGATGACGAGCTGCAGTCGTTCGTCGACATGGCTGCCGCCGACCAGATCCGCGACGGCGCAACGCCTGCCGACGCGCGTCGCCGGGCCGTGATCCAACTGGGAGGCGTCGAGCAGACGAAGGAACGCGTTCGAACCGCCCGTCACGGCGCCTGGATCGACGAGTTCTGGCGCGACGTGCTTCATGGTGTGCGCCAGCTTCGGCGCGCTCCTGTGTTTGCCACAACAGTGGTCGTGACGCTTGCGCTCGGCATCGGCGCCAACACGCTGGCGTTCAGCATCGTGCACGCTGTGCTCGTGCGCGAACTTCCGTATCCGAATCCCGATCGCATTGTCTTCGTGTGGTTCAGCCCACCGGATCAGCCCGACGCGCGCGACGGGTCAACGCTTCAGAACTACTTCGCTGTTCGCGACCGGAGCCAGGCGTTCGAGTTTGTCGGCTCCACGTCGGCCGTCCAGGCGAGCATTGCCGTGAATCCCGACGATGTGGCGGGCGGAGAGCCGGTTGCCGGCCCGCGCATTCACGCAACGTTCCCGCCCGTCTTCGGCGTCCAACCCGTACTCGGCACCTGGTTCACTGACGCCGACGACCCCGCAACGGCCGCGCGCAAGCTGGTTCTTGGCCACCGCTTGTGGCAGCAGCGCTTCGGTGGCGATCGAACTGTGATCGGCCGCCTGGTGCGAGTCGACGGGCAGGACGCCACGGTCATTGGCGTGATGCCCGAGGGGTTCGAGATCCTCAATGGCGAAACGCAATTCTGGACTCCGAGCCGGTGGTCGGAAGCGACCATGGCGTCCCCCAGTCGCATGCTCGTCGTCGCCGCGCGACTCAAGCCCGGCGTGACAATCCCGCAGGCGCAGGCGGAGATGGACGTGCTCGCCGGCAATCTTGCGCGCGAGTTCCCGCAGACCAACAAGGGTTGGAGTATTCACCTCGAGTCCGTGTACGACACCTACACGTGGCGGGCTCGCACGCCGCTTCTGCTGCTGCAGGGTGTCGTCGCGCTTGTGCTGCTCATCGCGTGCGCAAATGTCATCGGCCTGCTCCTGGCGCGAGCGTCGACACGGCAGCAGGAATTCGTGATGCGGATGGCATTGGGTTCGAGCCGGGGACGGCTCGTGCGGCAGCTCTGCGCCGAAAGCGTGTTGCTGGCGTGTCTCGGTTGCGTCTGCGGCATCGCGCTCGCATTCGCCGGTCTGCGCGTTTTCATGGCACAGAACCCGATGACCTGGTTGCCGCGCGCGGACGGCATTGCTTTGGATCCAGGTGTGTTGACATTCGCCGTCGTCGTGTCGGCGGCAAGCAGCATCCTGTTCGGCCTTCTGCCATCGTGGACCGTCTCCCGCCGCACTCCAACCCCGACGATCAAGAGCACCACTGGCATGGGTGGAGTGCCGCATCGCCAGCTACGTGGCGCGCTTGTTTCCAGCCAGGTGGCGGTCGCCTTGGTGCTGCTCATTGCGGCTGGATTGCTCGTCAACACGATCGTTCGTCTCAGCTTGAACCGGCCCGGCATCGATCCCACCAATTTGCTCGCGTTTCAGGTGCGGCTGCCTTTGGGCGAGATGGTGACACCCACGGGCAGGGATGCGGGTGGCTTCTTCACGATGACGTTCAGCCCGCGTGTGAGCCAGATCTTCGGTCAGATTCAGGACCGACTGGCCGCCGTGCCCGGCGTACAATCCGTGGCCGCGTCCGTCGTTGCACCCGCAACACCGGCACAATTCCAAATGAGTGTGACGGCAACAGGGCAGCGGCCGGAGGCGGATCAGGTCAGGGAGCCAATCGGATGGTTCCCAATCACTCCCGACTACTTCAGGACGCTTGGCGTCGCCGTGCGACGCGGCCGCGAGTTCACCACGCGTGACTCGCTGACCTCGACTCCGGTTGCCGTGATCAACGAAACACTGGCCCGCAGGCTCTGGCCCGGCGAAGATCCCATCGGCCGCGAGATCGCGATCGATTTCGTCAACGATCGGCCGAGGCAGGTTGTTGGTGTCGTGGCCGACGTCCGCGAGACGAGCAGGCAGCGTGACTTTGCGCCGCATGTGTTCGTGCCCGACGCGCAGTTGCCGCTGGCCTCCCGCGGATGGTTTCAATCGCCGCGGCTGACGATGACTTACCTGGTGCGAACGGCGAGCGATCCGCTGCAACTGATCGGCGCGCTCCGCTCGGCGGTCAGCGAGGTGTATCGCAGCCAGCCAATCTACGGCATCAAGTTGATGGAAGATGCGATGGAGGAGCAGTTGGCATCATGGGAGCAATACCTGATGCTCCTCGGTGCGTTCGCGGCCATCGCCGCTCTCCTGACCATCGTTGGCGTCTACGGCCTTGTCGCGTACGGTGTCGGACAGCGGACGCACGAGATCGGCCTTCGCCGAGCGCTGGGGGCAAGTACCGCCGCCGTCTTGCGACTGGTCCTCAAGCAGGGACTCCTCCTGATCGGCATCGGCCTCGCTGTTGGAGTCACAGGCTCGCTGGCGGTGACACGAATACTGCAAGGTTTGTTGTGGGGGGTGTCACCGACCGATCCGCTCACGTTCGCGCTCGTCACCGTGAGCCTTGCCGCCGCTGCGCTGCTCGCGTGTTACATACCGGCGCGCCGTGCCCTCGGCATCAATCCAATCGTTGCCCTGCGCGTCGAATGAAGACATCACGACGCGTAGCGGTGTGTCTTCAAGCTTGCCGTCGAACTGGCGGATCGATCGGGTCGACGTAGTGTCCGCCTTTAGGCGGACCGTCTCAGTCCGGCTGAAGCCGGACACTACGCAAGGTGAGACCTACTCAGCGCGCAACACGGTCATTGGATCGACTCGTGTCGCACGCCAAACCGGTGCCAGTGCGGCAATACCCGCCGCAAGACCCAGCACACAGGTAGATGTCGTGAGCGACGCCCAATCGAGCGGTTCGACACCATAAATCAGGCCGCTCATGCCTTGACTGACGATCGCGGCCAATGCGAGCCCGCCCGCGAAGCCGCACACCACCCACACGACGCTGTCTCTCGCGACGAGAGAAATGAGGTCGCGTCGCTGGGCTCCCATCGCCGTACGCACGCTGAGTTCGCGCGTGCGCGACGTCACGACGAATGACAGCAGGCCATAGACGCCAAGCGCCGCCATCAGCAGCGCCAGCCCGGCAAAGCTCGTCAACAGTCCCGTCTGCACTTTACGATTGGAGATCTGTCCTTCGACGATGCTCTCGAGCGTACGCACGTTGTCGATCGTCTGGTTCGGGTTGATTGCCCAGATCTCGCGCTGCACTGCCGACACGAGTGCGGTCGGATTCGATGCGGTTCGAATCGCGAGAGCGCGCGGGCTGAAAAAGCCGATCTGGTCCAGTTGCGTCGCCGGTATGTAGACGGTGCCTCGCGTGTTGGGTACTTCGAGGCCCTCTCCCTTGATGTCACCGACCACGCCAACGACTGTCATCGACACCGGACCAGACGAGCCAAGCGTCATGCGCTGGCCCACGGGATCCCCATCGAAGAACGCAGCCACCCGTTCGCTCACCAGGGCGACGATAGGTGTGCCGGTGTCACGATCCGAGAATCCGCGACCACGAAGAAGCGGCACGCCGAGTGTGCTCAGATAGTCAGGGGTCACGTACCGAAAGATGGCGGCGTTCGAACCGTCGCCCGGGTCAGGGCGCCCCTCGACAGTGACGGGTCCGGCCGGGAAGAGCACGGTGTATGGCAGGAACGTCGCGAAGCCTGCCGACACGACGCCGGGAAGTCGGTCCACACGGTCGAGCACCTCGCGGTAGAACGCATTCTGACGCTCCGGTGTTGGATATTCAGTTGCAGTCAGCGCGACGCTTGCCGTCAGCACGTTATCGACTCGAAATCCCGGATCCACCGCCTGCAGATTGAGGATGGTTCGGATCATCAGCGCTGTCGAGGAGAGCACGACAACGGCGAGCGCAACTTCACAGGCCACGAGCGTGGCCTGTATTCGCCGACGACCAGTTGCCGTACCTGGTGCTCGCGTACTCAACGGTGTTCTCAGGTCCACCTTCACAGAGTGTCGCAACAGCGCGAGACCGAACACGACCCCAGTCAGCACAACTGCGATGAAGGCCACAGTGAGCAGCCGCAGGTCCAGTGTCAGGGCGACAGCGCCACGCAGGGAATCGGGAACCAGCCTTTCCAGCACGTCGAACGTCTGTGTAGCCAGCAACACTCCAAGCACCGCACCACAGGCGGACAGCAGCAAGCCCTCGACGAGCAGTTGACGTAACAGCTGGATTCGACTGCCACCGAGCGCCGTGCGCACCGCGAATTCGCGATCGCGTTCCGAACCGCGTGTCACCAGCAGGCCAGCCACGTTCGCGCACGCGATCAGCAGTACCAAAACGGCAGCAGCCAGCAGGAGCAGGAAAGAGGTGCGCGCATTGCGAACCAGATCCTGCTGAAGCGGAACCGCGAAGGCCGTGGCATCGGCGTTTTCAGGATAGGCCTGGGCCAACGCTTTGCTGAGAGCTTCGAGTTCCGTGTTCGCGCGTTCCACCGACACATCCGGCTTCAAGCGGCCAACGACATAGAGATAGAACGTGTTGCGCGACCGAACACCCCAGCCCGCGCGAAAGTCGACGGGTGTCCAGATCTGGATGCCCTCACGCGGAAACTGGAAGCCCCGAGGCATGACGCCGACGACCAGATGAGGCTCGCCATCCAGGAGAATCGTCTTCCCGACGATGCCGCGATCGGCGCCGAAGCGGCGCTGCCACAACCCGTAACTCAGGATTGCGACTGTCGTCTGTCCTGGAGAACCCTCGGGCGTTGCGAACCAGCGTCCGATGAGCGGGTCGACACCCAGTGTCGGGAACAGATTCGGCGTCACCTGCACGACCGCCAATCGTTCCGGTGCGCCAGCTCCTGTGAGATTGACGAATCCGTTCACGTATGCGGCGAGACTGTCGAAGGCCTTCAACTGCTGTTGCCAGTCAACGTAGTTCGACGGCGCCGCTTCGATGCGAGGCTGTTTTATGCGGGGGCGACCCTCCCATACCATCACCAACCGGTCTGACTCGCGGAAGGGGAGTGGTTTCAGGAGGACGCTGTCGATGAGACTGAACATCGCCGTCGTCGCGCCCATGCCGACGCCCAGCGTCAGCACCGCGATCGCCGCGAAGCCAGGCCGCCGGCGCAGTGTTCGTACGCCGAATCGCACATCCTGACGAAGAGCGTCGAGCCAGGCGCCGGCCCGCATATCGCGGACGTGCTCTTTGACGTGGTCCACGCGACCGAGCTCCAGTCGGGCGGTCTGGAGGGCGTCATGACGAGACATGCCGCCCGCAACCCGTTCCTCGATCAGGAGCTCCAGATAACTGGCGATCTCGTCGGTGAGCTCGCGCTCGACGCGGTCGCGGCGAAAGAGATTGCGCGCGAAGTGGCGGAAATGGGCCCACGTGGCAGCGAAGGGTGGCATCACCCCTCCGCGGGACTCAAGGCGCGAGCGATCGCGATTGAGATGCGTCCCCAGTTCGCGGTCTCGGCTTTGAGCTGCCGCCGGCCTGCCGCGGTGAGCCGGTAGTACTTTGCCTTTCGGTTCGTCGCCGACGCGCCCCACTCCGACGCCAGCCAGCCTTTCTGCTCCAGCCGATGCAGGGCCGGGAAGAGCGAGCCAGGATTGACCTGAAACGCGCCCTGGGTGAGTTGTTCCACGCGCCGCGCGAC
>Ga0075423_10004452_pt1 | contig 12998 bp, 16 predicted proteins | sample SoiMethybrSBSTD2_FD_80114 | JGI IMG/M metagenome (GOLD analysis project Ga0075423, IMG submission 80114) | Bulk soil microbial communities from a Populus tree surrounding site in Tennessee, USA - Soil MetaG P. TD hybrid SBSTD2 | ecosystem: Environmental > Terrestrial > Soil > Tree plantation...
CGCTGCTCGGCATCGATCTCAAGCTCCCGCGGCTCGTCGTGATCATCGATGTCCCGGCGGTCAGCGATGCCGAAGCCGATCGCGCGGCCGCTGCTCCAGCGCTTATGTCGCATAGCTACCCTTCGCATCTGCTGGAGCACGCGCGCCGGGTGATCCATCGGCATGCCCAGGATAGCTATAGCTGGTGCGGCGCGCGCTGGCTTATGCTGCTGGCGGTGGTTGATCCACTCAACATCGAGACTGATCGCCAGGGATTGGTCGCCTCAGTACAGCGATTTCTCGATCTGCTCAACGCCGACATGTCAGCGCCGGCCAGTGCTGGAATCGGTCGCTACTACGCCGGCTGGCCCGCGCTGCCGCACTCCTTTGCCGATGCGCAGTTCGCCCTGAAACTTGGCACGCAGATTCGTGGGCCAGGGCGCGTCTTTCTGCCCAAAGACCTGGGGCTTGCCAGCTTCGTCTGCCACGATGACGCGGCGCTGAAGACCGAACTCGCCCAGCGCCTGCTCCAGCCCGTGCTCGATAAAGCCGATCTCCTGGCGACGCTCGAAGCGTTCCTCGGCGCGAATCTTTCGTCGTCGCAGACCGCGCACAGATTGTGTATCCATCGCCACACCCTCGACTACCGCCTCAACAAGATCGCCCGATTGACTGGCCTTGATCCTCGGCATTTTGATGCTGCCGCACAGCTTCTGGCCGCCCTGCTCTGGCTTGGTATGAAACGTGAGACGTGAGGCGTGAAGCGTGAGGCGTGAGGCGTGAAGCGTGAGTGCAATCTGCAATCTGCAATTGTGCGTCGGACAGGCGGCTGAAAAAGGCGGGCAGATATTTGGGCAGCCGTCCGATGACGCGAATGCACCCATTTGGTATGCTGAGTCTGGCGTGCCCATGACCCGTGATCGCATCGAAGGAGGGCGTTCCATGGCCGCGCAGATCACGCAGAGCGACGAGTCGGATCGGCCTGCCGAACAAGGCGATGCGCTGCTGAGTGGCGTATCGCCGCGCCAGATGGCCGGTGCCATTCGTAGCCTCGACAGCCGCCTCGTCGGGATGGCGGTAGATAGTAGCGCCGATGCCCCGATGCTGATCTACACGTTTGTCGTTGCGGGAAGAACGCAGACATTTCGGCTGGCGATCGATGCGCGCGAGTGCGAATCGATCGCCGATTTGTATCCAGAGGCGACTATCTGGGAAGAGCAACTGCGGCAACAGTTCGATCTGACATTTGTGCCTGACGATAGCCGATAGCCGATACGAGCGCATCGTCCATATAATGGCGTGTATTGAACTGCTCATCACCTTGTTGACGGCACAATCCCGGTGGCGAAGCCCGCCATGGCGCGCTTCTGGCCAGTCTCAAGCCCGAAATTGCGCTGCTCCTCCAACGACAGGCCACACGCCTCAAGGAACGCCGCGATCTGCTTCCGCGCTGGCGGCGTGTTGTCGATGCCGAACGTAAATGGCTCGCCAGTGGCGCTGACCATGGCGCGTGCGTAGCGCATATAGAGCGAGCGCGACTCGATGATCTCGGACGAGAAGTAATCGAACGCGACGACACTGCCGGCGGCGGTTCGGGCGATCATGCGCAGCGTGCTCTCGACCGCCTGCCGATCCAGGTACATTGTCACGGACTCCCAGAGGAAGAAGCTGGGCTTGTCGGGCGCGAAGCCCGCCTCCACAAGCTTCTTGAGCCAGTCCCCCGCTGCGAAATCGGCAGGCACATACGTGACCCGCGTCGAGTCCACGCCGGCCTGCTTCAGCATCGCGCGCTTGAACGCCTGTGTCTTGGGTGTGTCGACTTCGAAGCAGCGAACGTGCGTTCCCGCCGGCAGCCGGTAGGACCGCGTGTCGAAACCGGCACCGAGAATGACGAGCTGGTCGATACCGGCGATGTGCCGCTCCAGCGCCGCGTCGTAGAAGGTCGTCCGTGCGGCCGACTGATGCTGCATCGGGGGCACCCCCGCATAGGGGTAGCGATAGATCTTCGGCACGTAGCCGGTTAGCAGATGTGCCACGAGCGTCGGAGTCGTTGAGAGACGCAATCCCAGCGGGGGAACCATGGGCAGCACCCCCATGAGCCGATCGCAGGGCTCGTCGCGCCGCGTGCCCAGCTTGTGCTGCATCCACCGCGTGTAGAGCGATGCCAGCACCGTCGCCGATGTGCCGGATCGGCGACTGTAGGCGACCAACTTGACGACAAAGAGCACATAACCGACAGCGCCGACCGGAAGCCAGATGAGCTGGATGATCCGAAAGGCAGTGGCGGCGACGATCTTGCGCATGGTGATCCAACCTCCTCCTGTTTTCGCTGGTTCCAAAGCGTATCTTCAGCATTCTAGAGCGGTATTCTACCATAGATGTCCATGCGGCTGCGCCGCACACTGATGTATGAAAATGGCGACGACCGCGCTGTAAGGGCGGTTCGCGAACCGCCCCTACTGTGCAGCGCGCATCTTGGTCTGGTATAATCCCGCGCATGATTGAAACATCGCGCTCCCCAAGGCTCGCAGCGACCGTGCTGCACCGCGTCACCGGCACGATTGACCAGCAGCAGGCCGAGCAGGGCGCGGCTGAAGCGCTGCGCTTTGTCCAACATCAATCCAGCGAGCACGCGCTGATCAACCTTGTGCTCGATCTGCGTGGGAAACATTTCCAGGATCTCCAGGCCCACAAGGCGTGGAGCCAGGGCTTCGCGCGCAACCCCGCGCTGCAAGAACACGTCCGCTACGTCGCGCTTATTGGCGACGACACGCCGTCGTTTCGCGCCGAGCAGGAGCTGATGGAGACCGAGCAGGTTAGGTTCTTTGTGGACGTAGCGATCGCCGAGCGCTGGCTGGAACGTACGATTGCTGCGGGCAATCACGCACCGACATGAGCTGACAAGCGCGTTGCGCTGCTCGGCGCGTTGCTCAACACGAGGAGAGTATAATGGTCCGCACGCACGGGCTCACCCATATCGCGCTCGCCGTTCAGGACGCGGAGCGTGCCGTGGGCTTTTACCAGGCGGTGTTCGGGGTCGTGGTCGTCTATCGACAAGCTGGGGTTATTCAGGCGCAAACCCCCGGCAGCCGCGATGTGCTCGTGTTTGATGAGCATGCACGGCGGCCTGGACAGACCGGTGGCATCATCCACTTCGGCTTTCGTCTGGTCGAACCGGCAGATATTGACCTGGCAATCCAGGCCGTGGAGCGTGCCGGCGGGACGATCCTGAGCCAGGGCGAATTCTGTCCTGGCGAGCCGTATGTCTTCTTCACCGACCTGGATGGCTACGAGGTCGAGATCTGGTACGAGCTGCCAACGGTGATCGATCCATGAGGATCAACTCCCATGCAAGGGACTTTCGAAGTATATAACGCGTCTGTCAGCTGCGTGAAGCGTACGCGCAACCTTTGAGCCACGTTTTACGTTTCACGTTTCACCCTGGCATGGCCTGGCTCTTGCTCAGTTGCTCAGTAGATCATTGTGATGGCGTCCTGTTCGCTACGTCCGAGGTGTCGCTATGCTCCCAGTATCGGGTCTCGTCGATAGCGCTGTGGCCGCGCAGGCTGCTGATGACACTGGAGTGCTGTCAGGGCCTGCCCTATTCAGCGCACAACCGCTGCGCATTCAGGTCGATAGTCGCGAGCGCCAGTCGCCTGTTCCGGCGCTGCTCGCCGCCTTTCCCGATGTGACGCTCAGCTACGCCGCGCTGCCCAGTGCCGATTATGTGCTCTCCGACGACGTCGCTGTCGAGCGCAAGACTGCGAGTGATTTTGTGGCCTCGATCCTTGACCGCCGCCTGTTTGGTCAGGCCACCCGCATGAACGTCCTCTTTCCACGGGCAGTGCTGATCGTCGAGGGCGATCTCACCCAGGTGCCGCACAGTATCGACATGGAGGCGATCCGTGGCGCACTCGCCTTCTTGATCGTGCGCGCAGGCATGACGGTTTTGCAGCTCAATGATGCCAGCGAGACAGCGGCGATGCTACGGATCATGGCGCGGCATGCGCAGGAACGCATGGGTCAGCCAGTCAGTCTGCGCGAGGCCAGACCGCAGATTGAGGAGCTGTATGCGGCCTACCTCGTGGAAGGGCTGCCGGGTATCGGCCCTCGGCGTGCGCGCATGCTGCTGGCGCACTTCGGGTCGCCCGCCGCGATCATGTGTGCCGCCGCCGAAGACCTCGCACGGGTGCCCGGCATCGGCAAGAAGAGCGCGCAGCGCATCTGGCAGGCCGTGAACGCGCACTACAATCCCGAAACGGCGCTCCGCGTTCAGCCTACTCAACCGGACCCTGCCGTGGCCCCACACCAAAGTTGACCGTCCAATAATGGGTATAGGGGTTACCGTCGCCCATCGCATAGCCAACGCCAATGTCATTGTAGAGGCAATCGAGGAGCTGACTGCGATGAATAGCATCCAGATTCATCCAATAGCTCACCACGTTTGCCGGGCTCGGACCCGCTCCGAGGTTCTCGCGTACGCGTGTGCCAGGCAGGCCGACATAGCCTGCCGCCTGTGCCCGCGTGATTCGATCGCTACCGTCGGAGCCACGATGATCGAAGAAGTGATTCTCGGCCATGTCGCGGCTGTGCGTTCGCGCGGCCACAGTTAACTCCATCGACTGCTGGAACGCAACATCACAGCTGTTCTCGCGGCGCAACCGGTTGATCTCATCGATCATCTCCAACTCCAGTGCCTCACCTGGGCTGGTTGTCAGGGCCAGCGTACTGGGTGGAGACGCGGTGGACGTGGCTGCCCTCGTCGGCGATGCTATGCGTGTGGAGATCACGGTCGGTGAGGCTGTGGGATGGGCTGTTGGCACTGACGTGCTGGTGACGATTGGTGTTATCCTCAGTGATATGGAGGTTGGCGCTTCCGTCGCGATCAGCGTTGACGCCGGAGTAGGAGCCATTGCAGCGAACGGCGATGTCGTCGCCGCTACGGCAGTGGCAATCGCGGCGGGTGTTGGCAGGGCCGTCGCGCGACCGAGGATAAAGCTGGCCCACGCGACTACGACCAACAGCACGAGCGCTATACTGGCAGCAAGCAGGCGTCGACGACGTATTACGTGTCTAGGTGGCATCTCCCTCTCTCCAAGGCGGTTGTTCGATCTACCGCCCTGGAAAGGGATGAGCAAGTGCAATGCCATCCATTGCTGTCAAACTATAGCTCGCCGCACAGGTAGCGCGTCCACAGATCCAGCGCCAGCGCGGGCGGGTCAGCCGCCACGCCGTATGGCGCAAAATAACGGCACACGCGCTCGACATCCCGCTCGAGCAGCGCAAACACATCCTCGCTATGTGGAGCATTGCACGGCTATACCAAGCATGGTATGATAGCGCCACCAAAGTGACCGATATCCGCAACATTGGGCGGTGCTTGGCTGTTTGGAATCTCTCAGTTGGCGGTATCGTTGCCGAGGAGCCTCATGAAGCTGCTTGTGTTTGTGACGGAGAACAGCGCCGCCGACCCAACCGTTGACGCGCTGGTCGAGCAGGGCTTTCGCGTGACGCGCCTGGCCTCCACTGGTGGTTTCCTGCGCAAGGGTAATACGACACTGCTGGCCGGCGTCGAAGAGGTCGCCATCGAGCGAGCGCTGGCGATCGCGCGCCGCACCGCGCCGGGCGCGCTGGTGATCACGCTCGATCTGGAGCGATACGAGCGGATTTGAAGATTCTCTATATCGCCCAGGGCATCCCGGTCCCCGGCACGCTCGGCGGATCAACGCATACCCTCGAAGTTGCGCGCGGCCTCACGGCTCGCGGCCACACCCTGCATGTCGTCGCCTGCTCGCGCACGGGCTGGAATGGACTTGGGGCGCTTGCACGGCCAGTCTCCAGTGTCTACGCCGGATTCCACCTGCACTACCTCGATATTCCCAAAAGTCTGTCGCTGGCCACCGCGCCGACGCTGCTGCGGCTGGCGCGCTCGCTCGGCCCCGACGTGATTATGGAGCGCTACTACAACTTCGCGGGCGGCGGAGTCTGGGCGGCGCAGCGGCTCAATATCCCGACGATATTAGAGGTCAACGCGCTGATTGTCGATCCGCCGGCGGTCTTCAAACGCCGGCTGGACGAGCGGCTCGGCGGGCCGATGCGCCGCTGGGCGCTCACCCAATGCCGCTGGGCTGATCGCATCGTGACGCCACTGCATACGACCGTGCCGCCAGAGATACCGCGCGCGAAGATCGTCGAGCTGCCGTGGGGCGCGGCCGTCGAGCGATTTCAGATTGCAGATTGCGACGGCCAAATCCAAAACCCTACGACGGTGGTGTTCCTCGGCTCCTTCCGCAGCTGGCATGGCGCGCTCGATTTCGTGCGGGCCGGGGCGCTGCTGCTGGCGGATGGGCGAGCGTGCCGTTTCATGCTGATCGGCGATGGACCGGAGCGCGCCGCCGCCGAACGATTGGCGGCGGCGTGGCCCGGTCGCTTTCATTTCACTGGCGCAGTCGCCTACGATGCCGTACCAGCGCTGCTGGCCGGCGCAGCTGTCGGCGTTGCGCCGTTCACCACTGCGCCGCACCCGGCGCTGCGCACGGCTGGGTTCTTCTGGTCGCCGCTGAAGGTCTATGAATATATGGCAGCTGGGCTGCCGGTCGTCACCGCCGACATCCCGCCGCTCAATCGGGTGATCCGCGATGGGCAAGAGGGCGTGCTGTTCCGCGAAGGCGATCTGGCCGATCTGTCCCGCGCGATCGCGCGCGTGCTCGACGCGCCCGACGCCGCGCGCGAAATGGGACGGCGCGCACGGGCGCGGGTGGTCGAACACTATTCGTGGGAGCGGCATTGCGTTGAGCTAGAGCGCATCGCGCTCGATCTTGTGCGCGCGTGAAACCAGCCGAGTCAACAGCATATGCGAATCATTCTGCCAAGCGATGTCTTTCCACCACGCTGCGGCGGTGCCGGCTGGAGCGCTCACGCGCTGGCGGCGGCGCTGCTCGAACGCGGCCACGCGGTGACTGCGCTGGTGCCGCGATCTGGCGCACTAGGGCTGCTACGCGAAGAGGTGCTGGGCGTCCCCACGATTCGTTGGGGCTACCGGACGACGCGTTTCCCGTTCGTCCAAAACTATTTCCGGCACGAGCGAATGTGGCCGCGCCTGGCCGCGCTATTGGTTGAGCAAGCGCGGTCGACCAACGAACACACGATCAGCGGCCGGCCCGCGCCGCTCCTGATTCATGCGCAGCACGTCCAGGTCACGCCGCCTGCGATCCTGGCGGGCCGGCAGCTTGGCGCACCAGTGGTCGTCACGGTGCGCGATCATTGGCCGTGGGACTATTTCGCCACTGGGCTGCACGGCGACCGGCTGCCCTACCCACACCAGACTTGGGCCGCGCTCGCGACCGATCTGGTCGCTCGGCTCGGCCCGCTGCGCGGCGCGCTGGCGCTGCCCGCCATCCCCTATATGCTGGCGCACGTTCGACGACGCCAGCGCTTCCTGCGGCAGGCCGACGCGGTCATCGCCGTCAGCGACTACATCGCGCGCCGACTGATGGGCATCGTCGTGCCGGAGCGGGTGCATGTCATCCCCAATATGATCAATACCGCACTGATCGTGGCGACCACCGCCACACCACCAGCGAGCGTTGCGCCAGGCGCGGCCTACCTGCTTTTCGTCGGCAAGCTGGAGCGGAATAAAGGCGCGCATCTGCTCGTCGAGATCTTCCGCGAACTCCACGCCCAGCGTGCGGAAGGGCAGGTGCAATCCGCGTTAGTCGTACCCGAGCTTGTGATCGCCGGTGACGGCGCACTACGGCCGGCACTGGAGCACGACTTGGCGGCGCTGGGCGTGCGCGCGCGCTTTCTCGATTGGATCGATCACGATGAGGCGTTACGGTTGATGGCTCACTGCACGCTGCTGCTGTTCCCATCCGCCTGGGCGGAGCCGCTGAGTCGCATTCTGCTGGAGGGCATGGCCTGCGGCGCGCCGATCCTGGCGATGCCAACCGGCGGTACCAGCAGCATCATCGACGGCGTCACGGGCGCGCTTGAGCCGACGGTCGCTGGTTTCGCACGCCGGCTGGCGGTGCTGCTAGAGCGGCCTGAGCAACGCCGCGCGCTGGGCGACGCCGCCCGCCACGCCGCAGGGCAGCGCTTCGCTACGGCAGTCGTCGTGAGGCAGGTCGAGGCGCTGTACGAGGCGCTATATAGCAATCCTATCTGATTTGCAAACGTGACGATAGACGATGGACGATCGACGATGCGCTCGTATCGTCGATCGTCCATCGTCTATCGTCAGACAGGTTTATTTCTGATGTAGGTTCGCTATAGTCTTTGCTTTACACACTGGCGACTCGAAAGGAGATCACTCGTCACTTGCCTGCCAGTTCTGCCGTCCGTCGTAGACATGCAGGATCTCAACGCGGACGGAGTTCTCATCGTACACCAGCAGAAACGGTGTACCACTGATGACCAGTTCGCGGCTATCTTCGACGCGCCCTGGCCTACCGATCTTCGGGTGAACACGTAATCGCTTCGCGCCATCCATGACCGCCTGGCGCAGTCGACGGGCGGCGTCAGAGTTACGTTCCAGGTAGAAGCGGTACTGTGCCGCCCATTCCTGTCGGGCCTGCTCTGACCAAACCAGCTTCATGGGCGGGGGTTAACCTCGGCCTCAATCCGGTCTAGCTCGGCCTCCATCTCGTCATGGGTGACAAAGCGGCCAACTGCGATATCTGCCCGCCCCTGCTGCACAGCGCCAATAAAAGCGGATTCGGCTTGTACATACCGGCGTACAGCCTGCTCGACGATCCATGCACGGTCACGGTTGAGCGCCTTAGCTAATGTGTCTACTTCATCAAGGAACTCTTTGGCGACTCGGGTTGAAAGGGTCACGGTCTGCGACATGGCTGCGTCTCCTTTGTAGACACTGTAGACAGTCTAGACATTGTACAGTATGGTTTCTCTGTGTGCAAGCAGCGGGCTGCGGTGAAACCTTCACGCCGCGCGCTCCCAACAGCCTCCACATCGCTTCTTCAAAATGTCTGAAAAAGCTCCTGCGCGCTGATTCACATATTCTCCACATTGCTTCTTAATACTGTCTGAAAAAGCTCCTGCTAGGATAGAACCATCAGATACATAGTGTATCAACAAAGGAGCAATCTCATGAGCCTGACATCGGCAACCAAACAACATATGACGCACTGGCCATTCGCCGCGCCGCGCACGAACGCGATCGGGCTGGCGGGCGCGCTGGCAGGGCTGGGTGGCGGACTGGCGATGGCGCTCGTCGCGGCGCTGAACCCGCTGCTCCTGGCGATATACGCGCCCGCCTTCATCATTCAGCACATCGTCTATGGCACGGTCACTGGCCTGATCTACGCCGTACTGCGGCCACAGCCCTACGCTTCCATGACATGAGCGGTCGCGTACAATCCACATAACTTCCCAATCACTTCTGAATAGTTTCTAAATATCGAATCGTTATCCTAGTATCACACCGCCGATGTACGCGCCCAGACAAAAACGGCGGCGAGAAACGCATAAACGCAAAGGAGCACAGGCAATGCAACGGAAATCGATCATTATCACGACGGCAATGGTGCTCGGGCTCGCGCTCGGCATCATCTTCGGACCATCGGTGCGCGAATCAATGGTCAGCGCGCAGACCCAGACACCGGCGCAAACGCAGCCATCGACGCCGGGCGATACGCTTCGGAACCTCTTCCTGGATAAGCTGGCAGCGGCGCTGAACATCCAACGTCCGGCGCTCGACAGCGCGATCACGAGCGCGGGCAACAGCACCGCCGATGCAGCGGTTCAGCAGGGCACGCTGACGCAGGCGCAGGCCGATGCGCTTAAAGCGCGCATCGCGGCGGGCGATGCCGGGGCGCTCTGGGGCGGCCATGGCGGGCCAGGTGGACCACGACTCGACGGTGTTCAGCAGGCGATCTTTGATGCGACCGCCAAGGCGCTCAATATCACGACCGATGAGCTGAAGACCCAGCTGCACAGCGGGCAGACGCTGGCTCAACTAGCCCAGGCGCACGGCACGACCGAGCAGGCCGTGACCACGGCGGCAGTCGCGGCAGCCAAAACGCAGCTGGCCCAGGCTGTGACCAACGGCACCCTGACGCAGGCCCAGGCCGATAGCATCTACGCGCAATTGCAGCAGCGCGGCGCGCAATTGCTCACTCCGCACGGTCGTGGCGATGGCTTCAGGAATGGCCCTGGCCAACCGGCCGCGCCGACGACACCGCAGGCACCCGCAACAAATCCATCGGCTTAAAGAGCATCCAACTGGGCGTGGTTGAACAGAGTGAGCGAGCGGCGGACAGGCAACTGTCCGCCGCTTGTACATCCACACACTCTCCACATCGCATCTTAACACTCTCTGAAGATGCCCCTGCTAGGATAGAAACATCGAATCCAGTGGACAAGATTCATCATCGCGCTTGCCATCTTTGGCGGTTCATTCGATAATACTGAGCGAGTAATGCCAAGCCGAAGCGCAGCCGATTGCGCTCAATCAATCAGGAATACAGGAATAAAGGATATGGCACAGACAATACTGGTCGTCGACGATGAGGCGAAACTCCGTGATATGATCCGAGTGTACCTGGAGCAAGAGGGCTATCGTGTCGTTGAGGCGGGCCACGGTCGCGAAGCGCTGTATGTCGCGCGCCACGAGAAGCCCGACCTGATTATTCTTGATCTGATGATGCCAGAGATGGGCGGCTACGAATTTATGCGCGCGTTCAGCAAGGAAGCCGCGACTCCGGTGATTATGTTGACGGCCAAAGTCGAGGACGAGGATAAAGTCCTGGGGCTGGAACTGGGTGCCGACGATTATGTGTCCAAGCCCTTTAATGTGCGCGAGCTGATCGCGCGGGTGCGCGCGGTGCTGCGGCGCAGCCAAAAGGCGGCGATCGAGCCGGATATGCTGCGCGCGGCTGATATCGTGTTGGATCGCGCCGGGCGCACGGTGACGGTCGGTCAGCGCGCGATCGATCTGACGCCATCGGAATTTGCGATCCTCGCGACGCTGATGGCCGCGCCGGGACAGGTATTCGCGCGCCTCGATCTGCTTGATCGCGTCTCTGGCGAAGCCTATGAAGGGTATGAGCGCACCATTGATGTGCATATTCGTAACCTGCGCAGCAAAATCGAACCCGACTCGAAGAATCCGACCTATATCGAGACGGTCTATGGCATGGGCTATCGCTTTGCATCGAAAAAGGCGTCAAGCGTATAGTTCAGGGCCGATTGGAGGGCTAATGCGCTCGCTCACGTTAAAACTCACGCTCGCCTTCCTGCTCGTCGGCCTGATCGGGGCGATCCTGGTCGCCGTGCTGGTCGGACAAAGCACTCGCTCGGGATTCAATCGTTTTCTCTCCGAACGCGATCAAGCGGTGCTCACGACCACGCTCAGCGAGTATTATCTGGCGAATGGCAGCTGGGCCGGCATCGGCGCTAAACTAGCTAATACTTCGCCTTTGAATAGCTACAGCCGCGACATCGCCCTAACCGACGCGCACGGCACTGTTGTGCTTGGTAAAGGCAACTATATGCTCGGCCAGACGCTGCCGAACCGAGCCCTGAACGCCGGCACGCCGATCAGCGCGAACGGCCAGACGATCGGCTACATGTTCTTTCTTGCGCCACACGAGCCACCAAACAGCGGACCTGGCCGCCTGCCGCCCGACGTCGCATTTTTGCAACAAGTAACATCAGCCTCGGCGATCAGCGCCGCAGTCGCCGCGCTGATCGCGCTCATCCTCGGCGTGCTGCTGGCGCGCACGCTGACCCGCCCACTGCGCGAACTGACTGCGGCCACCCAGGCGATGGCAAGCGGCAAGCTCGGCCAGCGCGTGATGGTGCGCTCTCACGATGAAATCGGTGAATTAGCACACTCTTTTAACCAGATGAGCGCCGACCTGGCGCGCGCCAGCCAGCTGCGCAAACAGATGACGGCCGACCTGGCCCACGATCTGCGCACGCCACTGAGCATCCTGCGCGGCTACACCGAGGGTTTGCAGGACGGGCGGCTCCAGGGCGCGCCCTCGCTGTATACGATTATGCACGGCGAGGTGGAGCATCTGCAACGGCTGGTCGAGGAGCTGCGCGTGCTGTCGCTGGCCGACGCCGGGGAGCTGCCGCTCAATCGGCGATCGGTCGATCCGGCGGCATTGCTTGAGCGCACGGGCCTGGCCTATATCGTCCAGGCCGAACAGCACGGCATCGCGCTGCGGGTCGAGGCACCTGCGGGCCTGCCATCGATTTCGGTTGATACGGATCGCATGGCCCAGGTGCTGAACAATCTGGTCTCGAACGCCTTTCGCTACACCGCGCAGGGCGAGATTGCGCTGATCGCGTCGGCCAGCCGGCAGCAGGTGTATCTACAGGTGCGCGACACAGGCACAGGCATCGACCCGGCTGATCTGCCGTTTGTCTTTGATCGCTTCTACCGCGCCGACAAGGCCCGGCAGCGCATGGACAGCAACGCATCCGGCCTCGGTCTGGCGATCGCGAAGGCGATCGTCGAGGCGCACGGCGGCACGCTTGCGGTCGCATCGCAGGCCAACGCCGGCACGACGTTCACGATCACGTTGCCGGCAGCAGCGAGCTACAAGGAAGGCGAGTCGCACGAGCCGGGTGAACCGGCCCAGGTAGCGGTTGGCGCGCACCAGAGTTAGCACAGCTCGGCGTACCTATTACACGGAAGCGAACCACAAAGACACAAAGGACACAAAGATCAGATGGGTCTTTGTGGTGAAACAATCGGCATCATTCAGCCGTACTTTCATGCCTCACGTTCTACGCTCACCCGCGCCTGGCCCGCCGTCGCCGCGCCGAGCGCCGCCGTGAACGGCTCGATCTGGGCCTGCGGTATCAGCACGCGCAGCGTCACCTCGGCGGCGAACGCCTCATCGACGACGGCGCCAGCGTGTGCGGCGATCAGCCGCCGAGTCTGGTCGAAGACGCCGTATGCGATACTGATCGTCAACTCGCGCCGCTCGATCTTCTCTGCACGCGGCAGGAGCGCGAGCACGGCTTTAGCCGCGTCGCCATAGGCATGC
>Ga0075423_10004453_pt1 | contig 12997 bp, 10 predicted proteins | sample SoiMethybrSBSTD2_FD_80114 | JGI IMG/M metagenome (GOLD analysis project Ga0075423, IMG submission 80114) | Bulk soil microbial communities from a Populus tree surrounding site in Tennessee, USA - Soil MetaG P. TD hybrid SBSTD2 | ecosystem: Environmental > Terrestrial > Soil > Tree plantation...
CCCGCCCTGCAATCAGAACCGGGCCCTGAAAATCAGTGGCAGCCGCAGCCCCCCGCCGTGGCGCCGGCCTGCTGGGCGGGTGCGGAAAGAATCTTCAATCCTGGCACAGCGACCGAGGTTGCCGTGGGAAGCGGACCGCCCGCCACGAGAGCCTGGTCCGGCATGGGGACGTTTTTCCCCCCCGCGTAAACCGCGTGGCGGCCCTTGCGGGCGAACCAGTCGGCCGTTGTGGCGGTCTGGTGCACGTGCTCCACGATTTGCCTCCAGCCTACTCCGGTGTTGTAGGCACAGAAGGAGATCTCACCCATCTGGGTGGCATACGGGATGATGCACATCTCGGTGCGCCGGAAATCGTAGTTGAACAGATCCTGGAACCACATGCCGGCCACCAGCATGATGCGCCATTCGTAGCGGGCCTTTTCGGCCAGGTTCAGCCGGCCGCCGTTGTGCCCATCGATGATTTTGAGCAGCTGCCAGAATCCGACCCCCTTGGGCGCCTCCTGGAAATTGAAGTTCCGCATCACCGATAACGCCACCTGGGCCACAGTGATGAACTTCCCCCGGGCGGAATCGTTCACCTTCTTCAGGTCTTCCAGGAGCCGGTCGGTATTGAGCAGCTGGGGTATGGGGACAATCTCTTTCGTGTTCTGGTTCACCAGCAGCATGGTCCCTATCCCGCAGTTCGGGTGGCAACCGCACTTGAGCGAGCCGAACTGGGCCTCCACGCCATCCAGCTGGTCCTTGAGGTCCGAGAACGGCCCTGAGGCCGAGAGCGGGTACCAATCCCGCAACGGCTCGGTGACCCCCAGCTGCTCCTTCACGTCGTGGGCCAGGTGGGAGAGCGTGTAACGCTGCCGATGACGGTCCTCGTCGAGAATCTCGTCGTCACGCCCGGTGAAGGACACCGGCTGAAACGACACGGCGTTGATCTTGTCGATGTTCTCGATGGCGAACTTCACGATGGGGCCAACCTGATGATTGTTGACCGTGTTGACCACGGTGACCACCAGGGTCACGTCGATGCCCGCGGCCTTCAGGTTCTGCAGCGCCCGCAGCTTCACGTCGTAGAGATTGCCCACCTTGCGGTGCTGGTTGTTCTCGTTCCCCACGCCGTCGAACTGCAGGTAGACGAGCCGCAGTCCCGCCTGCTTCGCTTTCTTGGCAAACTCGGGCTCCTGGGCGAAGCGGATCCCGTTGGAGGCCGCCTGGGTGGACTGGTACCCCAGCTTCTTGGCGTAGGCCACCGCGTCCAGAAAGTAAGGGGAAATGGTGGGCTCGCCTCCCGAGAATTGCACCGAGAGCTGCCGGCGGGGCTTGATACTGATGGCGTTGTCCAGGAGTTCCCGGATATCTTCCCAGGTCAGCTCATGAACGTAGCCAACCTGGTTGGCGTCCATGAAGCAGGGGTTGCACATCATGTTGCACCGGTTGGTCAGATCCACGGTGAGCACCGCGCCCCTGCCGAACTGAATCGAGGAGGTGCCGTGGTTGTGGAGATTGTCCTTGGCCATTCGGAAATCGCGGCCCGGATAGAGTTTTTCCATGCGCTTGAGAAACTCGGCGTCCACGGCCATCAGGTCTTCGAAATGACCGTGCCTGGAGCAATCCTTCTCCATGTAGATCTTGCCGTCCCGCTCCACGATGCGGGCCTTGATCTCTCCCGGCTTGCTCTGGATGAGAACCTGCCAGTCCTCTCTCCCCTCCATGATCGCGGCGCGAACCTCCAGGATGCACTTGGGGCAGAGTGAGTCGGTCTCCCGCGGAAATCCCAAGGGGGGCTTGCTGCGCTCATAGCTCTTCAGGAGCGGAGCCGGTGCCCAGTTCGGCTGGACCCGTTTCTGGGGGATCATGCGATTCGCGGCCTGGAACGTGTTCCAGGCTGTGTTGGCCAGGTGATGGGCCATGGAGCCGATCACCCTTCGGGCGGCACGGGTGGCGACTCCACCAGGCTTCACCGCCGGCTTGACCTGCGGGGCACTGACTTTCGGGATGGTGACCGCGCGCACCGGCTCGCTGGCCGTGCCCTTCTTCCTCTTTTGCTTTTCTTCATGGAGAACGGCGGTTTGACTCATGATCCCACTCCTTTTCTCCTCTCTCCGGCGCGAGTGCCGAAGAATCGTGATTCAGGTCTCCGCCGGGCTTCGCCCGGTTCGGCACGGTTCCGACCGAATGGGGGGAACGGGGGTCGCGCCGGTCGGAACGCGCCTTCCCGCTTACATGTAATCCAGGTATCGAGGGGAACCGAGGCGGCCCCCGCTGAAATCGTCAAGCGATCTCCGCTTCGGCGGACACCGCGAGGGACTCCTGCCGCGGAGCGCGATCGAAATCCCGCGAAAACTCTCGGGCGGCCGCAAGGACGCGTCGATGCCGGAAGAGCGTCCCGGCGACCGGAAGAGCCACCAGGTGAAGCGGAAAACTGAGGATGGCACAGGCCGCGGGCAGGCGCCTTTCCCCGGATGCGTAATGTCCGTGGCCGTTGAGCAAGAGATCGGCATAGTACTTTGCGACGATTTGGTAGACGTCTCGCAACATGGGGGCGAAGCTGGCGGAAACTCCCTCCGGTTCCACACTCCCGGCTCTAAGCGAACCGAGAAAGGTCTCACAATCGGTTGCCCTGGCTTTCGTCCAGGTCCAGCCGATGCGCTGGGTAGTGTGGGCGTCACTGCCCCCCGTCCTTCCGACTCGCCTCCCGTCGATTTCAAGCCTTTGCGCCAGGAGCTCGGCCACCTCATTCGATGCCGGCAGCTGGGCCCCGTTTCGCGTTTCAATGAGACGGAAAGCTGCCCCCACCTCCACCAGCTCATCGAGCGAGCGTGGGCGCCGCACCAGCGACGACCCGAAGTGGTTGAGGGAGGCCGGAATGCCCTCCCCGGACAGATAGGCGGCAAGCTCCCGTACATCCTGCCTCAGCCTCTGGATTTCCGCATGCTGAGCCTCATCGATTCCGAACACGCTGACATGGAACCTGCAGCCGGAGCGCGGGTCGCAAGTGCTGACTTCTTCCGATATGAAAAAATTGCTCAGGGGCCCTTCCCCCTCCAGCAGCTCCAGGCATCCGTCGATCGTGTCATGGTCGGTGAAGGTGACCAGGTCCATGCCGCGCTCTAGGGCCCGACGGTAGACATCACGGGGTCGGGAGTAGCAATCCCGGGCCTTCAGGATCGGCAGGGGACGCAGGCGCGAATGCCTGGTGTGAACGTGGAGATCTACGCGCAGCTCCGATGTTCGCATCTCAGTAGAGTTCATGTACCTTCCAAACCGGACAAATTCTGTCCGGAAAGAGACTAAATAGGCTTCTCGCCGGACGCGGCAAAGCCATTCGTCGTCAGGTCGGCGACCGTCGTTTCCTCCAGCACAGCCCGCACCCTTGCCTGGGCCCGCTCAAGGGCTTGTTGCAGGAGCCCTCTCCCGCCCGCGTCAGGAATTTGACTCATTTCCGTCACATTGCGCTGAATCGGGAAAGAAATCGGGCCTTGAAGCGCCTCGATCACCTCACGGAGAGTGATTTGGCTCGCCGGCCGGGCCAGAAAGAAACCGCCTCGAAAGCCGCGCCGGGAGCGGACCAGGCCACTACGCACCAGTTTCTGAAAAATCTTCGCAAGAAAGGTCTCTGAGATCGAGGTTGCCCGGGAAACCTCACGCAACAGGGTGGACCGGCGCCTGTCGGCCCGCGCCAGGACCGTCAATCCTTGAATCCCATACTCAACCGCCCGGTTCAACCGCACTCGGTTCCTCTCAATCGCCGTGAATCTCGCCGAATTCCGCCTTTAAATATCGCGTAACTCCAAAAGGCGCCGATACTTTTAGCAGACTCACCCCCCCAAGTCAAGGCGTGAATCGTCAGCTGCCCTCCTTGATTCCGTAGGCCTTGAGTTTCCGGTAAAGGTGGCTTCGCTCGACCCCCAGGACCTCCGCGGCCCGGGCCACGTTTCCCCCCACCTCCTGCAATTTGTGGGTGATGAACCGCCTTTCAAAGGCTGCCCGGGCCTTCTTGAGGGAGGTGCCGTCATAGGCCTCCCAGTCACTGGCGGCCTCCTTCTCCTGCCCCTTGACCGCAGCGGGCAAATCTTCCAGCCGGATTTCGCGCTGTCCCGTCATGATGACCATCCGCTCCAGGGTATTGCGCAGCTCCCGGACGTTGCCCGGCCAGTCGTAGCGCTTGAGGGCGTCCATAGCGGGCGGCGAAATCTCGCGCTTTCTGGCGTACTCGGCGCCGAAGCGCTGCAGGAAATGGCGTGCCAGGGCCGGGATGTCCTCGCGGCGATCCCGCAAGGGAGGAACCATCAGGGGGATGACGTTCAGGCGGAAATAGAGATCCTCTCGGAACGCCCCACGGGCAATGGATTGGGCCAGGTCCTTGTTCGTGGCGGCAATCACCCGCACATCGACCTGGCGGGTCGCGCCTGCACCCCCGACCGGCTCGAAGGTCTGCTCCTGGAGCACCCTCAAAACCTTGGCTTGGGTCCGCAGACTCATGTCACCAATCTCGTCGAGCAGCAGGGTTCCGCCATCCGCCAGATCGAATTTGCCTCGTTTGTTATCCACCGCGCCGGTGAAGGCCCCTCGAACATGGCCGAACAGCTCCGACTCGATCAGCTCCTCCGGAATGGCGGCGCAGTTCACCTCCACGAAGGGCTCGTCCTTGCGCAGGCTGCGGGAATGGATCATCCGTGCCACCAGCTCTTTGCCGGTTCCGTTCTCGCCCAGTATCAGCACCCGGCCGAGGGTGGGCGCCGCCAGCGCGATTTCCTCCCGCAGCTTGCGGATGGGAAGCGAATCTCCCACCAACGTCTCATCCTGTGAAAGAGCCTCCTTCAACAGCCGGTTTTTTTCCTCCAGGCGACGCTGCTTGAGGGCGTTGCGCAGCGTCAGAGTCACTTTTTCAAGCGACAGAGGTTTTTCGATGAAATCGTAGGCCCCCATTTTGGCCGCCTTGACCGCGGTCTCGATTGTGCCGTGACCCGAAATCATCACGACCGCGGGTGCACCCGGCCGGGCGGTCACTTCCGTGAGAATCTCCATCCCATCCTTGCCGGGCATCCAGACGTCCAGGAACACCGCCTGGTACTCGTTTTTCCCGAGCATCTCCAGGCACTTCTCTCCGGACTCGGCCGTTTCCACCACGTAGCCCTCATCCCGCAGGATGCTCATCAACGAGGAGCGAACTCCTTCTTCATCGTCCACCACCAGAATCCTGGCTCGGGTCATCTCGGGACCCTAGGCCCTGCGGGCGGGCAGATCGATGACGAAGCATGCCCCCCGCGGCCGTCTGTTCTCGACATGAATGTACCCACTGTGATCGGAAACGATGCGGTTCACGATGGCGAGCCCCAGGCCCGTACCCTTCTTTTTGGTTGAGAAGTATGGAACAAAGAGCCGATCCCGATCCTCGGGACGGATCCCGGGCCCTTCGTCGGCCACCTCCACCCTGAGAGATTCCACTTCGGGATGGTAGGTGGTGGAGAAGGTGATCCGCCCGGAGCCTCGCATGGCGTCCCGGGCGTTGTCGATGAGGTTCACGAAAACCCGCTTCATCTGCTCCGGGTCCAGAAGGACCCTGGGCATGCGCGGATCATATCGCTTTTCAAAGCTCAGCGCGCCGCCGAGCGCCCCGTACAGTGCCACCGAGTCGTCGATGAGGGCATGCAGATCGCAGGGAACCGGATTCACCGCCGGCAATCGCGCGAAGTGCGAGAATTCGTCCACCATCCGCTTGAGACCTGAGACTTCACGGACGATTGCCTCGGTCCCCTGCTCCAGGACCTCGGGAAGCTCAGGGCTTCCCTCCTTGAATTTCTTGAGGATCCGTTGTGCCGAGAGCTGGATCGGCGTCAGCGGGTTCTTGATCTCATGCGCCAGACGCCTGGCAACCTCCCTCCAGGCGGCTACGCGCTGGGCCCGCATCAAGGGCGTGAGATCCTCCAGGACCAGGAGCAGCCCCGGCTCCCCTCCCCTGCCATCGGCCAGGGGCGAGAAGGAGACCGCCAAGGTTAGGGGATTTCCCTGGATGCTGAGGCCCATCTCCCGTGCCGGGGTCAAATCCCGGTCCCTCAGGGTCTTCTCCACCGCGCCTCGCAGCTCGTTCATCTCTGGCGCCGCCAGGACTTCGGCATAAGCTTTGCCGACGACCTCCCGTCCGGCTTCCAGTCCGAGGATTTTCGACGCCGCCCGGTTCAAGGTGGTGACCGTTCCGGCGGCGTCCAGGGAGATGACGCCGGTGGTGATGCTCTGCAGCAGGGCTTCGATGTAGCGCCGGCGCTCCTCCAGCTCCTGATTGCTGCGCACCAGGTCCCGGTTGGAGCGTTCGATGGTTTCCTTGCTGCCTTTCAAATCGGCGGTCATTTTGTTGAACGACTCCGCCAGGATACCCAGCTCGTCGCGGGTCCTCACCTCCAGGTGAAAGTCCAGATTTCCAGACGAGACTTCGCGGGTACCCTCCGCCAGCATTCCGATGGGCTCGGTGACCCCGCGGGCCAAGTAGAGGCCAATCCAGGTCACGGAAAAAAGCACCAGCAGGGTGATGAATGCGAAGGCGAAGATGTAGACGTTTTTAATGGATCGCCTTTGCGCCTTGTCCTGGCGGTAGCGCTCTGAATAATCGCTGATCTGGCTGGTGAGCTGGGCCATGTCTTTGGGAATGTAGAAGCCCGCCGCCACCAGGGTCGCCGGCGGGTCACCTGCGGAGCCCACCGAGGCGCCGCAGCGCACCACCACACCGCTTCCCAGTCGCGAGATCCAGTGAAAGGGCTCCCCGTCCTTGGCCCGGCTCAAGACCTGGGAGGGGATTCCCTCCAGCTCTCCGATGCGCGGCAGGAGGGGATCCGCCACGGTCAGCGGCTCTCCCTCCCCGCGATAGAGGCTCACCAGGTCCACCCGCTCCGCCTTGAGCATGGCCTCCATCTCCTGGTGGATTCTCGCTTCGGAGGTGCCGGTGTCCAGGAGATGCAGCGATTGAAGGTGTTCTCCAATCCTCAGAGCCGCGGCGGCGGAGCGGCGCTCGTAATCCCCGTAGAAGGCGTCCACGACGGCCTGCGAGCCTGCGGCGATCCGGTCCACCGGGGTGGAAAACCAGCGATCCACGCTGCCTTGAATGGCGTGCAGCGCAGCCCAGAAGATGATGCCCGAAGGCACGAACCACAGGGCGAGCATGGTGAACACCAGCTTGGTCTTGAAGCGGGATCCCAGGATGTTTCGCCGCCGCTCGCTCAGCGTCTTGATCAGATTGCGCATGAGCAGGCTCAGCAGCGTCAGGATCAGGATAGCGTTGGTAATCCCCAGGAATGAAAGCAGAACGGAATTCGTGAGGTAGGGCCAGGAGAACTCCTGGGCCCGGCGGGCCAGGAGGTAACCGGCGAGGAAGAATGCCAGCAGCGCCGCCAGACCGAAAAGGACCAGGCGGTCGGTGCGAATTCTGCGCGGCCGATGGCTACGGGCGGGGCTCATGCTCGGTCACGGGAAAGGGGGGCAGGGGGCCTCGGACCCAGGCGGTGTCCCGGTCCCAGGGAATGAACAGCAGGATGAAGCGCGGCGGAAAGTCCGCCTTGACGCGCACGGCGTACTCCCCTTCCGGGGGAAGGTCCGAAATCGTGCCGAGGGAGATTTCCTTCACTGCCGTGAGCCACTGCTCCATTTCCTCCGCCCGATCGGTCGTCGAGCTGCGCTCGACTTCGCCGTCCAGCTTCAGAGTCAGGCCGTACTGCCGCGACAGGCTGTCGAATTTCACCGAGGTCAGGATCCGGTGCTGGCGGACTCGAGCGTCGGGCCAGAAGCGGCGCCGCCGGACCAGCTCGACCCGGTAATCAAAGGTCGTCTCGAGCCCCGAGGCAATGCGCGTGCGCGTATCAGAATCGAGGGCTCCCAGCAGATGAAACGACGCCAGCACCGATCCGTCCCGGATTTCCACTGTCAATCCCGTGATGCTGGGGGAGCTCACCGGATCCGGCGATGGAGTTTCCTCCGCGGCCGGAACCGGGCTGGCGAGAACGATCAGGAGTGCGAGACCGGGTAGGATCCGCCGCATCCACACTTCTTTCGAGGGAACCGCGAGGGTCAGGGTTTCACGGCGGGGTGAGTTTAGTGGAACCGATGTGAGGAAAACAAGCTTGCCGGGATGGGACCCGGGACCCCCCTCAGGCGGTGAGGGCCTGCCCTGGGAAGAAACCTGCCTTCTGGCGCTCGAACCCTCGCACCAGCTGAGTGGGGAGGGATTCCCGCCCGGCGCTCAGGGCCCAGGCATCCGGCGTCTCCAGCAGGCGGCGAACCAGAGCCGTGTGCAGCCGGTGGCCCCCTTTGAATGCCACCACGTGACCGCGGACCGGACGCCCGATGAGACTCAGGTCTCCGATCAGATCCAGAATCTTGTGGCGCACGAACTCATCACGATACCGCAGCGATCCGGTGAGGATTCCATCGTCCCCGACCACCACGGCATTTCCCAAATCCCCGCCCAGAGCCAAGCCCTGGCGACGCATTTCTTCCACATCCCGGTAAAGGCAGAAAGTCCGAGCCGGCGCAATCTCTTCCGCGAAGGTATCGCGCGACACCCGGAACTCCCGCTCCTGATAACCGATGACGGAATTCGGGAAGTCGATGGCATAAGTGATGCGCAGATCATTGGAGGGGAAAACCGCCAGCCGCTTATCCCCGTCGGCGACAACCACCGGCTTCAAGACGGTGAGAAAGTCGCGAACCGATTCCTGGCGGAGCAGCCCGACTTCCGCGAACGCTTCGACGTAGGGGGACGCGCTGCCGTCCAGAATGGGAACTTCCGGGCCGTCCAGCTCCACCCGGGCATTATCGATTCCCAGTCCGGCGAGGGACGCGAGCAGGTGCTCCACCGTGCCCACCTGAATGCCGTTGCGGGTGAGCGTGGTGGAAAGACGCGTGTCTCCGAGACACTCGGTGCGCGCGGGAATCGGATGCTGGTTCTGATCGGTTCGAATGAATCGGATGCCACTGTTGGGCGGGGCAGGGAGAACTCGAAGGGAAACCGGCTTTCCGGAGTGCAGGCCGTGGCCTTGAAAGCTGACTTCGCTCCGTAGGGTCTTTTGTTCGAACATTTTCTCTCCGTTCCCAGGCCCCGGAATCGAGGCGGAGAGCAAGAGAGCACGGTCCTTGCCAAGCGCTGGGCAAATTCAGAGATAGTCATATAACTCATTATGTTATAGATAGTTAGACAGACTCACTCAGGCCGCTCGTTGGGTGAATTCACCCCCGGATTCTCTTTTCTGCCACAGACTCTGTGGTTTTTCCACGAATGCCATATCTGCATATTCGCGCGCCGAGCTCAGCCTCGGACTTTTGAGGCGGAGAACCGCCTCTGCTAACATGACCTTTCCTACAGGCGCTCGAGCGCCGTAGCGATGTCCTGAGGGATTGCCATCGATGACTCGACTATCCATAGATTCCTGGCGTTCCGGGCGGCTTGTTTTGCTGCTGTCCCTCGCGTGCGCCGGCGCTTTCTTCCCTGACATCCTCCCAGCTCAGGACAATCAAACCCAACCCGCAGCCGCGTCGCCGGACTCGGAAGTCCCTCTCGATTTTGTTTCTCCCTCCGAGTCGGGAGTCCCTGAGGAATATTTTGAAGGCGTCACCTACCTCGGCAATTTCCGCGAAGCATGGAATCCAGAAATCCTGACCGATCCGGTCCCGGCAGCCATCTTCCTTGCCCTGCAAGACGGAGCCACCCGGGCCGATCTGGAAAAGCTGGGGCAGCCCGAGCTGGACCTCGCGTTGGACGATCTCGTGGCGGCGCGGATGATCCGCAAGACGGGCGAGGTCTATCGCCCCGCCTTTCCCATCATCCGAGGCGAGGCGGCCACGTTTTTCAATCAGTGGATCCAGAAAGCCGCCGACGGCATCTACCCTGAGCTGCGTCCGTACTTCAAGAAGGCGCAGAAAGCCGCCAAGAAGGAGAAGATCGCTCCCTGGCTGTTCGCGCTGTTCTGGTCGGAGACTTTCGATTCGAGATCGGCCGAAGAAATGCTCATCGATGCCGGAGCGCTGGACGCCCGTCGCATGCGGGACGAGGGGTACTTCTGGATACAGATACCCAAAGACCCCCTCCTCCTCGCCGTGGATCGGTACGGCTCGGGAACCGAGACGCTCTACTATGTCTGGACCCCGATCTCTTCCGCAAACCCGGCGGTCCAGGACATCCCCACGCGCCGGCTCATTCTGGACGGCTCCCTGGCCGCCCTCCCCTGGACCGATGCCGACACCACGGAGACTCTGAAATCCCTGGGGATTCTCGACAGCGGGAAGAAGGTCGCGGTCCCCTCCCTCCGCAAGAACAGCGCGCTGCTGGCCATCCTCCGCCAGGCGTCCCAGATCTACGTCAAGCGTGCCCTCTCCGCCCTGCATGGGAGCCAGCTCGCCGAAAAACTCGGCGTGCCCCGTGATGAGGCGTTCGCCGCGGCGTTCTCCTCGCTTGGGTTCCGCGTCATGGAAAAGGCTCAGAAGGACGGCTGGATCCGGGAGCCCGATCCACTCGCGCGCCCTTTCGCCCCTCCCGCGGGAACGGTGGAAGCCTTGGTCACCACCACCGAGGAGACATTTCGACCGCTGGATCACGCCTACTACCTCTATGATCGCGGCGATTTCGATGGCTCCATTCGGCAAACGGAGGAGTACTTGAAGGACCATCCCAGGGATCCCGAGGCCCTGTTTCGTCTCGGGATCGCCAACATGAAGCTGCGGAAATACCCCGAAGCCCTCAGCGCCTTCGAAAAGGGAATCGCCCTGTCAACCGATCCCTCCGACGTCTGGAGGGGCTGGCTCCTGCTGCGCGCCGGCAATTGCTTGGACATGTTGCAGCGCCGCGACGATGCGCTTCAGCGCTACGAGCAGGCGTTGAATTGCGCCGACATCAACGGCTCCCGGGATATCGCCAGGCAATGGCTGGAGCTCGTTTATCAGGACTGAGCTATTGAGTTGGTCCCCTCTGCTATAATGCGCGCCGCTTGAATGCCGTTCGCAACCCTCTGCAAACCGCGATAGGAATCGGGAGGAAAATGATGGCTCCCCTCGACCGACTAGGGGCCGAAGCCCACGTTCTGCAAATCCTCCAGGAGCGGGCGGCCCGTTTCGCTTCCGGAGTCGAATCCCTGAGCCGCGAGCTGGCCGAGCCTATCTCGCTGGCCCCGCTAGAGGCTCAGGCCGACACGGCTGATGAGGCGGCCACCTTGCAAGGGCCGGAATTCCTGGTCGCGAGCGTCAAGGGCCTCTCCCAGGCGGCCGATCAGATCGCTCTCCTCGATCGGGTCCTGGAGGGAGCTTCGCTCTGTTTTTCCCGCGCCTGCCTGTTCCTCATTCGCGGCGAGGCGGCCCATGGCTGGAGCTCCGTCGGGCTCCTGGAGACCGAGGAGGGAGACTCTGCCCGCTCGCTGCGGGTGCCGCTGGCGAACGTTCCGCTGCTGAGGAGCGCCATCGACTCCCGCGCCGCCATGCGCAGCGAGGACGCCTCGGAATATGTCTCGCTGCTGCCGCCACCGATCCCGGGACAGCGAATTCCGAGCTGCGCCGTGGCGGCGCCCCTGATCGTGCGAGGTCGAGTTTCAGCGATTCTCTACGGTGACGATGGCGGCGATGCGCCGGCCCTGTGCGATTTCTCCACGGCCGAGGCCCTGGTCTGCGTCGCGTCTCTCGCCGCCGATAAGCTGGCCCTCGAGGCCCGGCCGGCTGCTCCCGAGACAGTCGCAAATGCAGACGTGGAGATCCGGATTCCTCCCGTCACCGACACTTCCGAAGCGCTCCCCTCGACGGAGCTTCTCGAGCCCGACCCGCTGGATGAAGAGCTGGAGTATGCCTCCTTCGCCCGCGAGAGCTCCGCCGATCCCGCCCATCTGTCCCCCGACGAGACACGCGTGCACGAAGATGCCCGGCGTTTCGCCCGACTGCTGGTCTCCGAGCTGCTGCTTTACAACGAGGACGTGGTGGTCGTGGGGCGCAAGCAGAGGGATATCTACGACAGGCTCAGGGACGAGATCGAAAAGAGCCGACAGGCCTACGATCAGAGGGTTCCGGAGCCGGTTCGCTCCCGAACCGACTACTTCAAGGAAGAGCTCATCCGGACGCTGGCGCAGGGCGATGCGTTGGCGCTGGGGAGGAGCTGAGGTTAGCGGGGGGCGCCGATCTGGACCACCTTCTTAGACGTGGCTGAGTTCCCCGCCGCATCGCTCGCCTTCACCACCACCGTGATCTCCCCGGTCTCGAGCGACTTCAATTCCAGCCGGTATGCTTCGCGCCGCGAATCGGTGAAGCCGTCCGCGGGAGGCAGCAATTCCCACTCCCTCGCGTTCACCGAGTAGAAGACCTCTCCGACGTCCGAGAAGGAATCCGCCACTTCGAATTCAAGTTTCAGGCTGGAGCCGGAGACGGCGGCCTGGATGGGGCTGATTTGCGGAGGGTTGTTGTCCACGTCGAACGGGTCGCTGAGGCGCTCCGCGGACAGGAACGCCCCCTCCGGGTTGGATGGAGAGTCCTCCGCCACGACCCGGAGCAGATACGTTCCGTCGGCCAGCGAGGTCGCGTCCCAGCTGAAGAAGGAGTCGGTCAGGTCTTTCTCCATGAGCTTCCATTGGCTCTCGTCCGCGCCGCGGTAGTAGACCGAGTAGACCAGGTCGTCACCATTGGGATCCGAAGCGCCCCATTGGGCGGCCCGCCCTTCCGGATCCGTCTGGGGGCGGGGCTGCTGGATCGCATGATGAGCTCCCTTGTCGCGATCTCCCTTCCCCGACGCATTGCCGCCCTCCCCGGGGACGGCGGCGCTGCTGGAAGATCGGTTCGGCTTCTGGAATACCGTGCCCGGCGCCTGGACATCCACGGACTTCAGCTCGGGAGGAAGGTTACGCTGCAGATACGTTACATCCACCTCTCCGAGACGCGGTGTGTCCTTGCCGCCGCTCTTGAGCGTGGCCTTCCACTGCACGTATCGCGCGCTCGGCCGCTCCACCAGACTTCCCGCGCCGTCCCGATACGGCGTCGACCACTCGGACCA
>Ga0075423_10004454_pt1 | contig 12996 bp, 11 predicted proteins | sample SoiMethybrSBSTD2_FD_80114 | JGI IMG/M metagenome (GOLD analysis project Ga0075423, IMG submission 80114) | Bulk soil microbial communities from a Populus tree surrounding site in Tennessee, USA - Soil MetaG P. TD hybrid SBSTD2 | ecosystem: Environmental > Terrestrial > Soil > Tree plantation...
GCGGGTCGGCCACCCACCCCGGCGGGGGGATCATGGGCGCGCCCGGCCGGATCGCCGCGCTCGAGCTGCTCGGGTCGCGCGCCGCGAAAGCCGCGTCGTGACGACGCGGTACGACGCGGTCGTGGTCGGCGCCGGCCACAACGGGCTTGTCACTGCCGCATACCTGGCCAAGGCCGGCCGGAAGGTCCTGGTTCTCGAGCGCCGCGACCGCGTGGGCGGGATCATGGACACGATCGAGATCGCGCCGGGGGTTCGGGCCCCGGGCATCGTGCACACGGTGGGGCGGCTCCGGCGCTCGGTGATCGGCGACCTCGACCTGGTCAAGCACGGGCTGGTGACGATCGAGCCCGACGTGCGCGTGTTCGCGCCCCAGCCCGACGGCCCAGCGCTGACCTTGTGGGGCGATACGGCCAGCACGGTCGGTGAGCTTCGCAGTGATTGGCCCGCCGACGCGGAGGCCTATCCCGGTTTCGACCGCAAGGTCCGCTCGCTCGCGTCGTTCCTGTCGTACCTACACGCGATCACGCCGCCCGACGTGAGGGATCCCTCGCTCGCCGACGCCCTCAACGGGCTCAAGCTGGGCAACGCGTTCCGGCGACTCGGGAAGAAACCGGGCCGAGAGGCCACGCGCGCGCTCCCGATGGCGATCGCCGACTACGTGGCGGAGACGTTCGAGAGCGATGCGGTCCGCGGCGCGATCGCCGCGCGCGCGGTCCAGTACACGGCGATGGGCCCGTGGTCGGCGGGGAGCACGGCGGTGCTGCTGGCCGACTCGGCCGGCAACGAGGGCGGCGCTGCCGGCCAGTCCACGATCGCGCGGGGCGGCCCGGGCGCCGTCGCCGAGGCGCTCGCGAACGCCGCGACGGGCTTCGGCGCCGAGATCCGGACCGAGGCCGAGGTCGCCGAGGTCACGGTCGAGCGCCAGCGGGCGACCGGCGTGGCGCTCGCCGACGGATCCGAGATCGCGGCGCGCGCCGTCGTCTCGGCGGCCGATCCGAAGCGCACCCTCACCACGCTCCTGGATCCGGTCGAGATCGGTCCGCACTTGCGTTGGCGTGCGGCGAACATCCGGACCCCGGGCATCGTGTCGAAGGTCGATCTCGCGCTCTCGGCGCTGCCGCGGTTCGGCCAGGCCGAGCCGGAGCGGCTGGCCGGCCGGATCGTGATCGCGCCCTCGGTCGATGCCCTCGAGCGCGCGTTCGACGCGTCGAAGTACGGCGCGATCCCCGACGAGCCCTACCTCGAGGCCACGGTCCCCACGATCTCCGATCCCACCCTGGCGCCCGAGGGTACCCACGTGATGAGCGTGGTGGCGCAGTGGACGCCTCGGGAGCTTCGCGAGGGCGACTGGGGGACCGAGCGCGATCGCCTCGCCGACCGCGTGGTCGCGACGCTCGAACGCCACGCACCGGGCCTGTCGAACCTGATCACCGCTCGCCACGTGATCACGCCCGTGGATCTCGAGATCGAGTACGGGCTGTCGGGCGGGAACGTCTACCACGGCGAGCCCGGCCTGGATCAGTTCTTCGTGTGGCGCCCGCTGCTCGGGCACGCGCGCTATCGGCTCGGGCTGCCGGGTCTGTACCTGTGCGGCTCGGGCGCCCATCCGGGCGGTGGTGTCACCGGCGCGCCGGGCGCGAACGCAGCACGCGAGATCCTCGCGGACCTGAGGCGGCGCTCGCCGAAGGCCTAGGCGAACCGGTACTCGACGGCCTCGCCGACCTGCCGGTAGCCGATCGCCTCGTAGATGTGGTTCGACGTCGGGTTGGACAGGTCGGTGTACAGGAAGCACGACCGGTAGCCCTGCCCCAACAGCCACTGGCTCAGGTCGGCCACGAGCGTCGTCGCGTACCCGCGGCGCCGGTGCGTGGGGGGCGTGTAGACCGGGCCGACCCGGATGCCGGTGGGCGTCGGGCCGCTGAATCCGGCCAGCGAGACGGGAACCCCCCCGTCCTCCCACAGCCACAGCCCCGACGCGTCTGTGGAGAACCGTCGGTCGAGCACGCGCTCTTCATCTGCACGGTCGATCTCGTGATGGGGAAGCGCCTCCTGTTCGAAGGCCACGAACCAATCGAGCAGGAGCGAGCGGTCGGTCTCGTCCGCGCGCCGATGGGCGCCCGGCGCCCGCGGTACGTCCTCGACCCACGTGAGCGCGTAGACGCCCTGCGCGAGCATGCGCTCCGCCGGGCGGCCGGCCGAGCGCGACAGGAACGAGGCCGCCGCGTCCACGTCGGGCTCGTTGCCGACGATCCCCGGCACGCCGGGGTCGTCGGCGAGCACGGCTGCGAGCAGGGGTTCGAGGTCGGCGCCGGGTTCGGGGTCGGCAAGTACAAGGTTGTAGGGCTCGGTACGGAGCGCCGCCGCGGCGGGTTGGTCGCCCTCGACGCCCACCCAGTAGTGCACGGCCTCGTACGCGTCGGGGTGGACGGCGAGCGTGGCCGCGATCGCGAGCGGGAGCTGGTTGCGGGCCTCGTCGCGCTCGAGCAGCGGCCCGGCGAGGCGTAGGAACGCCGCAGCGTCGTCGGGGCGGCGGATCTCCATCTCCGCATGCTAGGCAGACGCCTCGGGTCCCCGCCGACGGGGTTGCGCCTCAGTCCGACCAGAGGCCGGCAAGCAGCGCGTCCACGTCGTTCGAACTCCCGTCCGACGCGCCCGGCGCGCGCCCCGCCCCGCCCTCCTCGTCCCGATACGTCGTCTCGAGCGCGAACCGCCCCCTGACCTCCTCCGGCAGGAAGCGTGTGAGCTGCGCGTACCAGTGCCGGTCCTCCAGGCCGCGGTTGGATCGGTGGTACCGCAGCGGGAACGACACGTGCAGCTCGTCGCGCGCCCGCGTGAGCGCGACGTAGAACAGCCGGCGCTCCTCCTCGAGCTCGTCCGGGTTACCGGTGGCCATGTCCGAGGGGATCATCCCGTCGGCCGCGTGGATCACGTGCACGACGTCCCACTCGCCGCCCTTGGCCGAGTGGATCGTCGACAGCGTCACGTAGTCCTCGTCCAGATGCGGCGGCCCGGCCAGGTCCGAAGTCGACACCGGCGGGTCGAGCGTGAGATCGGTGACGAAGCGCTCCCGGTTCGCGTGCCCGGTCGCGAGCTGCTCGAGCTGCTCCAGGTCATGCAGCCGCGGCTCTGGCTGGTCGTACCGGCGGCGCAGGAGCGGCTCGAGGAACCGCCGGACCCGTTCGACCTGGGGCGCCGGAGCACCGTCCTGGCCGAACCCCGCGAGGTCGCGGAAGGTCTCCCGCAGCGCATCGAGCTCGGTCCTGGCCGGCGCCGGCACCGCGATCGCGGTCTCGAGGAAACGGGCCATGGGATCGCCGGGCGCCGCGAGCCCGATCGCGGCCATCACGCGCCGGGCTCCGGCCGGCCCGACCCGGTCGAGCAGCTGAAGCACCCGGAACCACGAGACCTCGTCGCGGGGGTTGTCGGCGATCCGCAGCACGGCGAGCGCGTCCTTGACGTGAGCCGACTCGAGGAACTTGAGGCCCCCGTACTTGACGAACGGGATGTTGCGGCGCGTGAGCTCCACCTCGAGCAGGTCGCTGTGGTGGCCCGCCCGGAACAGGACCGCCTGCTCTCGCAACGCCGTCCCGCGCTCGCGGTGTCCGAGGATCTCCCGACACACGGCGTCGGCCTGGTCGCGCTCGTCGATGCACGTGAGCAACGACGGGAGCGGGCCGCCCGCCCGCTCGGTCCACAGGGTCTTCGCGTGCCGCTGCGGGCTGAGCGCGATCACCGCGTTGGTCGCGTCCAGGATCGGCCGCGTCGAACGGTAGTTGCGTTCGAGCGTGACGATCGTGGTCTGAGCGAACCGTTCCGGGAACTCCAGGATGTTCCGCACCGTCGCAGAACGGAACGCGTAGATCGCCTGCGCGTCGTCGCCGACGACCATCAGGCCCTCGCCGGTGGGCCGGAGCGAGGCGAGGATGTCGGCCTGCACGGCGTTGGTGTCCTGGTACTCGTCGACGAGCACGTGGTCGAACGCCTTCGCGATCGCCGCCCCCGCCGCCGGATGCCGGCACAGCGCCTCCCAGAACAGCAGCAGGTCGTCGTAGTCGAGCGCGTTCTGTGCGCGCTTGCGCTCGGTATAGCGCTCGAAGATCGACCGGATCCCCTCGGCCTGGTCGGCGCACCACGGGTACTCGCGTTCGAGCACGTCCGCCAGCTTCTTGCGGGCGTTGACGGTCCGCGAGTAGGCGTCGGCCAGGGTCTCCTTGCGCGGGAACCGACGCTCGCCCTCGCCGAGCCCGAGCTCACCGCGGATCAGGTCCATCAGGTCGGCCGTATCGGTCCGGTCGAGGACCGTGAAGCCAGAGGACAGTCCGAGCGCGCCGCCGTGCATCCGCAGGAGCCGGTTGGCCGTGGCGTGGAACGTGCCGCCCCACACGCGTCCGAGCGCGCGCTCGCCGGTCAGCGCCTCGGCCCTCGAGAGCATCTCCCGCGCGGCCCGGCGGGTGAACGTCAACAGCAGGATGCGTTCGGGCGGGACGCCGCGGTCGACGAGCCGAGCGACCCGGCAGGCGAGCGTCCAGGTCTTGCCCGACCCGGCCCCCGCCACCACCAGCAGAGGCCCGCCGAGGTGCTCGACGGCGGCCCGCTGCTCTGGGTTCAGGCGCTCGAGGGCATCGAACATGCGTTCGGAGCATAGGGAGCGCCACCGACCCGAGCAAGGACCCTGTGTGGTCCGGGCAGCCCCTACTGCTCGATCGGGCAGCCGCAGTTGCCGACCCAGACCCGCGAACCGTCGGGGGCGGGCGCGACGCTGCCGGCCGAGATCCCCTCGGGCACGTCGAACACGTGCTGGTCCAGGTCAGCCGAGGCGAGCTCGACCTCGGTCAGCTCGGTCTGGGACGAGACCCACAGCACGTTGTCGATGATCGCGGCGTCGGTGATCCGGGCGCCGCCGACGCCGATCGGTGCGCCGGCCTCGCTCGTCGCCGGGTCGACGGGCGTGAGCGTGTTGCGGACCGGGTCCAGGATCCACACGCGCTCGCCCTCGGCGAAGTTCGTGTCGACGCCGATCACGAACCCCTGGTCGGGAAGCTCCAGCTCGCTGACGACCTCGTTCTTGCGAGGGTCGAACTGCGCGACGTGACCGCTCTCGCACGCGCAGATCCAGATGAATCCGGCCATCGGGACGGCCGAGCCCGGGTTCTCGACCCCCGTGTCGAACGTGTTCACGATCTTCATGCTCTCCCGCGAGATCTCGGTGAGCGTTCCGTCGCGGGTGAGCAGCCAGACGGCCCCGTTGCCGGTCTTCAGATCGACCGGATCGCCGTCGACCCGTATGGTCTTCGAGGCGCCCGTGTCCGGGTTCATGCGTTCCACCTCGGTCTCCCCGGGCGCGAACGGGTGCGCGATCCACGCGTACCCGAACCCCCCGTCGATCGCGATCCACTGCCGCTTGATCGGCAGGGTCTGCAGGATGTCGCCGCTCTCCGCGTCGCGCCGGACGAGTGAGTCCGGGGTCGCCTGCCACAGGTCGCCGTCCTCGATCGAGAGCACGCCCCACAGGTGCTCGCTGAACGCGCCGTCCCGCAGCGTGTTCAGCGTCGAGCCGTTCGAGGGATCCAGGGACACGACCGTGATCTCGCCGCCGGTCCCCGAACCGCCCCCGCCGCCCCCGCCTCCGGAGTCGCCGCCGGACAGGAGCGCGATGCCCCCGATGATCAGGACCAGGACGAGCACACCGGCGCCGATCCCGACGGCAACCCGTCTCCGTCCGCCGCCCGGGGGCTCCGGTTCGCCCGCCGAGGGCTCTGTCGCGGGTGCCGCCGGCACAACCGGCGCCTCGGTCACGGGCGCCGCGATCGCCGTGGGCGCGAGAGGGGCCGCCGCGATCCTCGTCGGCTCCGGCTTCGGGGTGCGGCTCGCGCCGTCCCCCAGCAGGGCCTCCCGGGCCGCCCTCGCGAGGCCCAGACAGTCGGGGTACCGCTCGTCCTTCTCCTTGGCCATCCCCTTGGCGATCACGTCGTCGATCGCCGTCGGGAGCTCGGGTCTGGTCTCCGTGACCTTGGGCACCGGCTCGGACAGGTGGGAGAACAGGACCGCCGCGTCGTCGTCGCGTGGGTAGGGGGGGTGGCCGGTCAGGCACTGGAACAGCACACACGCGAGCGCGTATTGGTCGGTCCGCCCGTCGACGCCCTTGCCGCTGATCTGCTCCGGAGCGATGTAGTCGATCGTGCCCATGAAGTAGCCGGTCTTCGTGAGACCGCTCGTCTCCTCCGTCCGCTTGGTGAGCCCGAAGTCGGACAGGTACGCGTGGTCGCCGCCCGATCCCATGGCCACGAGGACGTTCGCCGGCTTGACGTCCCGATGCACCATCCCCTTGGCGTGCGCCGCGTCGAGCGCCCCCGCCACCTGCGTGACGAGCGCCACTGCCCGTTCGGGCGCCAGCGGACCCTCCCGATCGACGAGCTGCTTGAGGTCGGTCGTGTCCACGAGGCGCATCGCGATGAACAGGTGGTCACCGTCCTGTCCGGCCTCGTACACGGGGATGATGTTCGGGTGGTCGACCGAGGCCAGACGCTCGGACTCGTCCACGAACCGACGTCGGAAGGTCTCGTCCTCCGCGAGCTCGGGCGACAGGACCTTGAGGGCCACCTTGCGCTTGAGGCGCGTGTCCTCGGCGAGATACACGGCCGCCATCCCGCCGCGGCCGAGCAGCGACTCGATCCGGTAGCCGCCCACGATCTCGCCCGGTTGCAGCCCCGTGCTCATGCCGCGCCGAAGGCTACGCCCATCCCCCCGAACCTGCCACGGGCGTTCGGTGCCGCGGCCGGTACCATCGCGGCCATGTGCCGAAGCATCAAGCGACTCCGAGAGGGCGACGTCCCCGCGACCGACCTCGAGATCCGGGAGGCGGCCCTGCAGTTCGTCCGCAAGGTGAGCGGGTACCGCGCCCCGTCCAAGCGGAACGAGGCGGCGTTCAACGAAGCCGTGGACGAGGTGGCCGAGGCGTCCCGGCGGCTGATCGAGGCGGTCACCGTCCGGGCATAGCCGGCTCCTGGTTTTCCGTAGCATGAGCGCCATGTCGTACCCGCTCGACCCCACACCGGACCAGATGCGCGAAATGGGCAGCGCCGCGCTGGACTACCTGGTGGAGTTCACCGCCACGCAGGACGAGCAGGCCGCCCTGGACGTCGAAGGCGCGATCGACGCGGCCCGCTCGGTCCGCGCGGCGCCGCCCGAGGACGGCGGGAGCTTCGACCGGCTCATGGACCAGGTCGACCTGATCGCGGCCAAGGCCTACAACACGACCGGGCCGGGCTACCTCCCGTTCATCCCCGGCGGCGGCCTGTTCGCGGCGGCGCTCGGCGACTTCCTGGCCACCGGCATCAACCGGTTCGTGAACCTGTGGGGACAGGGCCCGGTCGGCGCGCAGATCGAGTACAACGTCGTGCGCTGGCTCTGCGACCTGTTCGGCTACGGCCCCGAGTCGAGGGGGATCCTGACCTCCGGAGGCTCGATGGCCAACCTGTCGGCGCTGGTCGCCGCGCGCAAGGCCAAGCTGCCCGAGGATTTCCTGTCCGGCACGCTGTACGTGTCCGAGCAGGTGCACGCCTCCAACGCCAAGGCAGCGTCGATCGCGGGGTTCCCCGTCGCGAACGTTCGCTCGGTGCCGGTCACGCCCGAACTGAAGATGGACGTCGGCGCCCTCCGCGAGATGCTGGACGCAGACCGCTCCGAGGGCCGGACACCGTTCTTCGTGATCGCCTCGGCCGGCACGACCAACACCGGCGCGATCGACCCCCTCGGCGAGATCGGCGACGTGGCCCAGCAGGAGGACCTGTGGCTGCACGTGGACGGCGCGTACGGCGGGTTCTTCCAACTCACCGAGCGCGGGCGGAGGGCGTTCGCCGGAATCGAACGCGCCGACTCGATCACGCTCGACCCGCACAAGGGGCTGTTCCTCCCGTACGGGACCGGCTCGCTGGTCGTGCGCGACGGCGCCCGACTACGCGAGGCGCACTTCGTCGGCCAGCACTACCTGCAGGACTTCCCGCCCGAGGACGAGATCCCGAACTTCACCGAGTACTCGATCGAGCTCTCGCGCGACTTCCGCGGCCTGCGCGTGTGGTTCCCGCTGGTGCTGCACGGTGTGCACGCGTTCCGCGAGGCGCTGGACGAAAAGCTCGATCTCGCGGGATACCTGTACGAGGAGCTGTCGACGATCTCCGAGCTCGAGCTGTTCGGGGAGCCCGAGCTCACGGTCGTGCCGTTCCGCCTGCGCGAGGGTGGGGAAGAGGCGAACAAACGCCTGCTCGACCGCATCAACGCCTCCAAGCGCGTCGTCCTGTCGAGCACGCTGTTGCAGGGGGACTTCACGATCCGGGCCTGCATCCTGTCGCACCGGACCCACCGCGACCGCAGCGAGGAGTGCATCCAGATCGTCCGGCGCGCCGTGGCCGACGTCGCCGGGCGGTGAGCGGCGAGGCGGTCGAGATCCGGACCGAACGCCTCGTCCTGCGGCCGATCGCGATCGGGCGCTTCGCGCCGGAGGCCTGAGGTGCCGGAGCTCCCCGAGGTCCAGGCGCTCGCCGAGCGGCTGACCGAAGCGGTCGCCGGCGCGCCGCTGTCGGCGGCCGACGTGCTGCATTTCTCCTCGCTCAAGACCGTCACCCCGAAGGCCTCCGAGATCGTCGGCAAGACCCTCGAGGGCGTCGGGCGGCGCGGGAAGTACCTGGTGTTCGTGTACGGCGGGCCGAGGATCCTCGTCCACCTGTCTCAGGGCGGACGGGTCGACGTGGAGTCCCCGCCCAAGACGACGAAGCCGCGCGGATCGGTCATTCGGTTCCGCTTCGAGGGTCGCCCGTCGGTCCTCGTGAAGGAGTTCGGGCGCGAGCGCAAGGCGGGGTGGTGGATCCTGGCCGAAGGCGACGAAGGGCCGCTGGACAAGCTCGGACCCGAGCCCGACTCGCCCGAATTCGAGGACCTCGTGCTGCACGGCAACGACGGCAGGCGCGTGCACACGATCCTTCGGGACCAGCGCAGCGTCGCGGGGATCGGGCGCGGCTACTCGGACGACATCCTGCACCGCGCCAAGCTCTCGCCGTACGCGTCGCTCGCCTCGCTCGGGCAGGAGGACCGGGCGACACTGCTCGCGTCCGTCCACGCGATCCTGGCCGAAGCGCTCGAGGTCGAGCGCCGCCGGTCGGGCGGCCTGCCGACCAAGATCGGCGACCACTTCACGGTCCATGGGAAGTACGGCACGCCGTGCCCGGTGTGTGGCCACGATCTCCGGCGAGTCTCCTACGAGTCGCACGAGGTGACGTACTGTCCCAACTGCCAGACCGGCGGCAAGGTGCTGGCCGACCGAAGGCTCTCGCGCCTGATCCGGTAGACGGTCCACCCGGCGAGTAATGGATATGAGCCACTCACTCCATGTCCCCGCTTGCGAAGGACTAATGGAGTCTGCATCATGGATCCATGACGGAGACGATCGCGGTCGAACTCGCGAACGCGGATCTGGGCTCCGCCGGAGATCTCCGCATGTGGCTTCGCGACACGGGCGAGGACGACCACGCGGACGAGCTCTCGCTCCGGCTGCCGGAGTTCCTCGAGTTGCGTGCCAGCCTGCGTGAGCTTCTCGCCGCTGCGTCGGAGGGTCGGCCGCTCCCGACCGACGCGGTCGCTCGCTTGAACGAGACGAGCGTCCGGGTCCCTCGGGTCGCCCGTCTTGACGAAGGAGTGGTTTCGCTCGAACCGATGGCCGGCTCGGCCGCGGCCCTCGTGCTCGCCACGATCGCGTGGTCCGCGATCGACCTCCTCGGGGGCCCCGAGCGCGATCGCATCCGCCGGTGCGGGGCGGACCTCCGGTTCTTCGTGGCGACCCGTCCGGATCGCGTGTGGTGCTCGGATCGATGCGGGAACCGGATCCGGGTCGCGCGTCACCACGCTCGCCTTCGAGCCCCCACGTACCCTGTGCCCGGATGACCACCTGTCCCACCTGCGTGCCCACCCCTTGACCGCGATCGTGGGCGGCCTGTGCGCCGCCTTGATGTGGGCGATCTCGGCCCTGTGCATCAGCCGTTCGACGCGCATGATCCCGCCGATCGCGCTGCTCGGCTGGGTGATGCTGATCGGTGCGGTCGTCTCGGCGCCGTTCGCGCTCGGGAGCGGCGTCCCCGAGAACCTGGGCTCGCGGGAGGTCTGGCTGCTCGTCCTGACGGCGATCGGCAACACGACCGGCGCGATGCTCGTCTACAGCTCCCTGAAGCACGGCAAGGTCGGGGTGGTGGCCCCGATCACCTCGGCGCAGGGGGCGGCCGCCGCCGTCATCGCGGTCCTGGCCGGCGAACAGATCGCCACGGGCGCCGCGATCGCGCTGGGTGCGATCGTCATCGGCGTGGCGCTGTCGAGCATGGCGCGCTCGAGCGAACCCGAGCCGCATCTCAACGAGGGGCTGGCGGTGGTGCTGGCGATCGGGGCGGCCCTCTTCTTCGGCCTCGGGCTGTTCGCGATGGGCAAGCTGTCCGAAGACCTGCCGATCGCATGGATCGTCTTCCCCTCTCGGACCCTTGCCGTGCTGGCCGTCACGGTCCCGCTCGCGCTCACGCACCGGATGCCGATGACGCGTTCGGCCGCGCCGCTCGTGGCCGCCTCGGGGCTGCTCGAGGTCGGCGGCGTGGTCGCCTACACGCTGGGCGCCCGAGAAGGCATCGCGGTTGCCGCGGTCCTCGGCTCGCAGTTCGCGGCGATCGCGGCGGTGCTGGCCTTCTTCCTGTTCCGCGAGCGGCTGTCCCGCGTGCAGATCGTGGGCGTCAGCATCATCGCGGTGGGCGTCGCCGTCCTCACCGGCCTGCAGGCCTGACGCCCGCCCGCCGGCTGCTGCTAGCCTCGCCGGACATGCCGAACCCCTTCGCCGACCTGCCCGAACCCGAGCTGGTCGACGTTCGGGACGAGGCGGTCGCGCGTCCCGCGCTCGAGCGGTTCGGCGAGGCGGTGTGGGAGGAGGCGCTCCACTACCTCTACACGAACGCGGTCGAGCGTCCGCTGCGGACCCTTCCGTACCCCGAGATGCGCCGGACGTTCTTCGGGCCCTCGGGCGAGCCGGCACCGCCGCCGGCCAACGCCGCGAAGTCGGCCGACGTGCTGTCCGAGTTCCGCGAGCGTGTCGCGCCCTGGGTGTTCAACACGCAGCACCGCGGCTCGTACAGCTACTTCACGCCGCCGCCGCTGCCGATGTCGATCGCCGGCGAGGTCCTGACGCAGTGGGTGAACCAGGGAGTCGACGTGTGGGTGGCCGGTCCAGTCGGCGCGCTGGTCGAGGAAGAGGTCACGACCTGGCTCCGAACGCTGACGGGGTTCGGCGAGGGATCGTGGGCGGTGCTCACCTCGGGCGGCGTGATGGCCAACATCATGGCGCTCACGGTCGCGCGCGACGCGCACCTGGCCCGTGTGCTCGACGTACGTGAGCCGCCACGCGGGGGTGCGCTGGAGGGCGTTCGGGTGTACGCGAGCGATCAGGCGCACTTCTCGATCGGGCGCGCGCTGGACGTCCTGGGGTTCCCGGCCGAGACGCTGCGCATCGTCGCGTCGGACGAGCGGTTCCGCCTGCAGGCCGCGCCGGTCGCCGACGCGATCGCCGAGGACCGCGCGGCCGGGCTCGTGCCGCTCGCGATCGCGGCGGTCGCGGGCTCGACCAACACGGGCAGCGTGGACGCGACGGGTGACCTGGCCGACTTGGCCGGACGCGAGGGCCTGTGGCTCCACGTCGACGCCGCATACGGGGGCGCGGCGGTCTTCTCGGAACGGATCGCGCCGCAGGTACAGGATCTCGGGCGCGCCGACAGCGTCACGATCGACCCGCACAAGTGGCTGTTCCAGCCCTACGACATCGGCGGTCTGGTCGTGAAGCGCCGCGAGGACCTGCAGGACACCTTCCACCGAACGCCGGAGTACTACCGGCACCCGAGCCCGGAGGACGCGCCGCTCAACTGGTTCGAGTACTCGATCGAGGGCACGCGCCGGTTCCGGGCGCTGAAGCTGTGGCTGTCGTGGAAGCAGCTCGGGACCTCGGGGTTCGCCCGGCTGATCGAACACAACGTCGACCTGGCCGCGCACCTGGCCGCCCGGTGCCGCGAGGCGCCCGACCTTGAGGCGGTTCCCGAGGAGCCCGAGCTCTCGGTCGTGTGCTTCCGCCATGTGCCGCAGGGGCTGGAAGGCGCCGGGCTCGACGCGTACCAGGACCGCCTGCAGCTCGCGCTCGAGGCGAGCGGGGAGGCGTGGGTGTCGACGACGAAGATCCGGGGGGCCACGTACCTGCGCGCGGGGATCGTGAACTACCTGTCCTCCGAGGCCGACGTCGACCGGATGCTCGAGACGATCCGGCGGCTCTCGCCGGAGGTCGTCGCCGCCGGCTGAGCCGAACCTTACACTCCGGCGCCATGTCGTCGGGGAGGACCTGGAAGAGGTGGCTGTGGCGCCTGTTCCTGCTCGGGTTCGTGGCGATCGTCACCATCGGGCTCTGGCTGCCGCCGATCATCTCGCGCGCGGTCGAGAAGGACTACGACTTCCCCGAGGTCACGATCGACGCGACCGTGCTGCCCAACGGCGATCTGCAGCTGGAGGAGACGCGAACCTTCGATTTCCGCAACGGCCCGTTCACGTACGCGTACTTCAACGTGGACGATCCGAAGGACCACGTCCGGGACTTCACGATCGCCGAGAAGCTGTCGGACGGCACCGAGGTGCCGGTCGAACCGACAACGCCACCCACTCGATCGTGACCGAGGGGTTCCAGTCGCAGTGGAGCTACCAGGCCGAGGACGAGAACCGGACGTGGGTGTTCCCTACCGCGTGGCGTGCGCGGTCGACGTGGAATGGGCGGTCGCGAGCTCGGTGTGGCCGACGAGGTCGAGAGGCAGGTGCGCGCCCTGGTCCCGGTCGAGAGCCTCCGCTCGCCTGTCCCCGGCGGCCCCACGGGCCTCGCCGGCGTCAACGCCTTCCACACGTTCCAGGCCGCCGCCCCCGTCCTGGTCGTGGCCTCGAAGGCGA
>Ga0075423_10004455_pt1 | contig 12995 bp, 10 predicted proteins | sample SoiMethybrSBSTD2_FD_80114 | JGI IMG/M metagenome (GOLD analysis project Ga0075423, IMG submission 80114) | Bulk soil microbial communities from a Populus tree surrounding site in Tennessee, USA - Soil MetaG P. TD hybrid SBSTD2 | ecosystem: Environmental > Terrestrial > Soil > Tree plantation...
AAGCGCATTCCCGAGATTGCTGACAACGTCGTCGAGGTTGATCGCGCGATGCGTTGGGGTTTTGGCTGGGAACTGGGTCCGTTTGAGGTTTGGGATGCGATCGGCTTGGAAAAATCTGTCTCACGGTTGAAAGAGGAAGGCATGACAGTGCCGACGAGCATCGATCAGATGATCTCGACAGGCGCGAAGTCGTTTTATAAGAAAGACGACGGTCAACAGTTTTACTTCGATTTTGCTTCCAATAAATATGTTCCGCTTGCCGATCCGCCGGGAGTGTTGATTCTTAAATCGATCAAAGATCGAACCGATGTCATAAAGAAAAACGCCGGCGCATCGCTGATTGATATCGGTGACGGTGTTGCATGTCTTGAGTTTCATTCGAAGATGAATGCGATTGGTGGCGACACGCTTCAGATGTTGAAGTTTGCGCTTGCTGAAGTAGACAAAAATTTCGTTGGACTGGTGGTTGGCAATCAAGGTCCAAACTTCTGTGTCGGCGCCAACATCATGTTGATGTTGATGGAAGCGCAGGACGAGAACTGGGAAGAACTCGAGATGATGACTCGAGTGTTCCAGGCCTCGACAATGAGTTTGCGCTACTCACCGAAACCGGTGGTGGTTGCCCCGTTTCAAATGGTGTTTGGTGGCGGTTGCGAAATGGTTTTGCACGCTGACCGTGTAAGAGCGGCAGCGGAAACGTATATCGGTTTGGTGGAAGTAGGCGTCGGGATCATTCCCGCTGGTGGTGGTACAAAGGAGATGCTGGTACGTGCGATGGATGCAATTCCGAAAGGCGCCGACGATGCGGATCCGTTTCCGTTCGTGAAGAAAGCCTTTGAAACAATAGCGCTGGCGAAGGTTGCTACGTCCGCTGAAGAGGCGCGTGGATTGGGTTTTCTGAGTGCGGACGATACCATCTCGATGAATACTGATCGGTTGATTGCTGATGCGAAGAAAGAAGTCCTGGCACTCGCGTCGAGCGGGTACATAGCGCCCCAGCAACGAACGGATGTCCTCGCGCTCGGACTGCCTGCACTGTCAACGTTGAAGCTGGGTATTCATCAAATGAAACGCGCTGGTTATATTTCGGATCACGACGCGGAGATTGGAGCTCAACTCGCGCGTATTTTGACTGGCGGAGATTTGAATCACGCGACTCGAGTGTCAGAACAGTATTTGCTGGATCTTGAAAGAGAGGCATTCCTGAAATTGGTGAGCATGCGTAAGACGCAGGAACGAATCGCGCACATGTTGAAGACAGGCAAGCCGTTGAGGAATTAAGTCCAATGTCCAAAGTCCAATGTCCAAAGTCGACGTTGGAATCGGGACTTTTGACGTTGGACATTGGACTTTGGACAAGATTATGAGAGAAGCAGTAATAGTATCCGCAGTTCGCACCGCAGTCGGCAAAGCGCCGAAAGGTACTTTGAGAACAACTCGTCCGGATGAAATGGGTGCGGCAGTCATTAAAGAAGCGGCTGCACGTGTTCCAGGTCTGGAATTATCAGGCATTGAAGACGTCATCATGGGTTGCGCTATGCCCGAGGCCGAGCAGGGAATGAATGTCGCGCGCGCAGCAGCAATTCGTGCGGGACTCCTGGTGGAAACGAGCGCCATGACAATCAATCGCTTCTGTTCTTCGGGTTTGCAATCGATCGCAATGGCGGCGGAGAGAATAAGAAGTGGTGGCGCTGAAGTGATTGTCGCAGGTGGACTGGAAACGATGTCGATGATTCCGATGGGTGGTCACATCATTCGACCGAATCCGTATCTCGTTGATCACTATCCGGACTTCTATCTCAGCATGGGATTGGCGACGGAGAATGTCGCGCGCAAATATGAAGTCACTCGCGAAGAGCAGGATGAATTTGCATTGCGTTCGCATCAACGGGCAGCCGCGGCATTGGATACAGACAAGTTCAAGGATGAAACGGTTCCCTTGAACGTTGTCTTGGAAGAGCTTGACGCAAAAGGTAAGAAGCAACGACGTGAAATAGTGTTTGATAAGGATGAAGGTGTTCGACGTGATACGTCAGCCGAAGGACTCGCCAAGCTCAAGCCGGCATTTCACGTAAAGGGAACAATCACGGCGGGCAATGCATCGCAGATGTCCGATGGAGCTGCGGCCGCCGTTGTGATGTCAGCCGAGCGCGCCGAGCAGTTGCAGGCGAAACCGATGGCTCGCTTTGTTGCGTATGCAACTGCGGGATGTCCACCGGAAGAGATGGGCATCGGTCCAGTGTTTGCAATTCCAAAGGCCTTGAAACTGGCGGGGCTCACGTTGGACGATATCGATGTGATCGAACTCAACGAAGCTTTTGCAGCTCAATCATTGGCGGTAATTAAAACGCTCGGTCTCAATCCGGACAAAGTGAATGTAAACGGAGGCGCGATCGCGTTGGGTCATCCGCTCGGTTGCACCGGAGCAAAGTTAACAGCATCGATCCTGCGCGAATTGGAGCGGCGCAATGGTCGATATGGAATGGTGACCATGTGCGTTGGTGGTGGTATGGGCGCCGCAGGGATTTTTGAGAGACTCTGAATACCTTTGTGACTCCCGATCTTCTCTCCGGCATGGAGTGATAACCAACGTCGTGCAAGTAAACGCAAGAAAGATGAACTGGACTTGATGAGAATTCTTGAAGCGTACCCGGAAATGCGTCAGAGGATGCCGGCGGAAATTAGAGCGTTAGTTCCAGAATAGTGGTTGGAAGGAGAAACCGTCATGTCAGCCGTAGCCGAACAGAAACTACTAATCAAAGGTGGTTCATTCTTAATCGAAGAACGCAACCCTGAAGACATTTTCACGCCGGAGGATTTCACTGAAGAGCATCGGATGATTGCCGATACGACTCGGCAGTTTGTTGACAATGAAGTGAATCCTCATATCGATGAACTCGAAAAGCACGATTGGAAACTGGCGCGACAACTCGTCGGTAAGGCTGCGGAGCTCGGATTGATTGGCGCGAATATTCCGGAAGAGTACGGCGGTTTGGGTCTGGACCAGACGAGCGGCGCACTCGTTGGAGAGAACATCGGGCGTTCTGCGTCATTTGCAACCACGCTCGGCGCAGAAAGTGGCATTGGTCTGTTGCCGATCATCTATTTCGCCACTGAACAAGCCAAGCAAAAGTATCTACCAAAGATTGCCGCAGGTGAATTGATTACTGCCTACGCATTGACCGAAGCCGGCGCCGGCTCTGACGCGATGGCAGGCAAAGCAACTGCGCGGCTCAGTGATGATGGCAAGGAATACATCCTGAATGGCGAGAAGATGTGGATCACCAACGGAGGTTTTGCAGATATCTTCATTGTGTTTGCGAAACTCAATGGCGAGAAGTTCAGCGCGTTTATCGTTGAGCGACAGCCGGGTCTGACTTCCGGCGCGGAAGAACACAAGATGGGTATCAAGGGTTCCTCCACTACTGCGCTTGTGCTGTCGGATGTGCGTACTCCAGTTGAGAACCTGCTCGGCGAAATCGGCAAAGGTCACAAGATCGCCTTTAACATTCTAAACATCGGTCGCTTCAAACTGGGTGCGATGTGCAGCGGTGGCATGAAGTTGATGACGCAGGAGTCGGTGCGTTACGCGAACGAGCGACAGCAGTTTGGCAAATCAATCTCCTCGTTCGGCGCGATCAAGTCGAAACTTGCCGAGCAGGCAATTCGAACGTGGGTCGGCGAAGCAATGGTCTATCGAACTCTGGGGATGATTGAAGCCGGAATCGGCGCCGTTGATTCGAAGGACATGGACGCGCGGCTGCGAGCGATCGAGGAATACGCTGCTGAGTGTTCGATCATTAAGGTTGCGCTTTCCGAATACTGTGACTTTGTCTCTGATGAAATGGTCCAGATCTTCGGAGGCTATGGCTACTCGGCAGATTATCCAGCCGAACGTGCTTATCGTGACTCGAGAATTAACCGGATTTTCGAAGGCACGAATGAGATCAATCGCATGTTGATTCCAGGCCGATTGATGAAAAGCGCGATGAGCGGTCGACTCGCGCTGCTGCCGGCTGCACAGGCTCTGATGGATGAACTGCTGTCGCCGCAGATCGGTAGCTTTGATGACGACGACACAGTGCTAGCTGCGGAACAAAAGCTGGCGCAGAACGCCAAGAAAGTAGCCCTAATGACGCTCGGCACAGCGGCACAGAAATACATGATGAAGCTTGCCGACCAGCAGGAAATTCTGATGGGAATAGCAGACGTCATCATGGATACCTATGCGATGGAATCAGCGATTCTGCGTACGCGGAAACTGGTGGCGTCGCAAGGTGAAGAATCGTCCGCCCGCTATCTCGACATTACACGAGTGTTCTGCAACGACGCGGTTGAAAGGATCGAGGCTCGTGCAAAGAACACGCTGGCAGGGATGTCGGAAGGCGATGAGTTGCGAACGCTGTTAGCTGCGCTACGGCGATTCACTAAGCTGCAACCAATGAACACAATCGCGGCGCGCCAGCGAATTGCTGACGACATGATTGCTGCTAATCGATACATGTTTTGATTTTTGGCTTTGGGTCTTTGGTCTTAGGTCTTAGGGTAAGCATTCGTGTTATTCGTGGATCGATCGTCCTGGCGATACAACAGACGATCCACGAATTCGCACGAACTATCACGAACAAGACCCAGGGCCAAAGGCCAAAGACCGAAGGCCATCCTCAATGAAAATCGTTCCAATTTCAGTTCCCACTCCTTTCTACATCGGTCCGGTTAACGTCTACCTCATCGCTGAAGATCCGATCACGATCATCGACACAGGCCCAAAGACAAAAGAGGCTGTTGAGTCTTTGCGCGCAGGTCTGAGAGCTGCCGGCTTTCGTGTTTCAGATATTCGACGAATCGTACTTACGCACGCTCACGAGGATCACTGCGGACTCGCAAAGTCGCTACGAGACGAAGCGAAGAATGCGGAGGTCCTGGTTCACGAATGGGAGACTGGACACCGTCACAGCCGCCTCGAATACGAAGAGCATCGGAAGTTACTCGAGCGTGCAGGCGTTCCCGATGCCGAGATAGCGCGACTACGTCGCATGTATGAGGGAGTGCGACAGTATGCCGATTCGTTTGCTGACAACGAGTATGCGCCGTTGTGGGATGATTCAGATCTGGCGTTTGAATCCGGTACGCTTCGAATCGTGCATACGCCGGGACACACGCCTGGCTCGTGTTCTTTCCTCCGCGAAGCTGATCGTACGGTTATCGCGGGCGACTGCATATTGAAGCGAATTACACCTAATCCGGTATTGTCTCCGGATCCAATTGATAAAACGAAACGCTTTCCCTCTCTTGCCGAATATCTCGTCAGTCTCGCGCGAATTCGGAGCTTTGCGCCGACACTTGTTTACGGTGGTCACGGAGAACCCGTGCATGACTACGATGAACTCTTCAATCGTTACATCCGGGCAATTCAGGATCGTCAGGCACAAGTAATCAAACTCGTCTCTAAGGACGGAGCAACTGCGTGGGACGTCGCGTCGGAAATGTTTCCAGGCGCCGATGATGTCCACCGGTTCCTGGCAGTGTCGGAAGCTGTCGCTCACCTCGACCTCGCGCACACTGAAGGGAAACTGGCGCTGGAGTTGAGCGCACTGAAGGAAGTCTACAAACCGATCTGAGGTGTGATCACTCAAAAGTAGAATCTGGCGATCAACCCAGCAACCAGAATCTAACAAGTTGGGAAGGGGGTAAACGGGCGACTCAAACCCCTACCCGCAGGTTTCTTGCTCCGTCTCCAGTAATCGGGCTCGAATCTGCGGGGGTGCGCTCAGGGTCTTTTGGCAGTAGGGCTTGAATTGGCCGCTTACCCCCTTCCCAACTTGTTAGATTCTGGTTGAAGAGTTGATTGCAAGTTTACGTCCTCGAGTGCAAATCCTGTCTAAGTTTTTGACTTCGCCACTTAAATTTTCGGATGTAATCGAATCCTAATTCTGTACCTCATAAATAAAAAATTTTGGAACTGAGCGATTGACGTCCGCGTGTAAGGGCAAAACTCTTCCGGAGGATATTCGTCTATGAAAACTAAGTACCTACTTAGTCTCCTCGTCGCCATTACTCTGAGTACTGGAATCGCCCTGGCTCAGCAACGTCCGGCTGAACCAGCCCCGCCTCCAACTCCCGATGATGACACCTTTACTGACACGTTTAGCTACTTCGCCGATGGGAACGGTTTTCTCGGCGTTTACGCTGAGGACATCAGTAAGGACAACATCGCGCGTTATCAGCTCAATCAAGTCAGAGGCGTAGGAATCACGCGGATTGTGAAGGACAGTCCAGCCGAGAAAGCCGGCTTGCGCAAAGACGACGTTATTCTTCGAATCGACGGCGAAAACGTAACGAGTGTTCGCAAGCTGAATCGCGTGGTCTCTGAGATCGCACCCGATCAAAGTGTCCGAGTCACAATCAGCAGGGCGGGTGCAGAGCAGGAGTTAACTGCAACGATGGGCCGTCGAAAGGAGAATGACTTCCACGGTTTACTTCGTGATAACCCAGGCAACTGGGAGTGGGAAGGTCCCACTATTAGCAGCGATGGCCCGTGGGTGTTTGCACTTGGTGGTGGTCGCAGAATCGGAGTCAGCACTACGGAGTTGACGAAGCAGCTGGCTGAGTATTTCGGTGTAACAGGTGGGCACGGTGTCCTTGTTACTAATGTTTCTGAGGATGGACCTGCAGCGAAAGCGGGGGTGAGGGCGGGCGATGTAATTACTGCCGTTGACGGTGAAACCGTCGATGCAAGTGGTGACGTCTCGCGCGCAATTAACAAGCGAAAAGATGGCGAGGTTACTCTCACAATCATTCGAAACAAGAGTCAGCAAACCTTGCGAGTCATGCCGACTGAAGGCGGACGGCAAGGTGGCCTGATCGGTCGCCCGCAAATTGGACGACGGATTGTTATTCCGCGAGTGGAACTTGGGTCGATTCCCGAAATCAATATCGCAATGCCGAGAATCGAGTTGCCCACAATTCCGTCGATCGACATACAAATACCTCGCGTGAGAGTGCCAAGGGTGCGTGTGATCAGAGGCACCACCGGCCCGATTTGATGAGGTCAGGGTCAGTAGTCAGTGGTCAGTTGTATAGGTCGAATAGGACGTACGGGACCTATATAGGTGGCCACTTTTGCTTCGTTGACCTCGAAACCACCACTTACTCCGGCATGCGCTTGCACCAAACACTCTTGTTATGTGATGATCCAAACGATGAGAAACGTCATATTTAGTCCTGATCTTTTGAGGAGTGCATAAAGAGTGAAAGCGGAATTGCAGCAGTTAGTCGCTTTACAGAAACTCGACACCACCATACGAACACTAGAGAAAGAGTTACAAGCCATACCTCAAAGGCGCGCTGAGATCGAAGCAGAGTTCGATCAGCGCGCCTTTGAAATTAGGGCCCTCGAAAACCGTCTCGATGAAGCAAAACACAGTCGCGCCCGGCTCGAAAACGAAGTCGTAGAACAAAGAGGTCGCGCCGAAAGAGCAGAACGGAACCTGATGTCGTCCAAAAAGCAGGACGAATACACCGCCGCGATTCGAGAGGCAGATGCAGCGCGCAAACAGATTTCAACTCTCGAAACTCAGATCCTCGAGACAATGGAAATCCTGGAACAGACTGAGGCGGCGCTTAAGGAGCGGGCGGACGAGATCGCAAGTCTAAATTCTGACCGCGAAGCGCGTTTGAATCTCTTCGACAATGAAACGCGCGCACAGTCAGAGGAATTGAATGCTTCGCGTCGTGAGCGTGACGAAGTCTTCGCTGCTCTGCCAAAAGCGCTGAGTTCACTTTACAGTCGCATCAGTGCTCGCATTCGAGATGGTGTGGCGGTTGCGGAAGCTCGCAATCGATCGTGTACAGCTTGTTTTATGTCGCTTAGGCCACAAGTCATGGCTGAGATTCGGCGAGGCGAGGAAGTTATTACTTGCGACAACTGTGGACGCATCCTTTACTATGTGCACACTGATCCGATGCAGGCAGACTCAGCAGCCGTGCACCCGAATGTTGTTGTGAACTGAAGCCGATCTCAGATTTGAGATCTGAGATCATTTTCTGTGTCCGACGATGTCAAACTCGAACCTCACTTTATCCCTGACTCTCACCAGTCCATGAAACGCTGAGGTTGCCTTAACCTTGTAATCACCGCGGTCAATGGTGAATCGACCCACGGCCTGTAGATCGTTGTCACTCAAAGAAAGCTTCACCGGGATCGTTTCCTGACGAGTCACCCCAAGCAGCGTCAAATTTCCTACAATCTTCAAATCGTATTGACCGGCCGCTCCGGGCTTCGCAGTCACGCTGGTGCTTTGAAAAACAATCTCGGGATATTTATCAGGCAGCAACACAATGTCGTGCACCTCTTTGTTGATGATCTTCTTCTGAGCATCTGTAAATACGCTGCCGGTTTCCTCCAGCGAGTTTGCTTTTACCACCAATCGAAGAGAAGCAGGCGTCACAGTGCCCGGCGTTAGCTGGACCTCTCCTGAAAAGTCGCGTGCGGCAAGATAGTGATCGTGACCTTTAAACCAAAAGAGCCCGCCGGCAAAGGCATGCGCAATGAACTTACCCATCCGCGGATCAAGCGTATACGTTGACGATTGAGGAGCGGAGCTATAGCTTGGCGATGAACCGGCGAGTGCAAACAGAATGATCGTAAAAGTTAATGAGAGCCCAAGGCTGATGCTTCTTTGTCGACGACTGTAAAGAGTTTTCATAGCAGGTCTCCAATTGGTATCGATCGACGGGGCGTTGGTCAGAATCTAAGCAGACAGTATGACGGGAGCGTTATAAAGTTGTCCGAATAGTTTTACGACGCAGGCCAGCGCTTGCGGGCGCACAAATCAGAAACATATCGTAGGGGCTGGAATGGCAAAGACAGACCAGGTAACTGAGAAACGAGCTGTAAAAGTAACAAAAAAGAAAACTGGAACGGTTGTTTCAGTTGCGGAGTTTCTATCACTGGCGCGACCGAGGGGCGACTTAATCCTTCGCGTGGGGCGCGAAGATGTGTCTGTAACCAGTCTTGATCGAGTTTATTGGCCCGAAGAAAAGCTAACCAAGTTTGATCTGCTCTGCTTTTATTTGAATGTTGCGGATTACATCATGCCGTTTCTTAAAGATCGACCTGCGATCCTCCAACGTTATCCTCGCGGCATCGCTGCACCGATGTTCTTTCAACAGGACCTCGAGAGTGCTCCGGCATTTATCAAGACTGCACGCTTAGTGAATCAGGAAGGTCGCACACTCGACTACGCCGTCTATTCAACTCTCGGGTCATTGCTGCATTTCGTGAACCTTGGGACCATCGAACAACACCAATGGCATTCCACCATCAAGCACCTGGACAAGCCCGACTGGATTGCGATCGATCTCGACCCAAAGTCAGCTCCGTGGGAAAACGTGTTACAGGTCGCTTTGATAGTGAAGGAAGTCGCTGACGAAATTGGAGTACGGGCCTTTCCGAAGACTTCAGGCTCTTCCGGGATGCACATCTACGTACCGCTGAAGCCCGTAAATGCTTACGACAAGGTCGCAGAGTTCGCGAGACTTTTTGCTGGAGAGGTTGCACATCGAGTCCCAAAGATTGCCACTGTTGAGAGGACGATTGCCAAGCGCAAGAGTAGTCAGGTTTACGTCGATTGGATGCAGAACGCGCGAGGGAAGAGTCTTGCGTCTGTATTCACGGCTCGCGCAAAAGCAAAAGCACCAGTATCAATGCCGCTAACGTGGAAACAGATCAAGCAAGGTGTGAAGATTACCGATTTCACGATTCGAAATGTTCCGGAGCTTCTGGAGAAGAAGGGTGATCCGTGGGCCGAGTTTTTCGAAGAACGACAAGCGTTGAAGCTCTAGTTATTTAAGATTGAAGGTTTGAGATTTAAGATTTGTCAGTGGTCAGTGGTCAGTGGTCAGTGGTCAGGCTGAGGGGTGAGAACTCAGAGATAGGTCGAATAGTCACATAGGTCCCATACCGACTACCAGAAATCTTAAATCTGAAATCTTCAATCTTAAATTCCTAGCTCGGTGAGCAAACTCGACAAGGCTTATAACCTGCCGATGCGGCCTCAAACGCTGATGCGAAAGTGACTCGGTTCTTATTGACGATCCGATTAACCCACTCACAATTAGTCAAGTGATAAATATTCAACGCGGTGTTGCCAACAATTGGATCTGCCGAAGTGATACTCAGCGGAGTACGTTGCATTACAGGTGGCAAAGCAGGAGAACGAACCGCCTGAGTTGGTAGGGCACTTGCTGATGCTCCCGTCTTTATCGCAGCGGTCTGCGCGAGTTGTCGCGCTTTCACAAAACCCCATGTCAAACAAAACAGCAATACGCTCAATACGGCGAACACGAACGCAGGAATAAGATCCAATCCAAAGATCTTCAAAAACAGGTAAATTCCCCAATACCACCACAGAAAAGTCTTACCCAACAAATCACGAGCGAATTTTGGAGTGTTCCGCCAAATCGCTTTTGGATCGGTTATCCCGGCCAACCCGTAGGGAGGTGGTGGAGTATTTGGCGCTCCAAAGATAGTTGTGACCGTTGAAGACGTCGGAGTCGCAGGTACTGATTGCGCGTTGGCTTTCCTTGGAATCCATCTTGGATGCTGTCGTCTCAAATTCGGGTCGATCTTTAACTCGCGGGTCTTCGTCTGACTTTCGAGTTCAACGGATGACATCCAGGACGGAAGCGTTGATTTCATCGACACCAAATCGAGCAGGCAGGGAACGTCACCTGGTCTCGCAGACTTCTCAAGTATTTCGGCAAGCTCCCGGTGTTCAGGTCCAATCTCCTTGATCTTGGCGAACAAAGACGAAGCGCCTGGATTCAGAAAGTCTGACTTCGTGAATAGAAGATTCTCGTCATGATGTTCTTTCCAAAGCCCTGGTCGTTCGATCAATGAGATGAACGTTAGATAGATCACGATCGAAGAGAAATTGTCGAGGTCGGCATTGAAATGTTGTGCGTCTCGTAGCGGATGCTGGTAGTGCTGGTGACCGACTTCACTCGATGACCAGCCAGCCATCTCAGGCACAAACATTCCATCGTGATCGACCAAACGCAGCGCGCCGTGTTCCACAATAATATTTCCGTGTTGGAGATCACCGTGGGCTACGCCTGATTCGCGAAGGGCAGTCACCAGCTTTAACCACTCCTGAGACAGATGCATCAACACGTCTTTACGATCAATCATCTCGTCGATATAAAGATCGAGTGTTGGCCCTTCTATCCACTGCATGTAGATGATGGGGTAACGGCGACCAGCGACGAGAATTCCTTCTGGCGAATAGGTGAAGTCCGAAAGCAGAGATACCGGATTACTTTCGAGATGCCGTTGGATTGCTCGATAACGTTGATCGCGATCCCCTAAATATCCGCGAAAGCAACGAACTGCATAGTTGTTCTGTGAATGGATCGAATTGAGTTTGTAGACAAACGCGAATTGGCCCGACGTAACCAGGGGCATGCCGAGACGATCGATTGCAGGCAGAGTGCTCTTTAACTCATAACTTGAAAAGCATACTGCCGGACACTGAATTGCCTCGGTGAACTGTCGTGCTGAGGGCCAGTTTTGAGGTACTGCCGAGGTTGTTGAATACGACGCTTGCACTACTGAACGTCCCCTAGAATCCAATAGAAACTATAACAACATCATCATCCTTTAGTCGCCCCGCCGACCGTTCCAGTTCCAGAAAATCTAAAATCGCAGTCTCGTCTCCCTGGCTTAGGAGGCGATAAAGGTCGGACATCGTTTTATTGTCCTGCAGTTCATTGAGTCTGATGTACCAGGCCGCGATCGCGTCACTTAAGAGGAGAAGTTTGTCACCGTCCCCCAGTTTTCCAGCTTTGAGTGCAATCGCCGATCGCGCGTGGATGTTTAGTTCGGTACAAGATGGCGCCAGGACAGGGGCGGATCCAAAATCAATCGAACCAGAAACGGGAAACATCATCCGTACATTGCTGGTTCCGCAGTGCACCAGACATGAGTCTCCGAGCGCTAATGCGTTCCAGGACTTGTCGTCTTGAATTTCGACACCTACAAATGCTGCAAATGATCCCGCTCGTCTCTTCTCCATTGAGTACCAGGGGAGATCGAGGCGGTTCCACGAATCATTGTGAGCCTGGCCTTCACTCTGCAACCAGGTCCAAAAGCCTTCCTCAGTTAGTAGATCGCTCGAATTGACCCACCTGGTTGCCAATCGTTGCGCCCAGCTTGCCGCATCAAACGATTCTGTGGCGCCGTCGGCAACTGCAAATCGCATTGTCGTCCGGTTGCAAGCAAAGGCATCTTCACACTCCGCGAGACTATGCCCGTGTTTCGGCAACAACAGGTGGTTGACTGTCGGTTCAGGCGAAGCTGTTTTGAGTGGCGACGTCATGCAGAGTCAGACTCAGATTCAGTTCTGTCGTCCATCCATCGGTAGGGAGTCATCCCAGTTAGGCTCGTGCCGATTTCATAGAACTGTACGATGGAGGAAGGATCTCCGTTGAATACAAAGCCGCGAGAGTTCTCAGCGGCTTGCACTCCGAGTTGCGCCGCAGCGGCAAGAAAGTTTCCCGGCAATGGACTGGAAATATGAAACAGAGTGCGCGCGAATGCATCGGGCAGTTCCGATTCATCCGCCGGATACTCAATTTTCCTCTTGCGCTGCGATGAGATGTGGCAATTGAACAGAAGCACCGCACCATCATCTGTCCTGAGTGAGACGATCTGTCTGCCGATGTAATCCGGATCGCCATCACTTGATTCTCCGTCAGTTAAATGAAGGACTGTTGGGGGAAAGCCGCGCGGATGTTCTGATAACCAATTCTCCAGAATATCTTTCACCAGGGTAAGCGCTTCGCACATCGGCGTCTTACCTTCTGCGGCCGGATGCAGCCAGACCGGGAAGCGAATTGGAATCTCAACCCAACCTCCTCCTCCATCGGGAACTCTTTTGTAGCTGCTCTTCACTTGCAGCGGATAATCAGCGACTTGAGAAATAGGTACGAGG
>Ga0075423_10004456_pt1 | contig 12995 bp, 9 predicted proteins | sample SoiMethybrSBSTD2_FD_80114 | JGI IMG/M metagenome (GOLD analysis project Ga0075423, IMG submission 80114) | Bulk soil microbial communities from a Populus tree surrounding site in Tennessee, USA - Soil MetaG P. TD hybrid SBSTD2 | ecosystem: Environmental > Terrestrial > Soil > Tree plantation...
ATCGCAGCGATCACCAACGGCGGCGCGATTCCCGAGACCGCCGATTACGACGTCATCATGGCGGGCGACGAGACTTTCGTCGGCAAGGTGAACGAAGACTTCGCGATCGAGAGCCTCGCCGGCGACATTTTTCTCCTGGGAAACAATTCGTGGCGCATCAAGCGCGTCGCGGCGGGAAAGGTCTGGGTCGAGGACGCGCATGGACTTCCGCCCTCGATTCCATTCTGGCTCGGGGAATCGCCGGGGCGGAGCCGCGAGCTTTCCACGGCCGTGTCGGAGCTGAGAGAAGAGATCTTTCGCCGCGCCGTCGATCGTCCTGCGGCGGTGGCATGGCTGGCCGAGCAGACCAGCGCGCCGGAAGCGGCCGCGGCGCAGCTGATCGCGTACGTCGAGGAGACCCAGGCGATGCTCGGCTGCGTTCCATCGCAGAGTTGCATCGTCGCCGAGCGCTTCTTCGACGAGGCAGGCGGCATGCAGCTCGTCGTTCACGCGCCGTTCGGCGGCCGGATCAATCGCGCCTGGGGCCTCGCGCTGCGCAAGCGCTTCTGCCTCAACTGGGATCGCGAGCTTCAGGCGGCGGCGACCGACGACGGCATCGTCATCTCGCTCGGCGAACAGCACTCCTTCGCGCTCACCGACGTTTTTTCTATGGTCGGCAGCGCCAATCTCGAGAGGGATCTCGTCCAGGCGGCGCTCGCGTCGCCGATGTTCGACAACCGCTGGCGCTGGAACGCCTCGCGCGCGCTCGCGCTGCTCCGCTTCGCGGGCGGGAAGAGGGTGCCGGTCGCGCTCCAGCGGATGCGCGCCGAAGATCTTCTCGGCGCGGTGTTCCCCGAGCAGCTCATGTGCGGCGATAATCGCGCCGGTCCGATCGAGCCGCCGGACCATCCGCTCGTCGAGACGACGATTTACGACTGCCTTCACGAAGCGCTCGACCTCGACGGTCTCAAAGAAATCGTCGCGGCGCTCGAAGCGGGCAGGCTGAAGACGGTTTCGGTGGACACTCCCGCGCCGTCGCCGATGGCGCACGAGATTCTGAACGCGAACCCGTACGCGTTTTTGGACGATGCGCCGCTGGAGGAACGGCGCGCGCGGGCGGTCTCGCTCCGGCGCACCGACCCCGACCTCGCGCGCGGCATCGGCGCGCTCAGTGCGGCGGCGATCGAGCAGGTTCGCGATGCGGTCAAGTCCGATCTCCGCGACGCAGAGGAGCTGCACGATCTTTTGCTCTCGGTCGGCATCCTGCCGCTCGAGCGCGGCGCGGAGTGGAAGGGCTGGGCGGAAAAATTGATTGCCGAAGAAAGGGCAACGGTCGCGTCTTGGCATCTGGGCGGCCACGAGCACGCGGCCTATGTCGCCGCCGAGCGCATTGCGCTCGTGCGGAGCCTCATTCCCGATGCGCGCTTCGAGCCGGCGCTGCCCGAGTTTCTTAAAGAAGGCCTTGTCGTCGAGCCGGAAGCGGCCGGGCGCAAAATTATTCAAGGATGGCTTGAAATCACCGGGCCGACGACCGCTGCAGCGCTGGCATCGATGCTGGGTTTGGCGCTCAACGTCGTCGAGCAGGCGCTTCTCGCGTTGGAAGTCTCCGGCGTCGTGCTCCGCGGCGCGTTCACCGGCGCAAGCGAGACGGAATGGTGCGAGCGGGTGCTGCTCGCGCGCATCCACCGCCTCACGCTCGGAGAGCTGAGGCGAGAGATCGAGCCGGTCACGGCGGCGGATTTCATGCGGTTTCTCTTTCGCTGGCAACACGTCGCGCCCGGGGCCGAGCTCCACGGCCGCAGCGGCGTCGAGGAGATTCTCGGCCAGCTGCAGGGCCTCGAACTGCCCGCCCCGGCGTGGGAGCAACATGTCCTACCGGCGCGCGTTGCGAACTACGATCCGCGAGCGCTCGAAGAATTATGCCTCGGCGGGGTGGTGAGCTGGGGCCGGTTGCGTCCGAACGTTAAAGAAGAAGACGCAGAGTCGCCGCCGGCGCGAAAGAAACGGCGCAGGCAATCGCCGGGGCGGGCGGCGCCGATCTCGTTCGTATTACGCGAAGACTTGAGCTTTTTCCTGACCGGCCGCAGCGGCGGTGGCGCGCTATCGGCATCGGCGCGAGCGGTGCTCGAATACCTGGAAAAGCACGGCGCCTCTTTTCTCGCCGATGTCGCGCACGGCGCACGACTTCTCAAAGCCGCCGCGGAGGCGGCGCTGTGGGAGCTCGTCGCCTCCGGCCTTGTCACGGGCGACGGCATCGCGGGACTGAGGACTTTGCTCTTGCCGGAAAATAAACGTCAGTCGCGCCGCCGTCTTCGGGTAATTTCCGGCGGCCGCGCGCCGGAACGTCTTATGCCGGTCGGTCGATGGTCGCTATGGCGCACGCACGGGGCTGGCGCGGAAGACTCGGCCGAGTTCGTGAGCCGGCAGCTGCTCCGCCGCTATGGCGTTGTCATGCGCGAAGTGCTCGCGCGCGAGAGCGCGGCGCCTTCGTGGCGCGTCGTTTTAGACGTTTGCCGCCGCCTCGAGGCCCGCGGTGAAATTCGCGGCGGCCGGTTCGTCAACGGCTTCGTCGGCCAGCAGTTCGCGCTGCCCGAAGCGGTCGAGGTTCTACGCTCCGTCCGCCGCGCCGAGAAAAAAAACGAAACAATCATTGTCTCCGCCGCCGATCCGCTGAACTTCGCCGGAATCCTTACTCCCGGCGCTCGCGTGTCGCCCTATTCGGGTCTCATGATCGCCTTTACCGACGGCATGCCTACAGACATCGGCCCGCTCGGCGCCGTGCTCAGCAAACTGGGTCAGTCGCATGCCGTGCGATCCGATTAGAATCTAAATTGCGTGAAAATTGAAACGGGCGGCGAGACTCTGAGCTTTTTAGGTATTCTCGCCTTGCGCGAGTAGTCTCAGCCGCCCGTTTCCGGGGGGTGGCTCAACCGTGATTTTTATTTGCCGCCGCCTGCGCCGGCACCGCCGGCTCCGCCACCGGCAGCCGAGCCGCCGGTACCGCCGCTGCCCATAGTGCCGCCAGTGCCAGTGCCGCCAGTGCCGCCGGGAAGACCGGATGGACTTTGGCTGCCGAGACCCGATGGGGACGGCGCCGCTGTGCCTCGCGAAGTCGCTCCGGGCGCTGTATCCTGGCCGGGTGTCAAGGTCGGATCGATCGGTGTTCCGAGGCCGGTGCCGGTATTATTCGCTGCGCCGGCGCCGGAACTCCCGCCGCCGAGGCCTAATCCCAACGCGGTGCGGCTTTGCGCGTCCAACGTCCCGGTCGCGTTGAGACCTTGCTGCGCTTGAAAAGCACGCAGCGCCTGCTGCGTTTGCGGCGTCATGACGCCGTTGATCGTTCCGGGATCTTGGCCCCGATCTTTGAGCGCCTGCTGAAGCTTGGCGATCTCTTGGCTGCTCGCCGCCATACCCGCCGAGCTGGGCGGCGTTTTCTGCCCGCCGCTTTGTCGGACATCCGTATCGCTCTGCCCCGTGACTGCGGCATCGCCGCCGCCGGCGGGCATTTTGCTGCTATCGCGTTGCGGCCTGGTCGTTTGACTATCGACCTGTGCCCAAAGTGGCATCGGCGACAGCGCAAGTATCGAGGGAATGATCAAGATTTTTCCGAGTCGCTTGATTTTCATCGTGTCATTCATCCTTTCGCGATTGTTTGCAACAATATTTTTGTATCTCCATCCACTCCCATCATTAGCTCATCGCGAAAGTCGGTCAACTGGGGAACATCCTTGACTACGATAAACTGATGCGGCTAAATCGCCGTGGCTGGAGGACATCGGAGAAGTGAGCTGGCTCGAACGTAACTTGCAGCGGTTATTATGGGCGACCCGCTATTCGATCGCGGGACTCAAGATCGCTTGGCGTCACGAGCAGGCGTTTCGCCAGGAGACCGCGGTTTTGATCGCCCTCGTTCCCGCCGCGCTGTGGCTGGGAAAGAACGGGGTCGAGCGGGCGCTGCTGATCGGAAGCTGGCTGTTGGTCCTGATCGTCGAGCTTCTCAATACGGCGGTCGAATCGGCGATCGATCGCATCGGTCCGGAGCGCCACGAGCTTGCGGGGAGAGCCAAGGACCTTGGCTCGGCCGGAGTATTCTGCGCGATCGCGCTCGCGGTCGCGGTCTGGGTCCTGATTATTTTTGGATAAAAAAAACGAGCGGAAGGGGCATCATCAGGTAGTTACCGGGAAAAGATGAACGAAGGACGATCAGCGGCGATCGCGGACGTCGATGCCGCCGATGACTTCGAGAGGATAGTGAATGTGGCGCTGGAGCAAACGAGAAAGCTTCTGGCCGAAGCGGCCGTCGTCGACGAGCAGGCAGCCGGTGTACGAAGTGCCGTTATGCTTGATCGTGATGAAATAACGGTTGTCGGGTTCGACCTTGGACTGCTCGACGTCCATCAAAACGCCGACTTCGCCGCTCGGCCGCTTGGTCGTCTTATCCGGCGATATCCAGACCGGCGGCCAGCTCGGCGCGCCGCGGTAAGTCATCAATGGATGTCGTCTCAGCTCCATGGCTACGCGCTGCCCGAACGGTAGAGCCGCGAGCGGTGAGCGGCGAAATCGATGAATTCGACCGCCCGCGGACAGCACTGTTCCGCGGCCCGCCGCAGCATGGGAAGCTCCGACTCATCGCAAGTGACGACGAACTCATCCGGCATGTCCCTGCCGCCGATGAGTTCGATGGCGTTCTCCAGCGCTGCATGCATGACCGACTTCTTAGGAACGGTCGTCAATAACCGATCGCGCCATTCCGGCTGTAGATGAATCTCTAATTCCATGAACAAACTCGCAAAAACAAATTGGTAACTTGTATGTAGCGAAAACGGCCGCGCCCGCCAATCGAGATAAAACCCGCATTGGCGGGCGGGAAAGACCCTAGACGCGTAACGAAATGAGCGCGTCGGTTCACTTATAACCCGTACAGCCGCCGCGCGTTGTCGCCCAAAATCTTTTCCGTCAACGCCGCGGGGATGTCCTCGCGCGCGCGCATGGTGGCGGCGAGCTGCCGCTCGGCGGAGGGGTCGTTGTGGCCGTAGTCAGAGCCGATCAGCAGATGTCCCTCGCCGGTGTAGCGCGCGAGATAGGGCACGTCCTCGTCGGCCTCGCACGCGACGAACAGCCGGTAATCTTCAAAGAGATCAGCGCTATTCGAGTAGTACTTCCACTTTTCCTTGATCAATCTCCGCAAGATGTGAACGAGAAAGGGAATCCAGCCTGCGGACGCTTCGATAAAGCCGATGCGAAGCTTTGGGAACTGTTCCGGGATTTTGTTCGCGACCAAGTCGCGGAACGCGACCAGCGGCAGCACCCGGCTCGCGAGGAAGCTGTGGTTGCGCTCGACGTCGATCAGGTCGAGGAGATCGGCGTTGCCGATTCCCGTATGGATACAGACCGGCAGGTCGAGGTCCATCGCCGCCTGGTAGATGGGAAAAAAGCAGGGATTATCCAGCGTCTTGTCGCCTTCGAGGCCGCGGAAAAAGACGCCGACCGCACCGTGCTCCTTGCCCCAGCGGATCTCTTTCAGCGATTCCTCGATCGAGCGCAGCGGCGGCACGATAACCCAGCGCAGCCGGCCGTTGCTCTTGGCGCACGCGTCGGCGAGAAAGCGGTTGTAGGCGCGGCAGATGGCGGTTTCGAGGACGGCGTCGTCGGTCAGATAGACGAGAAAAAGGGTCGGATAGATCACCTGCAGCTCTACGCCGAGTTTATCCATGTCTTTGAGCCGGGCCGGCACGTCGGTCAGCTCGCGGCAGGCGAGGTGAATGTCGCCGCGGGTCTCTTCGAGCTTGGTCGCCGACGGTGTAATGAGGCGATAGCTGCGTTTGCCGGCGGGGCGGGGCACGATGTCCCCGTCGATCAGCCAGAAGGCGTTGCGCGGGCCGTAGAGCGTGTCGTCGGGCGCTTTGACGACGACCGGCCGGCGCGGGTACATCTCGCGGTCGAAAAGCTCCCACATGTGCGTGGACTCGGATACATGCGTGTCTGCGTCGACGATCGCGGTCATGGCGTCCTCCGATTCCGGATTGAATAAAATCCTAGAACTGTATAGCGCAGGCCCTCCCGCGATTGTCAAGACGAAGGTAATCTCATATCGTGATAATGCCGAAAAAATGAAGACGATCGGTATCATTTCCGATACTCACGGGCTCATGCGGCCGGAGGCTCTGGATATCCTTCGAGGCCCGGAGCTGATTATCCATGCCGGCGACATCGGCGCGCCGGAAGTGCTGGAGAGCCTGCGCTCGATCGCCGAAGTCGTCGCGATCAAGGGCAACAACGATCGCGCCGCCTGGGCGCGCGCCATTCCTGAGACGGCTCACGTGGAAGTCGAATCGGTGAATATCTATGTCATTCACAACGTTCACGATCTCGACTTCACGCCGTCTGTAGCCGGCTACCGGGTCGTGATCAGCGGCCATTCCCATGCCCCTTCGATCAGGGAAGAAAAGGGAGTCATGTACGTGAATCCCGGCAGCGCCGGACCGCGCAGATTCAAACTGCCGATCGCAGTAGCGCGACTGAACATTGAAGGAACTTTCGCCACCGCGGAAATCGTTACGATCGATCCGGCTGCGGAGACAAAGAAATCCTTGACTTCCGCCAAACGCCAGCATATAAAAAATTCAGCCTTTTAAGCCAATCCTGCGAGATTGGAAAAGGTTTCAATGACGAAGTTCATTCATCCAAAGCGCGCTCAAGGACCTTCGCGGTGACCCGCGGAGGTTTTTTTATTTATGGACGCTGACAAGCGGGTCCTGCTGGAGAAAGATGACGTGCAGCGCACGATCAGCCGGATGGCGCATGAGATCATTGAAAAAAATGGCGGCGCGGCGGGCATCGCCCTCGTGGGCATTCGCTCGCGCGGCGCTCACCTTGCGCGCAGAATCGGCCGCAAGATCGAAACGCTTAGCGGCGGTGCGCTCGCGACCGGTGTTGTCGACATCACGCCGTACCGCGACGATATCGATCGCCCGACGGCGGATGAGCCCCCGCGCATGGACGTCCCCGTGGCGATCGACGACCGTACGGTGGTTCTCGTCGACGATGTCATCAATACGGGACGGACGATTCGCGCAGCGCTCGAAATGCTCGCGCGCTTGGGCAAGCCGCACAAGATTCTCGTCGCGACGCTCGTCGACCGCGGCGACCGCGAGCTGCCGATCCGCGCCGATATCGTCGGCAAAAATGTCAAGGTCGAGGATTCCGAGCGCGTCAACGTCCTGCTTCAGGAATCCGACGGGGCCGATCTCGTTGTAGTGACCGGCGGGAAAAAAAATAAAGCATGACTTCCAACCGCGACCTGATCTCAATCGAGGATTTAAGCGACCGCGAGATCGAAGAAATCTTTGCGCTCGCGGACGAAATGCTCCCGGAGCGGCGCGGCGACAAGCACGCGCGTGCGCTTTCGGGGAAGATCATGGCGACCCTGTTTTACGAGGCGAGCACGCGAACGCGTCTCTCGTTTGAATCCTCCATGCAGCGTCTGGGCGGATCGGTCATTAGCTGCCCCGACATGAAAAGCTCCTCGGCCGCGAAAGGCGAGACGATCGCCGACACGGCGCGGGTCGTCTCCAGCTACGCCGATGTTCTGGTGGTCCGCCATTTCTGGGACGGCGCGGTGCAGGCGATGGCGGAGTTCGCCGACGTGCCGGTCATCAACGCCGGCGACGGCAGCCACGAACACCCGACGCAGACGCTTTGCGATCTATACACGTTGAAAAAAGAGAAAGGCGCGCTCAAGGGGCTTACGGTGGTGATCTGCGGCGACTTAAAGCACGGCCGCACGATTCACTCGCTCGTCTATGCGCTCGCGCGCTTCGGCGTCAACGTCGTCACGCTCGCGGCGAACGGCATGGAGCTGCCGCAGTACGTCATCGAGAAGCTCGAGCGCGAGCATCGCTACAATTTGACGCCCGTTACCTCCGACGACCTTCAGGCGGCGGTGGCCGACACCGATGCGGTCTATCTGACGCCGAGCCAGCCGCACCAGCTCGCGCTCTTCACTCAGATCGACCGCGATCTCGAGGGGCGGATCAAGAATATGGCGCAAGGACTCAAGTTCGACGCCTTTTACGTTACGCGCAAGCAGAAAGAGCGGATAACGAAAGACGACGGCGGGCGTTATCCGAGTCTCGGCGAGCGCTTTCTCAAGGAGCGCCGCTTCAAAGACACCGTCGTGATGCATCCCTTGCCGCGCGTGGATGAGCTCTCGCCGGCGATCGACAAAGATCGCCGCGGCATTTACTTCAAGCAGGCGGCCTACGGCGTCCCCGTCCGCATGGCGCTGCTTCAGTTTCTGCTTGCTTCCTCCGGCGCGGCCAAAAGGCGCGGCGAAAAGACCCACGCGCTTTATCGGAGCCCGGAGCGCCTCGGCCCGGAATGCGCCAATCCCAATTGCGTAGCGCGGACCGAAAGCCTCTCGGCCGACGCGCGCTTCGAGCTGCTTTTTTCCGGTCCCGGCGGCGCTCTGGTCCTGCGCTGTTTTTATTGCAATCACCAGATCAAAGTCCAATTCGTCGGCCATACCAATTCACGCCGCTATTGCCCCTGCGACGCCTCGCTCGGCGAGACGATCGCGGAATGGTTTCGCCGCGGCGAGCTCGCGATTTTCGATTCCATCAAGCAGGCGGAAGAGCTCGGCTACGAGCCTTACAAAGGCGGTCCGCAGCGCAATATCATGGGTGAAGAGGAGATTCAGAGCGCGATTCATCAAATCAGCGGCCAGATCTTGCAGGACAGCGAAGAGCCCGAGCGGCTGGTGTTGTTAGGGATTAAAACGAAGGGCGCCGTGCTCGCGCGGCGCATTGCGGCGGAGATCGAAAGGCATCACGGCCGCAGGCTGCAAACCGGCGAGATCGAGATCTTCGGCGGCGGGGAAGGCGTGCGCACGCTTTCCGACGCCGATGGTGAGACCGAGCCGCTCAACCTCAAAGATCGGCAGGTGGTGATCGTGGATGACGTCATCTACACCGGCAAGACCGTCGAAAACGCGCTCAGCATCATCTTCAAAGCCGGCCGGCCGCGAACCGTGCGGCTCGCGGTCCTCATCGATCGCGGCCACCGCGAGGTTCCGGTCAAGCCGAATTACGTCGGCAAGCATATCCCCAGCTCTGAAAAAGAAAGGGTACGGGTCAAATTGCGCGAGGTAGAGCAGGACGAGAAGGATAAAGTCGTGATCTATTCTATTATCGGCGACGGGAGCCATCAACAAGCCGAGGCGAACTCCCACGTTCACAGTACGATCGTTTAACGAGAGCATGAAAGCGATACTTGCCTTATCCGACGGCACCTATTACATCGGCCGCTCCTTCGGCGCGGAAGGCGAGGCCGTCGGCGAAGTCGTGTTCAACACGAGCATGACGGGTTATCAGGAGATCCTGACCGATCCGTCCTACGAAGGCCAGCTCGTGGCGATGACCTATCCTCAAATCGGCAACGTCGGAGTCAATCCGGAGGACGTCGAATCCCGGAAGCCTTTCGTCCGCGGCTTCATCGTCAAGGAATATTGCCCCAAGCCGAGCAACTGGCGCGCGACCCGTTCGCTCGGCGACTATATGTGCGAGTACGGCATCGTCGGGATCGAAGGCATCGACACGCGCTCGCTCGTGCGCCATTTGCGCGATCAGGGGTCCCAGGAAGCGGTCATCTCGACGCGGAGCGAAGATCCCGCTGAACTGATCGCGAAGGCGAAGGCCTCGCCCGGCCTCGTCGGCCGAGATCTCGTCAAAGAGGTCAGCTGCGCGGAGTCGTACGATTGGGGCGAAGGGGGCTGGGAGCTCGGTTCGGGCTACCGAAAAAGAAAAGAATCTGAAAATGCACAGAAGCGCAAGCCGAAAAACCCCAGCCTCGATCGCCCCGGTTTTTTCGTCGTGGCTTATGATTTCGGCATCAAGCGCAATATCCTCCGCGGCCTCGCGGAATCCGGATGCCGCGTCAAAGTCGTGCCGGCGGCGACGGCCGCAGAGGATGTCCTCGCGCTGAATCCCGACGGCATCTTCCTCTCCAACGGCCCAGGCGATCCCGATGCCGTGCCCTATGCGAAGGAAAACGTGCAAAAACTTCTCGGCCAAAAGCCGATCTTTGGCATCTGCCTGGGCCACCAGATTCTCGGCCTCGCCCTCGGCGGCAAAACATACAAGCTCAAGTTCGGCCACCACGGTGGAAATCAGCCGGTGATGGATCTCACGACTAAGAAAGTCGAGATCACCGCGCAGAACCATGGCTTCGCCGTCGACGCCGACTCGCTCAAGGGCGCGGCGGTCGTGACGCATTTGAACCTCAACGACAACACGGTGGAGGGGTTGGCGCATAAGGAATTGCCGGTGTTCTCCGTTCAGTACCACCCCGAATCTTCTCCCGGACCGCACGACGCAAGCTATCTGTTCAAGCGCTTCATCGAGGTGATGGAGAAGCAGAGCCGGTAATGCCCAAGCGCACCGACATCAGCTCCATCCTGCTCATCGGCTCGGGGCCGATCGTGATCGGTCAGGCGTGCGAGTTCGACTATTCCGGCACGCAGGCTTGCAAAGCGCTCAAGGAAGAAGGGTACCGGATCATTCTCGTCAACTCGAACCCCGCGACGATCATGACCGACCCCGGCCTCGCCGACCGTACTTATATCGAGCCGATCACGGTGGAGGTCGTCGAGAAAATTATCCAGAAGGAGCGTCCCGACGCGCTGCTGCCGACGATCGGCGGGCAGACGGCGCTCAATATCGCGATCGATCTCGCCGAGCAGGGGATTCTGGAAAAATACGGCGTGGAGATGATCGGCGCCAATCTGGCGGCGATCAAGAAGGCCGAGGACCGCGATCTTTTCAAAGAGGCGATGACCCGCGCCGGGCTCGATCTGCCGCGGAGCGGCTACGCGCGCAATATGCGCGACGCCAACCGGATTCAGAAGCGGCTCAACTTTCCCGTCATTATCCGTCCCTCGCGCACGCTCGGCGGCAGCGGCGGCAACATCGCCTACGGTCCGGAGGATTTTAAAGAGGTCGTGCAGCGCGGCCTGGACATCTCGCCGGTGCACGAGATCTTGATCGAAGAATCCGTGCTCGGGTGGAAAGAATTCGAGCTCGAGGTCATGCGCGACCATCGCGACAACGTCGTCATCGTCTGCTCGATCGAGAACTTCGATCCGATGGGCGTGCACACCGGCGATTCGATCACGGTCGCGCCGGCGCAGACGCTCACCGACAAGGAATACCAGGTCATGCGCGACGCCGCGATTCGCGTCATCCGCGAGATCGGCGTCGATACCGGCGGCTCGAACATCCAGTTCGGCGTCAACCCGGTCGACGGCCGCATGGTCGTCATCGAGATGAACCCGCGCGTGTCGCGCAGCTCGGCGCTGGCGAGCAAGGCGACCGGCTTTCCGATCGCCAAAATCGCCGCCAAGCTCGCGGTCGGCTACACGCTGGACGAGATCCGCAACGACATCACGCGCGAGACGCCGGCCTGCTTCGAGCCGACGATCGACTACGTCGTCACCAAGATTCCGCGGTTTACCTTCGAGAAGTTCCCGCAGGCCCAGGACATCCTCACGCCGCAGATGAAATCGGTCGGAGAGGTGATGGCGATCGGCCGCACCTTCAAGGAGTCGCTGCAGAAGGGGATGCGCTCTCTGGAGATCGGCTCCTACGGCTTCGAGGAGAAAATCCAGGGCTCCGGCGATCGCGAGGAGAATCTCAAGCTCGTGCGCGACAAGCTCCGCGTCCCCAACGCCGAGCGTCTGTGGTACCTGGGCGATGCGTTCCGGCTGGGATTATCCGTCGACGAGATTTACGATCTCAGCAAGATCGACCCGTGGTTTTTGGAGCATGTCCGGCAGATCATCGAAGCCGAAGAGGAGATCAAAGGCGCCGGGGCGGACCTGCCGGCGGATTCTCTGCGGCGGATGAAGCAGATGGGCTTCTCGGACCGGAGACTCGCCAAGCTTTCGGGGCGGAACGAAGAGGATATCCGCGCCGCCCGCGATCGACACGGCATCCGCGCGGTGTTCCGCGCCGTGGATACCTGCGGGGCGGAATTCGCCGCCTATACGCCGTATCTCTATTCGACTTACGAGGGCGAGGACGAGTCGAATCCCACGGGACGGAAGAAAATCATGATCCTCGGCGGCGGTCCCAACCGCATCGGCCAGGGCATCGAGTTCGACTATTGCTGCGTCCACGCCGCGTTCGCGCTCAAGGAAGACGGCTACGAGACGATCATGGTCAACTGCAACCCGGAGACCGTCAGCACCGACTACGATACTTCCGACAAGCTCTATTTCGAGCCGCTGACGCTGGAGAACGTCCTCGAAATCACCAGCCGCGAGAATCCCGACGGCGTCATCGTGCAGTTCGGCGGCCAGACGCCGCTCAAGCTCGCGTTGGCGCTCGAGCGCGCGGGGGTCAGGATCATCGGCACTTCGCCCGACAGCATCGATCTCGCCGAGGACCGCGAGCGCTTTCGTCTGCTGCTCGACGAGCTCAAGCTCAGACAGCCGCTCTCCGGCACCGCGCGCTCGTATCAGGAGGCGCTGGAGATCGCCGAGCGGCTCGGCTATCCGATCCTCGTGCGCCCTTCGTACGTTCTCGGCGGCCGCGCGATGCAGATCGTCTATGACACCGCGGCGCTTAAAAATTACATCACCTATGCCGTCGCGGCCTCGCCGGAGCACCCGGTGTTGATCGACAAATTTTTGGACGACGCGATCGAGCTCGATGTCGATGCCCTGTGCGACGGCGAGCGCGTCGTGATCGGCGGCATCATGGAGCACATCGAGCGTGCCGGCGTCCATTCGGGCGACAGCGCGTGCAGCCTGCCGCCCAAGTCGATCTCGTCCGAGCTGCAAAGCGAGATCCGCCGTCAGGCGACCGAGCTGGCGCGGGCGCTGAAAGTCTCTGGCCTCATGAACGTGCAGTTCGCCGTCAAGGGCGAAGATATTTACGTCCTCGAAGTCAACCCGCGCGCGTCGCGCACGGTGCCCTTCGTCAGCAAGGCGACCGGCGTGCCGCTCGCGAAGCTGGCGG
>Ga0075423_10004457_pt1 | contig 12995 bp, 9 predicted proteins | sample SoiMethybrSBSTD2_FD_80114 | JGI IMG/M metagenome (GOLD analysis project Ga0075423, IMG submission 80114) | Bulk soil microbial communities from a Populus tree surrounding site in Tennessee, USA - Soil MetaG P. TD hybrid SBSTD2 | ecosystem: Environmental > Terrestrial > Soil > Tree plantation...
CTGGGGATGGCCGCGGAACTGGCGCACGCGGAGCTTCGAGAGAAGCCGGCCGCCATCGCCGCGCTCCGGGATCGGATGGAGGAGGGCCTGCTCCAGGCGATCCCTCAGGTCGTCCGCCACGGGACCGGCGCCCCGCGCGTCTGCAACACGTCGCACCTGTCCTTCGTGGGCGCGGAGGGCGAGCATCTGATCCTGTCCCTCGACATGAAGGGCCTGGCGTGCAGCGCCGGCTCGGCGTGCAAGGCGGGGTCGGCGCACCCGTCCCACGTCCTCCTCGGCATGGGAGTCCCGGCGAACGTCGCCCAATCCGCCGTCCGGTTCAGCCTCGGCCGCAGCACCTCGCCGGCCGACATCGACCGCGTGCTCGAGGTGGTCCCCGAAGTCGTGAAGAAGGTCCGCGCCGGCTCCCCGTCGTTCGCGTCCTGAGGCCCTCCATGGAAAACTTCGCTCCCGCCGGGAAGGCGACCGTCCTCGTCGCCATGAGCGGCGGCGTCGATTCGAGCGTCGCGGCGGCGCTGCTCCAGAGCGCCGGGCACACGGTGATCGGCGTCACGATGAAGCTCTGGTGCTATTCGGAGGGGCCGTCCCCCAGCCGGGGCTGCTGCACGCTGGAGGCGATCGACGACTGCCGCGCGGTGGCGCGTCGGATGGGATTCGCGCACTACGTGCTGAATCTGGAAGAGGACTTCAAGACGCACGTCATCGAAGACTTCGTCGGCGAGTACCTGAAGGGCCGGACCCCGAACCCCTGCGTGCAGTGCAACAACTGGCTCAAGTTCGGCGAGCTGATGCGGCGCGCCGAGTCGTTCGACTGCGACTACGTGGCGACCGGCCACTACGCGCGACGCGGCATCGACGCCGAGGGCCGGGCGACGCTCCTCCGCGCCGCCGACGCCGGGAAGGACCAGTCGTACGTCTTGTGGGGTCTTCGTCAAGACGTCCTGGCCAAGGCGCTCTTCCCGCTCGGTGGGATGACGAAGGAGGAGGTGCGCGCCGCGGCGCGCGATCTGGGTCTGTCCGTGGCCGACAAGCGGGAGAGTCAGGACATCTGCTTCGTCGAGGGCCGGAAGTACACCGACTTCCTGAGCGAGCGATTTCCGGAACGCATGGCCGCCTCGCCGAAGGGCGAGGTGCGGGACGCGTCCGGGCGGCCGCTGACGCGCCACGAGGGAATCCATGCCTTCACGGTGGGACAGCGTCGCGGCGTGAACGTCTCCGCGGCGGAGCGCCTCTACGTCACCGGAATCGAGCCCGGGACCGGCACGGTCACCGTGGATCGGGAGGAATCGCTCTACCGGAGCGGCGTTCGGATCGCGCGCGTCAACTACCTCGCCGGGGCCGCGCCCGTCGGCCCGATCCGGGGCGCCGGCAAGATTCGCTACCTCCACACGGCCGCTCCCGCCACGCTCGCCCCGGCGGGCGGCGAAGAGGCGGACGTGATTTTCGACGATCCGCAGCGCGCCATGACGCCCGGCCAGTCGCTGGTCCTCTACGACGGCGATCGCGTCGTCGCCGGGGGCGTGATCGAACGCGTCCACTAGCGTGGAGGCCGCGACACCCAAGAAGAACCGGCTCGCCCTAGAGAAGAGCCCGTATCTCCTCCAGCACGCGGCCAATCCCGTGGACTGGCACGCCTGGGGTGACGAAGCCTTCCAGAAGGCCGTCGCCGAGAACAAGCCGATCTTCCTCTCGATCGGCTACTCCACGTGCCACTGGTGCCACGTCATGGAGCGCGAATCGTTCGAGAACGAGACCGTCGCCTCCTACCTGAACGAGCATTTCGTCGCCGTGAAGGTCGACCGCGAGGAGCGGCCGGACGTCGATCACATCTACATGACCGTCTGCCAAGCGCTCACGGGCAGCGGCGGGTGGCCGCTCACGGTGATCCTGACCCCGGACGGGAGGCCGTTCTTCGCGGGCACCTATTTCCCGCCGGAGTCGCGCTTCGGCCGGCCCGGGCTGCTCGAGCTGCTCCATCAACTCGTGTCCGCCTGGACGGAGCAGCGCGACCGCGTCTTCGAATCCGCCGCGAAGATCGTCGAAGCGATCCAGCCCGAGTTCGCGGGCCTTCCCGGCGATCGGCCCGGGGAGGAGACCCTCACGTCGGCCTTCGAGCACCTCCTCCAGCGCTTCGACGAAGAGCACGCCGGCTTCGGCTCGGCACCGAAATTTCCGACGCCCCATCAACTCACGTTCCTGCTCCGGTACTGGAACCGGACCGGGGACGGTCGCGCCCTCGAGATGGCCGACCGCACGCTTCGCGCGATGCGCCGCGGCGGGATCTACGATCAGATCGGCTTCGGATTCCACCGGTATTCGACCGACCGCGAATGGCTCGTGCCGCACTTCGAGAAGATGCTCTACGACCAGGCGCTCCTCCTCACGGCGTACGCCGAAGGGTTCCAGGCGACGCGCGATCCCTTGTTCGGCTCGGTGGTGCGGGAGATCGCCTCGTACGTGCTCCGGGACTTGACGTCGCCCGAGGGCGCGTTTCTCTCGGCCGAGGACGCGGACAGCGAGGGGGAAGAGGGGAAGTTCTACGTATGGACCGAGGCCGAGATCCGCGAGATCTTGGGCGCGGAGGACGCCGCGCTCTTCGGCCGCGTCTTCGGCATCGAATCCAAGGGGAACTGGATCGATCACGCGATCGGCCGCATGCCCGGAACGAACATCGCCCACCTCTGGGGCGATCCGGCCGCCGTCGCACGCGAGTTCGGCGAGGAGCCGGCGGCGCTCGGGAAGCGCCTCGAGGCGGCGCGCGCCAAACTCTTCGACGCGCGCGCCCGCCGCGTGAGGCCGCACAAGGACGACAAGGTGCTCACCGCATGGAACGGGCTCATGATCGCCGCCCTGGCGCGCGCCGCGGCCGCGCTCGAGGAACCCCGGCTGGCGCAGGCGGCCGAGCGGGCGGCGGCCTTCCTGGAAGAGCGCCTGGTCCGCGCCGACGGGCGGCTCCTGGCCCGGTGGCGCGACGGCGACGCGGCCCATCTCGCCTACCTGGACGACTACGCGTTCTACGCGTGGGGACTGCTCGAGCTCTACGAGGCGACGTTTCGGCCGCGCTACCTCGCGCGCGCGATCGAGCTGGTGGGGGAAACGGAGCGGCTCTTCCGGGATCGGAAGGGCGGAGGTTACTTCTTCACGGGCAGTGACGGCGAGGCGCTCCTTGCCCGCGCGAAGGAGATCTACGACGGAGCGCAACCGTCGGGGAATTCGGTGGCCGCGCTCGTGCTCCTTCGCCTCGCGCGCCTGACCGGCGACGGGACGTACGAGGAGCGCGCCGAGAGCCTCCTTCACGCGTTCGGCGGATCCTTGGCACGGCTCCCCGCGGCGCACACGCAACTCCTGTCGGCCCTCGACTTCGCCCTCGGACCGACCCGGGAGATCGTGATCTCCGGTGCTAAGGGCGCCGACGACACGCGGACCCTCGTCTCGGCCGTCCGCGCCCGCTACCTGCCCCGCGCGGTCACCTTGCTCCGCGACGCCGGCGCCGAGGGCGAGGCCTTGGCGCGCCTCGCGCCGTTCACGGCGTCCCAGGCCCCGATCGGGGGCCGGGCCGCCGCCTACGTGTGCGAGAACTTCGCCTGTGCGGCACCCGTCACCGAGCGCGCCGCGCTCGAGGCGCTCCTCCGCTAGACGCGGGCCGGTCGGCGCGCAGCGCGCCGCGTTTCGGACCGCGTTCCCGGTCCAGGAGCGCCTTCTTCACGTCGAGCCCCCACGCGTAGCCGCCCAACGAGCCGTCGTTCCGGACGACCCGATGGCAGGGGATCACGATGGCGACCGGATTCGTGGCGCAGGCGCGCCCGACGGCCCGCGCCGCCTTGGGCCGGCCGACCAGCCGGGCCACTTCCTGATACGTGCGCGTTTCGCCGTAGGGGATCGCGCGCAGTTCCTCCCAGACGCGCCACTGAAACGCCGTGGCCCGCGCGTCTACTGGAAGGTCGAGGCGCGGCAGCTTCCCCTCCAGGTGCTCGACGATCGCGCGCACCCAACGGCCGAGCGCGTTCTCGTCGCGGTGGAGCTTGGCGGCCGGGAACTCCCGCTCGAGGCCGCGCCGCATCTCGCGTTCGGCGCCCCCGATTCGGATGCTGCAGACGCCGCGCGTCGTCGCGGCCACGAGCATCGGGCCGATCGGCGTCTGCGTCGTCGTGAACGCGATGTCCTGGTCGCGCCCGCCCGCCTTGTAGTCGCCCGGCGTCATTCCCAGCTGTCCGGGCGCGCGCTCGTACAGTCGGCTGCTCGATCCGTATCCCGCTTCGTACATGGCCATGGTGACCGGCTCCTTTCGCTTCAGATGGGCCTTCAAGCGTTCCAACCGGAACGCGTCGGCGTACTGGCGCGGCGAGATGCCCATCGCGCGCCGGAAGGTTCGCTGCAAGTGGAAGGGGGAGAGCCCGACCTCCTGGGCCAGGGCGCCGAGCGTGACGCGCTCCAGGTCCGCGTTCTCCTCGATGTACGCGCAGACCCGCTTCACGAGCGCGGCCTCGGGCGCCGCGGACGCCGCGGCGCGCGGCCGGCACCGAAGGCAAGCGCGGAATCCCGCGTGCTCGGCGGCGTCCGGCGTGTCGTAGAAGACGACTTGCGCCCGCCCCGGCTTCTTCGCGGGGCAAGACGCGCGGCAATAGATGCCGGTCGAGCGGACGCCGAACACGAATCGTCCGTCGTGGCGTGAGTCCCGCGCGAGGATGGCCAGCCATCGCGGGTCATCCGGGGCGGGAGGATCGCCGGCGACGGCCACGGCGCGACGGGCGGTTCCAGGGCGGGGAGCGTGGCGCTTCGGTTCCATGCAGAAAGGCTATGCGAATGCGGAGATGCTATCTATCCGAACCTTGCGGCCGATATCGGGACGCGTACACGCCGAGGCACCGGTCCTGCACCACCTCGATGTCCGCCCCGGCCAGGCGGGCCGCGGCGCCGTCGTTTCGAATCCCGGTCTGGAGCCAGACGATCCGCGGGCGGCGCTCCGGCGGGAGCTCCAAAATGGCGTCGGCGATGGGGCCCACCCGCTCCGAACGTCGGAAGACGTTCACGACGTCGAAGGGCACGGGGACGGAGGCAAGGTCGGGGTAGGCGGTCTCCCCGAGAGAGGCCGCGATCGTGGGATTCACCGGAATGACGCGAATGCCCAGAGCTCGCAGGGTCTTCGGAATCCGAAAGGCCGGGCGATCGGACTTGGGTTCGTCCACCATGCCGACCACGGCCACCGTTCGCGCGTCGCGGACGATGGCGGCCAGCCGGGCTTCATCCGTGATCTCGATCGAGCGACTCATCTCCCCTCGATCGTACGCGACCCCATTCCCGCGCGACAAGCCCGGTGGTAGGCTCCGGCCCATGACGCGCGCGGCGGGGTTCTTGGGGGCGGCGGTGTTGCTCGCGTTATCGTCCATGGCGTCGGAGACGTCGGCGCTTCCTCTGGTCGTCGTCTCGGCCGACACCACCATCACGCTCGCGATCCATCGGTCCCTGCCTCCGTATCACGTCACCCTCATTCACGACGTCGAATCCGGCGTGGTGAGCCGCATCCTGATCACGCGGGGCGATGAGGAGGAGACGCTCCAGACGCTGGCGGGGTTTCCCGAGCCGGAGCCCCCACCCGGAGGTCGCGACGACTTCGGGGCGATCGATCTCAACTTCGACGGCTATCTCGACCTGAGGCTTCTCGCGATGTGGGGGGCCACGGGTAACCGCTCCTATCTGTGCTGGCTGTTCGATCGGAAGACCGGCACGTTCACCTTCGAATCCTCCCTCAGCGCCCTGGGGAATCCGAAACCGGACCCGGTGAAGAAGACCATCTCCACCCGCTCGAGCGGTGGAATGGCGGGTCAGGTCTACACGGAGGGGACCTACGTCTGGGAGGCGGGCGTGCTCGTCTTGATCCACCGGGAGCGCCAGGAGTGGAACGAGGCGCGGAAGGCGTTCGATCGATTCACGGAAGAGCGGGTGAAGGGCGAGCTGGTCGTGGTTCGCCGCGGCGTGCGGTTCGACGCCGAATTGACGGAAGGGGAGCGGTACACGTTCGACGTGACCGACAAGCTCTACTTCGAGCTGGATCCAGATCCGGAAGGCTGGGAGATCGCTGTTCGCTCCGCCGACCGGCCCCGCGAGAACCTGGCCCGCCTGACGCCGCCCCTCCACGGGCCGAATCCACGCCAGATCTGGGGTTGGCACTTCCGGAACGCCGCCAACACGGGGCCGAACGACGGGAGCGTGAACGCGCCTCAGACCGACCGGCCCTTCATCTTCTCCGACCAGGTCGGAAAGACGATTCAGGGGCCGGAGAGCGACCGAGGGCCCACGCCGGAGGAGATCGAGGCGGTGGAGCGAGACGGCGACGGCATGCTGATGATCCACGACCTGCAGCTAGGGAACCTCGGCACGGGACAGCGGGCCAACATCCGCTGGATGCGCTTCCACGTCGTGCTCGAGTACCGCTAGCTTCCACCACCGGAGCCGCTTAGCCAAAATCGCCCCCTCCCCGGGCGCCATTTGCTAGGCTTGTCGGAACGCCCCATCGGGGTGCTCATCCACTCGTCCTTGCCGGAGGAAGCGTCATGATCTTGCGCAGCCGCATCCCCTTTCTAGCCTTGTTCGTCGCCGTCCTGATCGCAACGTTGCTCCCGGTCGGCGCGGCCGCTCAGGAGAAGCCGCCGGGCGAGATCGGCCTCCTCCTCGGCGTCATGCGGCTCGACCGCGACGCCGTGGGCCCGGGACAGGATCCCGCCTACCCGGCGCTCATCGGGCTGCGCCTCGGCGCAAACATGCATCGCCCGGTCTCCTACTTCTTCGAGGGCCTCCACTCGTCCTTCGAAAGCGATCTCCTGACCGACAACTCGAGCGTCGTGGAGATGCGCGCCGGCTTGGAGCGGAACTTCGACTTTCGTGATTCGGACCTGGGCTGGTACCTGGCCGGCGCGGTCGGGTACGCGGACCTGAACAATCCCAGCGGCACCGACGACTTCGGCCGTCCGCTCCTTTCGGGCGGCATCGGCCTCCGCAGCACGGCCAATCACGGCGTCCGCTGGCACCTGGAGCTCCGCGAGGAGGTCTGGATGGGCGACGAAGGGGTGGGCGGCGCCGACATCGCCAACACGCAGGTCCTGCTCGGATTGGGCCTCGGCCTTCGCGCCCGCGAAGCCGGACCGGACGACGACGGCGACGGCGTTCCGAATCGGATCGACCGGTGTCCCGGCACGCCGAAGGGCACCCGGGTCGATCCCACTGGCTGCCCGGAGAAGCGAAAGGCGCTCTTCGAGGAGGGGAAGAAGTCACTGGTTCTGGAAGGCGTCAACTTCGTCACCGACAGCGCCGACCTGACGCCCGAGTCGCGCGACATCCTCGATCGCGTCGCGGCGTCGCTCTCGGAATGGGCGGAGGTACGGGTCGAGATCGGCGGGCACACCGATTCGGTGGCGGACCCCAAGTACAACCTGAGCCTCTCCCAGCGCCGCGCCGAGTCGGTCCGCGCGTACCTGATCGGCAAGGGGATCTCGGGCAAGCGGCTCAAGGCGAAGGGGTATGGAGAAACCAAGCCGGTTGCGACCAACGACACGCCCGAAGGACGCAGCCGGAATCGTCGCGTCGAGCTGACCCGACTCGACTGATGCCGAAGCGTCCGACGACCAGGGCCGCCGGGAAGCCTCGCGCCACACCAAAGGCGCGGGCGTCCACGGCGGCTCGGGGCGGCGCCGGCGCGCTGGACGGTTGTATCAACGTCGCCGACGTCGAGGCGATCGCGCGACGGCGCCTCCCGCGCGGCGTGTACGACTACTACGCCGGCGGCGCGGAGGACGAGGGGACCCTCGCGCGAAACCGCGAGGGCTTCGGCAAGTGGGTGCTCCTGCCGCACGTCCTCGCCGACGTGGACCGGGTCGACCTTACGACGACCGCCCTCGGCGCGCCGGTGTCGATGCCCCTGCACGTCGCGCCGACCGCCTACCACCGGCTGGCGACGCCGGAGGGGGAGGTGGCCACGGCCCGCGCGGTCGGGGCGGCCGGCGGCCTGATGATCGTCAGCTCCCTCGCCACCCGAACCCTCGAGGACGTGGCCGCGGCCGCATCGGGCCCGCTCTGGTTCCAACTCTACGTCTACCGCGACCGGGGCCTCTCGCTGGAAGTGCTGCAACGTGCGGAGGCGTCCGGCTATCGGGCGCTCGTGCTCACCGTGGACACCCCGCGTCTCGGAAGGCGCGAGCGCGACTTCCGGAACGGCTTCGCGCTGCCGCCGGACGTGACGATCGCCAATTTCGCCCAGGCGGGGCCTTCGTATGCCCGCTGGGACTCCAACGGAAGCATGTTCTCGTACGCGAACAGCCAGCTGGACGCGTCGCTCACGTGGGAATCCGTGACCTGGCTTCGGGAGAAGACCCAGCTCCCCATCGTGCTGAAGGGAATCGCGCGCGCCGACGACGCGGTCCGCGCGGTGGAGCGCGGCGCGGCCGGGATCGTCGTCTCGAACCACGGCGGACGCCAGCTCGACGGGGAGGAGGCGACGATCTTAGCGCTCCCCGACGTGGTCGCCGCCGTCGGCGACCGCGCCGAGATCTACGTCGACGGCGGGTTTCGCCGCGGCACGGACATCCTGAAGGCGCTGGCGCTCGGCGCCCGCGGCGTCCTCGTCGGCCGCCCGATCCTCTGGGGTCTCGCCGCCGGCGGCGAGCAGGGCGCTGGGCGCGTGCTCGAAATGCTGCGCGACGAGCTGGCGCTCTCGATGGCGCTCGCCGGCTGTCCCTCGTTGGCGGCGATCGACCGTTCCCTCGTGCGGCGGGCCTAGCTCCCCGCCGCGCCGCCCCCCTGCGTGCACCGGCCTAGCTCGGCCGCACGAGCCGCATCCGCCGGTTCTTCTGGTCGAACGTGATCGCGTAGTCGCGAAGCACGCGCGAGCCGAGATTCGCCATCGGCAGGATCGGCTGGAACTCCACCGTGGGCCGGTGGAGGGTGATCCCGCCGATCGTCACGTCGCCGTCCAAGTCGGCCGCCTTGATCTCGAAGGTGTTGCTGACGGTTCTCGCCTTCCCGACCACGACCGGCTTCGACGCGAGGGGAAGCGAGGCCATCTCGGATTCAGGAAGGATGATCCCACCCATCGATCCGGCGTCCACGTCCGCCTCCATCGCGCGGCCCGCCACGCCGATGGTGATCGACGGAATGCCGTGCCGGTCGCGATAGTCCACGACGTCGGCGCCGTTCGCCGCCGGGAGTTCGCCCGAGCGCAGCCGGACCCGATCGGCCGGATAGTCGAGCGTGAAGAGACAGCCGGAAAAGAGGCCGAAGCCGATGATCCCGTCCACCTGCTCGTCACGCGGCATCTCGTTGTAGTTGCGGACGGCCGCGGTGAGGCCCGCGAACCGAGCACCGCCGACCTCGATCGAATCCACCTTCACGAGCCACATCCGCCGCGGATTCTTGCCGCTCGGATCCCCGGCCAGGACTTCGCCCACCGTCTCGAGCCCGAGCCGGGCGGCGAGCGCGGAGTCGATCCGCGCGGTTCCCGCGCCGCCGGTGTCGATCCCGAAGAGAAACGGCCCTTGGCCGTTCACCCGGACTTGTACCGCCGGAAGGTGGTGGGTGCGTAGCATCGGGACGTCGACGCCGTCGTTCGGGAGCCGCGTGGATTCCGGCCCATGGTCGGGCCGTGCGCCGACGCTGTCCGGACCGTCCTCGGGCGCGTCGACGCCGCCGGCACCGCCCTCCGGCGCGCCGGCGCCGCCCGCACCGCCCACGACACGCCGGCCCCCGCCGGCGCGAATCTGATGCATCGCCCCGCCCTCGCCGCCCACGCCCACGCCCGCGCGGCGCAGCCACCCTTCGATCTTGGAGATGGTGCGTTCGGCGGCGGGCGGATCCAAGTTCGCGAGCACGACCGCGGTGTAATCGCCCTCCGCCAGGAGGGCCGCGTTCGTCCCGGGCGAACCCCCCGCGATCACCATGCCGGTGCCGTCCGAGCTCTTGCCGAATTTGCCCGCCCGGAGGGTCATCACGTAGCGGTGGAGATCCTCCAACGTCGAATAGCCGCCGCCCGCCGAACTCCCGCGCGCGGGGAGGATGTCGTGCGCGTTCCGCCACTCGGGCCCGTTCCCGAAGCGGTGCGAGTAGCCGTCGGCCCGGTTCGCCACCGGCTCGTCGCGGAAATAGGAATCGGTATCGGTCATTCCGGCCGGGCGGAAGATGCGGTCGCGAACGAAGTCGTAATAGGTCTGCCCGCTCGCGCGCTCGATCACGACGCCCAACAGGATGTATCCACCGTTCGAGTACTCCTCGTTCGTCCCCGGCTCGAAATGGAGCGGCTCGTCGCGGAAGAAGGGAATCCAGTCCTTCACCTCCCGCAGGCGTGACTTGTCGGCGTTGTCGAATTGCTCGTTGAAGAAGTCGGGCACCCCGGCTCGGTGCTCCAGGAGTTGCGCGATGGTTATCTTTCGGGCGAGCGCGGCCGGATACTCCGTCATGTACTTGTCGATCGTGTCCGACAGGTTCAGCTTTCCTTCCGACGCCAGGATGTCGATCGCGAGCTTCGTGAAGGACTTGTTGATCGACCCCAGGTTGAATTTGGTGTCCGGTCGGTTCCGGATCTTCTTCTCTCGGGACGCGAGACCGTATGCCTGCTGGAAGAGCGGAGTCGAACCCTTCGCCAGGAGGATCGCGCCCGAGAAGCGGTCGGCGCGCGAGAGGGAATCGGCGTAGGCGCGCAAGGCGGCGACCACGTCGGCGTCCTTCATCGGCGGGCCGACCGGCGCGGACGCCGCGGTGCCCCCGGCGCCCGTGCCCGCCGCGTCCTCGACCCGAATCCCCAGCATCGCGTGCGGGGGAGCGTCCTCACAGAGGAAGCGCATCGAGATCCGCTCGCCGTCCTCCGCGCTCACGAAGACCTGGAGCATCGTCTCTTCGGACTCGCCGATCGCGACGGGCGTGAGGTGGCCCCGCTCCTCGCGAAGCGCGCCGAGGATGTCGAGGCGTTCCTCGAGCGATCGCCGCTTGAGCCCGTCCGCCGAGACATGCGTGAGGAGGAACTCGCGGAGCGCCGAATCGCCGGAAGCGTTGATCGCGGGGAAGAACGCGGCGGCGCGCCGTCCCGCGGCGGTCTCCGGGAAGGCGAACGGCGCGGGCGTGGCGGCGGCGGCCGTGCGGGGGCCCACGCCGAGGGCGGCCGCTGCGGTCAGCGCCGCGAGGGCCGCGATCGCGAGGGGGGCGATGAAGATGGTGCGGATCAGTCGAAGCATGCTCGTTCCTCCGGTTCCGGTGCGTTCTCCGCGCGCGATCGCGCGGCATTCCTGAAACGAGAGTAGCGAGCGGTTGTGAAGCGGTTATGAAGCGGGGAGCGTGAACGTGAAGACCGCGCCCTGGCCCGGCTCGCTCTCGGCGCGGACCGCGCCGCCGTGCACTTCGACGAGCTGCTTCACGATGGCGAGCCCGAGGCCGGAGCCGCCCGTGGCCCGGGCGCGCGAGGGGTCCGCGCGGTAGAAGCGGTCGAAGATCCGGGAGAGGTGCTCCGGCGCGATCCCGGGGCCCGTGTCCCGGACCGAGATCTCGACCCCCTCGACGCCGGCGATCCCCACCGCGCGCGCGGCAACGACGACCTCGCCTCCCTCCGGCGCGTGGGTCACCGCGTTCGAGAGGAGATTTCGGAGGATTTGCCCGAAGCGCTCCCGATCCGCGTTGGCGACGAGGCCCTGCGGCGCGTCCGCGCGGAGGCGTATCCGCCGTTCGCCCGCGAGCGGACGGAGGGAGGCGAGCGCGCCCTCCACGGCGTCGGCGACATCGACCGGCGCTCGACGGAGGGTCAAGCGGCCCGCCTCGTCCATCGCGAGATCTTGGAGATCGGTCACGAGCCGGCTCAGGAGGAGCGTCTCCTCGTGCAGCGAGCGGATGGCGGCCGCGTCCGCGGGCTGGAGGCCGTCCTGGATCGCCTCGATTTGACACCGGAGGTTCGTGAGCGGCGTCCGAAGCTCGTGGGCCACGTCCGTGACGAGGCCGCGGCGGAGCGCCTCGTTCCGTTCCAGCGCGTCGGCCATGGCGTTGAAGGCGCGGGCCAACTCTCCGATCTCGTCCCCGGACCGCGCGGCGACCCGCTGGCTCAGGTCGCCCGCCTCGAGTTTTCGGGCGGCCGCCGTGAGCGACTCGACGGGACCGAGGATGCGCCGCGTGAGGGCGAGCGTGAGCAGAACCGCGAGCGCCCCCGCGCCCAGCACCGCGAGGAACAGCCATCGGTTCACGGTCGAGACGAACGGGTGATCGTTTCGTTCGGCGCCGGCGGCCGCCGGGAGCAGGTAGAGCGTTCCGATCGTCGCGCCGCCGGCCGCGCCGCCCGCCCCGCCAGCCCCGCCAGCCGCCCGGCCGCCCGCGCGGACGGCGACGCGCGGCCCGCCCACCACGATGGTTCGCTTCAGGCTGCGGATCGCCCCCTCGCGCGCCTCCTCGACGATCGTCAGGCGATCGCCCGCGGCCAGCTCGATCCTCGCCGCCCGGAGGGTCGGGGAGGAGGCGCCCCGAACGCGGCCGTCCGGCCCGAGCAGGAGGAGCGGCTGTCCGAGAGATCGCGCGAAACGGCGCAGGGTCGAGTCCGCCGCGGCCGCCGCCGTCGTCGTGGACTCGGAGCCCAAGGCGCGGCCGCCGGTCGCCAGCAGCGCCCCCACCGCGTCCGCCGCGTCGGCCAGGCCGGCATCGCGCGTCCGCGACTCGAAACGGACGAACTCCGAGCGGACGGCCTGCCGCGAGAGGAGCGAGACGGTCGCGATCGCGATCCCCGCCACGAAGAGCGTGAGGAGGAGGAGCCGCGCGCGAAGGCTACGCAGCGCCACGGCGCCCCGCGAATCGATAGCCGACGCCGAACACCGTCAGGATGTAGGCGGGCGCGGTGGGGTCGGGCTCGATCTTCCGCCGCAGATTCATCACGTGCGCGTCGATCGTGCGATCCAACCCCTCGTAGTCCAGGCCGAACGCGCGCTCGACCAACTCCTCGCGGGTGAAGGCGCGCCCCGGCGCGCGCGCCATGGCCTCGAGCA
>Ga0075423_10004458_pt1 | contig 12992 bp, 8 predicted proteins | sample SoiMethybrSBSTD2_FD_80114 | JGI IMG/M metagenome (GOLD analysis project Ga0075423, IMG submission 80114) | Bulk soil microbial communities from a Populus tree surrounding site in Tennessee, USA - Soil MetaG P. TD hybrid SBSTD2 | ecosystem: Environmental > Terrestrial > Soil > Tree plantation...
AATTTTCCCGTTCAGGTGTTTTTAGGATAATGAAGCCTTTCGGGGCTTCGCCTCCGTTTGGAGTGCCATGTGACGCGACGCGCGCGGCGCCGCAATCGTGGTGCTCCTCCGGAGCGCACTAATACTTACTCAGATCGCCAGTAAGAAATTAGGAGAATAAACAAGCCAGTAAGAACTAGGGCAAGTCAGGAAGAGGGGCTTGCCCCCGCTTGTGGAATCAATGAGCGGGGGCAAGCCCCTCTTCCTGACTGCTCTTTTTTAAGTTTGTTATTTTTTCTGGATTGTTCCTGTCTCTGACTGGTATTTTCACGCCATGAACCTGGCACGCGTCGTTTTCATAACACTTTTCGTCGTTTCACCAGCCACAGCCCAAAAACTAACCCCGCATCCCATTTCTTTAGCAAACGGAAAGTCGTTTGAACTGAACCTGCCCGACGGCTATGAGATCAGCGTCGCGGCGCAGGGTCTTAAACGAGTCCGGTTCATGACGCTCAGCCCGGACAACCGGCTCTTCGTCACCGACATGTACAGCCTCGCCGACAATTCGCGCGGTGTCGTCTACATTCTCGATCAATTCGATCGCACGACGCGCCGGTTCAAAAAAGTGACGAAGTACATGACCGGCTTGCGAAATCCAAACAGCGTCGCGTTCTACACCGATCGATCCGGAACAGACTGGTTCTATCTTGCTTTGACCGATCGCCTCGTTCGCTATCGTTATGAAGCGGGGAAGGACGCGCCTTCCGGCGAGCCACAGGTGCTCGCAACGTTTCCCGATTACGGACTTGGCTATAAATACGGTGGCTGGCACTTAACGCGGACGGTGATCGTCGGCGGCAACGGAAAGATCTACGTCTCGGTCGGTAGTAGCTGCAATGCATGCGAGGAAAAGGAAGAAGTTCGCGCGACGATTCTGGAGATGAATCCCGACGGCACAAATAAGCGATACATTGCACGCGGTTTGCGCAACGCAGTCGGCCTTCGCTGGATCAACCGCAAGCTGTACGCGACCAACATGGGCTCAGATCATCTCGGCGACAATCGTCCTGCCGACACGTTCTATGTCATCGAAGACGGCAAGAATTACGGCTGGCCCTACTGCTTTCAGTCCGGCGCGAGGGTCTATCAGGATTTGAAATACAATCCCGGCGGTAGCAAACTCGATTGCACGACGGTGCCTCAGGCGCTGACGCCGTTTCCCGCTCATAGTTCACCACTCGGCCTGGAATACTTCGATTCAAACAACGCTACCGATCTGGCCGAATCATTTCTGGTTGCGTTACATGGCTCGACAAAAAAGAGTCTGCGGCGGGGTTATAAAGTTGTGAGAATTCTGCCGGGGGGCAGGTCAACGGATTTCATCACCGGCTTCTTCGAGCTGGGCCAAATCAACGGCCGTCCCGCCGATGTTTTCAGCTTTGGCAAGGACGCATTCCTCGTGACCGACGACCACAGCGGCGTCGTCTATTATGTGTACAAGAAAGCCTAGTTGAAAGTAACGCTTGCTCGAAAGCGTCGCGATTTGGCATTATGACGTCTCCCCAGAGCCCAGTTGCTACTGAAACCCTGAACCTTAGATAGACCACCCAGCACCTATTCCAAGGGAAAAATTAAAAAATGCCACTAACCTCCAGGATGTATCTGCGCGTGCGCCAATGCTTGATGACTGTAACCCTCCTGCTCGGCTGTCACTTGACTGCTAGTGCTGCGACTTTTGTCGTCACCAACGTCAACGACAGTGGTTCCGGTTCGTTGCGTCAAGCCATTCTCGAAGCGAATGCGAACGCCGGATCCGATCTCATCACATTCAACACCGGCTCCGATTCGAAGACCATCATGCTGGCTTCCAAGCTGCCCGACATCACAGATCCGGTGGTTATCGATGGGACCACGGAACCTGGCTTCAGTGGCACTCCGCTAATCGAGCTAAACGCAACCAACACCGGCTTCAATGTGGTGCTGTTCATCAATGCCGGAAACACAACGATTCGAAGCCTGATCATCAACCATTTTCAGAATGGCGGCATTTCAATAGCAGACGCCGGCGGCAACCACGTTGAAGGATGCTACATAGGAACTGATGCAACCGGCAGCACCGGCACGAATAGCAGAGGTAATGGTATTTCGATCGGCAGCTCTTCGAACAATGTAATCGGCGGAACAACATCTGCCGCGCGTAATGTGATAGCGACTATCGACGGTGGAGTTTCCATTTTCGGTTTCGGTGGTAATGGAAATCAGGTCCGCGGGAATTACATCGGACTCAACGCAGCCGGTGATGCGGGCCTCCCTGTCTTCCAGGGCATATTCGTCGGCACATCTAATAACATCATCGGCGGCACAACTCCCGGCGCGCGCAACGTAATCGGCGCCGGCGACCAAGGCGGTATCGTTATCCAACCGGGCGGATTTTTCGCGACTTCCGGCAATGTTATTCAGGGCAACTACATCGGAACGGATGCCAGCGGCAATGTCGCTTTAGGTTTCTTAAACTACGGCATCGTGATATTCAATTCGTCCAACAATAACGTAATCGGCGGCACGGCCCCTGGAGATCGAAATGTCATTTCCGGGAATGGATGGGGTCTTAGCATCGACGGTTTTAATGCCGGTGCTACGGGGCCTCCCACCGGCAATATCGTGCAGGGCAATTACATCGGTGTGGGCGCTGATGGAGCTACACCTGTGCCAAATCGCGTCCAGGGTGTCCGTATCTCCACGGCTGTTAATACGCAGATCGGTGGCGATGCTGCAGGCGCCGGCAATGTCATCGCCTTTAATGGTCCATCCGAACAAATCGGGGTCAATGCCATTGAACTGTTGGATAACGTCACCAAAAACATTTCAATTCGCGGTAATTCTATCTATTCCAACGGCCGGCTCGGAATCGAAATCAGTCCGGGCGGAGTGACACCCAATGACGCCGGAGACGCGGACGCTGGGGCTAACAATCTTCAGAACTTTCCGCTGATCACGTCAGTCGTTTCGGCAGCAGGTCAGACAACGATCACGGGCACGCTCAACAGCACACCCAACACAACCTTCGTGCTCGATTTTTACGCAAACGCAGTGTGCGACTCGAGCGGTAACGGTGAAGGTGCGAAGCCTTTCGCGTTGAACCCTGCTCCCGTTACAACCGACGCAAATGGCAATGCAAATTTCAACATCATCCTGGCAAAGACGCTGCCGGCGGGCCGGATAATTACCGCAACGGCCACAGATCCGACGGGCAGTACTTCAGAGTTCTCGCCTTGTAGCTCGACCCAAACACTCGGCAGCGTCCACTTCGATCCAGCGTCATATACTGTCATCGAGGACATCGGTTCGTTTCCGATTACGGTTACTCGTACCGGCGGCATCGGGACGTTGACAGTCCAGTACTTCACTGTGGATGGAACGGCCAAGGCTGGTGAAGACTATGTCGCGACTTCCGGAACGCTCACTTTTCTTGAAGGCGAAACGACGAAGACCTTCAACGTCACCATCTTGAATAACGCGGCCATGGAACTTGACGAATCATTCAGAGTCGCGCTCAAGAATCCGGACGATCCGGATGTCGTCGGTAATCCCGGCAGCGCGGTCATCACTTTACAAGACAACAGCACGACGCCCGCGCTGAGCATCAATCACGCCAATATCATCGAGGGTAATGCAGCGACATTAACGGTGAGTCTGGGCCCGGCAACCGGCCGCACTGTGACGGTTAATTATTCGACGTCAGACGTGAATACGACGAGCGGCAAAGATTATCAACCAGTTTCCGGAACGCTTACATTCAATCCCGGTGTGACTACTCAAACAATCGTTGTTCAGAGTCTTGAGGATACGATTGATGAGTTTGTCGAAACGCTTGAAGTTAATCTGACCAATCCTGTAAATGCAGGGCTGCTCGACGGCGGAGTTGGAGCGGTAAACATCATTGATAACGAGCCGAATGTGACTGTGTCTATCAGCGACGTCAGCGTCTTTGAAGGAAATAGCGGCACTACGTCTGCTGTGTTCACGGTGAGGGCATCCGGTCCACATGAGAAGTTCATACAGGTCAATTACTCTACTGCTAACGGAACTGCGTCCGCTCCGAGCGACTACGTGGCCGCAAGTGGGAACGTTCTCTTCCTCCAGGGCAATTTGTAAAAGACGATTACCATAACCGTCAATGGCGATGCCGACACCGAGCCAAACGAAACTTTCCTCGTGAATCTCACCTTCGCCGATAATGCGGCTATCGTTCGGGGGCAAGCCACGGGTACGATTCTCAACGACGATGGAGGCGCAACTCCATTACAACTCGTGCACGAAGAGCTTGGACCAGATCCGATCCAGGCGGCAGCACTGGATTCAATGCTGTTCCTGCGAGATCCGTTCCCGGTCGTCAATCCTCTTAACCTTTTGAATCCGGGACCGGATCGAAACACTCGCGTTCATCTGTTTGTCAGGAACCTCCAGCTTGGACAAGGAGAGACAGCCGCTTCGGTAGTCGTGAGGCTGGTTGACAGTAACAACCAGAGTTACGACATACCTGCTGAAGCAGTGCTACCGGTGCAAGCAACCGACCTCACACAAGTAACGTTCCGATTGCCGAATGGCTTGCCGGTCGGAAAGTGCGTCGTAGAAGTTCGCGCCCAGGGCCGCTCCAGCAATTCGGGGACTTTCAGGATTATATTGTAGGGGCGGCCCTCCGTGGCCGCCCGTCGTTCGAAACCCTCTCAATTCTGAAACGGGCGGTCACAGAGGCCGACCCTACAGTTGGACTTGTTAGATGTGATCTGGAAGATCTTAACCATTGTAAATACGGTTTCAGTCGCAGATGGACAGTGGCGAGAGTTCTCCGTCAAAAAGTAAAGTCGCGCGTCAGCTTGACTTGAAAGCTGTACGACGGTCGTTCCAGACCGCCGCCCGTCGTCTGGTTATAGATTACAAAGAGATTGCTGTTGGGCTTATAGATGTAACGAAGACGAATGTTGATGGCCGATAGCCGCGCGGCGGAATTCAACTGCATCAATGCCGACGTCAGCAACTTACGAGAGAAGTTGTAGTTGACTCTGCCGGCAAAGAGATTGGTCGTGAATTCTCCTTGTGGCAGGCGAACGCTGTTGAAAGTGTCAGTGAAATCAAATAAGAGATGCGCGTTTGGCCGGAAGGTCGCGCCGGCTGTAATTTCATCTCTCTTTCCCGAGTAGAAGTCGCCCCATTTATATCTTCCGGTTAATACAAGTCGCTTGCTGCTATCGCTGGTAAACGAAATCCGCGGACGGTTGAACGTGTAGCTTCCCGGTGGGATTACGATTCCGGGACGGATCTCGAATGGCTCCGTAAGGACATCTCGCACATATTCGATCGGGCGGAAGAAGAAATCTGATGAGTTCTTGAAGATCGTTTCCCACGAAAGTTCCGTTTGCCTCGTGGCCAGATTGTTACTTCGATCCGTGTAATATTCGATTTGAGTTTCAAACTCCATCTGTAGAACGTGAGGAACAAACCGTGGTCGCGGCTTATAAGCCAATTGCCCGAAGTACTGATGAATCGCTTTGCGCTCGATGAAGCCAATTTCGGGATTGAAGTTTGAGCCGATGTCTTCATAAACAGAAATGAAGCGCCAAAGATCGTTTTCAAAGCGTGAGTCGATTCGGCCGGAGAGGAAACTCGACCGCACGCCCGGCGTCGCAGTTCCCATCAGAAAGGCTTTGATTTGATAGTGATCCGTAAGATTAAACTCTGCGTCTATTCCGCCGCCGCGGTTGTAGGCTGTTCCGTTGGCAGAAGTCGCGCCCTGACGATTTACAAACATCGCGCCAACATAGGAACGTTCGAGTATGTCTCGCTTCACGCGCGCCACCGTGAACTGCTGGCGTGGCACATCGAACGGCGAAGCTTGATCGCCTAACTTGCGTGTCTGCACCTGAAGAAAGCCGATGTTATACGAACCCACTTTGCCCGTTATCTTAGCACCGTAATCGATCGGCACCGGCGCCCCATCGTCAGCCAGACCAATACGACGAGTAAAGAAGAGCTGGTTGGCTTCCGCGCGGCCAAACAGGAAGATGCCTGCGTTCTCCAGGAAGAAATCTCGCTTCTCAGGAAAGAAGACAGAGAAACGCGTGAGATTGACGACTTGAGTATCTACTTCGGCTTGACCGAAATCGGGATTTGCCGTGAACTCCGCGGTCAGTGATGGCGTGATTCCGATCTTTGCGACTTCCAATCCGGCTTTTGCTTGCATTCCGGCATCGAAACCCGGCTCACCAATTAAAGGGACGCCTTCCCGCCAGCCAGCGGATGCGTAAGGCTTTACCTCGAGAAGTCTGCGTCTTTTTATCTCGGTGACGCCGGTAAGTTCGCCGGCCTGAGAAACACGCTCCAACCCAAACGATCGCTGCCAACTGGCCCACAAATTCTCTTCGTTCTTGCGACGAATGATGCGCGCGAAATTCAAGCCCCACGTGTCGGCGCCTTCTGTGAATCGCAAAGTAGTGAGAGGTATTGCAATCTCAACTATCCAACCGGTCTGATCGATCTGCCCTGCCGAGATCCACGGCGCATCCCAGGAAAGATTGACGTCTCGGCCTTCATCTGTAATCAACGCGTCCTGTTGGGTTCCCAGCGGATTCACCGCGAAACGGTAAGCGTTTCTGCGATCGTGATAGGTGTCGAGGAGAATCTCGACCTTGTCGTCATTCGAGAATGTTGCATCTCTGACCAGCTCGCGGGAGTTAATACGAGATGGTTCGGAGTCAAAGGCGTGAACGCCGACGTAAACGTTCTTGTCGTCGAAGAGCAGCCGCACTTCCGTCTTTTCGCTAGCCGGCTCACCTTCGCTGGGTTCCTGTTGACGGAAATCCGTCGCCATCTCTGCTTGCGACCAGCCTGGCTCATCAAGTCTGCCGTCGATCTTGATTGGTTCTGAAATGTGCAGTACTCGAATGCGCCGAGTTCCGTTTTCCTGCGCGAAGATTGGTGAGGCAAAGATTAAGAGAGCAACGCAGACGTATCCATACTTGCGCAGGAGCTGCCAGGAAAGATTCATCAGAGACTATTTATCAGAAGGGAGCGCGATCCGCAGCACCGGTTTCCCATTAATGTTCTGTAGCGGAAAGTAAACACGATGAGTACCCGGATCCACCGCCACGCTATGAGCATTAGGAGCAAACAAACCTTCACCGATCTTTTGTAAACTGCGATCGCGCTCGTCGAAGATTGAGATGACGCCACTCTCAGCCGACACGTAGAGACGATGCAGACCTGGATCGAAAGCGAGCACGTCAGGATCTGCTCCGACGGAGAGAGTTGCCGTTGCTTTCTTCGTTTCCAAATCAAAAACGACCAGTTTTGAATTATCTTCACAAGCCGCAAACGCAAGGCGACGTTCCGAGTCAATCAACAATCCATGACTGCCTTTGCAGCCAGTGAGCGGATACCGCGCAACAACCTGATCCGTATTCGGATCAATTTCAGCCAGTTCTTCCTGTCCATCAACGGCGACGAAAATTCGATCTGCTCCCGAATCGTACTGGCTATTTCCGGCACCGCCACCAAGCGCAATCGTCGTCACTCGCTGATTTGTTTTTGCATCGATCACAGTGTCAGTCTTGCCATGAAGATCTGAAATGTAAATCTTGTTTGCTTTGCTCGCATAGGCGATGCCGTCGGGGTAATCGCCCGCCGGCACTCGCGCAATGATGCTGAGGTTTTGATCGTCAATTACAGCTAACTCATTCGTGCCGGTAGCTGAAGCATAAATGCGATGCAATGCAGGCACGGCGAGCACTCCGTGAACACGCTTCAAATCTTTGACGTCGCCAACAACGGCTTGCTTATTGATGTCGAAAACCGTCATCAGGTCAGAGCCCAGATGCGCGATGTACAAGTGACGACCGCTGCTATCCAGACTCTGGTAATCGAAGCGAGTTGTTCCGCCAGTCAATGGAACATCGGCTAATACACGGAGAGGTAGACTGCCTGAAGCAGGCTTAGCCTGTAATTCAGTTGTTACTGGTTGGTTCGGCTGAGCGTTAGCGGTCGGCTGTGTGTGCGACGTGGCACAGGCAATCAAAAGCGCACCCAGACCAAGCACGATCAAGGTGATTATAGATGTTGCTTTCTTACGTCTCATATCGCAGCGCTACCAAAGGATACTTCATTGCGCGTCGCGCCGGGATGAAAAGAGACAAGTTGATCCGCTCTGACGGGCCGTCGTACAAAATGGTTAGACTTTCAGGGTGTAAAGGGGCCTGATATTTTGATCGAAGAGCAACCCATAAACAGTAAATGGGTCAGTCTTCATCTTCGTGATCTTGTTTATGATGACCTCACCAAAGTGACCAATATCAGTCAACAAATCGATATCAATGTCGGAGTCGAGTATTCCGCCCTCACCTTTCTTTGCAAATGAGAGTTGCAGGCTACAAAAGGCGACCTTTTCCTTGAAGCTTACTGGAAACCCCTTGTGATTCAACTCGTTAAGATCTTCACTCAACTCATTAAAAGTCTTCAGCCCGCGCACGTTGGACGGCATATTATCGGCGACGCTCGCCTTAAGCCGGTCACGCTCGAGAGAGTCGAGGCCAGCAATGGAACGAATGAAATCGACTGCATTGCCCTGCTTTAGAGCCGTTGCGCGCAGTTTGGCTTCGATGTTCAAAAGAGCGGCCATTCGTATCGCGCCAAACTTCGGATCGCTTTTTGCCAAACCGAGAAATTCGTTCTCTGGAATGTTTGCGCTTAGCGCCTGATGAAACTGTGGCGAACGAACCTTCAACTCGTTGTAGCTGAACTTACTGAAGTCGGGAACAGGATTATTGGGGATGAGCATAATATTCATCGGCACTTCTTCCCCAGGTCTTGGCTTCACTGGGAAAACTGAATGACTGCGGTGCTTCTCAGCGTCGACCATCAGAATGAATCGCTGACCAGCATCGGCGGGAACGTCGTTCAGCAATATCGTGTTGACTCCCTTTTTCATGGTCTCGTCGGCAAACGTTTTGTTGCTTGAATTGGTGAATGGATCGGTGAGCTTCAGTCGCACCTGCGGTCCACTCCACAGTTGTCTGCTGCCATCAAAAACACTAAGTTTGATAGTGCCGGTAGTAGCTGCCATCATTTATCTCCCAAAGTGAACAGTTGTATTAGAGGTTGATCCCTTCAACGATCCTCAGCGCGAGCGCGACAATCGTAAGTGTGGGATTAACAGCTACGGGTCCAGGAAAAATCGATGCGTCCATTACATATAGACCATCATAGACCTGTTGCGTTTGCGAGTCTGTGCGGAAGACCTGTCCCTTCGTATTGACTACGCCTTCAGCGGCGCTGTTTCCCATCGAGCAACCGCCCAACGGATGAACGGTTATTAACTTTCGCTTCTGAAACCCGTCCCAGGTGAACCAGGGAACAAATCGTCCTCCCATCGCCGTCGCCATAGCCCTGATGATCTCTTCAGTCACCTTGTAGACCCTTTGTTTAGAGGGTTCATCAGTAAACTTCAGTTCCAGTTTCGACTTATCGGGATTAAATGGATCATCCTCAACTGTAAACACTCCTGTGGCGTCATCGGTTCCCATGCAATTGAAGTAGAAGGTATTCATCAGCATCTCATCTTCGGTCTGGAAACGAGCAGGCTTTGAGGGATCAGGTGTGACTGGAAACCAATCCTCGAAATCAGGCCGCGTTTGGGTAATCCACGCGAGTTTCATCTCCTTCATGAACTTGTCTTTATTGATCTTGTCTTCGACCACCCGAAGGGCTGCACCCACGGCGGGTGCAAGCATCGGCGGAACGCCTCCATCCTCGACGTTTACCTGCACCTTTCCGTCGTTGGTGGTGAACATCACGTGCGAAGTGTTGATTGGTCCACGTGTTGAGTAGTAGTTGTACTTCTGCGCGGCTGGAAAATCTTTCTGTGCGTCAACTACAAAGCCGGCGAAGTCGCCATTGGTTGAGAACCGACGACCACGTTGGTTGCTGAGTTTTAGAGTTCCTTTACTGTGCGATCGAAGAAGAATCGCAGTGCTGCCTAACGTTCCGGCTGAAACTATGACGATCTTCGCGACATGACTTTTGGTCTTATCGTCACGCGCGTCCTTATAGAACACTTCATACTTCCCATCGCCCCGCGCCGTGATGTGGCTTACATCCGCGAGACTTTCGAGCGTGACATTGGGCTTGACGGCTAAAACCTGGTTGATGAGAGTCTTGTTGAGAGTGTGCCGAGCACCAGGCAAGCAGCCCTGAATGCACCGCCCCTGTCGCTCGCAGGGCGGATTCTTTCCTATGAAATCACCGGTCTGCGTTATGGTCTCGTATTCATTAATCGCCAGATCGAGCGGTTCCCAATCTCCAGTCTTTTTCCAATCAGGTCCTAACACATTAGATCCATCTCGTAGCGCCCGGCTTTTCCCCAAATAAAAGAACTGTTGATTCGGACCGAGTTTCTTGGGATCAAAATCAGGGCCGAGCTCCTTTGGCAGCGGGAATTTGGTAACAATGTGTTGCGCCTTACCACGCTTCTTCGTCATCCAGTCTATGGCGCCTTGCTTTTGGGGAGTGGCGCTGTGGTAATCATCCTTCGTGAGTTTCAAGGGCCAGTTGGCCATGACGGGGTAACTTTGCGTGGCATCGTCAAATCTGGGCTCGATTGAAACGTTCGCATAAATCAGTGAACCTCCACCAACGCCGCTTGCAGTTACGATGTCGATATCTTTGAACATACTGTAGCGGTACAGCGGCTGAGGACGTTTTTGTCCGGTGAAGAAAGTGCCGATGTCGCCAAAAAACTTTCGCGTGTTTTCAATAAGCGTGTTGTTGGTTCGGACCACAGAGAGCAGATTTATGACACCTTTATTGTGATCCGGCCGCGGCCAATACTGAATCGGTTGCTTCTTGGGATCAGTCTTATTCTGATCAAGCAGATATTGCGGCAGTGGACGCTCGGGCGTGAACCACCACAGTCCACGTTCTAGCATGTGAATCGTGGCGTTTGGCTTCTTCTCTAACAGTTTTGTAACAGCGACCGAGGCGCCGAAACCGGTACCTATAATGATTACCTCGAATTCCATCGAATCCTCCTCGAGTTAGGAAGGCCAAAGGGGGTTCACGCAGAACGTGGACTTCACCGAATGCGATACTAAATACTATGTATTTCCAGGACGAAACGTTTCTGCTGCTTACCCTGGGCGCGGTTGCAAACGAAACCGCTTGTTGTTGAGGGCTGATTTAGCGAGTGCGCGAGGCGCAAGCTCGTGAGAATTCAGCCGTTTTGAAACGGCCCGCACAATATTCCTCTTCACAATTGAAGTCAACTATTTTGCGCTGAAACAATTCAGGCAGCATTCTCATATCTATTAGAATCGCGCGATCTCGAGCCACAGTAACGGAGAAATCAGTATGCCTGACTACTACTCCGAACCATTTCTGAATCTCGCCGGCCTGACTCACAAGTCTGCACTGATCGCCTGGGGTGCCTTTTACTTTCGCGTGAAGGAAAGTAAAAATGACTTCAAGCTGGTCGATGACGACGACCTTGATCATGTGCATCCACCGCGCCACCAAACCGTCGGAGCAACGTCGGAGCCCTATGGAAAAGCCAAAGTTGAAGTTTTGAATTTAGCTGGTGATGTGGTTGCCTCAGCCTTCACAGAAACAACCAACCACTGCTGGGTTTCCGGTCTCGAGGCCAATACCGAATATACCTATCGCGTGATCGTCAACGACGAAGAGTGGGCTAACGGCAATCGTCGCAACTGGGAGCGAGTTGGCAGCAAGATGGGGCTGGGGCCGAAAAGTCGGCCTTATCAGAATCGCTTCCGCACACATCCCGATCCAATGAAGCCGTCGAATGCACCGTTCACCTTTGCCGTCATTGGAGATTTTGGCGTCGGGATCAAGAACGACACAGACCGAGGACAACGGCAAATCGCTGAGGCATTGGAAAAGGCTGTTGACGAATTCAACGTAAGGCTGATCTTGACGACCGGCGACAACATCTATCGCAACGGCGACGAGGATGACGATTGGTACTTCACTTACTACCAACCGTATCGTTATGTAATCAACCAAGTGCCCGTTTATCCTACCATTGGCAATCATGATGCAGGCGAGACTGAGAGCCGGGATGATCGCGAACAGTTAATTGATAACTTTTACGTAAATGAGCGCATCGCCGGCGAGGAAGCGGCTGGACGAGCTTCGATCGACCCGGGACTTTTTTACCGCTTTCGCTACAGCTCCGACGTCGAGTTCATCTGTATTGACACGTCGAAAGAGCCGGAAGTTTTCAAAAAGCGGTTTTTCGATCATCCGAAACATCAGGAGTTTCTGAAGTCGGCTTTACCAGCTGCAACCATGGGCCAGAGCCCTACGTGGCGTATACCTTTTTGCCATCACCCACCGTTTTGTGCGGGACCGGATCATCACAACACGATAGAAATGAGTGAATTGGTCAAACAATTCGAGAAGGCTGGAGTACGGGTCGTTCTCAGTGGCCACCAACACCAGTTTCAGCACAGCCGTGCAAACAACATTGATTATCTGGTGACGGGCGGGGCAGGTAAGGTAAGTACCGCAACTCCTAATAAGTTCGCCGAAGCCCGCACGGTCTCGTGGTCCGCTAACTATCATTTCCTGTTGATTACAGTGGATGGAAAGCGAATGACGATTCGAGCCATCGGCGAATTAAGTGATGAGGGTAAGTTTGTTGATATTGCGAGAAAGGCTCCCAACAATACTGCCGTCACTGAAGAGATCATTATTAACCTGCCGTAGAGCATCGAAGTTGCTCTCACCTTTAGTTCGCTGATAGTACTGCCCGGTTCCCACCGCCAGCTACCGTAATAGGACTCGAACTCATGTAATCGGTGGCTTATAATACGCGGGCTGATACAAGGCTACTTGCAGGCTCCTATTACCTCGCAGCTTCAGGATCCTGCTCACAACCTTTGAGTAAAGGAGCACCCTTACCATGCGCTCTTCGAACTCGAGCCGGCGCGCGATGGTCGCCTCAT
>Ga0075423_10004460_pt1 | contig 12989 bp, 14 predicted proteins | sample SoiMethybrSBSTD2_FD_80114 | JGI IMG/M metagenome (GOLD analysis project Ga0075423, IMG submission 80114) | Bulk soil microbial communities from a Populus tree surrounding site in Tennessee, USA - Soil MetaG P. TD hybrid SBSTD2 | ecosystem: Environmental > Terrestrial > Soil > Tree plantation...
AAGTTGGCTACGCGGACCTGATCGTCCCGGCCGCCTCGCCAAAGCCGACGCTGCGGAAGCCTGCGCGCTCGCAGCGGCCGCGCTGGATCACCTCGTCGCCGTCTTCCAGGAAGGCGCGCGCTTCGCCGCCGGGCAGCGCGAGCGGCCGCTTGCCGCCGTCGCTCAATTCCAGCATCGAGCCGAGCGAGTCCGGCGTGGGGCCCGAGATGGTGCCCGAGGCGAGCACATCGCCTGGCCGCAGGTTGCAGCCGTTCGAGGCCTGGTGCGTCACGACCTGCGCGGGCGTCCAGAATGCGTGGCGGAAGTTGCTCTGCGCCACGCGATGCGGCCGCGCCATCTTCGGCGTGCGCAGGCACATCTCCATGCCGATGTCGAAGTTGCCGCGCTTCTGGTCAGCCTCGTTCGAGAGGTAGCGCAGCGGCGCGGGCTGCGGAGTGATCACCGCCAGAAATGACGGACGCACGGGTGCCTTAATTGCCACAATTCGCCTCCATATCACAAGCTTGTTCACATGGCATCGTCATCGACACCATCCAGCTTCCGCCATGCGCTGCGCGCACTGATGTCCATTCCCCTCCGTTGGCGATGATGCCGCCCCGGATCAGCTGAAGCGTGGGCAGGTCATCTACGACACCTGGCCGGTCACTCTCGACGCTCAGGCGCACCCGATCCTCGTTATCGAGCCGCACATCCACATTCTGCGCGCCGTCGTCGAGCGCCGTCAACACCAGCAGGATCGCGGCATCGCGCAACAGCTGTGCCGTGTCTGCACCGAGCGAGACATGCCGCACGCACACGGTCAACAGTGGCGCGAGCTGCTCGTCGGGTGTCGAGGCGCTGATCACGGTCTCGATGTAGCCGAGCAGCCGGCGGATCACCGCGCCCAGGCTTATGTCGGGATAGGGATCGGGGCGAACCAGCGCTGCCATCAACTCGCGCCCGGCAGCTTCAGCCTGAAGCATCCGCGTCAGCCGCATCGAATCATCCTGGTACACGGGTGGGACAATACCGGCCCGTTGCTGCGCGCACTGCTCCAACAGCGCCGCAACGCCAATCTGTAGATCAGCTGACAGCATACGGCCCTCCCCTGCCATGTTTCGCACGCAGCGGCGCGACGAGCGGACCCAGCACCACCACCCCCGCAAGCAGAGCCTGGGTCATGTGCAGCAGCTCCTCCAATGCGCCGACCGCGTGAGTCGGGTGACAGATGTAGGGTTGACCTGGCAGCAGCACCGTCGCCGCATAACCGTGCCCGGTGATCATCTCACTCCACTCGCGCGCCAATTCATCGGCGTACACAAGCACCTGCATGGAGCACTCCCTAGAACACACACATATGGCCTCTCACAGCATAGCAACTATGCTGCGTCAGTTACAGGAGGCTAACTGTCAAAACCCGATCAAAAAGTACCAGAGATATGTCGCCAAAGTACCAGCGAGTTGACACGTCGATCAATACAACGCTGTGTGGCTTTTAGGAGGCTGATTCTGAGCTGCGGGCAGCGCAGACGCCAGCCGCTCCAGGATCAGCGCGGACTGTTCGGCGGGGCGAAAGCGGAAAACATCACCAGGCGGCATTCCCAACACGTTGCGAGTCGTACGCAGCAAACGAGCCATTGTTGACTCAGATACCTTGCAGCGTTCGGCGGCGTCTCGAACCGAAGGGCTGCTCTGAAGCACGGCCAGCGCACACAGGAGCAGGGGGTCGAGTCGCAGGGGCGGCGGCGACGGAATAAGCCATGCCGGCGCGGGCGCTGCACGCTGTGGCGCTCGCATCGCCGCAAGGTGCCCGATCCACTGCCGCCATACGTGGGGGTCATCAGGGCCGATCAGCTGCACAGCCGGACAGAGCGCCAACAATCGCAGCGTACGCCAGTCAGCGGCATCGGCGAGCGCGGCGATCGGCACGAAGGGTGCGTCCTGCCACGGATTAGTTCGCGCCGCTGGCGGGACATTCGCCCAGGTTGCCGGTTGATGCTGCGCATTCGATTGGTGTACCTTCGGCGGGTCCGCCAGTAGCACGACCAACATCTCCACCGGTAGCCCGCTCGTATCCAGCAACATTGGCGGGCGATGTTCCGGCCAGGCAGGCCCTTCCTGCATCGACAGCGCGCGAGCGGCTATGCCCGCTGCAAGCCAGCGTGATTTGATCTCCTCACCACGCATCGTGATAATCGCAACACCCTCGGTTTTACGCCGCTCATCGCTCATCGCACGATCATAGGCAAGTTGACCGACGCCACTGGGACGAACGGCGCGACAACCAGCGGATCGCCCAGCACACTAAAGGCGAACGCCAGCTCTGGGTTTCCACCCTGCAAGGCACGCAAGCCGGCCAGATGCGCCGCGCCGAGCGTTCGATCACCGGCTCGGGCGTAGAGCCGCTCCAATACGCCCCGCAGCAGGCGCGCGTGTCCGCTGTTCACCCCTTCGCCGCTACTGCTGAGGCTGGCGACAACCCCGCCGGTCGGCCAGAGCAGCAGGCGCTCATCGGTGGTTTGCAACACGGGATTGGCGAAATCGCCGCTCAGACAGGTCATCGTCAGCAGGATCGGCAGGCGGTCGCCGTTCGTGCGCGCGTCGGCGTCGTAGAGATACCAGAGGTAGGAGGTCGGCGCATTCGGTTCGGTATAGCCCCACTGCCAGGGCGAGCCGTGCCCTACGTAGACCAGCAGCGCCGCGCTGGTCTCGCTACCTGGCGGGTTCGGGGCACAGTGTGTGTCATACTTTGAGCCGCCATCAATGGCGCGGAACAGGCGGCAGCGCAGCACGCCCACATCGTTGTCGTATGGGCCAGCTGGTGGACGATCAGGCGCATAGTAAAAGCGTGTCGCACGCATCCCGCGTGGTAACGTGGCGATGCCCGTTTCCGCAGTCGTGACGAAGCTCCCCGCCGGATCAGGCGTGCCATCGGCCTGATAATCGTTGTCGGCCAGGAACAACGCCTGCGACTGCCAAGCGCCGACAGGCCGGGCTGTCAGGTGCGCGACCGTCTTGGCGACGACCGTCTGGGCCTCTGCCGGCGTTGTCACCGGGAAGCGGCCGATCGGGATGTCTGGGAGTGGCTGCGCGGTGGGGTCGGCGGCGTTCAGGCGCACGTAGCAGGTATCGCAGGCCATCTCGCCATCCTGCATGCTGCGGATCAGATAAGGCGGGATAAATGTCGGGCGCACCGGCGCGTCCTGGCGTAGCGCCGTCGTTCCCAGGCCGACAAGCAGAACTGCTGTGGGGTGCGTCTGGCGAATGAGCGAACGGATCGCCTCTGGGTCGCGCTCGCCGAAGCTGAACGCATCGTAGGCGGCCTGCACATCCACCACGGCGGCGCGCTGACCCAAGCGAGCGTGTGCGGCGATCAGCGGGTCGAGCGCCGAGCGGAAGGCTGCGTGCGTGATAATCAGCAATCCTGCGCTCGCGAGATCGCCTGGCAATGGCACCGCAGGGGCTGGGGTCGGGAAGCTGATCGCGCCGGCTGGCGGGAACACCGTCGGCAATGTAAGGTCATCTACCAAGATCGTGTCGCCGCCTGTCGCGAGCGCCAAATCGATGCGCAGCGGCCCGGCGGCGTGTGCCGGCAGGCTGAGCGTCCGCGTGACGACCTGTGCGCCAGTCGGTGGATCAGCCCAGGTGACGGTGCCGATCGGTTGGCCATCTGCGGCAACCGTGACAGCGTGACCACTGCGCGCCAGGGCCGCACGAAGATGCAACTGGAGTGGCGTGCCCGTCGTGATCGCGTCCGGCAGCGTGAGTAATGCGCTGATGGTCAACCCGCCACGCAGTTCCCCGGCCCACCACGAGTCGCCCCGTGCCGTCGCCTGGTGCCGTTCGTAGCGGAGGTCTGGTCCCCACACCAGCGGTGTCGGCAGCCGCGTGGGAAGCATGCCCCGCAGCGCGGGCGTGGCGGCGATATTCAGCCAATACACGGTCGCATTGGTCCAGCGTGACTCGCTCGGCAGCCCGATGAATGCAAACCCAGAGCCGGTATCGGTCAGCGGAAGGGGCTGCCCACGCCGGGTCAGGAGCACGCGGTCGCGCAGCAGCGGCAGCGCCCACCCCGCTCGTGCGAGCGTGGTATCGCTGATGACGACGATGCCGGCCTGTGTGACACGCACAGCCAGCGGGAGAGCGGCTTCGGCGCGCACAGCAGGAGCTGGCGGAACGGCCAACGCGAGCAGCATCAAGACGCAGATGTAAGCAAAAGTGCGGTGCATATGCATGTGAGCTTTCAGTGTGAGATCAGTGCGCCGAGCTGTTGCGCTCGCGCCGCCAGATCATCGGCCAGCGCCGCGAGCTGTGCGGCAGCTTCAGCAAGCGGTGCCATATCATCGCCTGCTTGAGCGACAGCGGCATACCCAACGTCGAGTGCCTGTCGTGACTGGATGAGCGCCTGGCGCGCTGCGATTACTGCCAGCAGCGGCCCTGCTGAAGCATCAATCTGGGACGCTATGAGCTGCATGTTCCCGGACGCCTGGGCTTCGGCGAGCATCAGCAGAAAACTGCGCAAAGCCGGCCAGGCACTCGTGGGGAACTTGCCGCTCGTTTCGGCAGCCAGCAGTGCGGCGCTGAGGTCGGAACTGTGAGTCGCCGGGCTGGATGCAGGGCCATGACGGGTCATTGGTCAACTCCTGTGTGTTGCTTGGTGATCGCGAATCAAACACTGAAAGGCAGCGCCGGTCCCTGGCGCTTATGGGGAGGCCCGCGCCTGCGCCGCTGCGAGGAGATCGCGCACTGGTGCCGCGAAGCGCGCGCAGATGACCTCGTACGCCTCGGCACGCACATCTAGCCCGCCATCTGGCGCGAGCGCCGAGCCGACGAGCGCGGCACACAGATCGTCCTCCAGCATCAGCCAGCGTGCCGCGTCGATCCAGCCGGGATGCGTGGCAGTTGCACCGCACAGCTCTGTTGGTTGAGTCGGTGCCGGCGCGCAGATTCGTATTTCGTCGGACAAGCCCAAATCCAGCAAGGCATCGCGGATGACCGCTTGCAGCTCGCACGCCGCCGCAAACAGTACCTGATCAGCGCAGGAGATACACGTCTCGTCATCGTCCACCTGAATCACCAGGCGATCGAGCAGCGGCATGTACCGGCCCGGCAGCATCTCGATCAGCGCCTCAAGCAGCGTAGCGCTTCGCTCATGCGGTGCGTCGGGCAGGCTATCGGCATGGAGTGAGTATGAATCTGGCGATGCGCAGGAGCCATCCAGGTCGTCCCACTCCTCGAGCTGGATCACGCTCTGCGCACGGATCGAGTCGGCTTGACTCATATGGTAAGATGATCTTGCCGAACGAACGTTCTATTCAAAAGCCAGAGACCTTTCGATTCGTTTCCTAGCATAAAGGAGTGAGCATGACCACGTATTCGCAGGCAAAACCGGCTGGTACCCCAACCTGGATCGACCTGATGACGCCGGACATTGACGCAGCGCGCGCGTTCTACCAGACGGTGTTCGGGTGGGAGTACGACATCGGCGGCCCGGAATTTGGCGGCTATACCACCGCTCGATTGGGCGATCGCATGACGGTTGGGATGATGGCTCATCAGCCAGATGCTCCACCCCTGCCAGCCGCATGGAGTCTGTATTTTGCCACCGACAACATCGAGGCTGATGTAGCGAATGCGGTGAGATTAGGCGCCAAGGTGGTGTCTCCTGCAATGGCTGTGGGTGAATTCGGCAGCATGGCGACCTGTGAAGACCCCACGGGCGCAGCGTTCAGCTTTTGGCAAGCTGGTACACATGTCGGATCACAGGTCGTTGCGGAGCCAGGGTCGGCGGCTTGGTACGAACTGTATTCATCGAATGCAAAACAGGCTCGTGATTTCTACACGGCCGTGCTTGGAGCCAGCGCAGACCCCATGCCAGGAGGAATGGAGTATTATGTGCTCAAACATGGAGAGCAAGAGCTGTGTGGCATCATGCAGATTGATCCCGCGTGGGGCGACTTTCCCCCGCAGTGGATCACCTATTTCTTGGTAGCCAACGTGGACGAAACAGTGGCAACGGTGATCAAGCACGGCGGCAAGGTAATGGGCCCTATTGATGATTCGCCATTTGGTCGCATTGCCGCCCTAATGGACCCAAGTGGCGCAACGTTCAAAGTTGTCCAATCCCCGACGGGCTAATCTTACAGACGAACGAAAGACGACTGCTTCTACAACACATGAACAGTCGTCATAGCGGGTATACGATACAAGCCGCTCCTATTGAGCGGCTTTTTGGTAGCTGTAGTCTGGGTCTCATTCGTCGAGCTGTGGATAACCTGACCTGATGACTGCGCAGGAGGTCAACGTAATGAAGTGGTAGCATCCGCCTCCGCCCTGCGTCCTATCCACCCCCCGCATAGGGATGGATATACATATCCGTCCTGCGTCCAATTGTACAAAAAACGTTACACGATATAATCAACACGACCCTTCAATCTGCCACCAATGCTGTCACCATCGTACAATCCATTCTTTGGGAGAGCGGCCAAATGGCAGCGCAAACCTCACCTATTCAATTTCATCGGACACCGCTCCTATTCCTCGATCACGCATTTCCAGCTGCCGGCGACGCGATCTGGCTGCCAGGGCGCCAGCTCTGGCTTGCCGAACCGGCGGCTGCGCGCGCCGTCCTGACCAACGAAGATCACCTCTATCAAGAACACTCCGACTTCTTCTACACCCGACGAGGCATAGTCGGTCCACGCGCGCTGCAAGTGCAGATCGGTCGATCAGCTCGGACACTGCTGAACGCCTACCTGTCAACGCACGCAGACCAACTGGCCGCCCTCGTGCGGCGTGAGCTGCAACCAGCCAGCGAATGGCCCGACGCCGGCAATCGGCTGGTCTACCGGCATCTCGCGGCTGCGCTCCTCGCCCCAGACAACCCCGCCCAGCTGCGCGAGACAGTAGATGCGATCATCGAACGAGCAGTCCTGGCCGGGGCTCGGCAACGCCAATCCCGCCTGCGTCGCGCACTGTTCCGCTTCCGCGTCGACCGTGAACTCAAGCAAGCGATAGCGCAACGGCGGACCCGTCGCGCCAGCCCGCCAGCTGACCTGCTGGACATCGTGGTCGCTGCGGCAGGCCCCGACGTGCCGGCTGCCGATCTCGCCGAAGTATTCCTATCATTCGTCTTTGCCATAGCCGGCTCAGTCGGCTTCACCCTGGCCTGGTCGCTCTACCTGCTGGGCACGCATCCGCCAACCGACGCCGCGCCCGCCTGGATCGTGCGCGAAGCCTTGCGACTGTGGCCGGTAGCGTGGATGCTGGAACGCCGCCCGGCTCGACCGCATACGGTGGCCGGCATCGCGGTCACGCCCCAAGATCACGTCGTCGTCTGCCCCTACCTCGTGCATCGCCACCCGCGCTACTGGGACGATCCGACCAGCTTCCGGCCCGAACGATGGGCCGCAGGCCACGATCAACGGGCGTTCATCCCGTTCGGAAGCGGTCCACACACCTGCGCTGCCGCCGCCCTATCGCTGCAACTTGTCGAAGACACCCTACGGCTCATCCTTGACGGCTACCGGCTGATGCTCACGCCCCACGACACCCACCCTTGCATCGGCCCCGCACTCGCGCCACCACGATTTACGCTGAGCCTTATACCGCACCAGCCATCAAGCCAAGTGAAAGGAGGTGAGTATCATGGCCAAGATTAGACGTGCTGTGCTTGCAGCGCTGGCTATCCGGCGTCGAGACGCAGCCTACCAATGGTACTGGTATCATCACATCTGATTGCTGATCGATACCCGGTGGAGCGCGTCCGTGCTCCACCGGGTCTGCGGAGGACGCAATGGACACAGCAGCGGAAATAGATGCTCTGAGCGAACTACGCGCCAAGAGCTACGCGGAAGGTGGCGTCTTCTGGGTCCGCGACGGCGAGCTAGGTGTGTTCGATCCCGATGCGGCACAGCAGATCAACGCGATCAACTTCGGCGATCTCACCCTGCCCGACAAGCTCGCTGATCTGCTGCGCGGTCGCACGAGCAAGCCGTTCTCCTGGAAGCAGCTCCGCGACGTGTGGATCGCGCAGCTCCGACGCCTCTCGGATGCTGAGGGCATCAGTCAACTCGCCGCGCGCATGGGCGACCTGCTCGATCAGCGGCTCGATCGCACCGTCGATCTCGTCTGGGTGGCGCAGGAGGTATGTACCCAAGCGCTGCTGCCGCTCGTCGTGACCGGCCTACCAGCGGCTGACCAGGCGCGCGTCCTGCGCGACCAGACCCTCAAGCTCACCCGACTACTGGCCATCGCAGCAGAGCGCGAGCCGTTCTGGAAGGAGATCCGCGCAATCCTCATTCAGGTCGGTGCCGGATCTGCCGTACGCCGCGAGCTGCGTGGTCGCGCGGCTGGCCGCCGGCCCCGTCGGCTCGACCTCACTGATCCCGTCGTTGACATGCTGCCGGAACTGGGCATTGACCGCGCCGTCGATGCCGTCACTGCCGTGTTAACTGCTATCGCAGGCCCACCGGGGGCAGCCGCAGCGTGCCTGCTCTACGCGCTGCATCAGCACCCCGACTGGACCGCGCGCCTGACCAGCGAACTCACGGCGCTCCCAGTAGAAAAGCTTTACTGTGCGCCCACCCATGTCGCCCCGCTGACCTACCGCTTCGTCAAAGAAACCCTGCGCATGTGGACACCCCCGCTGCTCATGACGCGCCAAGCCCGCACCAACATCGCACTCGAACAGGCGCAACTCAACGTCGACCAGCGCTATCTGCTGAGTGCCTACCTGATCCACCACGACCCGCGACACTGGAAAGACCCCGACAGCTTCGACCCCGACCGCTGGCTGCCCGATGCATCCCACGGCCCCTGCTCGCACGCCACCTACGTACCGTTCGGCTGGGCCCCAAAAACGTGCATCGGAGCTGGACTGGGCACGGCTCAACTAATATTGTTGTGTCATCTCATTTGCACCCGATACCGCATCCAGCTTTCGGAGCCTGAAGCTGTACGCATGGCGCTCGCGGCGGTGCCGCTGCCACAGAACTTCTGTGGTACGATCACCCAGCAGTGATCGCCCGCGCCCCGCCCGCGCTGTGCCACTCGTCCCTCCTCCCCTTGTCTGCTTGTCCCCGATTGCAGATTGCAGATTGCAGTTGCAGATTGGCGTCTATCCTGGGCAACCCTCCCTGTCTCCCTGTCCCCTTGTCTCCTTGTCTCGCGCGCCCAACCCCAACTGAACAAATCCGCACCTGATCGACTCTCATACTATAGCCACCCATCATCGGGTATGCTATACTCATTCCGGTCAACCAACACGCGTATCCGCATCCAGTCGGCGCGCGTTCAGATCACCAAACAACAGAAAACCCACCCCCGCCAGCAAGCAGAAGGTGGGCTCTCTGTACGAAAAACGCTGTGGCTATTCTAGCACCCCGCCGATTCGCTGGCAAGAGATGCTCGGCAGCCCAGCGGCTTGCTGAGGATGCCCATGCCGCGCAAAGCGCCCACGCCCGCCTCGACAACCGACTATCGCCACGACGCGACCCGCCTCAACAATCCGCCCGCCGGCCTGGCCGACATCGCCCCGCTGCCCGCATCCGGTCGCACGCGCTACGCCTACGACCAGCATCTCGACCCGCAGCTGGTGTGGGCCGGCAAAGCCGAGCACCTGACCTTCGACGTTGAGACCGTGCCGCTGCACATCCACGAGCGCATCGCCCCCGCTGCGCTGATCGATGCACTGCGCACTGGTCGGCGACCAGCCGGCTACCTGCGCGGTAATCGCGCCCAGGTCCGTAGCATCGTCGCGCAGAACCCCATCCCGCTCGAATTGATGAACACCATCCGCTGATGCAATGACTAATCCTTCGCGAATGCTACCAAGAGGAAGCACCGAGACCGGCATGCCGATTGTGAGACGCATCTCGCCCCCCAACAACGACAGCAGCACCCCATCGCGACGAGCAGAGCAGGGGCGCATGACGGCACCACACACCGAGATCGAGCGACGCCTCTGGGATGCCGCCGACCAACTGCGCGCCAACTCCAAGCTCAAATCCTCTGAGTACTCCGTGCCAGTGCTTGGGCTGATCTTCCTACGCTACGCCGACTACCGCTTCGAGCAGGTCGATCGGCAGCTCAAAGCCGCCCAGACTAGCGCCCGCCGTCCACTGCCGCTGTCCAAGGCGCGCTACCAGGCCGCCGGCGTGCTCTACCTCCCTGAAGAAGCCCGCTTCGCGCAGCTGCTCTGGCTGCCCGAGGGTGCCGACATCGGCAAGGCGATCAATGGCGCGATACGCGCGATCGAGGTCGAGAACGAGGATCTGAAGGACGTTCTGCCCAAGACCTACAATCGCCTGGAGAACGGGCTGCTGGTCGCGTTGCTGAAGAACTTCTCCTCCATCCCGCCGATGGACGGCGACGCCTTCGGCAAGATCTACGAGTACTTCCTTGGCAAGTTCGCGATGAGCGAGGGCCAGAAGGGCGGCGAGTTCTTCACCCCCCTCAGCATCGTACGCCTGATCGTCGAGATCATCGAGCCGTTCCACGGGCGCATCCTCGACCCGGCCTGCGGCTCGGGCGGCATGTTCGTGCAAAGCGCCGACTTCGTAAAGCGCCACCAGAAGGAGCCAGGCCAGGAGATCAGCATCTACGGCCAGGAAAAGGTCGCCGAGATGGTGCGCCTCTGCCGCATGAACCTGGCGGTCCACGGGCTGTCCGGCGATGTCAAGCAGGGCAACACCTACTACGAAGACATGCACAACCTCGCCGGCAAGTTCGACTTTGTCATGGCCAATCCACCCTTCAACGTCGACAAAGTCGATAAGGAGCGCATCAAGGACGACCGCGCACGCTTCCCGTACGGCATGCCGACCGCCGACAACGCGAACTACCTCTGGATCCAGCAGTTCTACAGCGCGCTCAACGCCAAGCTGCGGCAGCTGATCCGGCTCAACAAAACCCGCATGAACTACCTGGAGGCGTTCCAAAAGCTCATCGCGGACTACAACGCCGGCACCTCGAATATCGACGAACTATGGGCGCAACTCTTCGGCCTGACCCAGGCGCTCAGCGCCGAGGAAGCGCGCCATATGGTCGAGCAGCTCAGCGAAGAGGAACTGGCGCTCTTCGACCTGCTCGCCCAACCCGACGTCACCCTGGCAAAGGCCGAGCAGGAGCAGGTCAAGCAGCTCGCCCGCGACCTGCTCGCCACGCTCAAGCGCGAGAGGCTGGTGCTCGACTGGCGCAAAAAGCAGCAGGCTCGCGCCAGCATCCAGGTCGCGATCCAAGAGCGCCTGGCCGACCTGCCCGATGTCTACGACAGCGATCACTATGAGCAGGCTTGTACGGCAGTCTACCAACACATCTTTGAAAACTACGCGAGCGCGGTCCAGAGCACCTATACGCGGGCGGCCTAAGTAGCGACAGAGTCGCGCGCCGCTGGGTTGACGCGGTCAACTACGCGGGCACGTTCGGGCGCTGGGCCTTCCAGGTCTGCCGCGACATCGACAGCCTGCGCACGCTGCTCGATGTGCTCGTACACACGCGAATGGAGTAATGCCTCGAATGCACCTATCTGAGGAGGCACGCATGAGCGATCAGGTCATCCTCTGGCGGCGACTGGACCAACCTGGGCACGAGGCGGCGCGCCTATCCTTCCAAGACCCCGGCTGGCAGCTGACCGGCAGCGCCGTGTTTGTCGAGCAGCAGCAGCCCTGTCGCCTGGATTATCGGATCGTCTGTGACGCGGCATGGCAGACCCGTTCGGGAACGGTCAGCGGCTGGGTCGGCGAGCGCTTGATCGCGATCGAGTTGGTGATCGACTCGGTTCAGCGTTGGTGGCTCAATGGAACAGAGTGTCCCAGCGTGGCCGGCTGCATCGATCTGGATCTGAACTTCAGCCCGGTGACGAACCTGTTACCGATACGCCGCCTGGAGCTGGCGGTCGGAGACGCTGCCGAAGTGCGCGCGGCCTGGCTGCGCTTCCCCAGTTTCGCGCTTGAGCCGCTCGCGCAAACCTATCGCCGTGTCGCCGTCACGACCTATCGGTACGAGTCGGGCGGCGGCACGTTTGTGAGAGACCTCGCAGTCAACCCAGTGGGTTTTGTCACCACGTATCCCGATTTCTGGATCCGCGAGGCAGGGCCGGAATGAGTAGGGACGGATGTGTCTATCCGCCCATTGCGCTGATTGACGTCGTGGTATCGGCGCTGACAGAATGAGCAACTGGACGGTAGTCGATAGGTCATCGCCTCAGCACTCTCCAGCATAATAGGAGCGTGATATGGACGAGGAAACCAGAGTCTGTGTGGTATGTGGACGGAAGTTCACCTGAGCTTACGGTGAGCAGCGCTGGTATCGCGAACACGGACTAGAGCGGCCGAAGCGCTGCCACGAGTGTCGCCCAACGCGCCGAGACGTGCCGACATATGCTCACGATCGCCCACGGCAAGATATGTCCACGCGATCCGCACCTGCTGATCACCAATGGGCCGAAGCGCTCCGCCGCGCACAACCCCAGCCGCCGCGCCGCCCGATGTCGCACGTCCCGCGCCCAATCCCAAGCGCCGCGAGCCGAGATGGGATTGGCCTGCCACACGGGCCTGGCTCCTGTTTGGCATGTTGCTCCTGCTGCTGGTCGCGCTGCCGACCGTGCTCGCGGCGCGGTGGGCGTTAGGAGCACACCCAGCCACGGCTTTCATTCCGCGACCAACGTCGACGCCAGCCGGGAACAGGTCTACGCGCACGACTGGTATGGCATGAAACCACCGGCGGCTGCGGACTTCACGCCGGGAGTGGCGGCTGACTGAGCGGGAGCGGCGCTCAACCGGGGCTGTCGGCAGGGTAGGTCGGCTCAGTCGCCAGTACTCGCCGCGCCAGGTATACATGTCCCCCAGCCATCGCGGCGCGCTACGAGCGGCTGCGTGGCCAGCAACGCGAGGCGCTGCACCAGGCCGAGCACCTCTTCGACACGCTGCTGCACCGCGCGTTTCGTGGGGAGCTGGGCGGCGGAGATCGGGATGGGGTGCTCTCAAGTGTAGGGTTTTAACTTTTTGACG
>Ga0075423_10004461_pt1 | contig 12987 bp, 15 predicted proteins | sample SoiMethybrSBSTD2_FD_80114 | JGI IMG/M metagenome (GOLD analysis project Ga0075423, IMG submission 80114) | Bulk soil microbial communities from a Populus tree surrounding site in Tennessee, USA - Soil MetaG P. TD hybrid SBSTD2 | ecosystem: Environmental > Terrestrial > Soil > Tree plantation...
ACTGTCACATCCCCTTTGCGCCGACGTACTCGTTCGACGGCTACCAGGGTGTGTTCCTCAGCCTTCACCGATAGGGCTCTGCGACTTCGGCCTCGGCCGGAGTCCCGTGAGTCGCCATTCAGTCGTCCGACGCCGACGATCTCGGTCGGGCTCTGCCTTGTCAGGTTTCCCACGCTCTGGTAGGCTCTGTTCCTCAAGGGGAGAAGCGACAGTCCTGTGGGCGCTCTCGCACTAGTTGCTCTTCTCGCGCTGCTCGCCGCGGTCCTGCTTGGCGGGTTGCTTCTTGCGCGTTTGTGGCAGCAGCGCGAGGAACGCGGCATCGAGAAGAAGTGGCAGGAGCGCGAGCGGCTGCTGGACCGGCGTCCACCGACGGCTCCACGACGGGACATACTCCGGCGGCGCGTGCGGTCAGTACGACGCGCCTCGCGGTGGTGACAGGACGAGCGCGGGAGGGGTCGGCCGAATCACCCGCCTCAAATCCGGCCCTATACATCGTCGCACCCCCCTGGGCGTGCGGGTCGCCACACTAGAGTAGTGAGAAAAGTAGTGTGAGTCGCGGCGAGGTATCCCCCCTCAATTCGCCCCGTCATTCGTCTCGGGGCTAGCGGACGTTGGCGGACCCGGGTCTCCGTCGGCACCCGGAGGGGCTGGGTGCTTGTTCGGGTCTTCTCCGAGCTTCTCGAGCAGTTGGGCAAGGTCCGCGGTCGGATCGGCTTCCTCGAGCGCGTTGTCCAGCTCCCCGCGCGGCCTACCATAGGCGAGCTCCCAAAGATGTAGCTCCACCCGGGGCGCCTGGCCCCCGGCGAGGCGCGCCTTGAGGCTGTTCAAATATTCCGGAGCGCTGAGCAGGCCGCGCGCCAGTTCGCGGGCCTCTCGACCAACCTTGTTCGGTACCCCGGGCTGGCGGCCGCCCTTCTTCTCGTGACCCGCTTCAAACGCCATTTGTGCCTCCTCAACGCCGTTCAAGTGAGATTCCAGGTTTAGCGAGCCCGACCCTGACTCTTCACCGAGTCCTTGCGAATCGCGTCATCGGAGCCCTTGGTCTCTTCCGGCGCCGGCGCGGGACCGCGCGAAGCAGGGGGCGGAGCTCGACGAGCAGCGCGCGCGTGTGATGCCCACGCAGCCCCCGAAGCCTGCGCGCGGATGGGTGGCCGCGCAGCTCCTCGGCGAGGCGGCGGTCGCGTTGCTCCGTCAGGGAGCAGCTCCACCTCTTCCGGGCCGCGAGTGCGAGCGCGAGAGCGGGAACGCGCAGCCCGCGGGCGGCCTGTTGCTCGACGGCGCGGTCCGCGTCCTCCAGTGCCTCGTTGAACGTGGGCAGGTCGGCTCCGGTGAGCGGGCGGCCCATGATGCGGCGCCATAGCGCGTCGGTCTGCGTCGACCAGCGATGGATGGATTGTTTGAGGGCGGCCTGCGCGATCCGCGTCTGTCGGCGGCGTGGGGTGTCGAAGTCGGCTTCGGTGATCGGCTCAGCGTCCGCGCCCAAGAGTGCCCGGAGGCCCCGCACCCGTGCGCGCGTCCGTGGGGTGATCGCGACCCACCGATCCTCCCGCTCCGGCAAGAGGTCAGCGACCAGGAGGGCGCCCGACGCCGGCGCCTCCTTCCCGGGCCGGCCCAGGGCTAACCTGGTGAGCGCCACGGGGAGGAGGAAGAGTTCGCCCACGCTCAGACGCCGACGGCCTGTCTCCAGGGCGGCCACCGTGGCGCGGCTCCAGAGGAGGCCGTAGTGCCGCGCGGCCGCGGCCAGCTCCTCCTGACGCTTGCCGCCTCGTTTCCTGAGCGCGCGCACGCGCTGGCCCAGGACGGCCGAGAAGGTGTCCATGCCTCCGCATCTTACACATCGCCTGGCGGATCTTCAACAGTTTGTTTCAAAACTGTCGATCCGCAGCTCAACCCCACGTATACTGGCTCACGCGGACGGTCAACTGCTGATCAACGGAGGAGAGGGAGGTGACGAGCACCACCGCGCGGGTTGGTCAATTAACCCCATGACTCGGCTGGAACTCGCCGCTCGCTTGACCGGTGAATACGGTCAGCCCCTCGCGATCCCCCCCTGGTGGCGTGACGCCTTTGCGGCCCTCGACAACCCGGCGATCACGGAGCTGCTCATCGGCCTCCCACGCCAGGCCGGGAAGACGCAGTGTTTGGCGGCGATGGCGATCTCGGAGCTGCTGCTGCGCCCCGGCGCCTATGTGATCATGGCGGCGGCCAGCGAACGACAGGCCGCGGCGACCTATCTTCGAAAAATCAGGAACCCCCTCGAACGTCTGCTCCAGTCGAGGGGCGCCGGTTCGCGCTGGCGAAAGCACCTCAGGGCGACGAAGCGTGGGATCGAGCTCGCCAACGGCGCCGCCTTGGAGGTCGTTGCCACCGACGCCGCGACGAGCCCAGGGCGGTCGCCGACGCTCCTGACTATCGACGAGGCCCGTGATATTCCTGACGCGTTCTACGCCGCGTTCGTCCCATCGGCGATTGGCGCCGGCGGGAAGGTCGTCATCGCCTCGACCGCCGGGCCCCCGCGGGGCTTCTTCTTCCAGCTTCTCCAACACCCGCTCGAGGAGACGTGGCGGCATTATGCGACGACGAACGACAATCCCCATGCCGATCGCGGCGTAATGAACTTCCTCGAGCGGCGGTTGCGCGTCGTCGCTCCCGCCGCCGCCCGCCGCGAATTGGCGAATGAATTCGTCGACGATGGCAACGAATTCTTGCCCCTGCCGTTGATCGACGCGGCGGTGGACGAGACGCTCGCCGAAATTCTGGAGAGCGACGCACCTGCGTTCGTCATGTACGACTTAAGCCGGAAGAACAACCTCACGAGTCGCACCGTGGTGCTCCTGGACCCGCCACGACAGTTGGAGGCTCGGGATCACCTGCGTGTGGCGAGTATCGCCGTGTGGGACCCGAGACAGAGCCCGACCGGTGAAGTGGATTTCGCGGAGGTGCGCGCCGACCTCGACATGCTGCCGCACCGATTCCCGAACCTCTGTGCGGTGCTGATCGACGAAGGGGCCGAGGCGGGTACGGTCTTGCCGTTTGCGCGCGGGCACGCGCTCCTGGTCCCGGTCACCAAGGGGTTCATCGCGACGCCGGAGAGCAACATGAAACTCTGGGGTGCACTGGCGGCACGGCTCCATGCGCGCACCCTCTCGATTCCGCGGCATGAACGCTTGATTGCTGAACTCCGGGGCCTTCGCCAGGAGCAGTTCGCATTTGGTGCCCGGTGGCGCGTGCTCGACAGCTCGCGTCAATTCCACCGCGATGTGAGCCTGACGCTCGCGGGGGCATGCTTCGCCGTCGAGGAGGTCTTGGCCTCCATCCCGGAGCTTGACGTGAGCCCGCAACCCCTTGGCGGCCTCCCGGTCCGGGAGATCGGCGATAGTAATTTCATCGAAGACGAACTTTTCAGTTAGTCCAGCGCATCGCGAGAGATGGGGCCCGTGACGCGCGCATCCGTAACGCAATTGCCAGAACATGACGCGGCCGCCGACGGAAGCGCAGTGCAAGGGAAGGGTAGGGGTGCGAGCGTCGCTCTATGTCGGCGAGACTGTTCTGCGACCTCGGGACCGATGTCGCGCACAGAGGACGTGGTCCGCTCTTGCTGACGACCGAGCGGCAGAAATAGCGTGTCCGGTACGTGGTGGCCAGGCGGAATGACGCGAGGAGGTCCCCATGCTGCTGCGCACACTGGCCTGGATGTTCTCGAGCGATCTCGCTGTCGATCTCGGCACGGCCAACACGTTGGTCTATGTGCGCGGAGAAGGCATGGTCCTGAATGAACCATCCCTTGTGGCCATCGGCCAAAAGGATCATTCCCTGCTGGCCGTGGGCCCCGAAGCGAAGGCGATGCTGGGGCGTGCCCCGGGTCGATCCAGGTTCTCCGCCCGCTCCGGCACGGCGTGATTGACACCACGAGCGAATGCTGAAGTACTTCATCACGACGGTTCACCGTCGTCGCCGTTTGGTGCATCCGCGGATCGTCCTCACCGTCCCTTCTGGCATCACGCAGGTCGAGAAGCGCGCCGTCCGGGACTCGGCGCAACAAGCCGGTGCGCGGGAGGTGTTGCGAGCCGCTGGCCGCAGAGGCGGGCACACTTTTAACTTATGGCGCCAGTATTGACGATAGCCGCCATCGGGCGGCCACATTCGTCGACCGCATCTTGAAGGGCGCGAAGCCCGCCGATCTCCCGGTTGAGCAGCCCACGAAGTTCGAGCTGGTGATCAACCTCAAGACCGCGAGGACCTCGCTCTGACGATCCCGCCGTCGGTGCTGTCGCGAGCGGATCAGGTGATCGAGTGACGGACCGCCGAGCGTAGGCTTCAACCGCTTAGCCTTCGTCTTAGGCCCCCATAGTCCCTGTAGCCGATCCCAAGCATGACATCTGGATTGTCCCAAGAGATCTCGATAGTAGCGCATGGCGAGCGTCGTCAGCCGCTTCCCCGAGTACCCGGCCACCCACGTCTCCTGCCTACTGACTAGGACGGTCGCGCGATAGGCGCCACGTCACCGCTACGAGGGCAGTCCCTCAGCCCCGGTTCGACTAGAGGCGACGAGCCGACAACGCGCCACGACCTGAAGTGCTAGTGTCGTGGGTAATAGTGCAGTGTGGACAGGAGAGCATCTTAAGGACAGGCTGCATGGCTGCTGAAGTGTCACCTTCTGCTGCTTCATGGAAAGTCACTCTGGCGGTTGTGCTTGCCGCCGCGGCCCTCTTCGCCATCACGGTCACCGATTTTGAGGCGCGCGTCACGGACCTTTCCGCGGCGCGAGTGCTCCGAGGTCAGGTCCCTTATCGTGATTTCTGGACCATGTATGCGCCCGGGTCGTTCAGCGTTCTCGCGGTAGCCTTCGCAGCGTTCGGTCGCGAGCTTATCGTCTCGAACGTCCTCGGGGTGCTATGCGCAGCCGCGAGTATCGGAGCGTACCATCGTCTGGCCGTGCGTGGTGTGTCGCCCGTGGTGGCCGCGATTCCGTCGTTGGTGGTTGCCGTGGCATTCCTTCACTCCGGCTATCACAACGGCTTCACGGGTTATCCGCCCGCCATCTTGCTCATCTGGCTCGGCGTCGGCCGTCTCGCTGAATTCGTGCGGACGAACGCGCGGCGCGCAGTTCTCCTCGCCGGAACGGCCTTCGGTCTCGCGATGCTGTTCAAGCACGATTTGACCGGCTATGCCTGTCTGGCCTCCGCTGTGGCGCTCCTGGGCGCGCCCGAGCGCGGAATCGGTCATCGGTGTCAGTCCGTCGGACTTCTCGCAGCGACCGTGCTTGCTGTAGTCACCCCAGCCGTGGCGTTGTTGGTTGCCTTGGGCGCGGGTGCCGACCTGGCGAAGGATCTGATCGTCTGGCCTCTCACCGACTTTCGCTATGTGCGGCCCGAAAGCTTCCCGCTCGTTCCTCGGCTTAGACCCCCCGCTCTGACCATGGCGCACGAGATCCTCCATTGGGCCATGCTTAACATCCCGCTCCTCGCGGCCGCAGCTGGCCTTGTGTTGATATGGAGGAAACGCCGCCGCTTGGACCAGGAACAGCGGTTTCTCATCCTCTTTGCCCTGGTGTTCTATCCGATCGTGTGGACGGCGGCGCACGTGCAGATCAACACTCATGCGGTGACCATGTCGGCACTCGGAGCGCTTCTCACTACCGTGGGCATCCTCGGCCCCAGCCGCGTCGGAGGCGCCCACTCGCACCGCGCTTTGCAGTTGGTATGCGTGGCCGCCATCCTGTGGAGCGGCGTTCTACTCGTCGAACCGGTTGCACGGCTCACCATCGGGCTCGCTGAAGGCCGTCAGTGGCTTCGTCTTCCCCACCTTACGGGAATCACAGCGTGGCGGAAGGATGCCACGGAGATGCGCCGACTCGCGGTTGCCCTGGACCAGGCGGCCCCCGCCGACGTTCCGCTACTGGTCCTGGGAAACCGTAATGACATTTTGGTCTACGCCGAGGGCATTCCTTATTGGCTGACAGACCGGCCTAGGGTGACGCGTCACCATGAGCTGCATCCGGGGATTACCGATACCGAGATCGTTCAAAGGCGTATGCTACGTGATATCGAAAGCGTGGGGTTGCCTGTGTTAGTGCGCGAGTATCGCTTTAAAGATGCCGTTCTGGAGCAAATAAAGGCCGAATTTCTCAAGCGGGTGCCCGTTGGCTCGACTCTTCTGGACGAGTGGATTGCTCACAATTACGTATCCGGCTCACGCTTTGGGAACTACGAGTTGATGGAGCCACGGCCGACCGGACCTGCATGTGCGGTGAACAGGAAATGGTGAACGGTAAGGGGCCCTCCTCTTTAAAGACGCGCCCAGCGCAAAGGTTCCCTGGGTGCTAGCGCGCTCGGCGACGCGTAGCCGGCGCACGGCTAGTCCGGCGCAAATCCCCGCGTGTAGTCCAGCTTGAGGGAGCGATCCTGATCTTCCTTGCGGAGGATGGCGTTGCCGGCCACCAGTAGCTCGATCTCGGTGCCCATGAAGCAGCGGAAGGCGTCCGCCGGCGTGCACACGATGGGCTCGCCCCGCACGTTGAAGCTGGTATTGACGAGCAGGGGGCAGCCTGTGCGCCGTTTGAAAGCGCTCAGGAGCGCGTGGTAGCGAGGGTTGGTCTCCCCGTGCACGGTCTGGATCCGCGCCGAGTAGTCGACGTGGGTCACCGCGGGGATCGACGAGCGCGGCACGTTGAGCTTGTCGATGCCGAAGAGCGCCTGTTCGTCGGCCGTCATCTCGCGGCGGTGCTGCTTGGCCACGTCGGCCACCAGCAGCATGTACGGGCTGTCGGCGTCGAGGTCGAACCAGTCCTCCAGGTCCTCCCGGAGCACCGACGGTGCGAAGGGCCGGAACGACTCGCGATACTTGACCTTGAGGTTCAGCACCGACTGCATCGACGGCGAGCGCGGATCGCCGAGGATGGACCGTGCGCCGAGCGCGCGGGGGCCGTACTCCATGCGGCCCTGGAACCAACCCACCGCCTTGCCTTCGGCCAGGGCATCGGCGGTGGCCTCGACGAGGTCGCCCTCGCCAAGCACCGAGAACCGGCCGCCCGCGCGTGTGAGCTGGGCCTCGATCTCGGCCTGGCCGTACTCGGGGCCCAGGAAGGCCCCGCGCATGAGGTCCTGCTCGCCGCCGAGCTCGCGGGGCTGGCCGCGATAGAGGTGGTAGGCACACAGCGCGGCGCCTAGGGCCCCGCCCGCGTCCCCCGCTGCGGGCTGGATCCAGAGTCGCCGGAAGCGCCCGTCCCGGAGCACCTTACCGTTGGCTACGCAGTTCAGCGCGACGCCACCGGCCAGACAGAGGTTCTCGGCTCCGGTCTCGCTCGCGATGGCGCGAGTCAGCCGGAGCACGATCTCGTCGGTGACCGCCTGGATCGACGCGGCGAGGTCCATGTGCCGCGGGCTCAGTAGCTCGTCGGGTCGCCGTGCCGGCGCGCCGAAGAGCGCGTCGAAGCGAGCGTTCGTCATGCGCAGGCCAGTGCAGTAGTCGAAGTACTGCAGGTCGAGCCGGAAGGTGCCGTCGGGCTTGAGGTCGACGAGGTGATCCAGGATCAGCTTGGCGTACCGGGGCTCGCCGTAAGGGGCGAGGCCCATGACCTTGTACTCGCCAGAGTTGACCTTGAAGCCGGTGTAGTGGGTGAAGGCCGAATATAGCAGGCCGAGAGAATGCGGGAAGTGGAGCTCCCGGTGGATGGCGAGCCGGTTTCCCGCGCCCAGGCCGAACGAGGTGGTCGCCCATTCGCCGACGCCGTCCATGGTGAGGACGGCCGCCTCCCCGAACGGCGAGGCAAAGAACGCGCTGGCGGCATGGCTCAGGTGGTGCTCCGCGAAGAGCAGGCGCGTGTCCCACTCGTAGCCGGGCCCGAAGGCGCGGAGCTCGCGCTTGAGCAGCGACTTCTGGAAGAGCTTCTCGCGAAGCCAGAGTGGAATGGCCATCGAGAACGAGCGCATCCCCCGCGGGGCAAACGCGAGGTATGTCTCGAGCAGGCGCTCGAACTTGAGGAAGGGCTTGTCGTAGAAAGCCACGAAGTCGACCTGCTCCAGCGCTAGGCCGGCCGCGTCGAGACAGTAGCCGATGGCGTGACGCGGAAAACGCGCGTCGTGCTTCTTCCGGCTGAAGCGTTCCTCCTGCGCTGCGGCCAGAATGCGGCCGTCCTCGATGAGGGCAGCCGCGCTGTCGTGGTAGAAGGCCGAGATACCGAGGATTCGCACCGGCGGCAACTCAGAAGAGGGCATAGATGAAGGGCGCGATTGCGGTGCCCTTGACGAGGACGATGAGTCCCCCGAAGATCGCGAGCATGACGACGATCGGGAGCAGCCAGTACTTCTTTCGGGTCCGCATGAACAGCCAGAACTCGCGAATGAAGTCGAGCATCACGTCAGAATTGCTGCCGCATCGAGTCCGGGGCGGGCCCGGGGGGATAGCGTTCGAGCCAGTAACTTCGCGCGTCGGGATCGCGCCGGAGTCGGAGCAGATCCTTGCCGGCCAGCCGGAGGAGGATGCCGATGGGGGTCACGACGCTGAAGAAGATCGCGCCCATGATGACCGGAGTCATGACGCGGTGCAGCAGGAGCCCCAGCGCGGTCCACGCACGGTTGAGGGGGACGAGGATGCGGGGATGCACGAGCGCGGCGGCGATCAGCAGCGCTCCGAGCGTTCCGACGTACACCCGCGCCGGCCGCCCGCGCACGAGCGGCCAGAGGGCGAACGCGAACAGGACTCCGCCCACTACCACGCCGAACCCTCGCTCGGACGGCCCCTTCGTGGACTCTTCATCGGCGAAGTCTTCGTGGAGACCAGACTGGAGTCGACCCATGGGGCTCCTTCGGTCGGTCGGCTAGATGGCGCGCTCATTGTGGGACTCTCCCTGGTGCTCGTCAAGAGGGGAGATCCGTTCCGGACATCACGAGACGCCGCTCGTTCGGCGATCTGCGCAGGACCTTGCAATTCTGTGCAGGCCGTTCCGACGAGGGCGCCCCATCCATGTTTGCGCACTTGTCTCGATCAAAGGAGGCCGAGCAGTAGAGAGGTCAGGCCACTACGAGAATGGGCCCACGCGCGACCCCTAGCGTAGTCGAGCACCCCACCTAGGAAATCTGGCGCGTACTCTGAGGCTCGCGGACCTGAGAGTGATCTCGTGCAGTGGATCAGTCCCCTGGCGGGTGAACCCGTCACCCTTGACATATGATACGGTGCGACTCCGGGGTAGAGGCAGCAACTGCATGGTCAACCCCCAACAGCGAGGGTCGAGGCACGAGGGGCCGTCGTGACCGCGTGTGGAGTGTCAAGACCGATGCATCGGCTTCATCGACCGAACATAATTGTGCGGCTCGCAGTCCTGCTCCTACTTGGTCTGCTGACGCTGGCGGTGGGCGAGGTGGCTCTCCGATTCCTTTGGCCCAGCGCCAATCGATACTACTTGTGGCCCCCCAATTTCTCGAGGACGGTGCAGCTGGCCCCTGGGGTCATTCACGGGGTCGGACTGCTGTCGCGCATCCAGGTCAACTCCCAAGGGATCCGCGGTCCGGAATGGTCATCTCACCGTGAGCGAGAGTACCGCATCCTGGCCGTCGGAGGCAGCACGACGGAGTCACTCTACGTCGACGAGCCCAAAACGTGGCCCGTCCTCTTGCAAGGCCATCTCGACAAGACGGCGGATGGGCGGCTGGTGTGGGTCGGAAATCTTGGGCGCGCCGGATTCAACACTCGTGATCACCTGGGACTGATGCAACTCGCCATCGGCCAGTACGATGTCGATGCCGTCGTGATGCTGATCGGTGGAAATGACATGATCCACCGTCTGATGCAGCACGAGGCCTACGATCCGCATTTCACCGACAACCAGCGAGAGTATCGAGCATGGCTCCACCGGCGATTCGCCATTGTCCCTGTGACGGCCCTGAGAGATGAGCAATGGTTCTTCAAGCGTACCGCCCTATGGCTGCTCGCCAAGCAAATCGACGCCCGCTACTTACGACCCGGCGGGGAAGCGCCCCACACAATCGTGCGCGATCCGGAGGGATTGTGGCTCCGAGAGGTGCGAAAGGTGCGAGCGGAGGCGAGGCTCGTGGAAACCTTGCCGCCCTTGGACTCTGGCTTGGACGAATACGAGCGCAACGTCCGGACCATCGTGACCGCCGCGCGTGCGCGCTCGCTGCGAATCGTCCTCACGACGCAACCCTCCTTGTGGCGAGGAGTCATGCCGGAATCCGAGCGAGCGCTGCTCTGGTGGGGATGGCGTCCGGATGGGCAGTACTACACGACGGGTGCCTTGGCGTCCGCTATGGATGCGTACAATCGACGGCTGCTCGAAGTGTGTTCGGCACTCTCGGTCGAGTGCCTCGATCCTGCGGCCCGGATTCCCCGCTCGTCGCGATACTTCTATGACGACATCCACTTCACTGAGGAGGGATCCGCTCGCTTTGCCTCCGAGGTGGCCGAGGAGCTTGGCCGCCGCCCGCCGTTTCTTGCTCGCTCATCGAAAGCGAATAGTGGAATTCGCGGCGAAGAGCGGCTTGGCCGCGATTTACCCAGATGAGGAGTCCGTTCAGGACGGAAGGCTCATGGCCTACGGACCGAGCTACCCCGCCATGCTTTACCGCGCCGCCGTCTACGTGGATAGGATTCTCAAAGGTGCCAAGTCCGCCGGCCTGCCCGTCGAACGGCCCACAAAGTTGGACCTCGTCATCAACCTCACGACCGCGAAGGCCCTCGGCCTCACGATCCCGCCGCCCCTCTTGCAGCGGGCGGACCAGGTGATCGAGTGATGGATCGGTGGGCGTCCTGGGTAGCTTGACCGGCGGCCTTCTCGCCGTGCCGCTCGACGCCCTGGGCCGGAGAGGGGATGCTCGTCTTCTGGGGCGCGGTGATCGTCGGCATGGTGCTGGCGATCCGATGGTTGGTGAGCCAAGGCGGGGCACCACGTCGGACCGATGCAGCCGTCGATATACTCCGACAACGCTATGCGCGCGGCGAGATCAATAAGGAGTTCGACGCGAAGAAGCGGGACCTCACGTGAACAGCCTGCCGTCCTCAGGGTGGGGCGTTCATCGGTTAGCGCGCCTCCCCCAGCACCCGGCAGAACATCACGCGGCTGTCGGGCAGGGGGAAGGGGATGATCTTTCCCATCCCGGCGCCAGGTCACGTAAATTTCGAGCCTACTCCTTTCGGAAGTAGACAGGCCCCAGCCCGACCCTCGGGTCATTGCCGGCCAGGGGGATCGGCAACGGGCGGCCCTGCTCACTGGGCCAGGGGTGGCGGGACCATGAACCTCAAGACCAAGAGCATCGGGGCGTTGGTAGTGGTGAGCGAGGCCAGCAACTACATCCTCGGGATCATCTCGGAGCGAGACATCGTCCGCGCGCTGATCGAGCACGGTGAGCAGGTCCTCGCTCTCCCCGTGTCCAAGGCGATGACGAGCCCGGTACTTACGTGCGTGCGGGAGGACCGTGTCACCGCCGTGATGGCGCGTATGACCCGCCACCGCGTGCGCCATCTGCCCGTGGGCTGAATTCATCGCTGTCCCTCCTCCCTCCGCATGTCCAGCGGGCTTTGACCCACGCCGGAATCGAGAGTTCCGGCCGGCGGGCCGATTGCCCGTCGAAACGCAGGCCCTTGTCTGGCGACTCGACGCCGATGGGTTCGCGTGCGTGTTCGTGGGCAGTCAGGGGCCAAAGTTCCTGGAGACTGTGGCGCCACCGAGAGGGGCGGTTGCGGTGCCCGGCCGCAGCGAGACCAAGCGCAACGGGACGGTGCTCCTGACGGTTTTGGAGCCCAGCGTGCGAGAACTGGCCCTCGCGGCCCTGGGCGCGTGTGGCTACACGGTCCTCGATGCGGGTCCGCAGCCGCTGCTGGCCCTGCGATTCGCGCAGGAGCATGCGGCCCCCATCGACCTCTTGCTGGTCGACGTGGAGCTCCAGCTGATGAACGGAATGTCGCTGGTGGAGCGGTTGATGCCGGAAAGGCCCGCCGCCAAGGTCTTACTCGTAGCAACTGGCTCGGGGCAGAGGCCTACGGTTCCTGAAGCGTCCTGGCTTTCCACCCCATGCACCCGAGAGGAGTTGGCCGCGTGCGTTCAGCGGCTCCTCGAGGTTGAGACGAAGTAAGCCCGACGCTCCGGCTCTGAGCTGTAGCAAACAGGGCAAGCGCATCGAGCAAGCTGGGATTTGTGCCAAATTTGTGACTGACTCAGGCGCATTCCTGATCATTCGGGATCACTCCAGCCCATGAGGCCATCGTGGTCCTTGCTTGCGGCATCAAATATTTACGCATACTTACACGACGAGAGGCCTAGGTCTGAAAATCCTGTGCTCTTCTCGTAGTCATAAACCGACCGCGGTGGCGAAGTGAAATAGGACCGCCGCCTACAGGTGGCCGACGTTCCTCACGACCCGCCCTCCTACAGGGCCGCCCGCGCACATTGCGTCAAGTTGAGCAGGTTCACGACCACATGGCGGGCTAGTGCGCCCGAAGCACCCCAGACTGACCCTCGTCGATTAGGCGCGGATAGACCACTTATCAGCTCCGCGGATGACCTCGATGGCGAAGTGTCCGGCGCCGAGCGGGATGATGACCAAGCGGCCGCGCGCGTAGGGGGCATCCGTTCGGGCATGGCAGGGCGGGCAGAGTGCGACCAGGCGGTCGAGATCGAAGTCCGAGCCCCCCTGGGCGCGCTTGACGACGTGGTGGACCTCGAGAGCGCCCCCGCGGCCACAGGCTTGGCACCTCCAGCGGGCGCGCCGGAACACCACCCGGCGGATCGCCGCCCACGCCTCGAGGGAGGCGGCGGGGCGCCCCGCGGCGCGCGGGCCGCCATCTTGGATCCGGCGACGCGCGGCGGCGCCAACGCGCCCGCTCGCCCGAAGCGATCGCCTCCGGATCAGCGCCGCCGGCGATTTTGCCCACGTGGGCAAAATCTATGTCTGCGCATCGCCGTTCGGTTCGGCCGTTTGCCCATGTGGGCAAACGGTCTGGTCGAGCGCGATCGGATCCCTGGGCCGTCCAGCC
>Ga0075423_10004462_pt1 | contig 12985 bp, 9 predicted proteins | sample SoiMethybrSBSTD2_FD_80114 | JGI IMG/M metagenome (GOLD analysis project Ga0075423, IMG submission 80114) | Bulk soil microbial communities from a Populus tree surrounding site in Tennessee, USA - Soil MetaG P. TD hybrid SBSTD2 | ecosystem: Environmental > Terrestrial > Soil > Tree plantation...
CATCTCGCCTTCGCCGAGCAGGGCGCCCTGATGCGGACAGCGGCCTTGATAGGCGCGGAGTCCGCTCTCCGTCCTCACGATCACGACATCGAGACCGTCCGCCGTGAGCGAGAAGGGGCCGTCGCCTGTGAGGTCGTCTATGCGACCGAGACGCTTCCAGCTCGACTGCTCGACCTCTCTGGTGAGCGAGCCTGCCCGAGGCGTAGACAATGGGAGCACGTTGACCTCACGCGCGTCCGTTGAGATCGGGTGACGCCGTTCTTGAACCTAATGAGAAACCGGAACCCGGGCGTGGCATGGGCCACACTAGTCCCTCGCCGATTGCGACCGGAGTGCTTCGGCGAGCCAGTTCTTCACCACGCGGATGCGAACGCCGCCGCTACCCTCGACGCTGCGCATCATAAGGAAGCGACCGTCGGGCGCCACATCATAGCTCTGGTCGCCGTACTCGTCGCGCCGGAACGGGCCGTGGAAGAGCTCTACCGGCGGCGACGCCGAGAACGCGGGCGATGTTCGCGCACCGCCATCATTCGGTCCCCCCCCGACTCTGACCCCAATAGCACGCTTTGCGCGCGATCAGCTCTTCAGCTCATTCTCCTTGATGCTCTGTGCCTTCGTTAGGTGCTCCTGCACCTTCCCGGACGCCTTCTCGATCGCTCCGCGCAGCTCCGCACTGTTGGTGTTCTTCGCTGCGTCCTGAAGCTTGTCGAGCATGTCCTTGTGATCGTCGATCTGGTTGTCGATGTACTTCTTGTCCCAGTCGGCGCCCGCGGGCTTGTCGGTCAGTTCCTTGACCTGGTCCCTCGCGTGGTCCATGAGGTCGTGGACATCACCAGTCGTATCCGGAGTCACCGACAGCCTTCCTGCCAGAGACCTCATTTCGAGTGCGAGCGCGCGGTGCTCGGTGACGAGTTGCTGCGCGAACTTCTTCACGGCAGGGTTGGTTGCCTTTTTTGCTGCGAGCTGGCCCTCGCGTACCTCGCGGGCGTTGTTCGCGCCGATGAATCCGAGGACGGAGGCGTCTGTCCAACTGCCACGCTTGACGACACTTGCTGCGGCAGATTCCGTCCGCCGAGCCGTGGTGTCTGCGGCCGCGGCCACACGACCCGCTGCCGTGTCCACGGCCGCACCGACCCGACTGGCGGCGGTGTCAGCCGCGCTGCGGTCCCGGGGGCCGCAAGCACAGAGTGTCAGGACAACGGCCGCGGTCCCGCGTACGACAGCATTCGCTCCGGAGCTCATGGGCCCCTCCCTTTCCTTACGGGCCATGACAAGGTGAGTGCGCCTTCGTCGGCGGCGCGCTCTTCCGTGCAAGAGCCGTTCTTCAACGGGTGTACTGCGGAGTTCGGCTCAAGGAAAACCCAGCCTGCAAACCGCTCCTGGCGAGAAGCGCATGTCGAAGTAGTGCTTCCGCGGGTGGCGTTGACGAGCGCTATGCCCGCCTGTCGATTATCAACGCGCGCCGATGCTGGTCGCGCACGCCGATACGGTCCTGAGGACGCCATGCGTTCGATCGTTTCTCAGTTGGCGATGGCGGCACAGCTTGGAGCTTCGCCTCTCGTCGCCGACCGCGATGCCGTGAAGCCACCGGCGGCGGAACGCGCGGCAGTCAACGACAACCGCACGCCCGCTGGCCAGTTGAATAGCGGCGTCCTGACGGTCCAGCTCGAGGCGCGACCCGCGCAATGGTTCCCGGAGGCCGACAGCGGGAAGAGCGTCCTCACCTGGGCGTTCGCGGAGCCCGGGCGCCCGCCCGAGATGCCCGGGCCACTGGTCCGCGTTCCCGCCGGCACGCTCGTGCGCCTAACGCTGAGGAACCTCGTCGACTCCACGCTCGTGGTGTACGGGCTCCATGCGCGCCCCGGGACCGATGATGACACCGTGCAAGTCGCCCCTGGTGCGACGCGCCAGGTAAGCTTTCGACTCGACGCACCCGGGACCTACTTCTATTGGGCAACATTTCCCGGGCGCACGATCGAGGACCGCGACACGGTCGACAACGGGCTCTCCGGCGCCCTGATCGTCGACCCCCGGGGCGCCACGGCGCCTAACGACCGCGTGCTCCTGATCAGCCAGTGGTTCCAGCCCGCCACCCGCGACGCCGCGGCCGGCGAGGTGCTGACCATCAACGGCAAGTCGTGGCCGCATACCGAGCGTTTCGAGTTCATGGAAGCCGACTCGGTGCGCTGGCGCGTGATCAACGCCACGAACGTCGCGCACCCGATGCACCTGCACGGCTTCTACTTTCGAGTGACGAGCCTCGGGAGCTGGTTCCGCGAAACGTCGTACGACGTCGCCTCCCAATGGTTGGCGAACACGCACCTGATGCTGGCTGGGCAGACAATGACGATCGCCTGGAAACCGACCCAGCCCGGAAACTGGGTGTTCCACTGCCATTTCGCGTTTCACGTGTCGCCTAACGTCTCCCTCGACCCCACGGCCGCATCGCCGGTTCACGCCAACCATGCCGGAGGTGACGCGGCGGCTGGTGGTGGGACACCGCACCGGATGTACGGACTCGTTCTGGGGATTCACGTGCGGCCGGCGCCGAACGCGCGCCACGCCGCGAGCACCGCGACGGTACGTCGCATTCGGCTACTGGTGCAGTCCGCCCCCGAGCGGATGGTGCTCGAGTCCACCGGTCACGCTTACACAACAACCAGCCTCGGGTACGTCGTTCAGGAAGGTGACACGCCTCCGCCTCGCGACTCGATCGCCATCCCCGGCCCACTTCTCGTGCTGCGCCGTGGCGAGCCGGTGCAGATCACGGTCGTCAACAACCTCGACGAGCCGACCGGTGTGCACTGGCACGGGTTGGAGATCGAGAGCTTCCCTGATGGAGTTCCGGGGTGGAGCGGTATGCCCAGGCGCGTCTTCCGTCCGATCGCGCCGCGCGACTCCTTCGTTGCCGAGTTCACGCCGCCGCGCGCGGGGACGTTCATCTACCACGCGCACGCTCACGAGCAGATTCAGATCAACTCGGGGCTCTATGGGGGGCTGCTCGTCACCGATGCGCCACGCGACACGTCGACCGATCGGCTCTTCATCGTCGGCTCAGGCGGGCCGCCCCCCGACACGACGCTGGACAGTCCCTTCGTACTGGTGAACGGGAACACCACCCCGCCGCCGCTGGAGCTGCGCGTCGGTAAGACGTACCGCCTCCGGCTCATCAACATTCACCCCGACTGGCGGGTGATCTTCACACTGCTGTCCGACACGGCGTACGCGCGGTGGCGGCCGGTCGCCAAGGACGGTGCCGACCTCGCGCCCGGGCTGCGACGCCTTCGCCCGGCGTACCTCCTAACGGGTCCGGGCGAGACGGCGGACTTCGAGTTCACGCCCACGGCGCCGGGGGACCTTCGACTCGAGATCAAGACGATGGTCCCCGGGTGGACGATTCCGGTGCCCGTTCGCGTGAGGGCCGTACCGCCAACACATCGCGCGAAAGAGAAGGAAGGAAAGAGTCGATAGGCGCGCGCGAACGGCGCGGCTCGGGAGCGCGCTCCGGCGCGCCGGTCGGTTGAAGAAGCAGAGGAACAGCTTCGACATACGCTGGACCTCGACTCCACATTCCAGGAAGCGCGGGGGGCCTGTCGCTCGTGGAACTCGACCAGGGCAGGTTCGATGGAGAGGGAATTCGAGTCGATTCGGAGCGATCCGCGGATCACTTCGCTGGCTCGAAGAATTGGAGTCATCCGGTGATCCGGGGGCGACTTGCCTTTGCCTGGCGCGCTCACGCGGCGTAAGTTGGCGCTAGAAACCAACATCGGCGTCAGCGTATGAAATACCCCGAAGTCCGAAACTATCGCGACGGCTCGTTCGTCGCCGGCGACCTCCCGTTCATCGACGTCTACAACCCGAGCGACGGCAGCATCATCTCGCGCGTCCCGATGTCCACGCGCGATGACGTCGACGCCGCGGTCTCGAGCGCCGAGCGTGCGTTTCCCGGTTGGTCGCGCACGCCGATCAAGGAGCGCGTGCAGGTCTTCTACAAGTACAAGGCGCTGCTCGAGCAGCACATCGACGAGCTGTCCGCGCTCGTCACCGAAGAGAACGGGAAAGTCGCGAGCGAGGCCCGGGCCGAGATCCTCAAGGCGGCGGAGCTTTCCGAGTTCGCGTGCTCGCTGCCGCAGATCACGCCGGGCGAGGTGCTCGAGGTGAGTCGCGGCGTGGAATGTCGGATCGAGCGATATCCGGTCGGCGTCGTGGCGGCGATCACGCCGTTCAACTTCCCGAACATGGTGCCCAACTGGTCGATACCTAACGCGGTCGCGCTCGGCAACTGCATGATCCTGAAGCCGTCGGAGCTCGTGCCGCTGAGTGCGGGGCGGATCGCCGAGCTGCTGCGCGAGGCGGGCCTCCCGGACGGCGTCTTCCAGGTCGTGCACGGCGGACGCGAGACGGTCGAGGCGCTGTGTGACCACTCCGGCATCGCGGCGATCAGCTTCGTGGGATCGACCAAGGTGGCGAAGGTCGTGTATCGGCGCGGGACGGCGAACCTCAAGCGCGTGCTCGCGTTAGGCGGCGCCAAGAACCATCTCATCGTCATGCCCGACGCGGACGTCGAGATGGCGTCGAGCAATATCGTCGCGTCGATGAGCGGCTGTGCCGGTCAGCGATGCATGGCCGCGTCGGTGATGGTCGCGGTGTCGAAGGTGGACCACATCATCGAACGGATGGTGGCGCACGCACGAAACATCGTTCCTGGCCGCGACATCGGACCTGTGATCTCGCTCGCCGCGAAGGAGCGCATCGAGCGCTACATCACGGAGGCGGAGGACGCCGGCGCGACGGTGCTGGTGGACGGCCGCGGCGTGGTCGTGCCGGGCAAGGAGAACGGCTATTTCATTGGCCCGACGATCATCGACCACGTGACGCCGGACATGCGCCTCGCGCAGGACGAGGTGTTCGGCCCGGTGCTCGCCATCGTCAGGACGAAGACGGTGGACGAGGCGATCGCGGTGGAGAATCAGTCGCCCTACGGCAACGCGGCGTCGGTGTTCACGGAGAGCGGCGGCGTCGCGCGCCACGTGATGGATCGCGCGAGCGCCGGAATGGTGGGTGTGAACGTCGGCGTGCCCGTGCCGCGTGAACCGTTCTCGTTCGGCGGCTGGAACGAGTCGAAGTTCGGCGTCGGTGACATCACGGGTCGCGGGTCGATCGAGTTCTGGACGCAGTCGAAGAAGATGACTACCAAGTGGAATAGAGAAGCCGGAGTTAACTGGATGTCATAGGGACATCGGGACCAGGGAATGGGGACTCGGCCGGGAGGCTATTACTGCAGAGGAGGGCTCCTCGGTGCTAATGGCATCCCGGCCCAGTCCCAGTCCCTAGTCCCCAGTCCCTTTCAGACGGGGGTTTTATGCCTGACCGAACCACGATGTTCACGGGAATCCCGTTCGAGAACCCGTTCCTCCTCTCCTCCGCCCCACCCACGGAGTCCGAGAGCAACATCATGCGAGCGTTCGAGGCCGGGTGGGGCGGGGTGGTGACGAAGACCATCGGGTTGCACCCCGTCGTCAACGTCGTGGGCGCGAAGGCGAAGTTCATGCGCACCTCGCCTGACGACGCCTACGTCTCAATGAAGAAGCGGCCCGGCGCGGCGCTGCACTCGTCGTGGAACTGGGAGCTCATCTCCGACAAGACGCTCGACTGGTGGGTGCCGCGCATCCGCCGCATCAAGGAAGCGTTCCCGAACCGCGTGCTCATCGCGTCGATCATGGCGGGGTCGGGGAACGACAAGGAACTGCGTAACTGGCAGACGCTGGCCGAGGCGTGTCAGGACTCGGGTGCGGATGGGCTGGAGCTCAACTTCTCGTGCCCGCATATGGACCGGAAAGACATGGGGTCCAACATCGGCAAGGATGAAGGGCTCTGCTCCGTCGTGACCGAGGCGGTCAAGGAAGTCGCGAAGGTCCCCGTGTGGACGAAGCTCACCCCGGCGACCCAGGACATTGTGGTCGAAGCCGCGGCCTGCTTCCGCGGTGGCGCCGACGCGATCGTGTCGTCGAACACTTTCCCGTCGCTCCCGATCATCGATCCGGAGACGCTGGAGTTCGAGATCAACGTCGACGGTCTCGTGTCGAGCGGTGGCCTGGGCGGACCGGCGATCCTGCCGCTCTCGTTATGCAACATGGCACGCATGTGCCAGGCGTTCCCGGACAAGGCATTTTCGGGGATCGGCGGGATCTCCGAGTTCGCGCAGGCGCTGTCGTACTTCCTGCTCGGCACCGGCACGGTGCAGGTATGCACGGCGGCGATGCTCGATCACGCGGTTGGGCCTAACGTGGTCAAGAAGCTGCTTGCCGGGTTCGATCGGTTCATCGAGAAACATGCCGCGGATGGATGGATGTCGTTGGAGGATTTCCGCGGCGCTCGCCGGGATCGGATGGTGTTGCAGTCGCAGATACGCCGCCCGGATGGTGATGGGTACCAGGGTGGGTACGAGAGCGTCGAAGGCTACGCCGCACCGGAACAGCCGGCTCGAGTCTAACGAATGGTGTCATCCTGAGCCGTCAGGCGAGGGATCTTCATCGTCCCGATCGAGCCCTCTGCCGGGAACCTGAGGATCCTTCGCTTCGCTCAGGATGACAAAGGAGCAGCCATGAAACTCGACACGATCGTGAAGGGCGGTATCGTCGTTACGCCTGGTGGAACGTTCGTCGGTGACGTCGGCATAAGCGGCGAGAAAATATCGGCGTTAGGCGCTGCGCTGGACTCGCCGGGAGCGACAACCATCGATGCGTCCGGCCACTATGTGATCCCCGGCGTGCTCGACGTGCACGTCCACCTCGAGCTTCCCTTCTGCGGTACCGTCTCCGCCGACGACTATCGGACGGGTACGCGCGCCGGCGCCCGGGGCGGCGTCACGACCGTCATTGACTTCGCCATCCCCTACGCCGGCGACTCGCTGAACGACGCCGCCGACAACTGGATGAAAAAGGCCGAGGGGAAGTCGCTCATCGACTACACGTTCCACATCTGCATCACGCGGTGGAACGATCACAAGGATCAGATCGAAGGGATGGTGAAGCGAGGCTTCACGACCTTCAAGGAGTTCATGATCTACGAGTCGGAGGGCTGGCAGTCCGACGACCGCGCGCTCTACGGAACGCTGGAGAAAATGCGCGAGTACGGGACGATGCTGCTCGTGCACGCGGAGTCCGCTCGCGTGCTCGACGAGCTGATCGCGCGCCATCACACGCCGGACCTGATGAAGAAGTATGGCGCGCGTCTCCACCCGATGACGCGCCCGAATTTTGTTGAAGCCGAGGCGATCCAGCGTGTCGTGCAGTGGTGTGAGGCGACCGGCGGGAAACTGTACATCGTCCACATGTCTACCGGCGAAGGTGCCGACATCATCCGCGCGGCGCAGGCGCGCGGCGTCAACGTGATCGCCGAGACGTGCGCGCAGTACCTGGTGCTCGACGACTCGGTGTTCGAGCGCGAAGAGGGTCATCTCTACGCGTGCTGCCCGCAGCTCAAGAAGCCAAAGGACGTCCAGCGCCTGTGGGAGGGCCTGAAGCACGGCGAAGTCTCGGTGATCTCGACGGACACGTGTACGTTCACGCGTGAGCAGAAGGCGATGTGGGAGGGCGACTGGACGAAGATCCCGATGGGCATGCCGGGTCTCGAGACGCTCCTGCCGCTGACCTACACACGCGGCGTGTTAGGCGGCCGATTGTCGATCGAGGAGCTGTGCATGAAGCTCAGCACGAACCCGGCGCGGATCATGGGTTTGGCGCCGCGAAAGGGCTCGATCGCGATCGGTGCGGATGCGGATCTCGCGATCATTCACCCGACGCGCACGCACAGGGTCGACCCGAAGACCATGGAGACAAACGCGGACTGGTCGCCGTTCGAGGGGTGGGACCTGGCGGGGTTCTCGAGAACGACCGTGTCGCGCGGAGAGATCATCGTTGACGACTACCAGGTGGTTGGCCGAGAGGGGAGGGGTGTGTGGCTGAAGCGGGAGACGGGAGACGGGAGACGGGAGACGCCTACAACTGCGGGGCAGACCGCGAGGAGTGAGGGGCATCCCGAAGGTTCGACGTCTCCCGTCTCCCGTCTCCCGTCTCCCGCGGGCGCTGGCGCCCGATGACCATCCAAACGGGCGTAGAGCGCTCGACCTTCACACCCCCGGCCGCCGGCGCCACAGATCTAAGCGCCAGCCCGCTCTGGAACCCGGACTTGGCGCCGACGCCGCCCGAGCGCCGCACCTGGTCCACCTACAACATCGCGGCGCTCTGGATCGGCATGAGCGTCGTCATCACCACGTACGCCCTCGCGTCGGGGCTCATGGCGCAGGGGATGAACTGGTGGCAGTCGATGATCACGATCCTGTTAGGCAACACGATCGTGCTCATCCCGATGATCCTGAACGCTCACGCCGGCACGAAGTACGGCGTGTCGTTCCCCGTGTTGTGCCGGGCGAGCTTCGGCGTCCGCGGCGCGAACGTGCCGGCGATCCTGCGTGCGATGGTCGCCTGTGGATGGTTCGGCATCCAGACCTGGATCGGGGCGCTGGCGCTCGACGCGCTGTTCGCTGCGGCGTGGCCAGGCTGGGTGAGCGTTCCGGGCAAGACCGCCATCGCGTTCGCGATTTTCTGGGGCATCCAGGTCGTCATCATCCTCAAGGGCACCGAGGGCATCAAGATCCTCGAGAGCTGGTCGGCACCGCTGTTGTTAGGCGGCGGGGCGCTGCTCCTCTGGTGGGGCATCGACCGCGGGGGCGGCCTCGGACGCATCCTCGTCGAGTCCGTGAAGCTGCAGCAGGGCACCACGCCATTCTGGACGCTCTTCCCGGCCGCGCTCACGGCGAACGTCGGCTACTGGGCGACGCTGAGTCTCAACATCCCGGACTTCACCCGCTACGCGAAGAACCAGCGGTCCCAGGCGTTAGGCCAGGCGTTGGGGCTGCCGACCACGATGACCGCGTTCGCGTTCATCGGCGTGGCGGTGACGAGCGCGACGATCGTGATCTTCGGCAAAGCCGAATGGGATCCGGTCGTGCTCGTGACGAAGATCGGCGGCGCGGGTGTCGTCATGTTCTCGGCCCTCGTCGTGCTGGCGGCGCAGCTCACGACGAACATGGCGGCGAACGTCGTGTCGCCGTCGAACGACTTCTCGAACCTGAGCCCACGGCGGATCAGCTATGTCACGGGCGGGCTGATCACCGCCGTGATCGGCATCGTGATGATGCCGTGGAAGCTCTACTCCGACGCGGCCGCCTACATCTTCACCTGGCTGCTGGGCTACTCGAGCCTGATGGGCGCGTTAGGCGGCATCCTCATTGCCGACTACTGGGTGCTGCGGCGCCAGCAGCTGGATGTGAATGACTTGTTCCGCGAGCAGGGTCGCTACACGTACAGCAACGGTGTGAACCCGAGAGCGATCGTCGCGCTGGTGCTTGCGATTCTGCCTGTGGTCCCGGGCTTCATCCGAGCGGTGTCAGTGCCGGGTGGAACTGTGAAGGACCCGAACTTCTTCGATCACCTCTACGCGTACGCGTGGTTCATCACGTTCGCGCTGAGCTTCGTTCTGTACCTGCTGCTGATGCGTGGTCGCCCTGCCGTCGTCCCGCCGGAGGAGCGATGAGCTCATGTCATCCCGAGCCGTCAGGCGAGGGATCGCTATCCTGCCGACAGGGGCCCTCTACCGGGACGACTGCGATCCCTCGCTGCGCTCGGGATGACACGCTTCCTTCCCGATTCCCGATTCCCGATTCCCGATAGATGCCACGCATCGTAAAGTGCGGCCTGATCCAGGCCATCCACGCCTGCAGCACCGCTGAAAAGCTCGACACCATCCGCGAGGCAAACCTCGCCAAACACATGGGCCTCATCGAGCAGGCCGGGCGCGAAGGCGTCCAGATCCTGTGCATGCAGGAGATTTTCACCGGCCCGTACTTCTGCGCCGAGCAGAGCGCGCGTTGGTACGACGCGGTGGAGGGCATTCCTGATGGCCCCACCACGCGGCTCATGCAGGACGTGGCGAAGAAGCACGAGATGGTCATCGTCGTCCCACTGTACGAAGAGGATGGCGCCGGGATCTACTACAACACCGCCGCCGTCATCGACGCCGACGGCACCTACCTGGGCAAATACCGCAAGAACCACATCCCGCATTGTGCGCCGGGGTTCTGGGAGAAATTCTACTTCCGGCCCGGCAACCTCGGGTATCCAGTCTTCAAGACTCGTTATGCGGATGTTGGCGTCTACATCTGCTACGACCGCCACTTTCCCGAGGGCGCGCGCGAGCTCGGCCTCAACGGTGCGGAGATCGTGTTCAACCCCTCGGCCACCGTGGCAGGACTCTCCGAGTATCTGTGGAAGCTCGAGCAGCCGGCGCATGCCGTGGCCAACGCGTTCTTCGTCGGCGCGATCAATCGGGTCGGTTACGAGGACCCGTGGCGGATCGGCGAGTTCTACGGGCAGAGCTACTTCTGCGACCCGCGCGGTCAGTTCGTGGCTCAGGCGACGCGCGATCGGGACGAGCTCGTGACCGCGGAGCTCGATCTGGACAAGATCCGTGAGGTTCGGAACGTGTGGCAGTTCTTCCGTGATCGGAGACCGGAGACGTACGGTGGGCTAGTCAAACTGTAATGGTGTCGACGGATCTACTCGGAACTGAAAACTCAGAACTGCTAACTCAGAACTCTTACAGGTGGCCCGTTTACGGACCCGCCAGGAGCGATAGAGGCAAGTGTTGCGCGGAGCTCAATCGCTGGCTCAGACATCTCGAGATGTATGGCCAGCGAGTGGGCTCCTCGTTTCGCCTGGCATCGCCGGACGTGGATGGGTCGAGGACGGGAACCCTGAAAGAGTTTTGAGGAAGCAGTTCTGAGTGCTTCAGTTTTGAGTTACTGAAGGTCGTCGCCTAACGTGGAGCGTTCCGCGGCACGACCAACGGCTCAAACCGGAACAGATTGGGGGAACCTGGATCGACCGTCATCACGATCGCGTGAAAGTTCGGGTTCCCGTACGTCTCCGCGCGCGTGATCGTTGGAATCACCCGCCGCGTGGTGCTGTCGGAAAACGGCTGATCGACGCGAAAGTAGTGCGTGTCGCCGTGCACCAGCGCCACCGGCTTGCCGAACGCCACCGCCAGTCGCTGAAACTCGCTCAGAAAGTCGGCGAAGCCGTCAGGCTTCGGTCGCGGCGCCCACCGCCCGGCGGGTGTCGTGAGACCAGGGTTCGCCTGCATGAACACCGCAACGCCACGCTTCCGGTCTCGCGTTGCCACGGCGAATCCTTCACGGAGCCACGCCATGTTCGCGGCGTTGCGCTCCGTGAACTCTGCGGGCGCCGCTGTCGTGTCCGTCCCGCGATTGTTATTCGACCCGGGAAGGCTGAGCGTCAGGAACACGACGTCCCCCATCGTCCACCGCACGTTCTCGCGATACTTCGCGTACGCGGCCTCCGCGCTCTGGCGCTCGAGTGGTATGGTGCGTTGGCCCAAACTCGAATTCCCCTGCGTGAATACTTCGCGCAGCTTTGCGAGACGCTCGACCGGATCTTTGCCATCGCGAGCGCAGTCAGTCCATTCGTTGTCCCCGAACGTATAAATGAACGGGTGCGGCATCGAGTTGAACTCGTGCTGGCGCACCGCGTACAGAGAGTCCGAGCACGTTCCGCCCGTGATGTCACCGATGTGGACGACGAACGCGACGTTCTCCTTGCCGATCGTGTCCAACACCGCGTGGTACGCCGCCATGATCGAGTCGCCTTTCGGGTCACCCGGCGCCTGATACGGCATGTCGCCGAGGATCGCGGCGCGAAAAGCTCCGCGTGATGGAGCGGGGGCGGACAACGAGCATGCGGACGTACACCCTGCGGCAACGAGACAAATGATCGAACAAAGTCTTCGCATGCGCGTACATTGTATCGTCGATCGATCGGAGCGGCGACCTGTGCAACGGACGGCAGGAACACGCCGGTGTTTGATCGCGCTGAGCTGTGTGCTGCCCGTGGTGCTGGGCGCATGCGGAAGCGACAAGTCCACCGGGCCTGCCGACGGCACTGCCGATCCGGAGAAGGCAGTCCTCGTCACGAGCGACATCGAGCACTTCTGGAAGGCGTACGACCTGGGCGGCGCGAGCGGGCTGACGGCGCCATTTCAGGCCGAGTATCTCGACAAGGCGTCGCCGGGGCTCACGGACTTCATCGCGTCACGCAACGTCACCGCGGCGAGTCTCGCGAGCATGGTGCAGACGTTCCCTCGATACTTCGCGGACATTCGCGGGTCCACCCTGCGGCTCGCGACCGACGGGGCGGTTCAGGGGCGGATCCGCGATGGGTACCGGAAGATCCGCGACATGTACGCTTCGGCCGTCTTCCCACCGGTGACGTTTCTCATCGGCCGCTTCAGCACCGGTGGCACGACGTCCTCGAACGGGATGCTCATCGGCCTCGAGTTCTACGGGACCTCCTCGTCGACGCCGCTCGACGAGCTTCTGCTGTTCCAACGGGACAACGTCCGCCCGCTCGACAGTCTGCCGGTAATCATCGCGCACGAGCACACACACATCCTGCAGGGTCGGGCCGGTGGCATCGCGACTCACCGGAACAAGACGCTGCTCGAGCAGGCGCTCATGGAGGGCAGCGCGGACTTCGTCGCATATCTGGTCACGGGCGGGAACATCAACGGGCGGCTCCGCGACTACGTGCTCCCTCGCGAGCACGCGTTATGGTCCGAATTCCAGGTTGCCATGCACGGGACCGACGTGACTCGGTGGCTCTACAATCAGGGAAGTGCGACGGCCGACCGCCCGGGTGACCTCGGTTATTTCATTGGGTACCGAATCGCGGAGTCGTACTACGCGCGCACGTCGGACAAGCGGCTTGCGCTCAAGGGGATCATCGAGGTCAGCAACGCGGACGAGTTTCTCGCGCAGAGCGGTTACGATCCGTAGGCGGCTGGCGGCTGGCGGCTGGCGGCGGGAAGAAGGGTGTCATCCCGAGCCGACAGGCGAGGGATCGCGATC
>Ga0075423_10004463_pt1 | contig 12985 bp, 12 predicted proteins | sample SoiMethybrSBSTD2_FD_80114 | JGI IMG/M metagenome (GOLD analysis project Ga0075423, IMG submission 80114) | Bulk soil microbial communities from a Populus tree surrounding site in Tennessee, USA - Soil MetaG P. TD hybrid SBSTD2 | ecosystem: Environmental > Terrestrial > Soil > Tree plantation...
AGCGGTTACAGGGGCAAAACCTCTGTCCCGGGTTCGAATCCCGGCCTCTCCGCCAGATGCGCCCTTAGCTCAGTTGGATAGAGCGTCGGACTACGAATCCGAAGGCCAGAGGTTCGACTCCTCTAGGGCGCACCATTCGGGGCAGGAGGGCGGGCGACCGTCCTCCTGCCGCTCCGATGGCCGGCGGCGTGGATCGGGCGTGCGTGACGCGTAAGAACGGGAGATGGGCGACCCAGAGGACGCGCGGTTCATGGCAGAAGCGCTCGTCGAGGCCCGGGCCGCCCTGGCCGCGGGCGAGGTGCCGGTCGGCGCCGTGGTGACGCTCGACGGTCAGGTGATCGGGCGCGGCCACAATCAGCCGATCGGCCTCAAGGATCCCACCGCCCACGCCGAGGTCCTCGCCCTCCGCGCGGCCGCCCAGGTCGTGGGTAACTACCGGCTCGTCGGCGCGACGCTCTACGCCACCGTCGAGCCCTGCATCATGTGCTGCGGCGCCGCCGTGCTGGCCCGCGTCGCGCGCGTCGTCTACGGCGCGCCCGATCCCAAGGCCGGCGGCGCGCGCACGCTCTACCGGCTCCTCGAGGAGCCGCGGCTCAACCATCAGGCGGAGGTGCGTGCGGACGTGCGCGGCGCGGAGAGCGCCGCCCTCCTGCGCGAATTCTTCGAGGCGAAGCGCCGCTAACCAGGAGACCCACCATGCCGAAGATCAAGCACATCGCGCTCACCACGGCCGACCCCGACGCCACCGCCAAGTTCTACATCGACGTGTTCGGCATGAAGGAAGTGGGCAAGATCGACAACCCGAACACGCGCGGCTTCTTCCTCACGGACGGCGATCTCAACCTCGCCATCCTCAAGTTCAAGAACGACGCGGTGGCCGGCGTCGAGCGGGGCAAGGACTGGACGGGCATCCACCACTTCGGCTTCCAGGTCGAGAGCCTCGAGGAGATCGCCGAGAAGCTGGCCGCGGCCGGCGCCCCGCAGCGCGACGACATCAACGCCGCCCTCGGCGTGGGCGGCGCCACCCGCTACGCGAACGTCGAGGTGAAGTACACGGGCCCGGACGGGGTCACCGTCGACGTCTCCGAGACCGGCTGGGTGGGCACGCCGAGCTTCGACCCCGCGGCGGCCGTGAAGCCGCGCTGAGGGAGCGCGGCTTACCCTCGAGGTAATTGAGCGCGCGCAGAGGTCGTGGCGACCATGGGGCATGCGCCCCCTCGTGGTCGCCCTCGCCGCAGCCGCGCTGCTCGGCGGCTTCTGGGCCGGCGCGCGCGGCGCCCAGCTCGTCGCCCGCGCCCTTCGCGCCGGTGATCATCCCGACGGCGCGCTCTGGCTGATCCGGGGCCTGCGCGGCCTCATCGTGTGGATCTGCCTCACGTGCCTGGCGCTGGGCGCCGTGCTCGAGCATGTCTGGCTGCTGGTCTTCGCCGGGCTTTGGCTGCTCGAGGAGATCTACGAGACCGGCGTGCTCGCGCTCATCCTTCGCGCGAAGTAGGCGCGAACGTCGCCCGTCACTTTTGCCGCCCGGCTCCGCGCGTTTCATTGTGTCCTCCTACCCTTCTTCTGCGGCGTACGCCCCATAGTCGAAGGTCAGACGGTACGTGCGACCGCAGCACCGAACCGTATCTCCCGGCTTCACGTCGTCGGGGAGGGTCACTACGTCATCGCACTCGGGACAACTCACCCGGTGAGCGAGCGTCGCGGACCAGCGGCCGGCGTCCTCGTGAACGCGCAGGGCGTGTCCCGCGCAGTTCGGACACTCCACCAAGTCGCCCGATCAGGTTCCTTCGGGCAGTTCGACGAGCGTGCCACAGTCAGGGCAGCGGACGACGCGCATCAGCGAATCCCCAAGAGCCGCTGCAGCCGCCCGCGGTCGAAGCCGACGACAACCTCGTCGTCGACCGTGATGACCGGGACCGCCATGCGCCCGGTTCGCGCGATCAACTCGTCGCGCCCCGCGGTATCCTCGGCAACGTTCTTGGCCGTGAAGTCGAGGCCATGGGACGAAAGAAACTCTTTCGCCGCGTGACAAGACTGTCAGGTTGAGGACCAGTAGACGGTGATCTGCCGAGTCGCCACGCTAGTCTCCCGTAAGTAGCAGGCCACCGAAGATCCAGTGGCCGATCTTGAACGCCTCCGTGACGGTTGCTCCAGCGCCCTCAGCTGTCGGGTTCGCGTCTCGCCACGCTCTCAGATGTTCTTCCGACCGGAAGAAGTTGATCCTCGTTCAGAGCGAGTCGACGGCGTTGCACTGCTCGTCGCCGCGCTTACCGAACCACACCATCACACCCTCGGCGTCCCGCCCTACCCCGTGCGGCGTTGCGGCGATCTTCAGAGGTTCACCGCAGTGATGGCAGGACGACGTGATCTCGACGGGTTCACCGACCATCGGCGCGATGCCGAGCGCGTCGGTCGCACAACAGGCATAGCGTTCGCGGGCGCCTGACAGACGGAGGCGAAACGGCGTTGGCGCGCCCGAGAACGGGTAGGCAATGTCAATCTGGCCAGCGCGGACTCGGATCAGATCCTCATCATCGAGAGCGATGAGGGCCTCGTGGACCGCCTCGGCATGACCGTCGGGCGAGCCCGCAACGATGCCTTCGACCGGGATCGGCCCGCCGTGCTGGAGGAAGGTCTGCAGGATGAGCCGGACAAGGGGCTGCTGGCGAGCTGCCCGGCGCGCGGCCTGCCGCTCAAGCGGATTGAGGGCCTTCAACTCATCAGCCGTCAGGATCACCAGGTTCGCCAGGATCGGCCTCCTTGATCGGTCACGGAGTCTGGGTCTCACCGCGTGTCAATGAGCGGTTCCGGATCTAGGGCCGGGCCGGCGGCGTTGCTGGCTCCCGGCGAAGCCGGCCGATGACCACCCACACGAGGACGATCAGACTCGCGAGCAGTCCGAGGCCAAGGGCCGCTCCGAGCACCCCCACGAGCATCATCCCGATTCCACACTGTTCCATCATCATTGCTGCGTCCTCCTGTGCGTGTTCCGTCCCCTCGAGGTCAACCGGACGGCGCGTTTCTAGTGCTCTCAGCCCGGAGAAGGAAGCTGCCCTCGGTGACTACGGTGTCACCCGGGCGCAGGCCGGATAGGACTGCGTAGGATTCCCCCACCGGAGGGCCCAGGCGCACCGTGCGCTGGATGAATTTTCCTTCCTCGTCCTTGGCGGCCACGAAGACTACGTGGCGGTCGCCGAGCGCCTGCACGGCCGCCTTGGGCACCAGCACCACGCGGTCCGCTCCCTGCGTCCTGAAAGCGATGTTAACGTACATGCCGAGTCTCAGTCGCCCGTCCGCATTCGCCAGCGCCACGCGGATCTTGGCAGTCCGCGATTGGGGATCGACACGTGGGTCGATGTAGGTCACCCGGCCTCGGCGCATCGTGGCCGGGTAGGCCGGCGTAGTAATGACAGCCTCGGAGCCCATCCCTACCGCGCGGAAGTCCTGCTCGTAGAGCTCGCCCACCGCCCAGATTTCGGAGAGGTCCGTGATGGCGAACAACTCCTGACCCATTCCGATCACCTGGCCGAGATTTGCGGAACGACCGGTGACGATCCCGTCGATCGGCGCCGGTACCGTCACGCTGGAGACGACCTGACTGGAACTGCTGAGGCCCTGGACCTGGTCGGGGGTGAGTCCGAGAAGCAACAGCCGCTGGCGGGCCGCCTCAACCTCGGTCTCGTGGCCGGCATGGACGGCCGTCACTTCCTCCAGCTCCTGTCGGCTCGTGGCACCGATGGCAGCCAGTGCTTGCGTGCGTTCGAGCTTCTTGTGATCGGCCTCCAGCATGGCCGCCATGGAGAGATAGCGGGTCTGAGCGTCAGCCAAGTCCGTGCTGAAGATCGTGGCCAGCGGCTGACCGCGGCGTACCGGCGCGCCCAGCTCGACGTTCACCTTCGTAACGACACCTGCCGCGACCGGAGTCACCTTGACCTCGCGATAGCTGTTCGCCGCCACGCTGCCCGGCACGACGACTTCCATTGACGTGGAGCCTACCGTCACGGGCGCGGTCTTGATGCCGGCTCGCGCAACCGCCTCGGGGCCTAGCACGATCTCGACATCCGCGTCGGTCGCCGGCGAGGAGCTGGCAGTCAAGGGAGCCGCAGCCGGGGGGCCGGCTGGTCGGTCAACACCCGCGCGGAGCGCCACCACTGCACCGGCTGCCCCGAGCGCGGTGAAACCCAGCGCGACTCCGAACCACAGCAGACCCCGCCCGAGAGGCCTCATGACGCCTCTCCGATGGCACGCTCGATCTCCACGGCGGCGTCGTAAACCTGCTTGAGAATCTCCGTGTAGCCATTCTCGACCTCGATGAGCCGGCGCTGTTCCGCGATCACGTCGAGCAATGGAATGCGGCCGAGACCATGGCTCTGGCGGACGGTGTCGAGATTCTGCCGCGCCACGTCCCGGACGCCGCGGCCGTAGGTATCGAGCGATCGTCGGGCCGCCTCGTACTGGGAGAAAGCCGCGGTCACCTCCTGGCGGACCACGAGCTCGAGGAATTCGCGTCGCCGCTCCGCCGCCCGGGTCTCGGCCTGAGCGGCTTTGACATTGCCCTCGTTGCGATTGCGCACGGGCAGGGTGATCGTGAGCCCGCCGCCGACCATGTGGAACGTGTCTTGGATCGGACGGGTCCCCCCGCGGTCCGTGATGCCGCTGAGCCCGAAGCCGATCTCCTGGCGCTGATAGCCGACATTGACGCTGGCATCCCAGCGCCCCTCCGCCTCTTCCTTCTGGATCCGCGCACGCGCCATCGCCGCCTCCGCCCTGGCCGCGCGGATATCGGGCCGGACGGCGGCAGCGCGCGCGAGGCCGCTGCCGCGGTCAGCCCGCACCGCCGGGGCCTCGAGCGCACCTCCGACGTCGATCGGCTCCTCCGGCGGAAGTCCCGCGAGCGCCTTGAGCTGAAGGCGCAGCACTTCGACCCGGCTCCCAAGAAGCTGATGGGCCGCGTCGAGGCGATTCACCTCCACGAGCACCAGGCTCCCCTCCAACGGGGGAGCCGCCCCGCGGCGCACGCGCTCCTCCATGAGTGCGAGACCCTGCCGGTTCACGTCGAGCAGCTCTCGCGTGACGACGAGGTTCCGCATCGCGGCCAGCACCTCTCCCACCTTGAGTCGGATCTCGGCCCGGAGCCGGCGCGCTCGCTCGGCGAGGAGCGCGGCCTTGAGCTCGACCTCCCGCTCCGCCACCGCCATGCGACCTTCCTTCCGGCCGTTCAGATCGAGCGGAACCGTCACCCCCACCGAGACGCTGTTGTCGGGCCCGGCCACGTTCTGCTGGCCCGCGAGATCGAGCATCGGGTTCGGGCGAAGCCCCGCCTGCTGGAGCCGCGCGCGCGCCGCGTCCACCTCGGCCCGCGCCGCCGCCAGCTCGGGGTGCTCCGTGAGGGCCCGCGAGACGATTGCGTCAACCGACTGGGCCGCAGCCGTTCCGAGCGGGCCGAGCCAGACGGCGATCACCAGGACAAATACGGGCGCCCTCGAGCGTCGCATCGGTCCCTCTACCGCACGGGCACGGAGAAGCGCGCCGAGCCCTTCCCCGCGGGACCGTCCCAGGACACCACCACCTGTCGCGTTCCGCTGTCGGGGAAGCTGATGGTCCCAACGTAGCGGCCGGGCGTCTTGTCCGGTGTCAAGGTGGCGCCGGCCACCATGGGCGCCATCCCCGGCATCCCCATGCTGGTGCTGAGGCTCACCTTCCCGGCGTCGAGCGACTTCCCATCAGGAGAGGTGATCTCGAGCACGAAGCTGTTCTTACCCTTCGTCCACTGGCCCGTCTCGCTCTTGAGCGTGATCACCGCCTCCTTGGTCTTCTGTGTTTGGATCGCCTTCATCTCCGCCGCCGCAGTAGGCCCGGCAAGCGTCCCCGTGAAGACCGCCAACCCAAGCACGATTGCCGTGATCGTCCCTTTCATGGATTCCTCCTTTGTAGGTTCATTGGCTTCCTTTCTCTCCTGCCGTCGTAGTTCCCGCTCCCGAAGCCAGACGAAGACCACCGGCGTCACGATCAGCACCAGCACCAGCGAGCTGACCATCCCACCCAGCACCGGCGTCGCCAGTGGCTTCATGACCTCCGCGCCCGTCGAGTGGCTCCACATGATGGGCAAGAGGCTCGCCACCACCGTCGTCACCGTCATCACCTTCGGCCGGAGACGCAGCAGCGCGCCCTCGGTGACCGCCTCGAGAAGGGCGGGCCGCGTCAAACGCCCGCCCAATTCCTGCCGCTTCCGCACGACCGCCTCGTCGAGATAGATCACCATCACCACCGCCGTCTGGACCGCGGTGCCGAAGAGCGCGATGAACCCGACCCAGACCGCGACCGAGAAGTTGTAGCCCAGCCAGTAGAGAAGATAGATCCCCCCCGCCAAGCCAAAAGGCACCGCCAGGAGCACCTGGGCCGCCTCGACGAACGATCCGTACGTCATGTAGAGCAGGAGGTAGATGACGAGCAGTACCACGGGGACCACGATGCGTAGGCGCGCGCGCGCGCGCACCTCGTTCTCGTATTGCCCGCTCCATTCGATGTACGAGCCCTTGGGCAGCGGGACCGTCTCCTTGACCACGCGACGGGCTTCCTCGACGAAGCTCCCCACGTCGCGACCCCGAACGTTGAGCAGCACCGTCACCACGAGGAGCCCGTTCTCGCTCGAGATCATGGCGGGGCCGGCCACCTGGCGGATCTCCGCGAGTTGCCCCAGCGGCATCTGCGCCCCGCTCGGAGCGGCGACGAGGATGCTCCGGAGCGCCTCCACGCTGTCGCGGTACTGTGCCGCATAGCGCACCCGGACGGGAAAGCGCTGCCGCCCCTCGATGGTGACCATCAGGTTCGTCTCGCCCACCGCGGTCTCGATCACGTCCTGGACGGCGCCAACGGTGATCCCGTAGCGGGCCGCGGCCGTACGGTCCACGCGGATGTCGATGTACGGAGCGCCGGTCACCTGCTCGGGATAGACATCCGCGGCCCCCCGGATGCGTCGCAGCGCCTCGGCCACTGCCCGGGCCCGCTCCTCGAGCACGCGGAGATCGTCGCCGAAGACCTTGACGCCCACCTCTGAGCGGATGCCCGTGGTGAGCATGTTGATCCGATTGATGATGGGCTGGGTCCAGATATTGGACACGCCGGGCATGGTGGTTGCCGCGTCCAGCTCGGCGATGAGCCTCTCGCGCGTCATTCCGGGTCGCCACTGGGACTCGGGCTTGAGATTGACGACCGCCTCCACCATGTTCACGGGGGCGGGGTCGGTCGACGTCTCGGCTCGCGAGATCTTCGAGACCACCCCCGCCACCTCGGGCATGGCGAGGATCGCTGCGTTCTGCTTGCGGGTCACCGCGATCGCCTGGGGCAACGAGATCGCCGGGTCCGTCACCGGCATGAACATGAGGTCGCCCTCGGTGAGGGGCGGCATGAACTCCGTGCCGATCCGCGGCACCAGGGCAATGGCTCCGGCGAGGACGAGGGCGGCGGCCCCCAGCGTCAGGGCGCGATGCCGGAGGGCCCACCCGAGCACGGGTCGGTAGAAGGACACGAGGGGGCGCATGATCGGGTTCACGTGCTCGCCCCGGATCCGTCCGCCGATCAGCCACGTGCAGAGGACGGGCACGAGGGTCACCGACAGGATGGCCGCGCCCACCATGGCGAAGGTCTTGGTGAAGGCGAGGGGGTGGAAGAGCTTGCCCTCCTGGCCCGTAAGCGCGAAGACGGGGACGAAGGCCAGGATGATGATGGCCATCGAGAAGAAGATGGGCCGCCCGACCAGTCGGGTGGACTCCAGCACGGTGGCCGCCACCGCGACGCGGTCGCGCGTATCCACCCCCCGCTGCTCGATGAAGCGGAAGGCGTTCTCGGTCACCACGATGGCGGCGTCCACAAGGACCCCGATGGCGATGGCGATGCCCGCCAGCGACATGATGTTCGAGGTGATCCCGAGATAGCGCATGAACAAGAAGGCGGTCAGCACGGCGAGGGGGATCGGGATGGTCACGATGAGGACCGAGCGGAGATGCAGCAGGAAGAGGATATTCACGAGCGTGACGACGGCGGCTTCCTCGAGGAGCGCGCGCCTGAGGGTGTCCGCCGCGCGCTTGATCAGGCCCGAGCGGTCGTAGAAGGGCACGATCCGCACGCCCGGCGGCAACCCCACCTGGAGGGCGACGATCTTGTCCTTGACGCGCGCGATGACGTCAGTGGTGCTGACACCATAGCGGGCGACCACCACCCCGCCCACGGCTTCCTCCGTGCCCTTCACGAGCGCGGCCACGCGGAAGGCGTCGCCGACCTTGACCGTCGCGACCTGGCGCAGGAAGATCGGCACGCCGTTCTCGGCGCCGATCACGATCTGCTCGAGGTCGCGCGCGTCGGCAACGAGCCCGAGTCCCCGGACCACCGACCAGGCGCCGCCGGCTTCGACGACGTTGCCGCCCACGTTCCGATTGCTCCGCATGACGGCGTCTACCACCGTCGAGAGTGGGATCCGGAACCCCCGGAGCCGGTTCGGGTCCACGTCGATCTGGTACTGGCGGACCACGCCCCCGACGCTCGCCACCTCCGCCACGCCGGGGACGGCATTGAGCTGGTAGCGGATGAACCAGTCCTGGAGCGCGCGCAGCTCGCGCAAGGACTGGCCCTGGCCTTCGACCGTGTACCAGAAGACGTGGCCCACGCCGGTGGCGTCCGGGCCGAGGGTCGGCACCACCCCCGACGGCAAGCTCTTGCCGAGGAGGTTCAGGCGCTCCAGGACGCGCGAGCGGGCGAAGTAGAGGTCCACCGCGTCCTCGAAGATGACGTTGATCATCGAAAAGCCGAACGCGGAGGAGGACCGCACCACCCGGACACCCGGAAGCCCCTGGAGGCTCACGGTGAGCGGATAGGTGATCTGGTCCTCGACCTCCTGCGGCGAGCGGCCGGACCAGTCGGTGAAGACGATCACCTGGTTGTCCGAGAGGTCGGGGATCGCATCGATGGGCGTCGTGAGGAGCGCCCAGTACCCCCAGCCTCCGACGAGGAGGAAGAAGGCGACCACGAGGACGCGGTTCCGGAGCGAGACGGCGATCAGCCAGTCGACCATTGGCTCCCCTTGGGGCTCCTCTCGCCCGCGCCATGGACCACAGTCCGCGAGTTGGGCGGACGAGGACCGGCGCAGGCGAATCCGACAGCTAGGACGTCGAGCTACGAGTTACAGCGAGAGGGGAGCGAGCTTCGGGGGTGCGTCGGGGACTTCGAGACCGCTCAGGGGTAGGTGTTCATCGAGGCTGGATTCGACCCAGAGGGCCAGCACTCCGGTCGCGACGGCAACGGGCCCCGGCACCGCCGCGCAGGTCCAACAGAGTGCATCGCAACCGTCCATCTCCGCGCATGCGGAAAAGGCCATGCCGACGGGGCCGAGGAAGACCCACACGACGAGAAGGACCAGGGTCAGAAGTCGCTGCCGGCTCATGCGTTGCCGATTATCTCCCAATGCGCGCGGCACCGTCAAATCGCGTCGATTGGCGATTGTGTCTCAGTTTGAAATCCATCGGAGAAGCCAGTAGCTCGACGCGGCGGCAACCAGCAGCCAAATGGCGACGATGATGACTGCCGCCACGCGGCTGGTAGACTTCTCGCTGAACTGTGACGCCTTCTCCCGGCATTCCAAGAGGACGCTGGCGGGTATCATCGCCCGCACTGCCAACACGCCCAATGGAAGTAGCACAAGATCATCGAGGTACCCCAGAACCGGTATGAAATCGGGAATGAGGTCGATCGGACTCAAGGCGTAGCCCACGACGAACGCCGCCAGAGCCTTCGCATACCAGGGCACGCGAGGATCGCGCACCGCGAAATAGAGCGCATAGACTTCATGCTTGAGTCCCCGAGCTCTATCGCGCCACACCTGAGACCCTGGCAAGCCCCCTCTACAGCGCCACGCGCCGCAGGCGCAGCGCATTGGCGATCACCGACACCGAGCTGAGGCTCATCGCCGCGCTCGCGATGATGGGGCTGAGCAGAAGGCCGAACCAGGGGTAGAGCACGCCGGCGGCGACGGGCACCCCGAGCGCGTTGTAGAGGAAGGCCCAGACCAGATTCTGGCGGATATTGCGCATGGACGCGCGCGAGAGCCGCCGGGCGCGCACGATGCCGCGAAGGTCGCCCTTGATGAGGGTTACGTCCGCGCTCTCCATCGCCACGTCGGTGCCGGTGCCCATGGCGATGCCCACGTCGGCCTGGGCGAGGGCGGGCGCGTCGTTCACGCCGTCGCCCGCCATCGCCACGATGCGCCCCTCCCCCTGGAGGCGGCGCACCGCCTCGACCTTCTGCTCGGGCAGCACCTCGGCGATCACGTCGTCGAGGCCGAGGGCGCGGGCTACCGCCTTCGCGGTCACCTGGCTGTCACCGGTCAGCATGACGACGCGCATCCCCTCCGCCCTGAGCGCGCGGATCGCCTCGGGCGTGCTCGGCTTGATCGGGTCCGCAACGCCCAGGATGCCGGTAACGGCGTCGCCCGCGACGAGGAACACCACGGTCTGACCCTCCCCGCGCAGCGCCTCTGCCTGGGCGCTGAGCGGACCCGGTTTTACGCCCAGCTCCTCTAGCAGGCGCACATTGCCCAGCGCCACTGGGCGGCCGTCGACCACACCAGCCACGCCTCGGCCGGTGAGCGAGCGGAATTCCGCCACCTCCGAGGGCGTGGCGCCGCGCGTGGCAGCGCCGGCCAGGATTGCCGCGGCCAGCGGATGCTCGCTTCCCCGCTCGAGCCCCGCGGCGACGGCGAGGACCTCGCGCTTTGTCGGTACGTCTGCGGCCACCACCGAGACGAGGCGCGGTTTGCCTTCCGTCAGCGTGCCCGTCTTGTCGACCACCAAGGTGTCAACCTTTTCGAGGGCCTCGAGCCCCGCGGCGTTTTTGATCAGCACACCCGCCTGCGCGCCACGTCCCGTCGCCACCATGATCGACATCGGCGTGGCGAGGCCGAGCGCGCAGGGGCACGCGATGATCAGGACGGCGACTGCGTTGACCAGCGCATAGGCCAGCCGCGGCTCGGGCCCAAAGAGACCCCAGCCCAGCGCGGTCAGCGCGGCCACCCCGATCACCACGGGAACGAACCACGCGGAGACCTGGTCCGCCAGGCGCTGGATGGGAGCGCGGCTGCGCTGGGCCTCGGCGACCATGCGGACGATCTGCGCGAGCAAGGTGTCCGCCCCCACGCGCTCGGCGCGCATCACGAAGCTCCCGGTCCCGTTCACGGTGCCGCCCGTCACGCGGCTAGCCGGTTCCTTTTCCACCGGGATCGGCTCGCCGGTGATCATCGACTCGTCGATCGCGCTCCGGCCCTCGAGGACCACACCGTCCACGGGCACGCGCTCGCCCGGACGCACCCGCAGGCGATCACCCGGCTGAACGTCCGCGAGGGGGACATCCTCCTCGACGCCGTCGGCGCGGAGCCTTCGGGCCGTCTTCGGTTGCAGTCCCAGCAGCGCCCGGATCGCGCCCGACGTGGCGCTCCGCGCGCGCAGCTCCAGCACCTGGCCGAGCAGGACGAGGGTGGTGATCACCGCCGCCGCCTCGAAATAGACGGGGGACGCCCCGCCGTGCCGCATGCCATGGGGTAGCGCGTCGGGGGACAGCACCGCGAAGACGCTGTAACCGAACGCCGCGCCCGTCCCGAGCGCGATCAGGGTGAACATGTTCAGGCTGCGCCTCACCACGGATTGCCACCCACGAACGAAGAAGGGCCAGCCGCCCCAGAGCACCACCGGCGTAGCGAGAGCGAGCTGAGTCCACAGCCGCGCGGTCGCGCCCAGCCTCCCCACGAGGGCCGGCATGAGCATGCCGCCCATCTCTAGGCCCAGGAGCGGCACCGTGAGCGCCACGCCCACCCAGAAGCGACGGGTCATGCCGGCCAGCTCGGCGTCCTGCTCTTCCTCGACGGGCTCGAGCGGCTCCAGCGCCATGCCGCACTTGGGGCAGCTCCCGGGGCCAACCTGGCGGACCTCGGGATGCATCGGGCACGTGTAGATGCGCCTATCGGCGGCCTTCGGCGCCGCCGCCCACTTGGGAAGCGGCAAAGGCGAGGGCGCGACGTACTTCGGCGGGTCGGCCACGAACTTGTCCCGGCACCAGGGGCTGCAGAACCAGTAGGTCGTCTCCGCATGCTGAGTGCTGCCGCCAGGGGCCTGGCCCGGCGTCACCTCCATCCCGCAGACCGGATCCCTCACGGTCGGGCGCGAGGGCGCCGCGGCTGGATGCGGCTGCCCGGCGTGCTCGTGGCGTTCGTGAGGGTGACTCATCGTGAGTGCCCGTGGCCGCCGCCGGGCGCCGGCGGGCCCGCTGAAGGATGCTGATACCAGCCGGGATCGCCAGCGTAGCTCTTCATGTCATCCCGAACTTTGACGATCGCGAAGAGGCCTCCCATCGAGATGTAGCCCCCGAAGGGACCGGTGGCCCCCTTCATGGAGATCGTGTTCGGGGGGTACGGCATGACCTCGGCCATCTTGCCCATGTCCATCCCAGTATGCCCGTGGGTCATGTACGCCGGGAGTTGCGGCCGGATCTTCCCGTCGAGGCCCTCGGGGCAGATCGTGGTCGAGCATGGCGAGATCAGCGGGCCGCCGAGGCTCTTCGTAAGGCGGGCAGGGATGCGAATCGCCTCTCAGGGTATACTTGGCACTCGAATCGGCACACCTTCGCGTTCCGATTGGTCATGGCCGGAGTCAACCTCCGGGCTGTCCAGGAGCTTGGCGGCTGGCGGACCTTCAGCATGGTCGCCCGGTACAGTCACCTCGCTCCTGAATTTCTCAGGGAGGCAGTGGAGCGGCTCGTGGGGACGGGGAGTGGTGTTGTGGAACTATCCCGAAACTAGCCCGGCGAGGTGGCACGACCTAGTGTCAGTCGCGGGGTATGTTACAAGTATTTGATTTGATATGCGGAGGGGTGGCCGAGCCCGGTTGAAGGCGTCCGACTCGAAATCGGATAGGGGCGTGAGTCCCTCGGGGGTTCAAATCCTCTC
>Ga0075423_10004464_pt1 | contig 12983 bp, 12 predicted proteins | sample SoiMethybrSBSTD2_FD_80114 | JGI IMG/M metagenome (GOLD analysis project Ga0075423, IMG submission 80114) | Bulk soil microbial communities from a Populus tree surrounding site in Tennessee, USA - Soil MetaG P. TD hybrid SBSTD2 | ecosystem: Environmental > Terrestrial > Soil > Tree plantation...
CCCCCGTCGGGATGCCGGACGCCGCGTCGGTCGTGCTGCTCGTGCGCCACGGGCTGACGCCCACCACCGGGATCAAGCTGCCCGGCCGCGCGCCGGGTCTCCACCTCTCCGACGAGGGGCGGCGCCAGGCGGAGGCGGCCGCCGAGCGCATCGGCAAGATTCCCCGGATCGGCGCGGTGTACTGCTCGCCGATCACCCGCGCCCGCGAGACCGCCCGCCCGATCGGCGCGGCGGTGAAGCGGGCGCTCCGCATCGACCGCGACCTGGCCGATCTCGACATCGGGGAGTGGACCGGGATGAGCCTCAAGCAGGCGGCCCGCCGGCCGGAGTGGGAGACGGTGCAGCGCAGCCCGAGCAACTTCCGCTTCCCGGGCGGCGAGTCGTTCCCTGAGATGCAGACCCGCATGACCTCCGCGCTCGGCCGCATCGTGGCTCGGCACCCCGGGCAGATCGTGGTGGCGGTCTCGCACGCGGACCCCATCAAGGCCGCGGTGGCCCAGGCCCTCGGCACCCCGCTCGACCTCTTCCAGCGCATCATGATCGCGCCCTCGTCGATCACGGTGGTGGCGTACCGGCGCGGGGGGCCGAGCGTGCTGACCGTCAATTCGCTCTCCGGCGATCTGGCCTGGCTCGCGGGCGGCAAGGCGTGAGCGACAACCCCTCCTTCGACGTCGACGCGCCGGACCACTTCACCGCCGGCGCCGTCGGCCCGCCCGGCCAGCGCGTGTTCTACCTCCAGTCGCGCGAGGCGGGGCGCGTCCTCACCCTGAAGGTGGAGAAGGAGCACGTGCGCGCCCTCGGCGAATACCTGGCCGGTCTGCTCGCCCGCGTGAAGGGAGCGCCCGCTCCCACCCGCGGCGGCGTCGAGCTGCTCGAGCCGCTCCAGCCGGCGTGGGACGTGGGGGCGATCGCGGTGGGCTACGACGAGCGCAAGGACCGCGTGGTGGTCGAGGCGAGCGAGCTCCTGGAGGAGGCGCCCGAGGAAGGCGCGGAGGAGAGCGGCCCACAGCCGGCGATGGCCCGCTTCCGCATCACCCGCGCCCAGGCCGCTGCCTTCGTGGAGCGCGCCAACGAGCTCATGAAAGGCGGGCGGCCGAGCTGCCCGATCTGCAGCCGGCCGATGGACCCGGAGGGCCACATGTGCCCCCGGTCCAACGGCCACGTGACCCACTAGGGATGCCTGGGGGCGCGGACCCGAGCCTCGCGCTCGACCTGCTGACGCTCGGCGAGGTCACCATGAAGGGGCGCCTGCCCCGCAGCAGCAACGCGACCTTCCTGGTCGAGTGCTGCCTCGACGGCCAGACCACGCTGGCGGTCTACAAGCCGGAGCGCGGGGAGCGTCCCCTGTGGGACTTCCCGCCCGGGCTCTTCCGCCGCGAGATCGCGGCCTACCTGCTCTCGGAGACGCTCGGCTGGGGCCTGGTCCCTCTCACCACGCGGCGAGAAGGACCCCTGGGAGACGGCTCGCTCCAGCTCTTCGTGCCGGCCGACTTCCGCCAGCACTACTTCACGCTGCTCGAGCAGGGGGAGCATCGGGAGGCGCTCCAGCGGATCTGCGTCTTCGACCTGATCGCCAACAACGCGGACCGCAAGAGCGGGCACTGCCTCTGGGTGCCGGACGACCGGGTCTACGCGATCGACAACGGCCTCACCTTCCACGCCGAGTCGAAGCTCCGCACCGTGATCTGGGACTTCGGGGAGGAGCCGATCGCGGCGCCGCTGCTGGAAGACCTCCGCCGCCTGGTCGACGCGCCCCTGCCCGACGCGCTGGCCGAGCTGCTCGACCCCGAGGAGCGGCGCGCGCTCAAGCGCCGTGCGCGCGGGGTGCTCCGGTCGGGGCACTTCCCGGTCGACGAGAGCGGCCTGCGCTACCCCTGGCCGCTGGTCTAGCCGTGTCGGCCGCGGCGCGTCGACGCGCCGTGAATCACGTCGCACCAGCGGCGATTCTCGTCGCCCCCCGCCTCCGCGCTCCCGGTCAGCATCGCGTCCGACATGACCCGCGCGTCGTCCACCCCTTCGCGCAGCGGCATGTGGATCGCGCACCACTGCACCTCGAGAATTTCGAGCAGGGTGTCGGCGTCGGGCTCGCAGGCGGGGCAGTATGCGCGCGCAATACGCGGGGTTTCGGCCGGTATGTCACTCAAGGCAGGGCACCACGGTGGGAACTTGCGGGACTTCCTCGCGAGTGTCGAGCGATGGCAACCTCCTGTCCGGAGCTCCGAACCGGGCTCGAGCCTCATGACCATTTTACACAGGGGGGTATTTCGCTCCTAATTCTAGCGGGGCCGGCTGGATCCGCCCCGACCCCAAGCGGGGGCGAGGCCCTCGCGACGGCTGCCTACAGAAAGGTCTGGTCGGGCTCGAGGCCCAGGAGGTAGCGGCCGACGGTCTCGAGGTGGGCCTGGCGACCCTGGAGCTGCTGGGTCACGGTGTGGATGTCGCGGAAGCGGCGCTCGAAGGCGCTGCTCGTGAAGATGGCGCTCGCGCCGGCCGCATGGTGCACGGTATCCACCACCTGCTTGGCCTGATGGATCCCGTAGGTGGAGGCGAGGCGGATCTGCACCCGCTGCTCCAGGCTGAGCGGGCGGCCCGACCGGCTCACGTCGGCCCAGATGCGGGCGAGCGCGTCGTGCAGGAAAACGCGTGCCGCGCTCAGCTTCGCCTCCGCCTCGGCCACCTGGAACTGGACGACCCCGCTGTCGCGCAGCTGCCGCTTGGACGAGCGCGGCTCCTTGTCGCGGGCCAGCTCGACGAAGGCGTCGAGGCTGCTCCGCGCGATGCCCATCGCCACCCCGGAGAAGCCGGCCGCGTAGAGGCTGCCGGAGGGGAAGCAGTAGAGCGGCCCGGGATGTCGGCGCTCGGCCGGATCGTCGCGCGAGACGGTGTGCTCGTCCGGGACGAAGAGATCGCTGACCGTGAACGCGTCGCTCCCGGTGCCGCGAAGGCCGGTCACGTGCCACACGTCGACGATGGTCGCCTGCCGGGCCAGGAAGAGCATGGTGCGCCCGTCGGGCGTGCCGTCCGGGCGGCGGCGCGTCTTGCCGTCGGGCCCCTGGATCGGGCAGTAGCCGCCGAGCCAGGTGGCGTGCCGGCAGCCGCTGCCGAAGCTCCACGTGCCGTCGATGCGGTAGCCGCCGTCGACCGGCACCGCGCGCGCGTCGTTGCTCGGCCCCCAGGCCAGCACCGCGCGCCGGTCGCCGAAGATCTCGCGCGCGACCTCGGGGGGCAGGTAGGCCGCGGTCATCGAGCACCCGGAGGCCTGGCAGAGACACCACGCGGCGCTCGCGTCGTGCTTGGCGACCTCCTCGATCACGTGGACGAAGGTGAGCGGGTCGGTCTCGCCGCCGTCCAGGAAGGCGGGCAGGAGGAGACGGAAGAGGGAGGCGTCGTGGAGCGCCCGCAGCACCGGCTCGGGGAGCCGTCGCTCCTCCTCGGTGCGCTCGCTCAGGTCCTCGAGGAGCGGGGCCAGCGCGCGGGCCCGCTCGAGCGGGCCCGCGACGTGGTGTGGATCCGTGTTAGTCCACTCCGAAGTCGTAGACCTTGCCCGATCCCGCCCCGAACCCGGTGGCGAGGATGAAGCCGTACTCGCCGGGCGCGAGCGCGGCGGACGGGGTCACCTTGTAGAAGCCGCGCGCATCCCGCTCGATCGTCACCGGGATCTTGTCCTCGTTGCGCACGCCCATCTTCTGGGTCCCGCCGAACGGCATGAACGCCCCGCTGCCGATCTTGAGGTTGCGGTCGTTATGTTCGTCACCGGGCTTGAGCTTTACCAGCGGCGCGTCGGTCGAGGAGTACGTGCTGAGGAACACCGGCTGCTTCTCGCTGGTCCGGTACTGGGCCTTCTTGCCTTCCAGCACCACCTCGCTCTTGCTCTGGAAGAAGGCCATGTTGGTCTCGAGGTTGGCCGAGGTCGCGAACAGCTCGACGTACTTGCCGGCCACGAGCTGGTAGATCACGTCCTGCGTCTTGAGCGCTCCCGCCGCGAGGGCGGGCGCGGGCGGCGCGGGCGTCGGCGCCGCGGCGGTGCTCGGCGCCGCGCCGGAGCCCGCGGCCACCATGGCCTCGAGCACCTTGTCGGTGACGCCGGCCTTCTTCAGGCTCACGAGCGAGTCGGTCTTGAGATCGAACTTGCTCGAGGTCGACTTGATCTTGGCGATGACGACCGCCTCGGGCAGGCCCGCCTTGACCATCTGGATCACCGAGTCGTTGGTCAGCACTTCCTGGGCGACCGAGGTGGCGCCCGGCAGCGAGAGGCTGACGGCGGCCACCAGGATCAGGGTCACGACCACACGCATCATCTTCATGAGGCCTCCTGGGCGACGAGAAACGGTTGGCACCGGCCGGGCCCACCCCGGCGGTCACGGTAACCGGCCATAAACTTAGGGTACTTCGCAAAGTCGGTCAATAGCGGGTCAAATCCGGCCCCGGCGCGCCAGTGGCCAGGCGGCCGGCAGCATCGCGACGAGCGCGGCCATGCCGTTGATCGCCATGGCCGCCGGCACCCCGATCCCTCCGGCGAGGAACCCGATCCAGAGAGTCCCGGCCGGCTGGGTGCCGATGCAGGCCGAGAGGATGCCCATGGCGCGCCCGCGGCTCGCCTCGGGGGCCTGCAGGAGCACCAGCGTGCTCTGCATCGCCGCGAAGGCCGACTCGCACGCCCCGATCAGCACCAGCACCGGCAGGCAGGCCCACGGCCAGCGGAGGCCCGTGAAGCCGAGCAGCAGGAACGGCGCGGTCAGGACCGCCATCCCGAAGATGCGCCCGTGCGGCAGGAAGCCGCGGCGTCCCGCGATGGCGAGCGCCCCCAGCAGCGCGCCGAGCCCGTCCGCGGCCACCAGGCCGCCGAGCCACTCCGGGCCCACCCCGAGCACGTGGCGCGCGAAGACCGGCAGCATGTGCTGGTAAGGGAAGAAGAGCACGTTCATCATCACGGTGATCAGCAGCACCGCGCGCACGGTGGGCTCACGCCACGCCTCGCGGAAGCCGGCGCCGAGGCTGGCCACCACCGAGGTGACGTCGCGCTCACTCGGCCCGCCGATGCGTCCGGGCAGGCCCGCGAAGACGAGCAGCCCGAGCGCGTAGAGCGCGGCGACTCCCGCGTAGCAGGGGGCGGGGCCGAGGTGGGCCAGCCCCACCCCGGCTAGCACCGGGCCGACCATCTTGGCCACCTGCATCGACACCGTCTCGAGCGAGATCGCGGTCGCCACGCGGCGCGAGCCCACCAGGCTGTAGAGCGCGGTGCGCCGAGCCGGGAAGTCGAGGGCCCAGACCACGCCGAAGAGCATCTCGAGGCCGACGAGGGGCCAGAAGCCGCCGCGGCCGGCCGCGAACACCGCGGCCAGCGTGAACCCAGTCACGAGACCGAGCGACTGGGTGACCACCAGCACGCGCCCGCGGTGCATGCGATCGGCCACGAGCCCGGTGAACGGGCCCAGCACCATCAGGGGGGCGGAGCGGGCGAACGCGGCCAGCCCCACCATGAAGGGCGAGTCGGTGAGCTGGAACGCGAGCCAGCCGAGCAGGATGAGATCCATCCAGCGCGCCCCGTTGACGCAGAGCCCCGAGAGCCAGAGCCGGCGGTAGGGACGCTCGCGCAGGACGGACGCGAACGCCTGGGGGGCGGCCAGGGCGGCCGCCGGCGGAGCGACGATGCTCACCGCGTAGGGATACCATGGAAGGCGGCCCGAGGGGAACCGGCGCACGACTATTGACACGACCGGCGATGCCGGACGATCATGCCGAGACCCCGAGCCAACCGGATGATCGCCGCCCTCCTCGTTCCGCGTATCGCGGACCTTCCGAAGTAGCGGATCGATGCCAGCGCCCGGCACGGCGAGGCATCTCGGCGCGGCGCTGTCCGCGGGCGTGGTGTGCGGCGGTCTCTGGTTCCTGTCCGCGACCATGATCCTCGACGTCGTCCGGCCGGGAGGGGTGGTGGTGCCCGCCCTCGTCCTCGGGGCCGTGGCGGGCCTCGCGGCGGCCGCGCTCTTCTGGCGTCCCGGCACCGCCAGGCAGATCTGGGGCCGGGCGATCCTCACTGTGGGCTTTCACGCCCTCGCGCTGCCGGCCGTGGCCGCCATAGCGTTCGGGGCGACCGCGATCTGGCCCCCTCCCGAGACGGCCGACCTCGGCCTCAGCCTGGACGTCTTCGGGGTGCGGCTGGTCGGCACCCCGACGACGGTGCGGCTCGGGTTCGGCGGCTTCGTCCTCGGTGTCCTCCTCGTCGTGATCGGCGAGCGCGCCCTGGGGCGCCGCCGCATCCAGGACCGGATCCCACGTGCCGGGCGGCTTCCCCGCTGAGAGCACCCCGCACATTCGAACCGTCACGGTCGCGCTGCGCTTGACGGTCGGCGCGCTGCTCTGTCTTTCGCTCCTCACGCCGGGCGCGCGCGCGGAATCCGAGCGCGCCGCGTTCTCTTTCTCGACCGAGTTCTACGGCCCTCTCGGCTACGCCAATCCCGACGCCGCCCTGACCCTGCGCAACCGCATGGCCAACATGGTCGCGCTGTGGCCGCCCGCGGACGCCGGCATGCAGCGCTTCGTCATGAATCGCGACGTGCGCCTCAATTTTCTCCTGCAGGCCGCGACGCAGGTCAGACGCGACTCCCCCGCCTCGATCGAGAGCCAGCGCCTCGCCGCGGCCAGTATCTGCACCGCGCAACCGGCCCGGGGCCACCTCTGGAGCTTGATGATCGAGTGGGACCAGAGCGGCGGCGCCTGGGTTCCGAACGGACGGCCGCGATACGGGGGACTGACGCGGGCGCAGGCGCACGGGCGCTTCACCGACTACTACCTCAAGCAGTCACCCCCGCTCGCCACCTACCTGCGCCAGCCCGCGACCGCGCGGCCGTGCCGCCTCGCCGCCGTCACCGACTACTCGCCGAACGCGTTCGACGCCTACGCGCTCGGCGTCGACGTCGGCCTGCTCGAGCGCGGCGTCGACGAGCTCGGAGACGTCGCGACCGGCATCGCCTTCATGCGCGGCGCCGGCCGTCAGTACGATCGCCCCTGGGGCATCGACCTCTCGACGTGGCGCACGGCGGCCGACTCCGCCACTCGCTTCGACGACGACGGGAGGCAGACGGGCGGATGGTCGCCGAGCTATCTGCGGCGCCACATGTACGCGGCCTACATGGCGGGCGCGCATATCCTCCAGATCGAGCCGACGGTCTACTACGGGGCGGACGGGTCGGCGAATCCGTTCGGGCTGACCGTGAAGCGGTTCGCCGATTTCGCGTTGAGGCGGCATCCCGACGTGGGGACGCCCGTGGTCCCGACCGCTCTGATGCTCGACGTTCACAGCGGCTTCGACCCCAAGCACGGGCCGTACAACCAGCAGCACGCGGTGTGGTACCAGGACATCGCCTATTCGTCCGGCGACTTCATGATCGACAACTTCCTGAAGCTCGCCTACCCGGATCACGGGCGGCACGGCACCGCGCCGGGCGCGCCCTTCTCGACGCCGGCCGGCTACCAGCGGTTCCTCGCGTCCGGCGGCGATCCCAGGCCCTTCGAGCCGATGCCGGCGACCCGCTGGGGCGACACATTCGACGTGGTGCTCAACACCGCCCCGCCGAGCGCGTTGCGGCGTTACAAGGTCATCGTGCTCCTGGGCGATGTCGTCGTCGACGCGCGTCTCCGCCAGGATCTCGAGCCGTGGGTGCGGGCCGGGGGGACCCTCGTCGTCAACGTCAGACAGGTGACGAGCGCGGACGAGACGCTCCTCGGGGTCCGGCTCGGCGGCGCGGAGCGGGGCGGCACGACCTCGCGATGGCTCTCCGACCGGGCCGCGTTCACCGAGCCGCCCTTCACGTACAAGTCGGTCGCGCCCGTCGCCGCGCGCGTCCTGGCGACCTCGGGCGACGGCGCCCCCCTGATCACGTCGAACGCGGTCGGGGCGGGACGGGTCATCCTGACGACGCCCGACCATCTGCAGACGACCGCGCGCGATCGGCTGCTGGAGATCGGCGCTCGGCTGTTCGACGACCTGAACCGCGAGCACGCACCCGCGGTCGTGTCCGGCCCCGGCGCCCAGTACATGTTCTCGACCGCGCCGGGCCGGCTCATCACCACCATCATCAACAATTCGGGCGCGACCTGGACCGGCGCCATCACCGCGAACATTCCGGGCGCGGTCGCCGCCGTGCGCGAGTACACCGCCGACACCGCGGCGGCCTGTACGCGCGCCGGATCCGTCGTGACGGTCACGGGAAGCGTCCCCGCCTACGACCTCCGCATCTTCGCGATCGAGTACGCGCCGGGCCCGCCCGCCCCCGGCGCGGCGTGCTGAGCCTCCGGGCGGCGGTCCCTCAGAGGGGCGCCCGGTAGGCGGGAAAGAAGCCGCCGCAGGACACTTCCTCCACCGGCACGTCGGCGGCCTGGGCCCGGCGCGTGGTCAGCTCACGGTACTTCTGCTCATCGGTGACGAGCCGCAGGGTCGAGAAGGGAAAGCGCAGGGGCGAGAAGCCGCGCTTGAACTGGAGCAGGCGGTCGCTGGCGCCACCGACGCCGCCGCCCAGGTGGAGGTACCGGTTGCCGCGGGCCCTGGCCCATTCCGCGACCGAATACAGGAGCAGGTGAAACGGCGACTTGCTGAGAAACTCCGACCTGGTGCCACCCAGGTGGGCCTGCACGATTCCGCCGCATTCGAAGAAGACGCAGGCCGCCGCGGGCCGCCCCTCCGACTCCACCACCGCGCAGTGCACGTGCTCGGGCATTCCGGCGAGTCGCGCGAAGTACTCCCGGCCGAAGTAGTAGGATTCCTTCGCCTGGACCCGGTCCATGGTGTCCCGGTAGATCTCCATGACGCACTCGACGTGCTCGCGCAGGGGGACCATGCGGGACACGAAGCCCAGCTTCCGGCATTTCTTGATCGTCCACTGGTGTCCTTCCCGGACCCCCTTCCATAGCGCTCCCTCGTCCAGGGTCAGATCCATCGCGACCGTCTCACCGGCCGCGGTGAAGAAGCCCGGCGGGAAGAGCTCCGCGAACCCGTCGCCGAGCAGGGGGTGCATCCGAAGGAACGCGGAGCACGCCCCCATCGCGCGGAGCGTCTCGCTCAGCCGGTGCATCGCCTCACGGGCGAACCGGGGCGACCGCCGGGCCGCGTCGCTCAGCAACAGGCCCGGATAGCCATAGGGCGACACGACGTCGTACACCTCCTCGTCGCCCACCGCGGCCGGTCCAAGGCTCTCGCAGCGGCGCAGCAGATACGGAATGAACAGCTCCGCGTCCCCGGATCTGGCCAGAAACGCCATGGGCTGCGCCCGGTTCCACTCGCCGTCCAGCCTCACGTACTCGGGGAGATGGTAGAAATCGTGCCGCAGCCGGCGCAAGGCGTCGGGCCAGCGCGGATCGTCGATCTCGAGGTGGACGACGTCGATCACGGGCTCTCCGCCCACACGGTGGGAAAGACCTCCGGGTCGCTGAAGTCGGGATCGCCGTTGGGGAGCCTGCGGCACAACGTTTCATCGAAGATGTGGACCTCCCGCCCTTCGCGGTTGCGGTAAGGACGGTAGTGATTGTCGCCATCCTGGAAATGGACCGCATACGACAGCCGGGGCTGTCCGCTCGTGTTGGGATAGCTCGCGTGAACGGTCCACCCGTGATGGAAGCTCACCTGCCCCTTCCGCAGGGTCATGGGGACGACGCGAACCTCCCGGCCGTGCGCGCGGAACCTCTCCTCCACCTCGGCCAGGTTCCGATGGTTGAAGAAGCGCACGTCCTGCAGGCCCTGCCACCGATGGCTCCCCGCCATCACCACGAGCGGACTGCGGGTGATCTCCACCGAGTGGAACGGAATCCACGCCGAGATCATCTTGTCGGAGCTGCAGGTCGCCCAGTACGCGCGGTCGGCGTGCCAGCCGGTCACGGTGTCCGACCCGTTCCCCGCGTCGGACGGCTTGTAGATGAGCTGATCGTCCAGCACGCGAATGACGGAGCTCCGGGTCAGCTTCGCCGCGATGGCGCCCAGGAGGGGATAGACGGCCAGCGCCTTCAGCTCCTTCTTCTGCAGTGACACGAACTCATTGTTGCGCGGGCCGGCTCCATCGCCCGGCTTCCAGTCCGAGAAGCCGGTGTCGACGGTCAGGGTGCCATCCCGCTCCCCCCGGTAGAAGCGGTGGGCCCCCTCGCAGGCCGAGTCGATCAGCGCCTCCGGCACGACCCGCTCCTTCGAGATGTAGTACCCGTTCGCCTCGTAGAAGGCCACGTCCGAGTCGTCGGGCAGGAGCTCGAGCTGCTCCCGGGTCAGGGCCGGCGGGCTCATGACGGGCGACCACCCTCCCGTGCTCGGGCCGGAACGCCGACCGCCACCGCGCCATCCGCCAGATCGCGGATCGCGACCGCTCCCGCTCCCAGCGTGGTCCAGCGCCCGATCCTGATGCCCGGGCTCACCACGCTTCCGATGCCGAGGAAGGCGCCCTCCCCGACCCGCACCGAGCCCGCGAGGTGCACGCCCGGCGCGAGGTGCGCGTAGTCGCCGACGACGCAGTCGTGGTCGACGGTGGCGCCCGTGTTCACGATGACGTGGTCGCCGATGACCGCATCCGGCTGGACGACCGCGCCGGCAAAGACCACCGTGCCACGTCCGAGCTTCGCGGAAGGGTCGACGTGAGCCGACGGATGGACCACGGTTTGCCACTCGAAGCTCAAGCTTCTCGCCTTCTCCCGTCGCCGCACGTTGTCCCCGATGCCGACGATCCCGTGGCCGCCGAGTGCTCGCTCGATCCGACCCACCCGGATGCCCTGCGCGTCGGTGCCCCACTTGGTATCGTCGTCGTCGACGACCGCCGCGACGGACCTTCCAGACGCGATCAGCGCGCTGATGAGCACCTTGGCGTGGCCCCCCGCGCCGATGACCACGACGCCGTCTTTCGTCCGCGCGCGGACGTCCCGCCGCGGCTCCGAGGTGGCCCTCGGGATATGGGAGCGAAGGGGGTGGTAGCTCATGCGGCCCTCGTCCGACCGCGATCGCGGACGGTCGCGCCCGCGATCACGACGTCTCGTTGTACGGTCGCCTCGCGCCGCAGCGCATATCCGAACAGCATCCCGGCGAGCGCCCAGAACAGCAGCGCTCCGTCCCGCACGAAGAAGTCATTGGCCATGTTGCGGGCCAGCACGCCGGCGACCATCGTCGTCCCCGCGAGTCCGGCCAGACGCACGAGAGGCTCGCCGCGACGGGCCAGCCGCCAGAAGCGCCAGGCGAGCGAGCCGAACAGCGCCAGCACCGCCACCATGCCCGGCACGCCCGCACTGATCCCGTAGGCGAGGACGAGATTGTGCGGGTGCCAGAACACTTGGCTCTCATCGGCGGGAAGCAAGTCGGGGTAGGCTCGGCTCATGGCGGCGCGGCCGAACCCGGCCCCGGTCCACGGGTGCTCGAGAATCTCCTCGCCGACCTTCTTCCAGACCCGCGGCCGCGTATCGTTCTCCAGCGCCATCGGCGATTGCGGGTCGCCGCCGGTCCGGTATCGCTCGCTCGCGTAGACACCCCCGCCCACCAGGGCCAGCACCAGGAGGCCGGCCAGCGCCAGGCGAAGCGGCCCGACCGCGACCCCGTGGACGCGCCATGCCCACACGCACACCGCCGCCGCCTGCACCCCGAGCGCTGGCCACAGCGCTCGCTCGGCGCAGAGCAGGGCCACCGCCAGGAACGGCACGCCCAGGCCCGCCAGCCACTTCACCGGATGCCGACGCCCGAACAGCACCACCGTCAAGCCGAGAACCGGGCCCACCGTGACGAGATAGCTGCTGACCCGGCCCACGTCGCCGTAGTAGGCCTCGGCCGGCCACACCCCGTTCCGGAGATAGGCGCCGAGCAGCACCGAGCCCGCAATCGCCGAGAAGCCGACCAGGACGGCCAGACACGCGAGGCGCAATCGCCTCTCGCTCCGCGTCCACGCCAGGAAGGCGACGAACGCGATCAGCGCGAGGCCGACCTCGTTCCCGATCTCCCGCGCGCTGTACAGCGGATCGACCGCGACCAGAAGCGATCCGAGCGCGACCCCCGCCCACAGGGCGATCGTCCCTCGGCAGGGCAGGGCCGGCGGGGCCAGACGTCGCCACGACATCGCGACGATCAGAGCCGCCGCGGCCAGGCAGGCGATCCGCACGGTCACGGTTCCCCGGAACGGCAGGATCGCGACGAACACGAGGAACGGCAAGGCGCCCGGCCACACTAGCGCGCCACCTCCCCCGGCACGCGGGCCACGCGGGCCACCACCTCGTCGCAGCCCCGCCGGCCGAGCAAGCGGACGTACTCCTGAAACAAGGCGTCGCGCAGCCGTCCCGGCTCGAAATCGCGCCGCACGCGGCGGCGGCCGCTGGCGCCGTGTCGCCGCCGCAGCTCCGGATCGCCCAGGTACGTGGCGATCGCGGCCCTCAGCGCCTGGGCGTCGCGCACCGGCACCAGCAGGCCGGTCTCGCCGTCCTCGACCGCATCGACGCACCCCGAGATCCGCGTCGCGACGACCGGCAGCCCCATCGCCGCCGCCTCCAGGAGCGCAGTGTTGAAGCCCTCCCGGTACGACGGCAGGACCAGAAGATCCAGCGTCCGATAGACACTGGGCATGTCGTGCACCATTCCCGTCAGATGGATGCGCGGATCGCTTCGCAGCGTTGCGTCCACGTCGGCCGGGATCGGATCCTCGCTCTCGAACGGCCCCGCTACGAGCAGGTGCAGCGACGGCCACTCCTCGCGCAGCCCACGCCACGCCTGCACGAGCTCGATCAAGCCCTTGTCGCGGACGACGCGTCCCACGAAGCCGATCACCGACGCGCTCGGCGGAATCTGATAGCGAGCGCGCACGCGCTCGGCCCACTCCGTCGAGACACCGGCCGGATCGAACTTGCCGTCCGCCTCGACGCCGTCGATGCTTCCGTGCTCGAGCATCGTGATCCTTCCGGGCGGGCACAGCCCCTCCCCGATCAGGACCTCGCGCAACCGCGGGCTGATGCAGATGACCTGGTGCGCCAGCCGGCAC
>Ga0075423_10004467_pt1 | contig 12978 bp, 8 predicted proteins | sample SoiMethybrSBSTD2_FD_80114 | JGI IMG/M metagenome (GOLD analysis project Ga0075423, IMG submission 80114) | Bulk soil microbial communities from a Populus tree surrounding site in Tennessee, USA - Soil MetaG P. TD hybrid SBSTD2 | ecosystem: Environmental > Terrestrial > Soil > Tree plantation...
AGCTGCCACAGGCTGAAGCGCGGATCCTCGCCGGCGAAAATCTGCATGGCCACCGCCGCCAGGGCCAGCATGCAGACAATCGCCACCAGGACCGCGACATTGCTCAGAAACTTGCCCAGCGTGTAGGAAACTTTCCCCAGCGGTGTCGCCGCCAGAATTTGACCCACCCCCGTCTGTCGATCGCGCTCGATGGAGTTCTTGACGATGTAAAAGCCCACCAAAGAGATGAAGGTCGTGGTCACCAGGGCAATCAGGGTGCCGATCCACGCCGACGTATAGACGCCGCGGAACTCTCCCAGCCGCAAGGTGATGTTGCCCACCGCAGCGTTGTAGCCCAGATAGAGGGCGAACAGCATCGTCAGGAGAAAGCTGTGGCGCCGCACCCGCTCGAGAAAATCGGCCCGCGCGAGGTGAGTGAGGATGCGCAGCCGGCTCATGCCTGGGCCCCTCCCCGGTGGGTCGCCAGCGCCAGCAGATACGCGTCCTCCAGGGAGGGATCCAGCGGGCGGGCACCGGGTGAGGGCGCCTGAACGGCCACCACGCGCGCGTGCACTCCGTCGGCGCGGTGCGCCGTGCTGCTGACCAGGTGTCGGGTGCGCAGCGCCGCAAGCTCGCCGCTCGGCACCACCACCTCCCAGACCCGGCCTCCCACCCCGGAGAGCAATTCCTCCGGTGCGCCCTGCGTGATGAGCCTCCCCTGCGCGATCACCGCGATTCCCGTCGCCACCGCTTCCACATCCGAGACGATGTGCGTCGAGAGGATGACGATGCGCTCTCCAGAGAGCTCCGACAGCAGGTTGCGAAATCTCAGGCGCTCCTCGGGGTCGAGCCCCGCCGTCGGCTCATCGACGATGAGCAGCCTGGGATCGTTCAACAGCGCCTGGGCGATCCCGACGCGCTGCTTCATACCCCCCGAGTAGCCCCCCAGGGGTCGACGGCTCACCTCGGTCAGATTCACCAGATCCAGCAGCTCGCCGATGCGCTTTCTCGCCGCCGCGCCATCCAACCCCTTCACCGCCGCGATGTACTCCAAAAACTCCACGGCGCTGAGGTTGGGATAGACGCCGAAGTCCTGCGGAAGGTACCCCAGCACGCCGCGTAAGGCGTCCGGCTCACGGGCAATGTCCAGACCGTTCCACAGCACCCTTCCGCCGCTGGCCCGGGTGACCGTGGCAAGGATGCGCATCAGCGTGGATTTCCCAGCGCCGTTCGGTCCCAGGAGCCCCAGCACGCCCGGGCCCAGCGTCAGGCTGAAGGATCTCAGTCCCCACACTCGCCCGCGGTAGAGCTTACTGACCTCTTCCAGGACGAGCTGCATCGAGGGTTCTCCAGGCGGCGGGGCGCCCATCGCCACGGTGTGACGCGCCGGCGACTGCATGAGTGCTGGTCCGGGGGGGACGCTTCAGGAAACGCCGGCCATCTGCTCCGCCTCGGCCTGAATGCGCGCGCGCTCCAGGCGGGAATTCTTGATGGCCAGCTCGAGGGCTTCGTCGGAAAGCTGCGTCATGTCCGCAGCGGCGCTCTTCATGTCTCCGTGCTCCACGGCGCGTGAGATCACCTCCGCCTTGGTCGCCCCCTTCTTGGTTCCCACGAAGGGCTTGACCAGCAGGTAAATGACGTCGCGCAGAGGCATGTGTCGCGTGAACCGCCCCAGGAGCCTGAAGGTCTGGACCGGATGGTGGGTGAACTTGTAAAGGATCAGCTTGCGCATCTCCTCGGAGCGTATGCGGTGGACTTCCTCGCCCGAGAGGCACGTGGGATCGATGGAGGTGCACTTGAAGTACTTGTACCAGTCCGCCGCATCGCTTACCAGCCCGCGGGCCACGTACTCCTGCCAGAGCGGCGTGCCGCGGTAGACGCACAGGCGATTGAACCCGAAGCTGTCGATGCGAATTTTAGAAGCGAAGCGGAAAGTGGCCCGCAGGTCGTCCTGCGTCTCGTCGGGGATTCCCACGACGAAGAAGCCGTGGACGATCTTGATGCCCGCCTTCTTCGCGTTGGACACGGCGGTCTCGATCTCCAGCAGGGTTTGCTCTTTCTTGAGCCGGTCCAGGATCTTCTGACTGCCGCTCTCGATGCCGAACATCAAGGTCCGGCAGTGAGCTTTGGCCATGGCCGGGAACAGGTTCATGCAGACGGAATCGACGCGCCCTTCGCAGCCCCACTCGATGGTGATCCCGTTGTCGTTGATTCCTTTGCAGATGGCCTGGATCCGCCCGGGCTGGAGGAGAAAGTGATCGTCGACGAAGAAGGCCGCTCCGTAGCCCTCCTTTTGAAGGTGCTTGAACTCCTCCACGACGTGCCCCGGGCTTCGCGAGCGCCACTTCCCCTCGTTGAAGATGGGGATGTCGCAGAAGACGCAAGGCCACGGGCAGCCGCGCGACGTCTGCATGGTGGTGAACCGGTCGAGCGACAGGACCGCGGGAACGTCCAGCGGCATCGACTCCACGAAATCCAGGGGCAGGCTCTCCCGGTCCGGGAAGGGCCACTGGTCCAGATCTCGCTCCAGAACTCGGTTCGGGTTGTGACGGAGCTTGCCGCTTCTCTCCTGCCAGGTCACTCCTGCGACCTCCGCGGGATCCTCGAGAGCCTCCAGCAGATCGAGGAGCAGCTGCTCTCCATCGCCGCGGCAGACGAAGTCCACTTCGGGCACCTGCAGCTTCACCAGCTGGGCATTGAGCGAGGCGAATACCCCTCCGAACGCGATCTTGACGTTGGCGTCCGCGCCGCGGATCTGGCGGGCCAGGATCTTGGCGTAAGGGTAGCTCGTGGTAGACAGAAAGCTGAGCCCCACGAGATCCGGCTTCTGACGAAGGATCTCCTTCACGATCCAGTCATCCGGCGTGTCGGGATTGGCCTGGTCGATCATGACCACGTCATGCCCGGCCCGCTTCAACACGGAAGAGAGGGACATCACGCCGATGGGGGGAAACCCCATGACTTGAAGCCGGCCGTTCGGCTTCTTCTGCTTGCCCGGGATGGCGTAGAACTGCGGATCCCGGACGTGGATCAGGAAAACCTTCATTGAGGCTCCTAGAAAGCGGGATTGTAATCTCCCTATCCGCAAAAGGGAAGCTGCCCGGGGAACGGCTTCCCCGGGAGGAGGCGCGCGCGGAGGAGCTGCGAGATTCTCTTTCCGAGGTTGCATCGCTTTGCACACCGGACTTCCGCCGGGTTGCACGCGCTTGCAGATCGACCGCCCCTGAGTCGGTCGCCTCGACACTCACCGGAATCCCTTCATTCCCAGCAAGGAGCGGCACTTAGGCCTCACCCGAATCCACGTACGCCCAGTGCAGCTTGCGTGGCATGGCCCTTGCCTTTTCCCCCTACTGCACTTGGCCTTCCCTGTTGGCCGACCCTCGATGCGGAAAGCCGGCTGACCCCGGCAGGAGGAGAAGAATCGTGATGGCGAACACCTCGAATCGGCGATTCCCGGGCACCCGCTCGCGGGGAACGGTTGGTTCACTTCTGTCAGGAGCCAGGGCGCTGCAGCTTTTGATCCTGCTTCTGGTAGCGCTGCTCGGCGCCATCTTCCCGGCGCGCGGGGTCCTGGCGCGCAATCCAAGCGGCACCTGGAGTGACCTTGGAAGCCTGGCAGTGCCGCGCGCGCACGCCGCAGCGCTGCTGCTTCCCGATGGCAGGGTCTTGATCGCCGGCGGGGAGGGGGCCGGGGGACCCTTGAGCACGTCCGAGGTGTTGACTCAGGAAGGCATCATGGAGACGGCGGCCCCCATGCGCTTCGCGCGCAGCGGCCACCAGGCCGTTCTCCTCGCCACGGGCAAGGTCCTCGTGCTCGGGGGCATCGGCTCCGATGGGGCCACCCTGGAGAGCGCCGAAATTTATGATCCCGTCGACGATTCCTGGTCTCCGGCAGGTTCCATGAGCACGCCACGCTCCGGGTTCACGGTGAGCCTTCTGGGAGATGGCCGCGTCCTCATCGTCGGCGGAACGAACGGCAGCTCTGCCCTCAGCACCCTCGAACTGTTCGATCCGATGAGTGAAACGTTTTCCATGTCCGCGTCCGTTCTGTCCTCGCCGAGGAGCGCCCATACCGCGACCGTGATGGGCGATGGCCGCGTGCTGTTGGCCGGCGGCTCGGATGGATCCGCCCCACTTTCATCCACCGATTTGTACAGCCCCGCTTCCGATTCGATGGCCCCGGGTCCGCGCCTCGACACCGGTCGCGCGGAGCACTCGGCTACCCGGCTGCTCGACGGCTCGGTCCTGATCGCCGGAGGCACCGATGGAGCCACCGAACTCACCACGGCAGAAGTCGTGGACGCTTTCGCAGTTTCGATCGCTGCGGTCCCAGGCGGCCTGGCTGCCGCGCGACGTGGACATTGGGCTCTCTACCTGCCGCACAACGGCTCGGTCCTGATTGGCGGGGGGAATCTCGCCGGCTCGGATCTCGCTTCATGCGAGCTCTACCTGCCGGCAAGAGGTGAGTTTGTCCCCACCTCCTCTCAGGGCTTCGCCCGATCCGGCGGGTTCGCCCTGGCGCTTGCCCAGGAGGGGATTGCGATGGCGGCCGGGGGAGACGGAGCCGCCACGGCGGGGACCTACGGATTCGCCACACTCAAAACCGACAAGGACGACTACGCGCCCGACCAAGCCGTGACCATCTCCGGATCCGGCTGGGAGGCGGGTGAGCAGGTGAACTTTTTGTTGAAGGAAGATCCCGAGACCCACGAGGATCTCGAATGGAGCACAACGGCCGACGAGAACGGCTCGATCCTCGACACCAGCTTCGCACCCGAGTGGCATGACCAGGGAGTTCGCTTCTACCTCACCGCGACGGGCAGCATTTCGGTGGCTCAGGCAACCTTTACCGACGGCACTCCCACGCGAATCACCACTTCATCTATGAGCCCTAATTCGGGCGGCTGCCGCTCGACGATTACGGCGAGTGCCATGCTGGAGTTCAAGACCGGGCCGGCCAATGCCCCCTTCGACGGGCTGGCCGGCAAGACCGTCAGCTTCACATTGGGCTCCTCGAGCGCCTCGGGCGTGACCGGCGCCAACGGGATCGCGACGGCCAACCTCACGGTCCCACCGGGAGCGACTTCCCTGGTGGCCACATTCGCCGGGGACAGCACCTATAACGGCACCAGCTCGAGCCTCTCGTTCGCGGTCACTGGGTCGTGCGACAGCACTCCACCCGTGATCACACCGAGTGTGGCGGGGGCCCTGGGCACCAATGGATGGTTCGTGAGCAACGTCGGCATCGGCTGGACGGTCACCGATCCCGACTCGAGCGTGACCTCCACCTCGGGTTGCGCCACCGGAAGTGTGAGCAGCGATACCGCGGGAGTCACGTTTACCTGCACGGCGACCAGCTCCGGTGGAACCAGCTCGAGCACGGTCACTATCAAGCGGGATGCCACTCCCCCGACGGCCACCCTGTTCGTCAGCTCGGGCACGCCGGGTGCCAACGGCTGGTACGTCAGCGACGTGATCGTGTCCACCAGCGGAGCCGATCCGATGAGCGGTCCAGTCAGTTGCACCCCTGCCCAGAGCCTGAGTACTTCGACCGCTGGCACCTCGGTGCATGGCTCCTGCACCAATGGAGCCGGACTGAGCAGCAATGCCTCTCCAATGATCATCAAGCTTGACAAGACGGGACCCACCGCCGGCCTTGCAGTCAGCTCGGGTACGCCCGGCTCCAACGGCTGGTACGTCAGCGATGTCACCGTCGCCACTTCGGGCAACGATGCGATCAGCGGACCCGTCACCTGCAGCCCCGATCAGCAGCAAACCGACGAAACGACCGGAGCCTCATTCGCCGGCTCGTGCACCAACGCCGCGGGGCTCAGCACCGATGCGGCGACGCTCGTGGTCAAGGTTGATAAGACCGGACCGTCTGCCGGCCTTGCAGTCAGCTCGGGTACGCCCGGCTCCAACGGCTGGTACGTCAGCGATGTCACCGTCGCCACTTCGGGCAACGACTCGATCAGCGGCCCCGTCAGCTGCACCGGTAACCAGATCATTTCCGCGGATACTCCCGGCACTGCAGTCCAGGGAGCGTGTTCGAACCGCGCCGGTCTGACGACCAACGCCGCGCCGTTGACGATCAAGCTCGACAAGACGGCTCCGATTCTGTCCATCACCTCTCCCAATGCCGGCGCCTATACGCTCAATGCCACCGTCACTTCAGCTTATTCTTGTTCCGACGGCACCTCAGGTATCAACACCTGCAGCGGCCTGCTCCCGAGCGGCTCGAGCCTGAACACCTCAACGGTGGGCTCCAAGATCTTCAGCGTCACCGGGACCGACCTGGCCGGGAATCAGGCCACCCTCAGCCGCACCTACAACGTTCAGTACGCAGCCTCCGGAGCCTGTCTGAACTCCACGGGGCATAGCATTCTCCAACCCATCAATCCCGAGGGGAACAGCGTGTTCAAGCAGAAGAGCACCGTCCCTGCGAAGTTCAGGGTTTGCGATGCCAAGGGTCAGTCCATCGGAACGCCCGACGTGGTCAGCTCCTTCAGGCTGGTCCAAAAATCCTCGGGAACGCTCACCGACGTTGACGAAGCGGTGAACTCGACCACGCCCGATACCGCATTTCGATGGGATCCGATCGAGCAACAGTGGATATTCAACATGGCCACGAAGTCGCTCCTGGCCAACTCGAGCTACTACTACCGCGTCACTCTCAATGACTCGACGACCATCGATTTCTTCTTCGGGTTGAAGTAGCTTCAGCCCATGGGAACCGACCGGCGCCCCGGGGTTCCTTGACACCCGGGTGCCCCGGCCCTACACTTCCTCGTCGCGCGACGGTTGGCTGCCTTCTCCGGGCCGGAGTCTGGAGCGGAGTCGGACAGGCAACTGACAGGTGATTCGGGGCCCCTTGAATCCTGGCTCCGTTCGGGCGCACCCTGTCCCTCACCCCTGGCCGTCAGGCCATCCCGCCGCCACGTCGTTCCACCCGCATTCAGGTCGCGTCGCGTTCTGGCGTCGAGCATTTCTCACCGTCGGCTGAGCGGGGAGAGGCTGGCCATCCACATCGCGCAAAGACCGGCCCGAGATCTCGAAACCGTCAAGCAAACGATCCTGGCGGACCCGGGAATCGTGGAAGGGGGTCTGTTCGCCCTCGATGCGCACCTGCGCGCCGGGACCGGAGGTCTCATTGATCTCCTGGCGGTGGACGGGTCACGCGCCCTGACTCTGGTCGAGATCGATCGTGCCGGCGAGGATGAGCTGCTCGCCCGATCTCTGGAGCACCACAGCTGGGCCGCCTCCCAGATCCATTTCCTCCGCCGGCTGTACGGGCCGGATCGGATCCATCCGTTCCGCACGCCGCGCGCCATCCTTCTGGCGCGCGAATTCTCCGCTTCATTCCTGCGCAAGGTGGCCGACCTGTCGACGCCGCTGCTGCCGATGGTCTATCGCATTCGGGCGAACGGCAACGGATCTCTTCTGCAGGTGGAATCCACGGTTGACCTGCCGCCCGCCAGGCCGGCGCCCTGGGCGACCCGAGGCCTCGCCGGCCTCGCGGCATCGGCCGGATTGCCCACGCCGGAGGAGCTCGCCGCGGGCGTGCATCGCAACCTCATGCCGCACCCCTGCCCCCGGGTGAAAGGGTACGACATCGCCGGAATCACCCTCCCCTGCCGGGCGGTGGGCGGAGACACCTACGACTTTCTCATGCGCTCCGGGAACCGGCTCTGGGTCCTGGTGGGGGACGTCGCCGGGAAGGGGCACTCCGCCGCGTTGATCATGTCCCACTTCCAGGCCATGCTTCGCGGACTGGCCCGGACCGAGCGCCCGCTGTTCGAGCAGGTCGCGCGGCTCAACGACATCCTCTCCCAGGCGCTTCCGCTCAACGAGTTCATCTCCTTCTTCGTACTGGAGCTGGAGCCGCACGACGGGCTCCTGCGCTACGTGAATGCCGGGCACAATCCGCCGGTTCTGGTGCGGGCCTCGGGTCAGGTGGAATTTCTCAACGGGAGCGGTCCCGTGCTGGGCGTCGTGCCGGGAAGCCTGTACCCCGCTCATGAAATCCGCCTGGCAGCCGGAGACACCATCCTTCTCTATACCGACGGGGCCACCGAGAGCCAGAACCCGGGCCAGGAGGAATTCGGCGAGGAGAGACTCGTCCGATGTCTGAGGCAGGTCGTGACTCTGACCAGCGCCCACGGCCTGTCTCGCTTGGAGGAGAGCATTCTGGAATTCTGCGGGTCGGCTCCCCGCTACGACGACATCACCCTCCTGCTGGTTCGCCGGGTCCCGGAATGATTCGGTCCTGCTGCGGAAGTCCAAAGCCCCCATCTCGCGCGTGGCGCTCGAGGGGATTGTTCGATTCCTGACGCGCCATGGGCATTCCCATGGCGAAAAATTGGACGATGGGAGCTGCGTCCCGCCATCTCCTTGAAAGGGGCATTCCAGACTCTATATTCAAATCAGGAGGCCGGGTCGCCTCCATCCGGTCCATAGAAGTAGATCGCCATGCGTTCCGGATCCGTCGTTCCCTCTCCCCACACCCCCTCTGCCGAGGGGGGCGCCTCCGCGACCGGAGGACAGGTCACCTATTTCCTCGGGGCCGGAGCAACCCGCGCCGACTATCCATCGATCCCCCTGATGGACGAGCTGCTCCATGAAATCCTCAGGACCGGCTCCGCCGAGAATGTCCTGCAGAGCTTCCTCACCGAGATCTTCGGGCCCGAATGCCTTCGCTGGGACGCCCAGGCCCAGGAGCGGCCCCGGATCGACGACGTGTTCACCCTCATCGATGCCTCCCTGTCCGGGAACGCTCCCTCCCCGGGTGGGAGGTCCCGCGAGCACCTGATTGAGGCTCGACGACACCTCATCGCGTCCATCGGCCGGGCCATCGCCAAGGCGATCGGGGAGGACCATGGAAGAGTTGCGAGGAAGTTCGCGACAGCCCTTCCCGAGGGAAAGACGACGCTCATCTCCACGAACTACGACATCGTGATGGATAACGCCCTGCTGGAGCGTTCCCCCAAGAACGTCAACTACGGCGTGCCGGTGCGTGAGGCGGTCCACCGCCGCGGCGATCTCATCGCCGGAAGGTTCGATGAGATTCACCACTACCGGCCCATTCCGGGAAGCCAGGAAACCATCCGGAAGGGAGGCATTCCCCTGCTGAAGCTCAACGGCTCGCTGAACTGGCTCTACTGTCCTCGTTGCGACGAGCTGGACATCACCCTGCTTCAGGACAAGGGCGCCGTGGCGCTGCTGGACGAGCCCAAGCTGGGCCGCTGCTGCCGGGATCGCTGCACTTCCCCCTACGAACCGGTCCTGGTGGGCCCGAGCCTGGAGCAACGGTATGAGCACCGGGTTCTCCGGGATACCTGGACCAAAGCGGAGCGGGCCTTGCACGCCTCGACCCGCCTGGTCATCATCGGGTATTCCATCCCGGACGCCGACTATCTGATTCGGGCGATGCTGGCCAGGACCTTCGCCTCACGCAGCCACCTGGTGACCGTCGTGACCATGCCGAAGACGCCATCGGATCAGAAAATCCTCGAGCAGCGTTTCAAGCGGCTGTTTCCACACAGCACTTTCCTGGCCGAGGGATTCGAGAGGTTCGTGGAAAGCCTCATTGACGGCCGCGTCAACCGGGAGGTTTCTTGATGGACCCTTCCGGACGAAACGCCCGAGTCGCATGGACGATCCTGGCGTTCCTGGTGTTCTCGACCGTGGCGGGATCACCGCACGAGACGAGGATCCCATCGTCGACGCAGGCTGCGCCTTCCACCCCCCAGCTTCCGAAGGCGGGTTCCGACTCCCCCGCTCTCCGGGCCGCTGCGCCGACGGCTGCCGGGATGGTTTTCAGGGTGGATCCGGAAACCGCCAGCCTGGAGGTGCTCACGGGGGTTGGGCTGGCGCTCAGGGTTTTACGATTTCGCTGCGACGAATCCACCGTGATTCAAGCAAGCGGGAAACCGGTCCGCCTCGCGTCGTTGAAACGCGGGGATACGGTCCGTGTGGTCTGCCGGCCCGAGGTGCAAGGAAATCTGGCGATTCGAATCGAGCTGCTTCCCCGGCCCGGTGCAGAAGGGGGTCCGCCGTGAAGCAAGCTCTGCCCGGCTGTGTTGTCTTACTCGCCGGTACGGCGCTTCTCACGCTGTCGGCTTGCGAAAAACCTCCCCGGGCCGGAGAGCCGCTTCGAGGCTTGACTGCTCAGGAGCGGCAACGCTTCGACGAAGGCCGGGAGCTATTTGCGAAGGAATTCACCCCGGAGTCCGGTCTCGGGCCCCTGTTCAATGAGACCTCCTGCGCCGAGTGCCATGAAGATCCGGACCTGGGAGGCAATGGAGACGAGGTGGAGGTCCATGCCACCCGGTTGCTCTCCGACGGATTCTGCGATCCTCTCGCCGAGCTGGGAGGACCGGTCTATCAGCAACACGTCACGCCGGCTCTCCATGACGAGCTGGGAATCGACTTCGAGCCGATCCCTGAGGACGGCACGGCGCGGGGAATGCGTTCCTCGCCCGATCTGTTCGGATTCGGCCTGCTCGACGCTGTTCCCGATTCGTCTCTGCTGGCGATGGCCGATCCTGAGGATCGCAACCATGATGGCATTTCCGGCCGGCCCAACCGCTTTGTGGATGGCCGCATTGGGAGATTCGGACGAAAAGCGTTCGTGCCGACACTCAGCGAATTCACGGCCGGAGCTTTCCCCAATGAACAGGGAGTGACGACTCCGGAATTCCCCGATGAGGGGACCGTGGGCGGGCGGCCGATTCCCCCCGGCGTTGACCCACTCCCCGAACCGGAAATCGATTCGCGGAGCCTGGCCCTGGTCATCGATTTCGTCCGCCTGCTGGCGCCCCCGCCACCCGGAGAGCTCACTCATCGCGTCCGCGCGGGGAAAGACCTGTTTGAGCGGATTGGTTGCACCGGCTGCCATGTACCGGAATTGAAAACAGGATCCAGCCCCGTCAGGGCGATAGCCCACCGGCAGGTTTACGCCTACACCGATCTCCTGCTGCACGACATGGGTCCGGATCTCGCGGACATCTGTCTGGGTCTGGCCGCACCCTCCGAATTCCGGACCGAGCCTCTCATGGGGCTGGGACTGTCGAAGCGGTTTCTTCACGATGGTCGGGCCGCCTCACTGGATGAGGCGGTCCGGGCGCATGCGGGTGAGGCCCGGTCCGCCCGCGATCGATACCTTTCCCTGACCCCGTTACGACGCGCCGCCCTGCTTGACTTCTTGCATTCCCTCTAAAGCGCCCATTCCTCCGCGACCCACTTCGATGTCCCGCCCATCCCGCGGGATGGTGCCCCCTTGAAGCACGGAGCGATTATTTGTCTCGGCCTCATCGGTGTTTTATCGTTTCGCACCCGGTTATTTCTTCAAGGAGACCCGCTATGAAGAAATGGTCGTTCTCCGTGATCGCGCTGTTACTGCTCGGCACCCTCCCCTCCGCGTTTGCCGCCAAGCCTCATCGCCGCCCGGGACCAGCGACACCACCACCCAGGTTCCTGGCCTTCGATCATATGTACGGGGTGGATGGTCCTTTCGTGGGGGAGGCGCACCCGATCCGAGGGGTCGTGGGCGACGAGCTGCCCTGGACGATTGCCGGCGCCCATGGCCGGCTGGACACCAATGGACACGTCAGGATCGAGGTGGAGGGTCTGGTATTCACCGACGACGAAATCGTGCCGCCGGAGCTTCGAGGGACGAACGACGAGCCCACCTTCCGGGCGCTGGTGAGCTGTACTACCGAGCTCAGCGAGACCGAAGTCGGCACAGCCAACGTGGTCACCGATCCCTTCCCGGCAACTCCGACTGGGGATTCGACCATCGATGCCTTCATCGAGTTGCCGAACCCCTGTATCGCCCCGATCGTCTTCATTCTCGCGGGAAGCGAGGACAAGTGGTTCGCGGTGAACGGCTTTGAATCCGAGGAATAGCTGAGGAAAGCGTCCGGCGTGGGCCAGCCGGCTCTCAGCGCAGGCTGGCCCGAACCGGACGGGCCGGGGCAACGTCCCGCAGAGCTGCGACGAACTGCTGCATCTGCTCCGGGGTGCCCATCGAGACCCGCAGCCAGGTTGGAAGCGAGGGGAATTTCCTGCCGACCAGGACGTTGCGCTGTCGCAGGGCGGCGATAACCGGCTCGACATCCGAGCCCAGATTGATCATGACGAAGTTCGCTTCGGACGGAATTGTCGCGCGCCTGTCCTTTTCCATTTCGACGCAAAGCACGCGGCGCGTCTCGTTCATTGCACTCCGGCATCGGGCCACGTTCTCGGAGTCCGCCAGACTTGCAACCGCCGCTTCCAGGACTGCGGCATTGGCATTGCTCCAGATGCGATGTGGGCGCATGGCCGAGATGATCTCTTTGGAGCCGACACCGTAACCGAGGCGCATGCCGGCCAGCCCGTAGATTTTGGAAAACGTCCGCACCACGAGCAGATTGGGGTATTTTTCCATCCACTCGAAGGCCGAGGCGTACTTCTCATCTTCCACGAAGTGAAAGTAGGCTTCGTCCACCAGAATGACAGTCGTCTTCGGGACCCGCTGGAGGAACGTCGCCAGCTCGTCCTTGCGCACGATCGTGCCGGTTGGATTGTTGGGATTACAGACATAAACGAGACCGGTCGCCTGGTTGCAGGCGGCCGCCATGCGCGGCAGGTCGTGCCGGTAGTCGGAAGTGAGGGGGACCTTGATCGGCTCGGCGCGGGTGACCCGGGCAAATGCCAGCACTGCCTCGAAGGTCGGCTCCGCCGCCACCACATTCTTGCCGGGCGAGAGGAAGGCCATGTCGGCCATTCTCAACACTTCCCCCGACCCGCACCCGAGAATCACCTCATCCGGTTCCACGTGGTGCAGCGCCGCCAGCGCGGCAGTCACCTCGTCTTCCAGAGCGTCGGGGTAGCGCGCGGAGATCCGCTGCGAGCGCGACATGGCTTCGAGAGCCTTCGGGGAGGGACCGTAGGGGTTCTCGTTGGAGTCGATGCGCACGGCTCCCGCCGGCAGATTGGCGTGCCGCTGCGCCGCCGGGA
>Ga0075423_10004468_pt1 | contig 12978 bp, 16 predicted proteins | sample SoiMethybrSBSTD2_FD_80114 | JGI IMG/M metagenome (GOLD analysis project Ga0075423, IMG submission 80114) | Bulk soil microbial communities from a Populus tree surrounding site in Tennessee, USA - Soil MetaG P. TD hybrid SBSTD2 | ecosystem: Environmental > Terrestrial > Soil > Tree plantation...
CCGACCGCCATAAGCGCCAGGGTCTGCACGAGTTGGCGGCGAGTCAGCCTGCCATTCTCGAAATCGCGTAACAGCGCGGCGACGACGCTTTCCATATGATGGCGAACTCCCCGGATCGTGTACGGTTGCTTACGCGCGACCCTAGCGAAAGTGCTGCGTCAGCCGTACAACCGATAGCCCTTTCCGGAGACTCATGCCAGTGAAGTCGTTGCATCTCACCGCTTTCTTATTCGCCGCCGCTGCCGGCGGCCTGTCGGCTCAGGCCAAGCCCGCCTCGAACACGAACGGCAGCGCCCAGAGCTATATCGTTGCGCCTGACGGCAATGAAGCCCGGTACCGGGTCCGTGAGCAGCTTGCCGGATTCGATCTGCCGAAAGACGCCGTCGGGGCGACCAACGACATCAAGGGTCGGATCGTGATCGGGGCCGATGGCAGGGTCGTAAAGGAAAGCTCGAAGCTCATCATCGAGCTCTCCACGCTCAAGAGCGACCAGGCCCGACGGGACAACTTCCTGCGCCGCAGTACACTCGAGACGGCAAAATACCCGCAGGCCGAGCTCGTGCCGGTGGCGCTCGAGGGTTTGCTGATGCCGATTGCGCCGGGCTCCTCGCAGACGTTCTCGGTTCGCGGAGACCTGACCGTCCACGGCGCCACGCGTCCAACGACGTGGCAAGTCACGGCGCGCGGCGAGGGGAACGGCATCGTGGGCACTGCCACGACGGCGTTTACCTTCAAGGACTTTGGTCTCGAGCAGCCGCGCGTTCCGGTAGTTCTGAGCGTAGCCGACACGATCCGGCTCGAGTACGACTTTCACTTCGTGCCCGATACGGCTTCGCGGAATTGACAGCGCCTTGGCACTGGGGACTGCGGACTAGGGACTCGGCCAGGATGCTATTAGCGCCGAGTCGCCAGTCGCCAGTCGCTGCTACGGCTGCTTGGTCAATTCCATCCGGAAACGTCGGACCGAGTCTCCGCCCGCAACCTTGTAGTGCCCGAGGTTGATCCCGACCAGCTTGTCCCCTTGTTTGTGCAAAACGCCGGTGGTCGACACCTGCACGCCTTTGCGGAGCACGCTCTCGTACGCACCCGTCGAGTAAAGGATGCTGTCGCCGCTCACGGAAATGTGAAGCGGCATCACGGGACGCTTCGGTAGGGCGATCGTCCAGCCGGTCGTGTCGGCAGTTGCGGTGATCGTCGACGTAACGAGAACGCTGTCACTGTTCTCGGGCAACGTTTTCGCAGTCCACTTCCCGGCCAGGTCCGCGAGTGACAGCGTCGCGGCGGGTGCAGGCGCCGGAGCGGGTGCAGGGGCGGCAGCGGGGGGCGCGGCAGCAGTGGTATCGGCTGCCTTCTGCTCTTTCTTCGCGCACGCGATGAGCAGGATCGCGCAGGAAAGTACTGCCGAAGCGCGCATGGCTACCTCTAGGTAGAGGTCGACGCGAAATACGGCGGGGCGTCAATATGTACGGCTCGACGGCTTAATGGAAGCTTAATCGCTCACCTCGGACACATTGCGTGGCGGTCAGACGCCACGGTCGCGTCAGTCGTTAGGCGCGTCCGCCGGAGGTCATGTCATTGATGGTTGCGAGGAGTTCAAGGACTCTGACCCCTTGAAATCTCGACCCGGAGAGCAACAGCGGGCACGCGGACAGGGCCGAAAACAACAACGGACACATCCGGACGGCTCCCCGCGGCAGGCCTTTGGAAGGCTGAACTACCTCAGGAACCTATGTATTGGCTTCAAGGGGAGCCACAAAAAAACGACTCGTGGCGGCACCGCGCTCAACGCGCGTGAGAGCAAGTCCGGCCTCGTCCGCTTCAGTTCTCCGGCCGTGTCCGCGTGCACGCTGTTGGCCAGCCCAGTGGAGACAAATCCAGTCGAGCAAGGCGAACTACCGCGGGACCTGCCGCTGGCGTGCGGCCGGGGGAGGCGCCGATCGGGTGGCTTCCGCGAGCTGCTGTCTCAGCTTCGCAACCTGATCGGATAAATCCGGTGACTGTGCGGCAATCACCAACAGCTCTTCCGCTCGGGCGAAGTTACCGAGCCGGGCGTTCATGCTCGCGGCATTGAATGCGGACGTCTGGTTCCGTTTTCGTCGATCCGCCAGGTCCGTCTCCAGCGACGCGATCCGCCTCGCCCTGAACTCCGCGCTTCCCCGGGTGCTCCCACGCACCTGCTCGATCTTCGCGGCGATGAGGTTCGCCTTGTCGTCATAACACACCATCGCCGAGTCGTACGACGCAGCCGCCTCCGCCCACGCTTCGCGCTTCGTCAGGACGCTGCCCAAGTAGAAGCCCGCGTTGCAGTTCTCGTCGCCTTTCGGGGCGGCGCGCGCGCCGCGAAGGTCGGTTTCCGCAATCGTGAAATCAGCCTGCTCGAACTCGATGATCCCCGCCGCGGTGAGAACCTCGGCCCCGCGCGACCGCGCCTTCGCCAGCTCGATGTCGCCTCGCGCCATCTCGAGCTCGCGCCGCCGCAGTCGGCTGATCGCGCGCCAGTAATAGCCCTGCGCGATGTCTGGCGTCTGGAGTGCGATGAACCGCGTCGCGGTCGCGATCGCGGCCGAATCCTCGTGCAGGTTCGACTGGCAGATCACCGTCTGAAGGATCGCGCGATCGTGGCCCGGCTCGATCGCGAGTGTCTCGTCGTAATACCGAATCGCCTCGTGACAGTCGCCCACGTTCAGATTGAGCCACCCGGACATGAACGTGACACCGGCCGCGCGCCGGAATCGCGCATAGGCGCTCGCGTAGTACTTCCGCGCATCGTCTCCGCCCGTCTCGCCGGCGAACCATACGACCACGTTGCCGAGCGCGTACGCGGCTTCGTCGAACTGTGGCACCGCCGCGAGCACGCGCTTGAGCGCGAGCGTGTCTGCCTTCGCGCAATCCGCGGCGCGATAGGCGACGAGAGGCGGCGCGTTGACCGGCACCTCGCGTCGCCGCTCCAGCGGATTTGTCGTGTCGCCGCGTTCCTCGTAGCGATCGGGATACGAGCAATCGACGGCGAGCGCGATGTATCTCCGCACCGCGGGCGTGAGCGGCGCCTGGTCGATCCACGCGAGCTCGGCGTCGAGCTTGTCGACGAACGGCCTGTTTCTTCGCAGCAGCGCTGCGGTTGCCTTCAGCGGGTAGGCGTTCTCATCGGGAAGCGAGTGCTCCGCGAGGGCGAGCACTCGGTTTGGCTCGAGCGACGCGGGCACTCTCGGGACGAGGGCGCGCGCGCGCTCCATCGCCTGGCGAGAATCGAGGCCCAGTTCCTTCTCGCGCAAGGCGATCAGGACATCGGTCTCGAACAGGCGTGCGACGATCCCTGATGAGCTCTTCGAGCTCTTTGCAGCCGCAAGACGTTCGTAGGTGTGCCGTGCCTCCTCGAGGCAACCGTAGCATCCTTCGAGCACCTTCGCGTCAGCCGCGGCTAGCGCCAGCGCGTTCTCTTTCTTGATGCGTGCCGATGCGCACCCCGTCGCGACGACAACCACGCCAGAGACGACCGCCATGGCGAGCCATCGCAGGTGGGTTGCTGGCCTAACGAACACTCGCATCGGATCTCCAGCGGCGGGATGACGGATTCGCACGGTACTTGATGCCCAGCGTCGTCCGTGCCGTCAACCCCTGTGGCCGGAGGTCAGGGTGTTTTCGCCTGTCCTGCGACGGGCGTCCCGTCCGCCCACTTCTGGACCTTGACGACGACCTCGGCCCTTGGCGTTCCCGACTCGCTCACGGCGATCGGCTCGGCGTCCTCGCTGGTCAGCCCGAACATCGATGGCGTTGCGCCCGGCATGAAGAACATGAGATGCGGATGCCATGCGCCCACGCGGCGGCCTTCGGGCCGCGGGCTCGAGAACAGGACCTGGCGCGGCGACATCATGTACGCCATCGCGAGGGATTTCGGCGTCTCGAGCCGACCGCTCGCGTAGCCGGCCGCGACCGCGCGCTCGACGGAATCCTCCAACGCACCTAACGAGCGAAGCCGGACCTCCAGCAGCTCGCGTGCGAGCACCGTGCGCGCGCCCTCGGGATTGTAGCAGATCGGGTAAAGGCTCCCGCCGTGCAGGTCGCGCGCGACCATGCATGCCGAGCCGTTCGATCCGCGGCGGAGTGTGAGCACCTGACCGTCTCGCACGGCGTACACCGTCGCCTGACTCGAGAGCTCCGGAGGAGCGGCCGAAACGGCGAGCGCAATCTCCGCCGAGTCGGGGAGGGGCGCTGGCTTCACCGGATAGCCGTTAGGCGCAGCCTGCGCACCCGCAGCCGTGGCAGACGTCACCACCAGGAGAACGACCGGACAGGAGAGGCGCATCGCGAGCTCCGGGGAGGGAGGTGACAGGCGACGACTACCTCTATAGTAAATCCGGTTGGACGCCGCCGCGTTACACCGAGGGACCAACCGGTGATTCGGGGGACCAACCGGCGATCCAGTCGGCCGCGCGCGATGCGCGCGGCATCCGCCGCGCCCCTTTTTGCGCCGCCTCTCGCTTCAGCATGGCGATCGTGTTAGCAAACAGATTCTGCGCATCCTCACGCGTGCGCCCGATGCACACTGCGCCCAGCTTCCCGTAGTCCTGCAGCGCGCCCAGGAGATGGAAGATCACGCCGCGCTCGGCGTTCGGGTCGAACGCGAGTGCGCTGCGCGAGGCGGCTGAGATCACGCACTGAGGCGTGAGCGCTGTGTACGCCGGATCGCACAGGTTGTCGGACGCGACGTAGAAGCACGGCCGGCCCGCCTTCGTCCGAAAGAGTCCCCCCCCGGGGGCCGAGTCGTAGGTGCCATCCGTGAGCAGCTGGAGCGTCAGGAACGGGTGCGTCGTCCCACCCTTCCGGATGTTGATCTCGATGGCGTAATGGCGCCACTCGTTATGCACCCGCGTGGACACGAAGTCGATCCCGAATCGGCCCACGACGCCCTCGCTCGCGAGCACGTCCGTCACGCGCTGCGCCGCCGCGTGCAGGCCCCGACAGCACGACAGCTCCGCCGGGAACTTGCACCCGAGGTATACCTGACCACTCGCGCCGCCTAACACCTGGTCGTGGGTAGAGATGATCTGGGTGGCACCGGACGGGTCGATACGGCACTGCACCGACGGCGACCGCACCTCCGCTCCGACGACGAACGCCTCGACGATGCCGCCCATCCGCGCGAGCTTGTCGCGGTAGGTGTCCCACCGTTCGCCCGGTGCCACGAAGCGCGCCTGTTTCGGCAGACTGGCGCGGACCCAGAGCGCCAGGTCCTGCCCGGCCGGTGCACCGTCGTACGAGAAGATCGCGTTGCCCTCGCCCGAAAACCCCTCCTCGAGCTTGATCACGGCGCGTCGCACCGCTGGATGCTCTCGCTTGAGATCCACAAGCGCGCGGATCACTTCGTCCTCTCCGCGGAGATGCTCGTAGCCTGGCGGAGTGAGCACACCCGCTCCGTGGAACACGTCGCGGCTCCCGCTCTTCGTGCCGAGGTGCCAGAGCGCCGGATCGCAGCCGTAGAGCGGTATGCCGAGTCGTACGGCGAGCGTGCGCTCGAGCGCTGTGGCGGTGAAGCACGTCAGGTGCGACGATCGCGGATCGTCGATGAGGCCACGGATTCGCGCGACGAGCCGGTGGCGCGCGAGAATCTTCTCGGTGAGCGGAGCGGCCGAGGGATCGTCGCACGTCAGCATCGTCAGCCGGTCCCGTGCATCGCGCGGCCCGACGCCGCGCACGAGCCCCAAATAATAGTTGACGATCGACGGCGCGACCGGCTCGCTCGTGATGTAAACGACGCGCGTCGCGGGCAGCTGAAGCAGCATGAGCAGGCAGAGGAACCGCTCTTCGTACCGTGACGCACCCCGAAGCTTCGCGAGCTCCTCGTGATCGAGCGACATGCTCGGGATCACGACGACGGTCCGCGACGCCTTGGCGTTTGAGAACACGCGACTGAACATCGGCGCGAGCCCTCGCTGGAGCTCGGCGAAGGCGCGCAGCTCGTCCGGAGACCCGGGAGCCGGAATCGGCGGGTCGAGCGGCGTCGCGTCGGCCGGCGAGCGAGAAGGGAAAGTCTGCGTCATGCGCCGATAGATGGCGGCCGCCATTCACGGCGTCAGTCGGGCGGATGGTGATGTCGAGTCGGTGTTCACCGTACCCGACCTCTTCCATTCGGCGTCGTCGGGGATCTCCCGATGCAGATGAGGTGAGTCTCCTACTGCTTCGCGAGCATGCCGGCCATACGCTACGCACGACCCATTCAGGAGCCCCGATGGCGACGACAATCACTCCCCCACACGCTGAGTCCTTTTCGCATATCGCGGAAGCGCATCACATCAGTCCGGCGGTCATCGACGATCTCCTCGAGCACATCCCCGTGGGGCTCATGGTAGTCGACGCCGACGGGAAGGTCGTGTTCGCGAACGAGACAGCACGATCGTTTCGAATCGATCGTCTCGAGCCACTGCAGTGGGCGATCACACGTGCACTGCTTACCGAGGACAATGTGCGCGAAGATGAGATCGCGATCGCGCCGCTCGGGGAGCCGCGCCGTTGGATCAGCGCTCACATCATCCCCGTTCGGGTGTCGAAGCTCGGCGTGAACGCGGCGTTCGTCGTTCTGTCGGACGTGACGGCGCGAACTCAGCTGGCCGCGTGGACGCCGATGATCGAGACTCTCGTGAAACTCTGAGTAGTTTCAGAGCTCGGATCCTGCGCGCGAGGTTGGCTGTGCTCGAGTCGATGGAAGTGACAACGTTTGCCGGGCGCGTGGGAGAGCTGTTCCGTGTCGTGATCGACGACACGACCACGCTCGCGACGTGGCTGATCGAAGTGACGCCGGCACCAGGCGCCGACGGGGGCGCGACACGTGCTGGCAGACGCACGCCATTCTCGCTCGTGTTTCGCTCGCCGCCTGGCGCGGCACTGCCCCAGCGCATCTACCGGCTACATCACGACGGGCTCGGCGCGCTCGATCTCTTCCTCGTACCGATCGGACCCGATGGGGAGGGGATGCGGTACGAGGCCGTCTTCAGCTGACCGCGCGCGGCGTTCGCACGAGATACCAGTAGACGCCGCGATCGTCGCGCGGCTCGAACCCGAGCCGGGCGTAGAGGTGCCGGGCCAGGTTCTGCTTCTCCACATGGATACCGATCGGCGCGCCCGTCGCATCCGCTTCCGCGCATAACGCGCCGAGGACACGCGTGCCGATGCCAATCCCCCGGAACTCGGTCACGAGCGCGATGTCCATGATCCGGGTCTCATTCGGCCACCGCGCGACGAACAGTCGCCCAACCGACTCCCCGTCGGCGACGACGACGTGGTACGTCGCCCCGGCGTAGTGCTCGCGGTAGTAGCGATATTGCGTGGCGAACTGGCTCGCGAGGAACGCGAGGCGCTGCGTCTCGGTCCATGCGACGCACGCGAGCTCGTTTCGCCGCGAGTCGGCGTACACGCGGAACAGAAACGGGTCGTCGTCCGTCGTCGCGTCACGCAGCGCGAGCGCGGGAGTACGCCCGTCGGCCAGGCGCGTGTCGAGCGAACAGGTCGCGCCGGAGCGGTGGGTCGTCACGACCGCGGAGGGAACACGCCCTGCAGGGCGATGCAGAAGGACAATGTCAGATACGGCATCATGTTGTTGTGCGGTCCCTGAGCACCCGCCGTGGCGAGTGTGTCGTTCGCCAGCGACGCGAGGTTGGGTGACGGCGACGCGTACGTTGTCCCGCGAGCCGGGTGCGCGAGTGTTCTCCCCGTCGGGGATCGGCTGCTCGCGGCGCCGCTCTGTGCCGACATCGTGTGGGAATGCGTCGGAATCTCATTCTCCGACAACGTGACGGTCTCGTGGCCTCCGGTCTCGCCCACCTGGCGCGGTGACAGCCCGGGACCCTGGCCCGGGTGCATCGGAGAGCGGCCCTGCAGGTTCGGGAGGGCGAACGTGCTCCTTCCATCGCCCCCGTACGTCGTGCCTAACAACGAGAAGAGCGCCGTGTTCTGCGAGATCGGAAGCAGCTGCCCATCGCAGAACGCCCAACCGCGGGGGGCGAAACTGAACGGCAAGATCCGGACCTCCGCGACGAATGGATCGGCCATGGGCGCCTCAGCTCGGCGACGGGTAAATGCCGAACAGGGAGATGATGAAGCTCACGCAGAGATACGGCTGCATGTTGTCGTGCGGCTGAGTGCCACCAGCCAGGCCAATTGTCTGCGACGCCATTGCGACGTTAGGCGACGTGCTGCTGTACAGGTGAATGGCGTTCGTCTGCGCGAGCGTATGCCCGGTCGGTACGGCCGTACTCGCGCTCTGCGTCGACGCGAGGAGGTCGTGCGAATGCGGCGCGATCTGCTGTTCGATGAGCGTGACGCGCTCCTGCCCGCCCGCCTGTGCGAGCGTGAATCCAACCCCCTGATGGACGGGGATTCGACCCCGGAGGTCCGGTAGCGCGAACGTCGTCTGGCCGTCGCCGCCGTACGTCGTCCCGATGAGCTGGAAGAGTACCTCGTTCTCGTCGATCGAAAGAAGCTGGCCGTCGCAGAACATCCAGCCAGCCGGCGCGAACGTTCCGACGAACATGCGAATCTCGCCAACGTATGGTTGCCCCACGGCCTCGCCTCAGGTCCGGCTCGGGAAGATTCCCTGCAGCGCGATGCAGAAGCTCAGCGCGAGGAACGGCTGCACGTTGGTGTGAGGCTGACCTCCGCCCGTGCTCCCGACCGACGGCGCAAGCGCGGTGAGGCTTCCGGGCGCGGAGTACGCGTAGAGGCCCTTCGTTGTCGCCAGCATGTTCCCGTTAGGCGCCGCTGTCGTCCCCTTGTCGCTGACGGCTCGCACGACGTGCGTGTGGGTCGGAAGCTCGGCGAGCGAGAGGGCATGCGTGGCGTCGCCGGCCTTCTGGCCGAGGGTGTGGCCGTTGCCCACGTGGATGGGCGTTCGCGCTCGCAGATCGGGCAGCGCGAACGTGACTCGCCCGTCGCCGCCGAACGTCGTCCCGAGGAGCGAGAACAGCGCCTGGTTCTGGTTGATGGGCAGCAGCTGCCCGTTGCAGAACGCCCATCCCCTCGGGGCATAGGCGAAGCTCATGATGCGAATCTCGGCCAGGAAGGGCTCCGCCATGACGGCACCTCGCGACAACCCATCACCATCGTTGCTTCACGGCTCGTCGACCGTGCCTGGTCAGTCGACGCCGCCCGAATGGTGCGTCGAGCTGGCCGGTTGCGCAACGCTCACATTGCGCCTCCATCGCCAATCGACTTCAGCAGTCGGTATGTGAACTCCAGCTGGTCGTTGAACGCCTTGACACCGATGCGCTCGTTGAGCCCATGAGCCCGTGTGTCTGCTGGAATGTTCGGGTCTGCGAAGTACCCGCGAACGCCGTAGACAGGGATGCCCGCGTTTCGAAGAAAGAGTCCGTCAGTTGCGCCCGTCTCCATTGTGGGGATGAGTGGCAACGGCCCCATACGGATGCAGTCACAGAACGAATCGTCTGCTCGAGCGATGCCGGGAGCGGTGACGGCGGGCTCGGTGTCGCCGTGTCGGCGCGAGTGACCATCACGGCCGAGTCGGCCGCTACCCGTCGAATGTTTTGCTCGATAGTCGTCGGGTCGACGCCTGGAAGAATGCGACAGTTGATCGTCGCAACCGCGCGCTGTGGTAGCGCGTTCACAGCATGGCCACCTTCGATCAGCGTCGCCACACACGTCGTGCGGAGCGGGGCGTTGTAGAACGGCGACCGATTCGCGAGTCGCCGCGCGGCTGCCGTGTCGACCTGACCGTTGGCACCGACCGCGCGTGCGTCGGCAGCCAGGTCACCCTGGCTGAGGGCCGCGGTCCGGGCGAAGTATTCGTGCGTGATGGCGTTCAGCTCGAACGGGAACTCGTACCCACCAACTCGGCCTAACGCGGCAGCCACTGGATTCCGTTGTACCCGCCGCCGCCTTCTTCGCCGGAAGTCAACGCCAGAATGTAGTCCCCGGCGGGCACGTGGCCTTCCTGCTTCATCCGCAGAAGCGCGGCGACCCAGGCCGCCACGCCGTTCTTCATGTCGAGTGTGCCGCGACTGTAGAAGTGACCATCACGCTCGGTGAGCGTGAACGGATCGAGCTCCCAGTCCGCGCGCCGCGCCTCCACGACGTCGAGGTGTCCGATGAGCAGGATCGGCTTTCGCGCTCCCCGCCCTCGGTAACGCACGATCAGGTTCCTGTCCTTGGCGTCCCGGCCCGTATCCGGTCCGACGATCTGGACGTCCGCCGCCGGAAACCCCGCGGCCCGAAAACGCGCTCCCATCGCTTCGGCAGCCCTGGTCATGCCGCCGGCGGAGTACGTGGTGTTCGTTTCGATCAACTCTCGCAGGATATCCCTGCCCAACGATTGCCGGGCGGACAAAGCGGCCTTCGCTGCTTGCGCGTGAGCGGTGCCCGCCGTTGCAAGGAACACCGCGATCGTGAGCGAAAGGACTGGACGCATTAGGGACGTGGATGAGGATGGGGCCGGCGGAAGTTGGGCCGCCAAGATACGCACCGGATACACGAGGGGTAGGCGCCTCGTTCACGCGCCAGTCCGATGGAGCGGCCTGCCCGGTTCGCGTAACCACAATGTCGATCTGGTGCCCGGCGTGTCCCGGCCGAAGATTAGGGCCGTGGCGTGAAGCGCAGGCGTCACCCGGCCCAAACGACGTTGGGTCTGCTTCGGCATGAGCGTTGCGCTACGGCCTCATGGGTCGCGACGCGTGCGATCGCCGGTGAACCTTCCAGGGAGCTACACAATGCCTAGTCGTCTGGGACGTTCCGCCGTCGGCGCTGCGCTTGCCCTGGTGGCTATTGCTGTGTCCGCTTGTAAGGAGGGCAGCAAGGACGCCACGAGCCCAGAGGACGTCGCCGGCGGCATCGCCAAGTCGGTTCGATCGGACGCCGATATCCTGGGTCTGCTAAAGGAGGCCAACCGCGCCGAAATCGCAGCCGGGCAGCTCGCTGCCCTGCGCTCCTCGAACACCGATGTCAAGTCCTTCGGAACGAACATGGTCACCGAGCATACGGCGCTCGACGCCACGGCAGACGGGGTGGCGGCTCAGCTCAAGCTCACCCCCACGATGCCGAACGACGATCTGGCGAGGGAGCAGAACGCTGAGATCTCTGGCATCTCCGGTCTCGGGGCCTCCAATTTCGGCTTCCATTACATGTCGATGCAGGTGACAGCGCACCAGCGGACCCTGGCGCTGATCGACGCGTTCATCGCGAAAGCGCAGGCGGCTTCGCTGCGCACCAGCCTGCAGAACGACGTTCGCCCGCACATCGTCGTGCATCTGGCGGCGGCCCAACAGCTCAAGGCGCGGGTAAGTCCCTGATGCGAGTGACACTGGGTGGCGCTCCGAAGCGTGCTGCCCAGACACGCCGGAGCTGCCGCCCGTCGGCGAACCCACAGGCCGCCGCGACCGCGTCGAGCGTCATCATCGGGTTCCGCATCAGGTCACGCGCACGCGCGACGCGCAGCCGCTCGCGGTAGTCGTGGATCGAGATGCCCGTCGCGCGCTTGAACACGCGGGTCAGATTCCGTTCGCTCATCGCCGCGATTCGCGCGAGCTCGCCAAGCGTCTCGCGTGACGCCGGATTCCCGACGAGGTGCTGCTGGAGCTGGTGAATACCGGGACTCAGGTGCGTTTGGTAGTCCAGGTACACGCTCTCCTGATCGTGGGCGCCGTCGCGCCGTATGTACACGACCATCTCGCGCGCGACCTCGCCGGCAACGAGTGGCCCGGCGTCGCGCTCGATGAGCGCCAGCGCCATGTCGATGCCGGCCGCGATGCCGGCGCTCGTGACGACGCCGTCGTCGATCACGAACAACCGGTCTCCGACCACCTGCGCCTTCGGGAAACGCGCTTTGAGATCGGGCACGCATTTCCAGTGCGTGGTGCACAGTTTTCCGTCGAGGACGCCCGCCTCGCCTAACGCGAAGGCGCCGGTGCACACCGAGCACAGCTCCGCGCCGGCCCGGTGTGCCTGGCGCAGCCACGCCACGAGCCTCGCCGGCACCTTCGCCCTCCTCGGCGGATACCCCGGGACGATGATCAGATCACCGCGGCAAGCTTCCGGAAGCGGTTCGAGGCGACTCAACCCGAGCCCCTGCGCCGACGGGACCTCGGGCGTCGCCGCGCAGTACGAAATCTCGTACGGCACCCCGAGCAGCGTCGCTTCGTAGAACGCCTGCATCGGGCCAGCGAGATCGAGAATCTCGCATTCGGGAAACAGCGCGAAGATCGTACGCCGGGGCGTCGAGTTGGTCGTGCGGATCATGCGACGAGGGCAGGGAGCTTTCCTGACTTTTCTGATGCCGTGAGCGCTTCGACCTCGCGAATGAGCGTCGCCGTCTTCACGACTCGCGCGAACCGCTTGCGCAGCGCATAGACGGTGCGCTCCTCGATGGCGTCGACGCCGAGCTCCTCGCCGGGCACGTCCCAGTTGCGGATGGGAAACGTCATCGTGGCGTCGATCACGAAGTCGACGGCGTAACCAAGGTCGGCGGCGACGCGCGCAGTGGTCTCGCAGCACTGCTCCATCTGAATGCCGGTGATCGCCAGCCGCCTAACGCCGAGCGCGAGGAGCTGCCCCTGGAGTGTCGTGCTCGTGAAGGCGTTGCGCGTGTCCTTGAGGAGCACGGGCTCGCCGGGATTCACCTGGATGAAATCCATGAGCCGGAGATGCGGGCCATCGCGCTCGAACCCCGGATCGCCGTCGGTGTGAAGGAAGAAGAAGACTGGCAGACCCGCGGCGCGGTGCGCGTCGATCAGCGCGGCGACGTTACGCTCGAACCCGCGGTTGTTTCGGCGCTCCCACTTGGGGTCGACCTTGAACGAATCCTGCGCGTCGATGACGAGCAGAGCAGACTGTGAGAGCGGCACTTCATCTATGGTCAGCATGTGATGGCCTCAGGGTGAAAGGTGCCCCGAAGGTGCTACATTCGGCCAGCAGGCGGAGGCTACTGTCATGGACGAAGGCCGGTAAAATCCGGCCACCACGCGGGAATAAGGGAATCGG
>Ga0075423_10004469_pt1 | contig 12976 bp, 7 predicted proteins | sample SoiMethybrSBSTD2_FD_80114 | JGI IMG/M metagenome (GOLD analysis project Ga0075423, IMG submission 80114) | Bulk soil microbial communities from a Populus tree surrounding site in Tennessee, USA - Soil MetaG P. TD hybrid SBSTD2 | ecosystem: Environmental > Terrestrial > Soil > Tree plantation...
GCCCCTTCCTTCTTCGGCACGATCTGCCCCACGGCCCGCGGATCCAGGCTGAGCGCGGCGACGATCCGCTCGCCGTCCTTGAGTTTGAAGAAGCGCTGAATCGGCTCGCCATAACCGGTCGACGCCGGGATATCGGTGACCCGCGCGGTGTAGGCGACGCCGAAATTGCTGAAGAACGCCACCGCCGCCCGCGTGCTGCCGGGCAGCACGGCCAGCACCGCGTCCCCTTCACGCAGCCTCGTCGTGGAAATGTCTTTCACTTCCTTCTGCCGCTTCACCCAGCCGTCGCGCGACACGATCACGACGTTGTCTTCCTCGACGATGAAGTCTTCGGCGGTGTATTCGGCCTCTCCTTCGTCCGAGGCGATCTTCGAGCGGCGCGGGTCCCCGTACTTCTTCTGGATCTCCTCGATCTCGACCTTGACGATGTCCCAGCGGCTCTGCTCGTCCTTGAGGAGCGTGGTGATCTGGCGGGCGCGGCGGCGCTTCTCTTCGAGCTCCTTGCGGATGATCAGGATCTCGAGCCGCGCCAGGCGGTAGATCTTCAGCTCGAGGATCGCGTCGGCCTGCTCGGCGTCGAGCGCGAAGCGCTTGATGATCTGATCGGCCGCGTCCTGCTTGCCCTCGGACTTGCGAACGATCTTGAGGATCTCGTCGAGCGCGTCGAAGACCTTCTCGAAGCCTTCGAGGATGTGGACGCGCTTCTTGAGCGCCTCGAGCTCGTGCTCGAGGCGGCGGGTCACGACCTCGAGGCGGAAGTGGAGGAAGTGCCAGAGGATCTCGTGGAGATCCATCCGCTTCGGCCGGCCGACCTCGACGTTGCCTTCGGTCGGCTCCAGGCAGGTCAGGTTCACCACGAAGCTGTTCTGCAGCATCGTGTGCTTGAACAGGTAGGCCATCACCATCTTCTCGTCGGCGTCCTTCTTCAACTCGAGAAGGATCCGCACGTCGTCGGTCGACACGTCCTTGACGTCGACGAGGGGCGGGAGCTTGCGGCTCTGCGCGACCTGACCGATCTGCTCGACCAGGGTTGCCTTGTTGATGGTGTAGGGGATGCTGGTGATGTAGATGATCTTCGCCGACTTGGAGGCCGGGCCTTCCTCCCATGTGCCCCGCAGCCGGATCGCGCCCGATCCGGTCTTGTAGATCTGTTTCAGCTCCTCGGAGGAGTTCAGGATCTGCCCGCCGGTTGGAAAGTCGGGACCCTTGACGTACCGGCCCAGCTGCACGGCGCTGAGATCCGGATTGTCGAGCAGCTTCACCAGCGCCGTGCACACCTCGTTGAGATTGTGCGGAGGCACGTTCGTCGCCATGCCGACCGCGATGCCGGTCGCGCCGTTGACGAGCAGGCTGGGGATGCGGGCCGGCAGCACGACCGGCTCGGTGCGGGTGCCGTCGTAGTTCGGACGGAAGGCCACCGTCGCCTGATCGATCTCGCGCAGCATCTCGTCGCTGATGCGGGCGAGCCGGCACTCGGTGTAGCGCATCGCCGCCGCCGGATCGCCGTCCAGCGAGCCGAAGTTCCCGGATCCTTCGACCAGCGGATACCGCAGCGCAAACGGCTGCGCCATGCGCACCAGCGTCTCGTAGAGCGCGGAGTCGCCATGCGGATGGTAATTGCCCATGACGTCGCCGACCACCTTCGCGCACTTGCGATGCTTCGCGTCGGCGGTGAGGTTCTGCTGCCACATCGTATAGAGGATGCGGCGCTGCACCGGCTTGAGCCCGTCGCGCACGTCGGGGAGCGCGCGGGACGTGATGACCGAGAGCGCGTAGTTGAGATACCGGGCCTGCGCCGCCTCGTGGAGGGGGACGGACTCGTCGGGCGGTCTGGAGGTTGTATCTACATCCCCGGCTGCATCGAACAGGGAGGGGGTTTTGGGGCGGCGCTTTGCCATAGGGGGCAAGGATAGCAGGCGTGTGGCGGAGAGGACGGAGGGGACGGAGCCAACGGATCTCTAAAACGGAGCAACGGAGACCGCGGAGGCAACTCCAGGACCAATGACGCGGTGCACTCGGACCGCGCAGCCGATGATGGATTTCGTCAGCTCGTTGACGCCGCCCGGATCTGTCAGCATCACTAGGTCGGCAGCAACACACGTACCGCCCCGATTCAGCCCGGAATCACGCCGTTCATCCCGAAAAGATTGCAATTGTTCCGTTACCTCCGTTAGCTTCGTTGCTCCGTTTTTTTAATCCGTTCTCTCCGTCCCCTCCGTTGACTGAACGCGATCCATGCGCTACTTCATCTACGACGTCTTCACCGACACCCCCTTCGAGGGCAATCAGCTCGCCGTGTATCCGGATCCGCCGCGCGATATTCCGGTGCCGCGGATGCAGCGGATTGCCGCGGAGATGAACTTCTCCGAGACCACGTTCGTGCTCCCGCCCGAAGGGCGCGGCGATGTCAGGATGCGGATCTTCACGCCGGGCAACGAGCTGCCGCTGGCGGGGCATCCGACGATCGGGACGACGTTTGCGCTGGCGGATGTCGGGGTGATCGCGCGCGGCCGCGACGAGTTCGTGTTCGAGCTGGGTGTCGGACCGATCCCGGTGTCGCTGCAATGGGGCGAGAACGGTTTGTCGTTCGCGTGGATGACGCAGTTGCTGCCGTCGTTCGGGGCGCGGATCGAGGATCGGACCGCGTTCGCGGGCGCGGTCGGTCTTCAGGCCGCCGACCTTGTCGACCTGCCGATCGAGGCGATCTCGTGCGGGGTCGAGTTCCTGTTCGTGCCCGTCGCCTCGCGCGCGGCGGTCGACCGGGTCGCGATCGATCGCCGGGCGCTCGGGCGTGTCTACGAGCGCACCGGCTGCGCGGAGCTGGCGGTGTTCTTCTTCACTGCCGATCGCACCGGGGCGGCGGGCGATGAGACCGTCTACAGCCGCATGCTCGCGCCGATGTTCGGCATCAGCGAGGATCCGGCCACTGGCGGCGCGAGCGGACCGCTCGGCTGCTACCTGCTGCGCTACGGCATGGTGACGCCGGAACAGGCGTTGTCAATGGTGAGCCTTCAGGGAGTGGCCATGAAGCGGCCCAGCCGGATTCACATCTCGATCGAGAGCCGCGACGGCGCCATCACGCGCGTGCGGGTGGGAGGGAAGGCGGTCAGAGTGGCCGAGGCGACGCTGCTCGTCTAGCGGCTACATGTACTTCCAGTTGCGCGGCTTCCCTTCGGCCAGCCACTCGACCGTCTGCGCGAGCCGGCGGGCGCGGGTGGCGTCGGTCTTCGCGTCGGTCACCCACTCCACGTACTCGCGGCGGTGACTGGGGCTGAACGCGTCGAACGTCGTCCGGGCTTGCCTGTTCTTCTTCAGCGCCGCGGTCAGGTCGGCCGGCACGACGACCGGCGCCTTCGGGGCTTTCGCCGGCTTCTCGACGCCGATCCCGGCGTCGTTCAACGCCATCGCCTTCCGGATGTGCCCCTTGAACGCGGTCTTCGACGGCAGATCCGCGATGCTCGTGATCCGGTCGCGATACCCCATCGCGTTGGCGCCGTCGGCCGCCGCGCCGAGCACCAGCGGCGCTTTCCAGAATCCGAACACGCAGTACTCCTTGAACGCCGCCATGCCGCACATCAGCCCCTTGTACTCGAAGGACGGCTGCCGCCACTTCAGCGCCTCTTCGACCTCGGGACAGGCGGCGTGCACGCGTTCGCGAATCTCGACGAGAATCGGCTTCGCGAAGGCCGGCGCCTTCTCGATGTAGTCGTCCACGAGCGGATTCTTCTTCCCCATCCCGTCTGCCCTTCCTCGTGCCTGTCCTTTGTCCCTTTATCCCTTGTCCCTTGTCCCTTGTCCCTTGACAGCGAAGCGTCTAGAACCCCTGCCGCAGGCTGATGCCGAACGACCAGCCGCCGCGGCGCAGGTCGAACGGTCTGGCCGCGATGGCTTCCAGCACCAGGCCGATCAGGTTGGCGCGAAGCCCGAGGCCGGCGCTGCGCACGACCTTGCCGTCGGATCCGCCGGGACCGAAGCGCTGCTCTCCTCCCCAGCCTGCGCCGGCGTCGGCGAACGCAAACGCGTCGACCGGCAGCGAGCCGTAGCGCACGCGGCCGGCGGCGGTGAGCGCGCTCCAGAGCGGCACGCGCAGCTCGATTTTCGCGGCCACCACGCGATTCGCCACGAGCGTATTGAGCGCCGGGCAGTCGGCGCTGCCGGCCGGACACTCCGATCGAACGACGTCGCCGGGGTCGTACCCGCGCACCAGCGACGGCGATCCCACGTAGGCGTCGCGCAGCCGGAAGTCGCCGGCGTCGCCGCCATAGCGTCCCGAGTGCACCAGCCGGACCGCAATCGTATACGGCCGCAGCGGCATGACGTACCGGCGATAGTCGGCGAGCACGTTCGTGTAGGTGAGGCCGCCGGCGTTGGCGGTCAGTTGCAATCGGTAGCGGCTGCCGAGCAGGGGTCCTGTCGCGCCGAAGATCGCAGAGTCGCCGATCAACGCGACACCGGTTTCGGCGATCCCGACGGTGGGCGCGGCGCCGAGCGGCGACGTGCCCGCCTCGACCACCATTCCAGATCGCGTCGAGATCTGCTCCACGCGCTTCTCGCGGCTGAACGAGAGCAGCCGCATGCCCGCGCTGAACTCGATCCGCTGCGATCGATGCAGCGGGTAAGCCGCGAACGCGCCGGCGCGGCGGCTGGTCCACAGCATCCGCTCGCGGGTGCGGGTGACGACGTTGTCGCGGGCCGGGTCGAGGATGGCGCCAAGACTGCGGACGCGAAGCTCCGGCGACTGATCGATCGTCAGCCCCCAGTTCCAGCGGGTGGCGCGGTTGATGTAAATCGCGCCGAACGCGGACTCGTCCAGGCGGCTGCTGACGTAGAGCGCGGTCAGCAGCTGGTGATCCCCGAGCAGATCGCCGAACAGCATCGACGCGCCGCCCGAGACATAGCTCCCGAGCGGCCCGCCACCCGCCGAGAGGTAGGGGGATCCGATTCCTTCGAGCTCGAGCCGCGGCCGGTAGCTGCGTTCGCCCCGCGGCATGCTGGCGACGGACGGCAGCGGCGCGACCGGCTCGAGCGGCGCCTCGTTCCCGGCAGCCGCTGGAGCCCCGTCGGCGGCGCCGACCGGTGGATCGAGCTCGACACCGGCGGCCTCGGCTGGCATGAGCCGATGCACCTCGTATCCGCCGTTCCTGAAGACGCTGAACGCGACCGCGCCGGTGCCGGCCGCCACCGACAGCGCCGGGCTCACCGGCGTGACGCCGGCGACGCCGGTGGCGACGTCGGTCACGCGAAACGCGCGCGTCGAGAGCGGATCGAGGCGGAACACGTTCGGGACTCCGCCGGGATCGCCGATGAAGAAGAGCGATCGATCCGGACCCCATTCCGGATCGAGGTGATTCCCGGCGGTGAGGACCGGCGCGGCCGACACGGTGCCGGTCGCCACATCGATCAAGCCGATCCGATATGAGCCATAGCGGAGATGGGCGAGATCCGTCGTGAACCGATCGGTGGTGAACGCGATGGTGCGGCCGTCAGGCGACCACGCCGGCTGAAGATCGGCGAAGGCGTCGCTGGTGAGCCGACGCCAGGAACCATCGGAGAGACGGAGCACCGACAGATCGCTGAGTCCACCCGCGAGGGCCGAGAACGCGACCGACGATCCGTCGGGTGACCACGTCGGACTGTAGAGCTCGTCGACCTGCGGCACGGGGAACTCCCGAGTGCCGGCCGGCCGATCCACGTCGAGGATCACCACCGTCGCCCGGCCGCGACTGATGGTGCCGAGGGCGTACCGCGATCCGCCGGGGTCCCATGCCCCCGACGAGTGGAGGTACTGCACGCTTTCAACCTGGGCGTTCGTGGCGGTGGTCAGGAGCTTCCTGATCACCCGGCCGGTCCGCGCGTCGGCGAGATAGAGATCGATCGAGAACTGATCCCGCTCGGACAGGAACACCATGCGGCTGCCGTCGGGGCTGAGCGACGCGGCGAGATTCAGGCGCCCGCCGCCGCGGCTCGAGATCAGCGCGGACGCCGGCGCCGTGGTCGCGGCCACGGCATGCCGCGCTTGAAGCGCCTCGTGCCAGCCGGCGGACAGCTCCTCCAGCGACTGGCCGGTCACCGCCTTCAACCGCCGCTTCACATCGCGCTTCTCCCGCAGCGCCCGCGCCGGAAGATCGGCGCCGAACCGCTCCACCAGGTGCGCCCACAACGCCGCGCCCCAGCGGTACGGAAAATACTTCGGCGACGAGAGCTCGGCGATCGAGGGCAGCCGGCCGCTCAGCACCGCATCCCGCATCCACAGCGCCGTCTGCCTGTCGTCCGCCCCGAGCGTCAGGTATTCCGCCATCCCTTCGACGAACCACAGCGGCACGGTGAGCGGGCTCTTGTGACGGCTCGCGATGTCGAACTGGAAGGCATGGACGATCTCGTGGCCGAGCACGTGATCGGTATCGGCGAGGCTGGACGCGAACGGCAGCACGATGCGCCGCTTCCGCGCATCGGTGAACCCGCCGGTGCTCTCCTCGATCAGGCCGTGGTAGACGTTGGTCTGCTCGAAGCGCCGATGCGAGCCGTAGAGCACGACCGGCTGCCGGCCGCTCAACGAGTGGTTCAACTGCACGGAGAGCCGCTCGTACCAGCGCTCGGCCATGCGTCCCGCCAGGAGCGCCGCGGCCGCGTCTTCCTGCGCGTAGTAGATGTCGAAGTGATCGGTCGTCAGAACGAGCACCCGGTCGTGGTCGTACTGCACCTTGTTGCGTCCGAAGTATTGCGCGGACGCCGAAGACGACAGGCACAGCAACACCAGGGCCGATCCGACCAGCCCACGCCGCAAGGCTCGTCCCACGGGGCACCTCGGTCAGGGAGGGGCCGCGTTATATCACGGATCGGGCGCTCGCGGGTCGCACTTCACGTGGTCAATACTGAGTCCGCCCCAGAATCGTGCGGTCGTTCTTCGCCGTCCCCGGCCGCTGCGTCTTGTATCGCACCGCTGACAGCACGATCTGGTCGATCGAGAAGCCATCCTCGCGGGTCTGAATCCGGATGCGCTGAGAATGCGGGTTCGGGAAGCGCAGCGTCACGCCGGGCTTGTTGACCGCGCCCCAGCCATCGTCTTCCCAGCCCCATCCGGAGAGCCCGCATCCCGAACATTCTTCGAGGTTGACCGCCAGAGCGGAGGTCGTGCCGATCCGGTAGACCGGATTCCCCGACGCGTCGGTCGCGTCGCTGAACTGCACGAACACCGAATCGTTCGCCCAGCTGTTGCCGTCCGCCTTGCCGCGGATCCACAGCTTGTATTCGAGTGTCGGATCGGGCGTGAAGTAGATGTTGGCGTAGTTGACCGGGTCGGCGAGCGGTGCGGTGACCTTGGGGGCGCCGGCGTTCGGGTTGTACAACTTGTAGCCGTCGGCCGCGGTCGGATCCTCGACGCCAGCCTGCCAGCTGCCGTACACCTCGGCCCAGGCGGGGTAAATCACGACTTCTTCGAAGTGCGTAATGGTCCACGTGACCGTGTCCCTCGCCTCCCCGCCGCGCTCGTCGCGCACGGTCAGCTCGTAGGTGTGCACGCCGGGGAGCAGCGGGCCGGGCCAGAAGTTCACGCCATAGCCGAGCACCTTGCCGTTCTCGCGCCACTCATAGGTGAGCCGGTGCATGTCCGAATCGCTGGACAGCGACGCGTCCAGAGAGAACTCCTCCGCATCGAACTGGTAGGCGTACGACCACGTGCCGTCGCCGCCGGCGTTGGCCACGGGGATGTGATTCACCGTGGTGCGCTGGTTGTTGAGGATGTCGAGACGGAAATAGTCGGTGACGACCAGATCCAGATCGCCGTCCGAATCCATGTCCGCGGCGGCGCCGGAGCTCCAGTACCACTCGAACTCCTCCGCCGGCCCGAACGAGCCCTCGGCGGTGCCCGGCAGCAGCAGCCCGAAGTTGCTGACGATGTCCGGCAACCCGTCGTCGGTCACGTCCGCGACGATGAGCTTGTCGGCCCATGCCGGCCCGTTCGGGCGATAGGAGGTCTGGAATGTCTGCCGCTCGACGTAGTGGCCCTGGCCGTTGCCCTTGAGGGCGTAGATGTTCGGGCCGTCGGTGACGACGAAGTCGAGGAAACCGTCGCGGTCGAAGTCCACCAGCTCGATGTCGTAGGCCGGCTGCGCGATCGATGTCTCCGCCTCGGTCGTGAAGCCGCCCGATCCATCGCCGATCTCGACGGTGATCGAGGTCTCCTCCCGCAGCGACAGGACGACGTCGAGCTTGCCGTCGCTGGTGACGTCGCCGACCTCCAGCGCGTACACGGTGCCGGTGAGCAGCGTCTCGCGACGGTTGGAGAGGTAACCGTTCTTCGCGTTCAGCAGAACGTAGAGCACGCTCTGACGGAAGTCCGATGTCGACACGGCTGCGAGTACCAGATCGTCCCAGCCGTCCCTGTTCATGTCCGCGGTTTTGATCGCGATCGAGTTGCCGAAGCCGCCGGCGCCATAGACCCACGTGAAATTGCCGGCGCCGTCGTTTGCGAACAGGTAGTAGCCGTCGAAGACGGTGTTTGCCGGGTACTCCCAGCGGCGGATCAAGACGGCGACGTCTGGATGCCCGTCGCGGTTGTAGTCGAGCACCGCGACATCCTTGATCCACGCACCCTCGGGCAGCGGCAGCGTGCGGCGGGTGGACGGGTTGCCGTCGAGCATCACCGTGTTGCCGGCGACGATGTCGAGGACGCCGTTGTGGTTCATGTCGCGCACGACCACCCCGGCGCCGACGGCGGTCAACCAGTCGGACGAGAGCGCGGTTCGGGTGAACGCATAGGCGGCGCGCGGCAGGCCCGGACTGTTGCGGAACACGCTGACCGAACCGGCGAACTCGTTGCCGGTCGCGAAGTCGACCTTCCCGTCGGCGTTGAAGTCGGCGGCCGCGACGGCGCGGGCGCCGCTGCCGGACAGGATCTCGTCGCCGGGAGCGAAGGCGCCGTCCGCCTGCTGCAGGAGAAGCGTGGCGGTGCTGGCGGCCCGGTTGGACGCCACGAGATCGGGACGCCCGTCGCCGTTGAAGTCGCCGACGGCGACACCACGCGGCGAGCCGCCGGTCGCGGCGCTCAACGGATAGGCCAGGCCAGACGGCCCGTTCCGATAGATCGCGAGTTTGTTCCGGCTGGTGGCAGCGCCGACGATGTCGGGCCAGCCATCCGCATTCAGATCGGCGATCGTGACGACGTTCAACGGTTCCCGGCCGGCGATGCCCTGGACGGCGTAGCCGCCACCGCTGGCGTTGCTCCAGAGCAAGGAAAATGTGGTTGAGCCGGTGTTGGCGACCACCAGCTCCAGCCGGCCATCGCGGTTCAGATCGACGGCGGCGATGCCCTGCGGCTGCGAGCCCACCGGGACCGGGGACATGACCGCCGGGAAGGCCCCGAGACCGTTGCCGAAGAACGCGCCGAGGCTGTTCTGGTAGAACGACGTGTAGGCGACGTCGAGCGAGCCGTCGCCGTTCAAGTCCGCCACGGTCAGTCCGCGCGGACCTCCTGGCGCCGTCAAGCGCAGCGGCGTCCGCGAGCTCCACGTGGTCGCGGTCACCGCGGCCGTGATCAGCACGTCGATACTGTTGCCGTCGGCGTTGGCGACGGCGAGGTCGGGGCGCCCGTCGTTGTTGACATCACCAGCGGCGATGTCGAACGGGCCGCCACTGAGCGGCACCGTGCGGGCCAGCGCAAATCCACCAACCGCGCCGCGATTGAGCAGCACGGCCACCGATCCGGGCTGGGTATTTGCCACCGCGAGATCGAGCCAGCCGTCCCCGTTGAGGTCGGCGGCGACGATGCCGCGCGTGCCCGCTGGCGCGGTGAAATCGTCACGGTCGAAGCCCACGGCCTGGGCCGATGTCGTGGACGGGATGAACGTCAGGAGCAGGAAGATCGCGGACGCGGCTGGAACGCGGTTGACCATCGACACCTCGAAGCACTGCGCGTTGCGCAAGGCAAGGCGTGTGCCTCCGCGGCGGGCGTGTCGGTGGGCCGGCCGGGTCGAAGCGGACGGTTTTGGGCCGCGGTTGCGGCAGAGCTGAACGAACGGAGCGGCGACGGTGGAAGGCTGCCTATCCGAATGGATAAGCAGCCTCCATGAAGAGATACGCGCGAGCCTACTTGATGAACAGCATCTCCCGGTAGGTCGGGAGCGGCCAGAGATTCTGCGGCACGATCGTCTCCAGCGCATCGCCGGCTTCGCGCAGCGCGGCCATCGCGGGAATGACCTTGTCGCGGAAGTACTTGGCGTGCTTCGCCGGACCGCCGTCCGAGTCGTGGTCGAGGAGATCCTGCAGGTGGTCGACCCCGGACTTGGCGTCGTCCACGATCTTCGACAGCTTGTCGAGCAGCTTCTTCGGCTCCTTCCCAGTGCCGCCGGCGGCCTTCACCGCCGTGACGCTGCCCGCCATCTCGCCGAGGAACTTGTACGCGGCCGGCAGGATGTAGCGGTTGGCCATCAACACCATCAGCTGCGCCTCGATGTTGATGGTCTTGTTGTACTGCTCGAGCGCGACCTCGTGGCGGGCGCGGAGCTCGCGCTCGTTGAGCACGCCGTATTTCTCGAACGCCGCGATGTTCTCCTTGCTGAGAATCTCGTCGAACGCGTCGACCGAGGTGCGGTGGTTGAGCAGGCCGCGCTTGCCGGCGTCCTTCTGCCACTCGTCGGCGTAGTTGTTGCCGTTGAAGATGATCCGCTTGTTCTCCTTGATGATCCGGGTCAGCAGGCTCTTGACCGCCGCCTGCAGCTTCTTCCCTTCCTTCACGCTCTTTTCGAGCTCGGTCGCGATGTAGTCGAGCGACTCGGCGACGGCGACGTTCAGCGCGACGTTGGGCAGCGCGATGCTCTGGTTGGCCGAGACCGCCCGGAACTCGAACTTGTTGCCGGTGAAGGCGAACGGGCTGGTGCGGTTGCGGTCGCCGGCGTCGCGCGGCAGCTTCGGCAGCACCGAGACCCCGATGTCGAGGATGCCGCCGTGCTTGGTGTTCTTGGCGCTGCCGGCCTTCTCGATCTGCTCGAAGATGTCGGTGAGCTGGTCGCCGAGGAAGATCGAGATGATCGCCGGCGGCGCTTCGTTCGCGCCGAGGCGGTGATCGTTGCCGGCGCTGGCGATCGCGAAGCGCAGGAGGCCCTGGAACTTGTTCACCGCGCGAATCACCGCGGCGACGAACACCAGGAACTGGATGTTGTCGTGCGGCGTCTCGCCGGGGTTGAGCAGGTTGTTGCCGACATCGTCGCCCATGCTCCAGTTGAGATGCTTGCCGGATCCGTTGACACCGGCGAACGGCTTCTCGTGGAGCAGGCAGGCGAGCCCGAACTTCGGCGCGATCCGCCGCAGCATCTCCATCGTCATCATCTGGTGATCGGTGGCGACGTTGGCGTTCTCGAAGATCGGCGCGACTTCGTACTGGCTCGGCGCGACCTCGTTGTGGCGGGTCTTGAGCGGCACGCCGACCTTGTAGAGCTCGCGCTCCACTTCCATCATGAAGCCGAGGACGCGCTCGTCGATCGAGCCGAAGTAGTGGTCCTCCATCTCCTGGCCCTTCGGCGGCTCGGCGCCGAACAGCGTGCGGCCGGCGTTGATCAGGTCGGGACGGCTGAAATAGAACTGCCGGTCGATGAGGAAGTACTCCTGCTCGGGGCCGCAGGTGGTGACGACGCGCTGGGCGCGGGAACCGAACAGCTTGAGGATGCGGACGGCCTGCTTCGAGAGGCCTTCCATCGAGCGGAGCAGCGGGGTCTTGGTGTCGAGCGCCTCGCCGGTCCAGCTCACGAACGCGGTCGGGATCACGAGGGTCGTGCCGTTGGGCGTGACCAGGAGCCAGGGCGGGCTGGTCGGATCCCACGCGGTGTAGCCGCGGGCCTCGAAGGTGGAGCGCATGCCGCCCGAGGGGAAGCTCGACGCATCGGGCTCGCCCTTGACCAGCTCCTTGCCGCTGAATTCGGCGACGGCGCGGCCGTCGGACGTCGGGTTCAGGAAGGAGTCGTGCTTCTCCGCGGTGATGCCGGTGAGCGGCTGGAACCAGTGGGTGTAATGGGTGGCGCCGTGCTCGACCGCCCAGTCCTTCAACGCGCTGGCGATGATGTCGGCGACGGAGTGATCGATCGGCTCGTGGTGCGCGATGGCGCGGCGGAGCGAGCGGAACACCTCCTTGGGCAGGCGCGCGCGCTGGACTTCCTCGTTGAAGGTCAGCGAGCCGAAGTCGTCGACCGGCTTGCGCGAGGTCGAAGTCGGCGGCGTGGTGCGCGGCCCGGCCGCCCAGTCGTTGATGTTGCGGATAGCCTCACCGGAAGATGCGGAACCCATGCGGTAAATCCTTTCGTTAGCCCCGTGCAGGACGAAGAATGAAAGCCCGACGCCAGGTGGAGTGGTCCATTATGCTGGCTGGCGCGGCGCCCCGCAAGGCGAAATTCGACGATTTTCACTTCATATCCTTAAAATAGTGAGACATATGTCTCAGCAGAGTTCGCACAAGCCGGCGATTCGCGCCGAGGATTACTACGCCGCGGTGCTCGGAGAATTCGAGCAGCTGGTGCTGCTGGCGCTGCTCCGCCTCGGCAACGGCGCCTACGGCGCGACGATCCGCCGCGAGATCCGGGAGCGCACCCAGCGCGAGGTGCCGATCGGCAGCGTTTACGTCACGCTCGCGCGCCTCGAGCGCAAGAAGATGGTGGTGTCCTACGTCGGCATGCCATCGAAGGAGCGCGGCGGCCGCCGCCGCAAGCACTACCTGATGCATGACGCCGGACAACGCGCGCTCGGCCGCGCCTGCCGCGCGCTCAAAGCAATGTCGCAGGGGATCGAGGGGGAGCTGGAGAAACTGTAACGGGACTCGGGGCTCGGGACTCGGGGCTCGAAAGCCGGTGGTACCCAGAGGCAACGAGCCGCTGAAACGTGCGCCTGCAGCATCTGAGTACTTCCCGAGCCCCGAGCCCCGAGCCCCGAGCCCCGAGCCCCGAGCCCCGAGCCCCGAGCCTTGACACCACCGACCTAACCGCGATATCACATA
>Ga0075423_10004470_pt1 | contig 12976 bp, 12 predicted proteins | sample SoiMethybrSBSTD2_FD_80114 | JGI IMG/M metagenome (GOLD analysis project Ga0075423, IMG submission 80114) | Bulk soil microbial communities from a Populus tree surrounding site in Tennessee, USA - Soil MetaG P. TD hybrid SBSTD2 | ecosystem: Environmental > Terrestrial > Soil > Tree plantation...
CCGAGCCCGGCATGCTAGGGGTCTTCACCGACGAAGCGGCGGTCGATCGTGTCGAAAAGGCGATGGCCAAGGCTGGCGGAACGCTCGAGGGCGAGTCGATGGCCGGAACGTTCGACATCATGCGGGCCAACGACCTGATCTTCAACTATGTGGTGTCCAACTGGCTGCTCGGCCAGGCCCCGCCGGCCTTCGACATCCTGGCCTGGAACAGCGACAACACCCGGATGCCCGCGGCAATGCACGCGTTCTACCTCCGCGCGCTGTACCTGCGGAACGAACTAGCCCGCGGCGTGCTGGAGGTGAAGGGGCAGCGGCTGTCCTTGGCTGACGTCAAGAGCGACGCCTACGTGGTGGGCGCCATCAACGACCACATCGTGCCCTGGACCGCGTCGTACAAGACGACTTGCCTGATGGGCGGGGAGGTTCGCTATGTGCTGTCCAGCAGCGGGCATATCGCCGGGATCGTGAACCCGCCCGGCCCGAAGGCCTGGTACGAGGAGTCCAAACCGCCGTACCCGGTGAGCCCGGCGCAATGGCGAGCGGCCGCGGCGCATCACGGCGGGTCCTGGTGGGAGGACTGGACCAGGTGGGCGGGCCGGCGGGCCGGCCGTCGCACCGATCCCCCGCCCATGGGCAGCGACCGTTACCCGGCCATCGCCGACGCGCCAGGCAGCTACATCCACGGCTGACCCCCGTATCCTCCGCCGACGCGCCAGGCAGCTACATCCATGGCTGACCCCCGTATCCTCGCCCGCGGGGCTGAGCCCTCGCATCCTCGTCGATGGTCGAGCCCCTGCATCCTCGTCCATGGCTGGGCCCTTTGCGGCCAGGCAGTGCTAGATATATCAAGTGCACGCTTGACAAGCAGAGCGAAGGTGCGTACTTTAGTTTGCAATAGACATCGAGGAGGAATCATGAGCGACACCAAGACCGCCACCCAGGAGCTCCAGGGCGAGATTCTGAAGACCGTCCGCAGGAGCCAGGAGACCGTGGTCGACGCGATCCAGATGTGGGCCGACGCGGTCCAGGCCATCAAGCCGCCGCTGCCCGAGGTGAACATCCCGTTCTCCGACAAGCTGCCCAAGCCGGAGGACCTGGTGTCAGGCGCCTACGACTTCGCCGAGCAGCTGCTCGCGGCGCAGCGGAAGTTCGCCGAGGACGTGCTGCACGCGACCGCGCCGCTGTTCTACGGCGAGACGGCCCCCGCCACCAAGAAGGCGAGCACCACGGCCAAGTGAGCGTGACGGGCCGGCCTGCCGGCTGAGCCTCCCGCCGCCTGTTGCAGCGGGCCGGGCAGGAAAACAACAACCGCGCGGCGGACCGGCGACGGCCATCGCGCGGTTGTTGTGCTCAGTATTGTTAGCAAGAGTAAATCCGCAGCCCAGGAGCGTGGTGACCATGACGGACGTATGGGATGCCCAGATGAAGACCCTGGGCAGCTTCATCCGCAGCCAGCGCAAGCTGGCGAACCTGTCCCTCCGCCAGCTTGCGGAGCTGACCAGCCTCTCGAACCCGTACTTGAGCCAGATCGAACGCGGCCTGCACCAGCCGTCGGTGCGCGTCTTGCGACTGCTGGCCGACGCCCTCAACGTGTCCGCGGAGACACTGCTCGCCGAGGCCGGCCTGCTGGAGCATAGCGCCGGCGCCGCTCACGGCGACACCGATGGCCCTGGTTCCGTGGAAGCGGTGATCCGGGCCGATGCCCGGCTCGACGACGAGCAGAAGGCCGCCTTGCTCGCGGTGTACCGGAGCATGCTCAGGGAATAAGGCCGACCCGGTCAGGAGGCGGTGTCCGCCGCCTCGCGCCGGGCGCCCGCGGCAAACTCGCCGGCGCAGGACCCGGCACCACGGGACCAAGGACCCTGGCCCCGGCGCGCGCTCCGCGCCAGCCTGAGAACCCTGACACCCGGACATGGGCAGGTGAGGGCCATGACACGAGCTAGCGGCCCGGCTCCGGCCGGCCACGATGACCAGGCGGCGACCGGCACAACCGGGGTGCCGCCGTTGGCGCGGCGCATTCCGCCACGCACGGTCACGGCGATGCTGGCCACCGCCGCCCGGGCACCGTCGATTCACAACACCCAGCCGTGGCGTTTCGTGGTCCGCGCCCACGCCATCGACCTGTACGCCGACCCGGCCCGCAAGCTCCGCTACGACCGGGCCGGCCGGGAAATGCTCATCTCTTGCGGCGCGGCGCTGTTCGGGCTCCGGCTCGCCGTTCGCGAACTTGGCTATCTGCCCGCGGTCAGCCTGTTTCCCGAGCCCTCCCGAACCGGCCTGCTGGCCCGGGTGACCCTTGGCCCGCAAGTTCCGGTGACCGCGCTGGAACGGCGGATGCTGGCGGCGCTGCCGCACCGGCACACCCACCGCGGCGCGTTCGACCCGGGGGAGGTGCCCCGCAGCCTGCTCGCCGGGTTGCAGCACGATGCCCTTGCCGAGGGTGCCACGCTCGCGCTGATCGACAGTCCCACCAAGTACGCGAAGCTGGCGGCGCTGGCGGCGGAGGCCACCAGGATGCAGGCGCTGAACCCAGCAGCTCGCGAGGAAATCCTGTGCTGGAGCCGGGCACCGGGCAGCCTCGAGAGGGACGGTGTGCCCGCGGCGGCTTTCGCACCGGCTGGCGCGTCAGCCCCGGGACGGCTGGCCCAGCGTGACTTTGACCTGGGCAGGCACTTCGGACTTTTGCCCGGCCCCGGACCGGACGCGCCACCGCCTGCCGCGACCGCTGTGCTGGTCACGCCGGGAGACAGCCGAGCCGACTGGCTGCGCGCCGGCCAGGCGCTACACCGTGTCCTCGCCCACGCGGCGACGGTTTGGGTGTCCGCCAGCCTGCACACCCAGGCGCTGGAGGTCCCGGCGATCAGGGATCTCATCCGGGCCCGGTTGGCGCTGCCGGGGGCAGCGCAGATGCTGCTCCAGTTCGGGCCGGCGCACAGCGGCATGTCCTCGCCCCGCCGACCGGTGCCGGACCTGCTGATCTAGGGGCCGTCGGCTACCGGCGGGGCCAACGTCCCATGGATTCGGGCCACACCACCCTGGCCACCGCGGGCCTGGCTGAGCAGACTGGAAACATGCGGGCAGGAGGTGACCGGCCATGACAGCCACGTTGACAGCCGCGAGGGGCATACCGGCCCGGCGGCCGGGCCCGCTGGTGGGATGGTTTGAATGCGCGCCCGGGTAGGAGACCGGCTGGTGGTCGGGACAGACCGGATCGGCGAGGTGGTCGGAGTGCCGTCGGCGGACGGCTCACCGCCTTACATCATCAAGTGGCTGAGGGACGGGCACATCGCGATGGTGCTGCCAGACCAGTACTCCCGCATCGTTCCGGCAAAGGACACCGTCACCGGCGGACCGGGGGCCGCGTCATGATGGCCGCCGGGGCGGCGCCCGGCAGCTCCGCGGCGGACACCGCGGCCGGGATCTACGCGCTACTGACCGACGGGACCACGGTGCTGATCCGGCCTGCCCGTCCGGCCGACGCCGAGGCAGTCCGCGCCATGCACGCCGCCCTGTCACCGGACAACCTGTACCTGCGCTTCTTCAGCATGAGCCCGCACAACGCGGAGCGCGAGGCCGAGCGCGTGTGCCGGAAGCCCGCACCGGACCACGCCGCACTACTCGCCTGGCTCGGCGACCGGCTGGTCGGGGTGGCCAGCTATGAGCCATCCGAGCCTGGTACCGCCGAGGTCGCTTTCGCCGTGCCGGACGACATGCACGGCCGGGGTATCGCCACGCTTTTGCTCGAACACCTGGTGTCGGCCGCACGGGAACGAGGGCTGCGTGCCTTCACCGCCGAGGCACTTCTGGAGAACCAGCCCATGCTCGGGGTCTTCGCCGCTGCGGGACTACCCGTCTACCGGCAGATGACCGAAGGCGTGGTGGAGTTGACCTTCCCGATTCCGGCCGGCGACGACGACCGCGCCCTGGACGGCTACCTGGACTCTGTGACGGCCAGGGAGAGCCGGGCGGACGTGGCCAGCCTGCGGCACTTGCTGCAGCCAGGATCGGTGGCCGTGGTGGGCGCCAGCCGAAGGCGCGGCACGGTGGGCCGGGAAATCCTGCACAACATCGTGACCGGCGGCTTCGCGGGAACGGTCTACCCGGTCAACCCGCGGGCCCGTTCGCTGGAGGGCCTGCGCTGCCTGGGGTCCGTCGACGATTTGCCGGAGCAGGTGGACCTGGCAGTGGTGGCGGTTCCGGCGGATGCGGTCGTGGATGTGGCAGAGCGCTGCGGGCGCCGCGGCATTCGCTCTCTCGTGGTGATCACGTCGGGCCTGGGGGCCAGCGGTCCGGACCTGCTCGCGGTATGCCGCCGGTACGGCATGCGCCTGGTCGGCCCCAACTGCTTCGGCGTGGCCCTTCCCCCGCAGGGGCTCGACGCCACCTTCTCCGCGGCGCACCCGGCGCCCGGTGCGGCGGGGCTGGTCGTCCAGTCTGGCGGGATCGGGATCTCCCTGCTGGAGCACCTGTCGAAGTTGGGCATCGGCGTGTCCTCGTTCGCCTCGGTCGGCGACAAGTACGACGTGTCCAGCAACGACATGCTTACCTGGTGGGAGCAGGACGGCCAGACGAAGCTGGCGGTCCTGTACGTGGAGTCGTTCGGAAGCCCGCGCAAGTTCGCCAGGACCGCGCGCCGGGTCGGCCAGCGGATGCCGGTGCTGACTGTGGTCGGCGGCAGGTCCGCCGCGGGCCAGGTCGCCGCGGCCTCGCACACCGCCGCGGCCGCCACGCTGCTGGTGACCCAGGAGGCCTTGTTCGGGCAGGCGGGCATCATCGCGGTGCCCGGCCTCGGCCAGGTGGTGGAGGTCGCCGCGCTGCTCGCCGCACAGCCGCTACCGGCGGGCGAGAATGTCGCCATCGTGACCAACGCGGGCGGGGCGGGGGTGCTGGCGGCCGACGCATGCGGCGACCACGGGCTGCGGGTGCCTGTGCTCTCCGCGGGGACCCGCCGGCGGCTGGCCGGCCTCCTGCCGTCCGGTGCGGCGGTGCGGAACCCGGTGGACACCACCGCCGCCGTGACCCAGGACGCGTTCCGCGCCAGCCTGGAGGCGGTGGCAGCCGACGATGGCGTCGACTCGGTTCTCGCGGTGACCGTGCCGACCGCTATCGCCGACCTGATCGAGGCAGTGGGCTCGTCCCGGGTCGCCAAGCCGCTGGCGGTCGCGGCCCTGGATCAGCAGGAAACGGTGCGGCTGCTCCCCAGCGTCAACCACCACCCCGGCCTGCGGGCCGTCCCGTCGGCCGTTCCCGTCTACGCCTTCCCGGAGGGCGCGGCCAGGGCACTGGGTCATGCCGCCCGGTACCAGGCCTGGCGCGGCCGGCCGCAAGGCCGGGTGCCCGAGTTCAGCGGGCTGCGCACCGCGGATGCCAAGGCGCTGGTCACGGCGTTTCTCCGGGCGAACCCCGAGGGCGGATGGCTGCCCGGGCAGGCGGCCCGTGACCTGCTCGGCTGCTACCAGATCCCGCTGGTGCCCGCCAGGGCGGCCGCCGATGAAGCAGAGGCCGCCCGGGCCGCGGCCGGATTCGGCGGCGCGGTGGTACTCAAGGCCGAGGCAGCTGGGCTGGTCCACAAGACCGAGGCCGGCGCGGTCAAGCTCAGCCTGCACGGGGAGGCCGAGGTCCGGTCGGCGTACCAGGAACTGGCCGCCACCTTTGGCGCCCGCCTCACCGGTGTGCTGGTCGAGCCGATGCTGTCCGGCGGCGTCGAGGTACTGGTCGGGGTCGTGCAGGAGCCTGTGTTCGGCCCGCTGGTGGTGTTCGGGCTGGGCGGCGTGGCCACCGAGGTCCTCGGCGATCACGCAGCCCGGCTCACTCCCCTCACCGACGCAGACGCGGACAACCTGATCCACAGCGTGCACGCAGCGCCGCTGCTATTCGGCCACCGTGGCACCGCACCGGTCGACACCGCCGCACTGGCCGATGTGCTGCTGCGGGTATCCCGGCTGGCCAGCGACCTGCCGGAGGTTGCCGAACTCGATCTGAACCCAGTCATCGCCACGGCGGGCGGCGCCCAGGCCGCAGACGCGCGGATCCGGGTCACCCCGGCGCAGCCACGGGACCCGTTCCTGAGAAAGCTCCGCTAACGATGGCCGCCAGAGCAGTACGGATGAGGACGCCCGCACCCGGTGTTGCCGCCGTCCGGGTGATGACCCCCGTGGGGTGGTCCCCCGGACCGGCACTCGGCAGTATCGTCAATTCCGGCGGCGGTGTGCCAAGAACGGAATGAACAGCATGAGTGGCATCAGGAAGCGGGTCCGGCGCCTGGCATGTCGGCTGGGACTGGACGCCAACCCGCTACGGCGGCGGACCGACAAGATAGCTACGTCCCTCGCGGCCTTGTTGCTTCTCGTCTTCCTGGTCGGGGCTCCGCTGCTCGCCATCACGGCGTACGGCTGGGCGGGGCGGGTTGGTGCCGCGGAGCAACGGGCGGAGCGCTCCTGGCACACGGTTCCCGCGACGCTGCTGAAGGCTGTGCCGGCCCCGAACTCGTTCGCCTCGGGGCTGTTCAGCTACACCTGGGTACCGGCCCGGTGGGCCGCGCCCAACGGGCAGGCCCGCACCGGCAAAATCGCAATAGAGGTGGGCATGGCGGTCGGCCGGAAGGTGCTGATCTGGGTGGATGGCACAGGAAGGCCGACCGATGCCCCGCTCACGGACCGTGCGGTGCACGCCCGCGCGACCACCGTGGCGCTCGTAGCCACGTTGGTATTCGTGACCGTCCTGTCCATGCTGGCATGGGCCGGGCGGAAGTTGCTGGACCGCCGCAGGCTCGCGGACTGGGAACTCGCCTGGGCGATCGTCGGCCCCCGGTGGACCAAACGCTTCCGGTCCCGTGGTTAGCCGCCGGGAGCCCTGCTCGCCGCGCGGCACCGGCGGAGAATCCACATCATCGACAACCGAAGAACAGGATCCCGAATGTCTGAAGGCACCAGCGGTGACGTGCATGTGAGCCCGGCAGGTCAGGAGCCGGCCACCACCCGGCCTGTCCTGGAGCCACTCGACGAGGCGGAATGCCTGCGGCTGATCTCGCCGGGCGGTGTCGGCCGGCTCGCCTACACCGGGCGCTATGGGCTGACCGTCTTTCCGGTCAATTACAAGCTGCACGACGGCTCGATCATGTTCCGGACTTCTCAGGACAGCCCGACCGACGAGGACCTGCGCACCGGGATCGCGCACGCCGAGTACGAGGTGGCATTCGAGATCGACGACGTCGACCCCGTTTCCGAGCTCGGCTGGAGTGTGCTGATCCAGGGCTCCGCGCATCACATGGCCACGGAAGCCGAGCGGGCCGCGGTGCGGGAGTCCGGCGTGCAGCCATGGGCCGGCGGCCCCCGCGAGCATGCGATCCGCATCACCCCCACCAGGATCACCGGCCGCCGTATCCGCCACCCGGCCGCGCCAGGCACCGCCTGAGCAGCCGCCCGAGGCCCGCCCCTTCCGGAGTCCGCCTGGGCACGCGGCCCGGTCCGCCCTCGGTACCCGCCCCGGCCCCCTGCCCGGTCCGCCCTCGGTACCCGCCCCGGCCCCTGCCCGGGACACCTCTGAGCGCGCCCTTAGCGCGTTTGCCGTGCACCACTGCCAATTGTGCAATCACGGTCCCGGCGCGCTATTGTTACCTATTTTTAAAGATGAAATTCTAGGATTATCCCGGGTAATTCAGGCAGCCGAGGACTGCTGTACCTCAAGCTGCTAATGTCTATATTTAGGAATGAAAGACTAGAGAATCCGCTGAACGTACCGCGCTGATCACCGGCAGTGAGAAACCGCTGGTACGGCGCTGCTGGCGCAAGTCATCTGGGCGGCGGAAGCGGCAGCAGATGACGAAGACGGGCACGGGCGGCGCGGATGGCGGGTCACCGGGCAGCAACGGAAGGAGCAAGCCAGCGATGCACCTGGACCCCTACATCGTCCTTGGCAGCGCGGTTGTCGGGCTGCTGGTAGGACTGACCGGGGCAGGCGGAGGCGCCTTGATGACGCCGATGCTGATCCTGCTGTTCGGGATAAAGCCGTCTTCGGCGATCTCCAGCGACCTGGTGGCCGCGGTGCTGATGCGGCCGGTTGGCGCGGCCGTGCACCTGTACAAGAAGACGGTGAACCTGCGCCTGGTCGGCTGGATGGTGTGCGGTTCGGTGCCGATGGCGTTCGTCGGCGCCTTCTTCCTGCACGAGCTGGGGGACTCTTCCGCGGCGCAGGACAACGTGGAGAGGTTCCTGGGCGCCGCGTTGCTGATCGGGGCCGGGGCCATGGTGTTCCGCTACTACCTGGACCGCAGGTCCGGCCAGAGCCGGATCGGCCTCATCAGCCACCTCCAGGTCCGCCCGCTGCCGACCATCGGGATCGGCATGATCGGCGGGCTGATCGTCGGCATGACCTCGGTCGGCTCCGGGTCGCTGATGATCGTGCTCCTGCTCTTCCTTTACCCGCTGATCAGCGCTAACGCGCTCGTCGGCACCGACCTGACGCAGGCGGTCCCGCTGACCGCCGCGGCTGCGCTGGGCGCGCTGATCTTCGGCACCGTCGAGTTCGGCGTGACCGCCTCCATCGTGCTCGGCTCCGTGCCGGCCGTGCTGATCGGCTCGTTCTTCTCCTCGCGGGCACAGGACCGCTACATCAGGCCGATCATCACCTTTGTGATCTTCGCGTCCGGCCTCAAGTACGTCGGTGTCGGCACCACCGTGCTGGGCTGGGTCCTGTGCGCTGTCGCACTGACCGGCGGCGCCTACTGGCTGTTCCGCACCCAGCCGTGGCGCAACGGCAAGCCCGCGGTCGCCAACGGGAACGCACCGCGCGGGGCAACCGCAGAGGCCATCGGCTCCCGGGGGCCGGGCTCGCCGGGAGGCACCGCGCCGGGCGCCGGTCCGCCCGGTGGCAACGGCCAGGTCCCCAACGGGCGGCGCGCCAACGGGCAGCAGCACGGGAACGACCAGCAGTCCGCGGAGCACGAATCCAGTAGCCCACCCGCGTCGGGCTAGCCCACGGCGTAGCGCGCCACACGGTTCGGCCTCGATCGGCGAGTACCTGCGGCACTAGATCATCTGGCGGTCAGATCCTGAAAGGCAGCGCCATGGGTATCGGGATGACCAGAGTGCAAACCGGTTGGCCGTGGGCCGGCCGCCCTGTTTCCCAGGACCGTCCTATCTTGGTCATGCTGAAAGCATGTGGCGAGAGGAGCCTGCGGTGAGCACTCGGATGCGCAATCTGTTTGCGGGCGGTTTGGGCGAGCTGCGGTATGAACCAACCGGCAAGCGCATTCGGGCGGTGCTGGACGGCGGCACAGGCGTGGACACCACCCAGGCGATGCTGGTCTGGGAACCGCGCCGGATTGTGCCGTCCTACGCAGTCCCGGCTGGCGACATTGCCGCAGAGCTGGTGCCCGCTGACGCGGCGGCCGTCGATGCGGCGGGCATCGTTGGTGCCCGTCTACCCGAGTTGTCCGAGCGGCCCGTGCTCGACCCGTCGATTCCGTTCGCCGTGCACACCGCTGGCGGCCAGGCGGCCGACCTGAGAGCCGGTAAGCAGAACCGCCCCGGGGCCGGGTTCCTTCCAGCAGACCCCGACCTGGCCGGGTACGTCGTCTTGGACTTCAGCGCTTTCGACGCCTGGTATGAGGAGGACGAACTCAACGTCGCCCATCCCCGGGACCCCTTCCACCGCGTCGACGTCCTCCCCAGCTCGCGTCACGTCCGTTTGGAACTCGATGGTCATGTGCTGGCCGAGTCTTCCCGGCCTGCGCTGCTGTTCGAGACCATGCTGCCCACTCGCTACTACCTGCCACGCGAGGACATCCGCGCGGAACTCACCCCCAGCAGCACCCGCACCTACTGTGCCTACAAGGGACAAGCGTCCTATTGGTCGGCTGCCGCTGGCGATCGCGTTGTTCCCGACATCGCCTGGACGTACCAGCAGCCGCTGCACGATGCTGCACAGGTGCGCGACCTCGTCGCGTTCTTCAACGAGCGGCTCGACGTCATCGTGGACGGTGAGCCCTCCGAGCGGCCCATCACCCCCTGGTCGTCTCGGCCGGGAACCTAGCGGGCCGGCCCGGGCCGGTGAGCTCGCCGCTGGCGTCGGTCAAAGGCCAGCCGTGAATCGGGCGAGAATGGGCGGCGACTTCGCGCCTGCTGCCGGGTCTGTATGTATGCGGCCAGCGCAGCGTGACGCTGGCGCGGGTGAGCTTGGGGTAGCCGATGACGGTCAGCGAGGATTTCACCAATGCCACCGGGCGGTTCCGGGGCGAGTTGCTGGCTCATTGCTACCGGATGCTGGGCTCGGCCGATGAGGCCGAAGACCTGGTGCAGGAAACGTACCTGCGGGCATGGCGGTCTTACGCGGGGTTTGAGGGCCGCGCGTCGGTGCGGACCTGGCTGTACCGGATAGCAACCAACGTGTGCCTGACCGCGCTCGAACGCCGCGGCCGCCGGCCATTGCCGTCCGGGCTGGGCGCGCCGAGCAGCGACCCGGAGGTGCCGGTAGTGGCGGGGCCGGAGGTGCCCTGGCTGCAGCCGTTTCCCGACGTTCTGCTGGCCGGGCGGCGCGAGGATCCGGCCGCGGTGGCCGCCTCGCGGGCAGGTATCCGGCTGGCCTTCGTCGCGGCGCTGCAGCATCTGTCGGCCCGGCAGCGCGCGGTGCTGATCTTGCGGGACGTGCTGGAGTGGCCGGCCGCGCAGGTGGCGGATCTACTGGGCACGACGACTACCGCTGTGAACAGCGGCCTGCGGCGGGCCCGCGCCCAGGTCGCCGGGGCGCTGCCCGCTGAGGATGAGCTTGCCGAGCCCGACGAGCCGGACCGGCGGGCAATGCTGGACCGGTTCGCCGCAGCTGTAGAAAACGCCGACGCCAGCGCGCTGGCACAGTTGCTGGCCGAGGATGTCGCGCTGGAAATGCCTCCGGCACTGACCTGGTTCGTCGGCCGGCAGGCCGTGACGGCTTTTACCGCGTCACGGCTGTTCACGGAGCCCGGAGGGCTGAAGCTGGTTCCGGTCATGGCGAATGGGCAGCCGGCGTTCGCGGTCTACCGGCGGGGAAGCGGCGGGGCGTATCTCCCGCACGCGATACAGGTGCTCACGGTTACCGCGTCGGGAGTCGCGCGGATCGTCGCCTTCACGGACCCGGGCATGTTCACGTTGTTCGGCCTGCCCCAGCAGTACGCCACCACGGCTGCGCCGGTGACCACGCCCTTGCCCGCGCCCGGGACTGGCGGCGCCTGAACAGGCACAGCCCGGCCGCCCGGAGACTCCGCAAGCCGGAACCGGTCCCGCGGCGATTTCGGGGGATCCGCCTGGTCTGTATCTGTAGCCGCCAACCGCGCGGCGCGGAACCCACAACCATACGGAGCAACGCGATGACTATCGCAGGCAAGACGGTCCTGGTCACCGGGGCCACTCGCGGCATCGGGCAGGCACTGGTCGCCGAGGCCCTCAGCAGGGGCGCGAAGCGGGTCTACGCAGGTACCCGCCAGCCGTTCGCCTACCCGGACGCGCGGGTCACGCCGATCGCCCTGGATGTGACCAGCGAGGCGCAGATCCAGGCCGCCGCCGGACACGTCGATTCCCTCGACATCCTGATCAACAACGCCGGCTTGGCGCTTTACGACGACCTGAGCGACCGGGACGTGCTCGAACAACACCTCGCCGTCAACCTCTTCGGGCCCTACGCGGTGACGCAGGCCTTCCTGCCACAGCTGACGCGTGCCAAGGGAGCCATCGTCAACAACCTGTCGCTGATGGCCCTCGCCCCGCTGCCGCTCACCCCGGCCTACGCGATCTCGAAGGCAGCCGCGTTCAACCTGACGCAGTCGTTGCGCGCGCTGCTGGCCGGGCAGGGCGTGCGAGTGCACGCGGTGCTGACCGGCCCCACCGACACCGACATGACCGCGGGCTTCGATGTACCCAAAGCCTCTCCGGAGTCTGTTGCCCGGGCCATCTTTGACGCGGTCGTCAACGGGGAAGAGGACATCTTCCCCGACCCCGCGTCGGCATCGGTGGCTGACAGCTGGCGCAGCGGCGCGGCCAAGGCACTCGAGCGCCAGAACGCGGCCTTCGTGCACCCACAGTCCACCGCGGCATAGGCAAGCGCGGTGAAGCAAAGGACGGGCGCTCCGTCCGGGCAGCGGCACGACGGACCGCCTGGAAGCGCCAGGAAGGGAGACAAGACGCAATGACCGAGCACAAGGTTGTCAACCGTGCGGAGTGGCAGGCCGCCCGGGACGAGTTGCTTCAGCATGAGAAGGAGCACACCCGGGTGGCGGACGAGCTGGCCCGCCGGCGCCGCGAGCTGCCCTGGGTCGAGATCGAGAAGGAGTACCGGTTCGATACGGACGAGGGGGCCCGGACCCTGGCCGAGCTGTTCGACGGCCGTTCACAGCTGCTGGTCTACCACTTCATGTTCGGGCCGAGCTACCAGGCGGGGTGCCCGGTCAACTCGTCCATGGCCGATGGCTTCGACGGCCTGCTGCCGCACCTGCATGCCCGTGACGTGACCCTGATGCTCGTTTCGCAGGCTCCGCTGGACAGGCTTCAGGCGTACAAACAGCGGATGGGCTGGAGCGTCCCCTGGGTCTCTTCGGCGAACACCGACTTCAACTTCGACCTCGGCGTCTCTTATGCCCCCGAGCAGGTGCACGGGTTCTTGGCGCCAGGAGCCACGCTGCCGCCGATCGTGGCGCAGAACGCGGCCGCGACCGGAACCGACGTCGCCGGGTACCTGTCCGAATCCCCGGCGGTGAGCGTTTTCACGCGGCATGACGGTGTTGTCTACCAGACCTACGCGACCACGTGGCGCGGGGTGGAGTTCCTGATGGGCTACTACCCGATCCTCGACCGGGCGCCGAAGGGGCGCGACGAGGGCGAGGCGTTCCAGACCTGGATCCGCCGTCATGACGAGTACGCCTAAAACCGCCGGAGGAGATCATGACGGACACCGCCGTCGAGGCAAGCGACTTCAATACCAAGATCATTGACGAGTTCCGGGCGAACGA
>Ga0075423_10004472_pt1 | contig 12975 bp, 8 predicted proteins | sample SoiMethybrSBSTD2_FD_80114 | JGI IMG/M metagenome (GOLD analysis project Ga0075423, IMG submission 80114) | Bulk soil microbial communities from a Populus tree surrounding site in Tennessee, USA - Soil MetaG P. TD hybrid SBSTD2 | ecosystem: Environmental > Terrestrial > Soil > Tree plantation...
ACGGGAGAACCGCTGTGAATCCGTCAACCAGCTCTGAGCCGGGTCTCGCAGGCTAGCCGCAATGCCAACCAATCCTCCGACGGCTGCTACCACGACAATCAAGGAACCCAATGTGCGCGGCACGTGAACCAACTCGAGTAGGCGCACAAAGGGCGCCAACAGCATGCTCAGGAGCAACGCCGTGATGATCGGGATGAGAATGGGTGACGCGAAATAGAGAAAGTAAAAAACCAGCAGGGTGAATATGCCGAGGATCGCTCCTGATTGAAGCCGCGAGCTAACCTCGACGGGGGTGGGCGCCTCGGCACGCTTTTCGAACGTCTCGGGCACAGCGACATGCGACGCGGACGCGTCGTTCATCGATTGAAGCCAAGTCTTCAAACCCTGCAGCAACTTCGGCACGTGAAACAGATCCTTTCGCCTCCCCGAGGATGATGGTGTCATCCAGCGCGGCCATGGTAGTCAGTTGCGGGCGTCGGTGCTACGGGCGCACATCGTTGCGCGAGGGGATGACGTTTGCCTCCTTCAATGGCGTAGCTAGCAAAGAGTATCTGGCGTGTCCTGGCTCCCTCACGAACAGCTGCAGCACTTCATCTCAAAGCACGGCTATTGGGCGGTGGCCCTGATTGTGGGTCTGGAGAGCATGGGGCTGCCGCTGCCGGGCGAGACTGTCCTCGTGCTCGCGACGATCTACGCTGCAACAGATCCCAATGTAAATGTCTGGCTGGTGATCACCGCCGCAGCGGTGGGTTCCATCATCGGCGATAACGTCGGTTACTGGCTTGGAAAGAAGTACGGTTACGCCCTTCTCCGGCGATATGGCCGTCACATCGGCATGTCGGACGCTCGTATCAAAATTGGGCAATATCTTTTCCTGAGGCATGGCGGCAAAGTCGTTTTCTTCGGCCGGTTCGTCGCGTTGCTGCGGATATTGGCGGCGGTTCTCGCAGGCGTGAACCGCATGCCCTGGCGCGGTTTTCTGCTTGCCAACGCCGGAGGCGCGGTTATTTGGGCCGCGGTGTTCGGGGTCGGCGGTTACCTCTTCGGCAAAGTGCTACTGCAATTTGCATGGCGCGGTCGGACCTATCGCTTTCGTGCTCGCGACAGCCGTACTTCTTGGAGGCGGCTTTTTGATGAGGCGCTTCGAGATTCGCCTTTCAGAAGCTGCCGAACGTGCGCTACCCGACCCCCTTGAATCCGTCATCAAGGCCAAGGGATCGTAGGCAAAAGAGCTCGCCTCATTGAGCAGAGCCGTAATTCGTCGGAACCCGTAGCGGCCATAAGCATGCGCCAGGTCGATCATGTCTAATCAGCGTCCGATCAGAGACACCGCCTTCCGAAGTCGTCGCACGAAGCCGTCGCAGCCTTGATCGCGTCCCAGACCTACTGCCGCATCCCGTTCTTGCCAGCGAGGATTCGTTGGACAATCTCGACCACCGCCTGATGCTTCTGGGGCGTTTGCGACGCGGTGGCAGCTTCGTGGTGTGTGGTCGCAACATCGGTCAGCAGGTCGCGTGCATCCTTTTCGCTAATGATTTTGAGGTTTGTCAACGCGAGTAGAAGCGACTCGCAGATGCCAAGGGCAGCTATTCCCTCGGCATAGTGGAACCGGGCGCGTTCTGTCATCTGTTTTCCTTTCGACCCCGAGCCTATCGCATCTCGCGTTGCGGGGACTGATCCAGATTGGTGAAATCAATGAGTCCGAATAACTTTCCAATTGCGGTAGATCGGCGCTTCGCGTGGACCAGGCCTCCGCTGGACGGCTTGTGTGCCGGTCTTGAAGAACTGCATCGCCGGGGCGATCGAAGCGGCGACTGTCGAGATGCCCTCGGCCAGGTACAAGTCCGCCCATGAGCTCGCCAAGCGGGGTCTCTCCGTGTCTCCGGCCGCCGCGTCGGACACCGGCAAACCACCTGGGGGCTACAAAGAACGCCTGAGGGCGCCGGAAGGCCAAGAGTAGGCAGGCAGGATGGGCTGGTCCTCATCAAGCCCGAGCTCGCAGCGCACCCCAAGGCACGACCACTGCCTAGGTTTAGCCAGTGGTGACAAGGTGGAGCACCGCGAACCCGAGTGGGTTCGGCGTCGCGGTGCCCCCGTTAGCCTAACCGCGGGCAGCGCTCCTGCCGATGGCACCAGCCACACAATGTGACCTTCGCATCTCCCACAAAGTGGGCTGCACCCTCACGCGGGTGTACCGGCCGGCACATAAAACGCCGCTCGCCGGCACGTAGTACAGTCCGCGAACCTCGCGGCAACACCATTAGGGCAGCTACCGGTGCCGCCAGGGTTTCCCTTGCGGTCTCTGTGCACTCGACCCGGCCGGCGCTGCCAGGCAAGGAGGAGATCAAAGCTGCCTAAATGTCTTCATAGAAAACTCCGTTCCGAAATCGACATGTACTAAAACAACAACCGCTTGAACTTGACTGCCCCAAAATGCGGACGCCGCTTCGCTTAGGCAGACCGAAGACCCGGAAATTGGGTGGTTCGCGGACGACCGGCGACTTGGTCGCTCAGGTCGCAGCCAGCGCCGTGCGGATCAGCGCTGGAAGGGACTTCGAGCCGGTTTTCCTCATGATGGCCGCACGATGATTGTCGACGGTACGCTGGCTGATACCAAGATCGGCGGCGATGTTCTTGCTTGGATGTCCAACGAGGACGAGATCCAAGATTTGACGCTGACGCGTAGTCAGACTGGCAATGCGTAGGACAGCCTTTTCCCGACATGCAGACAGCGTGACCATGTCCCGCGTCTGGTCCAGTGCGCGCTTGACACTGGCGAGCAGCTCTGCGTGGCCGACTGGCTTCTCAATGAAATCCACGGCTCCGGCTTTCATCGCTTGAACTGCCATCGGTACGTCGCCACTCCCGGTGATCACGATGGCCGGGAGTTGGTAGCCTTCGGCTTTGAGGCGCTCGATCAGCTGGACACCGCTCATGGCGGGCATCAGCACATCGACCAGAAGGCACGCTTCGCGGCCCGGACGATAAGCCTGGAGGAAGGTCGCACCATCGCCGAAGAGCTCAACCGAATAGCCGTTTTGCTGAAGCAGATCACCCATTGCCTCGCGGATGGCACGGTCATCGTCGACGACGAATACGGTGGATGTGGCGTCCCCTTCCAAACGCAACCGCAGCTGCTGCGCACTGGCTGGCCCGGCCGAGTTCGGCTTGGCAAGGAGGCGGTGCGCAAGGCGTGTCAACTCCTTGGCCCTAACCGGCTTGTTCAGATGGGCACAGCCCTGACGGGCAATCTCAAGCAAGCTATTGCTCGAGATGTCACCCGTCAGGATGATGGCCGGGATTGTGTGCCGGACCTGCTTCTGCAGCCTTGCGATCATCTCGAGCCCGTTGATGCCCTTCGGCAGATTGTAGTCGGCGATGACGAGATCCGGCACGGTCGCCCCCTGGTCCGCCAGTTCCAGAGCCTTGTGCGCGTCGGCAGCGACTAAAGTGCGGTGACCCTCGTCGTCAAACAGCAACTGCAGCATTTCGAGCCCAGCCGGATCGTCTTCGACAATGAGGATTGTGCCGCGGGACGGTGTGCTCTCGGGCATCTCGTCCTGACCCGCCACCGGCAGGTCCGCCGCTTCGGGTCGTCCAAGCGGGACCTCGATGGTGAAGACCGAGCCCGCACCCACACGCGAGCGAACGTCGATCTTGTGCCCGAGCAAGTCGGCTAGGCGTTGCACAATTGCAAGACCGAGACCAAGGCCCTTGCTCCGTTCCCGTGCGGGATTGTCGAGCTGATGGAATTCCTCAAAGATCGCCTTCAGTTCCAATTCCGGGATACCGGGCCCAGTGTCGCAGACCTCGATACGCAGCTTATCACCACGTCGTCGGCAGCCAAGTAGGAGCTTGCCCTCGGTGGTGTACTTCACCGCGTTCGACAATAGATTGCGGATAATCTGCTCGAGCAGACGGGGGTCGCTTCTAACTGCGACGCTACTCCGGACCACGCGCCAGTCGAGACCGTTGGCCGTTGTGTGATAGGTGAATTCGGTTTTCAGCTCGTCGAGTAGGCCCTTGATCGGAAAATCGATGATTGTCGGCCGCACGATCCCGGCTTCGAGCTGGTTGATGTCGAGCAGCTTGTCGAGCAGACTTGACATCGTGCTCACCGTCTCATCGAGCCGGTGTACGAGTTTCAGCGTGGGTTCGTCGCGAACTCGCTTTTCCAGCGTCCCCTGTAGCAAGCTGATGGTTTGCAGGGGTTGGCGTAAATCGTGACTGGCGGCGGCGAGAAAGCGCGATTTGCCGGCATTGGCCCGTTCTGCTTCAGATTTTGCAGCCTCCAACGCTCGTTCGGCGGCCTTGATCTCCGAAATGCCGGCGAACGTGATGACCACGCCGTCGATATTACTGTCGTCACTGCGGTAAGGCAGTATTCCACGGATAAACCAGCTGCCGTCGTCGGCTTTCACCTCACGCCTGACCGGCGCGCGGGTCGCCAGCACCGCTCGTGCTTCGTGCAAGAGATCGTCGTCCTCGAACCGGCGCGTAAAGTCCGCAAGCGGTCGGCCAACGTCGGAGGTGATGATGCTGAACAACGACTTCGCGGCCGGCGTGAAAAAGCGGATGTTCAGGTCACCATCCAGGAAGAGTGTCGCCACGTCGGTGCTGTTGAGGATGTTCTGCAGGTCGTCGGATGTGGCGCGCTGTTGCTCGACCGTTTCGTGCAACTGACTATTGAGAACTGTGAGCTCTTCGTTGAGGGACTGCAGTTCCTCCTTCGACGTTTCCAATTCCTCATTGGTGGACTGAAATTCCTCATTGACGGACATGGCCTCTTCATTGATCGCTTTCTGTTCCTCGTTGGCGATCTCGAGGTCTCGAATAGCGCTCTGCAGGTCCTCACGTGTGACTTCAAGCTCCTCCTCCAATTGGGCAACTTGGAACGCGTCAATCGCCGAATCAACAGCTGTGACGGGTCTCGGCTCGGGCGTAAGATCATCAACGAAACTGACGAGAACCAATCTCTTGCCATCGCTTTCGATCGGTCGGGCGGTGACCCGTACTCTGATTGAACTCCCGTTGCGCTTCACTCGCGCCCCGGTCAATGTGACAGATGCATGATTGTGCTCGGCGAGCTGCACTGCTGATCTCAACTTAGCTCGCAACCCGTCCCGCGCCATTGCCAGGATATCTCGGGTACCATCGCCTGAGGCAACCTTCAGATAGCGGTCCACCGACCCGAAGTAATAGAGGCCTTCGTGCCTGTCATTGATCAGGACGGAGGCTGGCGCATAGGCTTCCAGCAATGCCCGCTGCGATAGCTCGCTGAAACCGGGGCATCGTTTGGCCGTTTGTTGCGGAAGGGCCTTGATAGGCAGGCGGCCAGCACCCCTAGTTCCTCGGGGAAATTCGACCTCACCCGGCCGACTTCTACCGATATGGCGATAGACGCGATATTTCTTGCTCACTGGCTCGAAGCAATCCGAAACGCTGCCGATGGTTTCGGAGGAACCCAAGAAAAGCACACCACCCTCACGCAGCGCGAAATGGAAGAGAGACAGAACCTTGCGCTGCGCTTCCGGGCTCAGGTAGATGAGCACATTGCGGCAGGAGACGAGATCGAGTCGCGAGAACGGCGCGTCGGTCAGCAGGCTTTGAGCCGTGAACACCACGGTCTCTCGCAATTCGCGCACGACCTGATAGGCATGGTCTTCCTTGGTGAAGAAGCGAGCAAGTCGCGCCGGCGTCACGTCGGCCTCGATCGATTCCGGATAGACGCCATTGCGGCCAAGCGCTACGCAGTCTGCGTCGATGTCGGAGGCAAATACTTGCAGCTTGATATTGCGTTCTGCGGTGGCGATCTGCTCGAGAAAAAGCATCGCGATCGAGTAGGCCTCTTCACCGGTGCTGCAGCCAGGCACCCAAATGCGCAGAGGTCGATCCAGCGTCTGCTGGCGGACGAGTTCCGGAACCACGGTTTGCACCAACAGATCAAAGGCAGCCGGATCGCGGAAGAAATGCGTGACATTGATGAGGAGGTCCTTGGCGAGCACATCGCGCTCATTAGAATCCTCGCGCAGGACCTTCAAATAGCGCCTACTGCTCTCGAGCCCCGCCATCGCCATGCGTCGCTCGATCCGGCGCTGGAGCGTGCCCTGCTTGTACAGTGAGAAATCATGCCGGGTCTTCGCGGCCAATAGTTCAATAATCTCCGTGAACGCTCCCTTGACGATATCCGGGGCGCGCAATCCCTTCCTGGCGTCCAGGACGTATTTCTGTCGACCGTACCGAACGACCGCTTTCGAGATCCTTGCCACCGTCAGTACGAGGTCCGCGCCCCCGCTCATGATGGCGCTGCGGGGCATGCCGTCGAAAGCGGCCTCCTCGGGGTCTTGCACAACGACGAGACCGCCTTTCTCTTTCACCGCTTTCAATCCGAGACTGCCGTCGGTGCCGGTGCCGGAGAGGACCGCGCAGATCGCGCGCTCACCGCACTCTTCTGCCAGTGAACGCAGGAAGAAGTCGAAAGGCATGCGCGCTCCGTGGCGCTCGCGAGGTTTGGAGAGCCGGAGGCTGCCCCCGTGAATTGCCAAATAGGCCCCGGGTGGAATGAGATACACGTGGTCGCGCTCAAGGTGGGTTCCGTCTGTCGCCTGCAGAACTTTCATCGCCGTGTGACCGGCTAGCAGATCGACCATCATGCTCTGGTGTTTTGGATCCAGATGCTGAATCAGCACGAAGGCCATGCCGCAGTTGGCCGGCAACGCATCGAAGAACCTCCTGAAGGCATCAAGGCCACCCGCCGAAGCCCCTAGCCCGACAACCGGGAATTCAACACTCGCACGGTTCGCTAATGCCCGCCCGCTCGACTGCGGTCGCGCGTGCACGGCCTGTCGCGCACTTCGTCCTGTCATTGCCTCGGCTTTCGTAGAGCCTTGGTTTCCCCGAGAGAAAACACGTAGGCCAATTCATCTCGTCGTCACCACGGTTCTGAGACTGTGCGATTTGCCAATGGCCAACGAGATGGGTATGTTCCACACATCGGCGCAGCTTTGCCCAACAAATCCCCCGCAGGAACCGCAGGGGAAGGGAGAGCTCCTGGAGGCTAAGAAGCGCTGGGGGCTATAACCGCCGATCGCCGCATCGGCCCATGGACCGCTCCGTCTTACCCGCAGCGAGGACAGACTAGGCGCTTTGGCCCGGCATCGTGCTGATCTAGGTTAGTGTCCGGCTCATTTGCCATGTGGCGCCCGATGTAGGGTTAGCGATTCTTTCTCCAGCAACAGCGCGGCGCTCAAACAAGGAGCGGGCACCGATAGCAACCACATCTGGCGTGACCCAGCGGCAGGGTGCTGCAGCGTGAGGGTCAAAGCCTTGGCGGTGTCGGAGCTTGGGCTAAAAGGTAGTTCCGTTGGTGCGCGACTAAGCGTGGTGGCCGCACTGCACCCGTGCGTCAATTGCCGATGTCACCAATGTAGTAATCCTTGGCGTCGATGCCCTGAATGATGGGCTCGGACGTGATAGCAGCGGGCACCACATCTTGCGCGTCCGGCTGAAATTCTTGTTGCCCTGCGTGCAGCGGCTGCTCGGAATAATTTGCGCCACCACCCTTGTCGGGCGATGCGGCGAAGTGTTCCTCACCGTCGCACTGGAATAGGTAGGCTGTTCGGCCATCGCCTGACATGCTGAAGGCACTGGACAATGACAGCGACATCTAAGGAGCCGCTGGACGAAGCGATTCTTGTTAATGCGCTTATGAAGTGCGGCCACCGAGCAAGAGGCCGTGGCTCACGGGTGCCGCACTTAGAGTAGTTGATCTTCGTGTCTCGAATTCGCTTTCAGCCGGTTTGAGCCCAGTGGTCGGATCGTTTTGCCCTCCGCTCTGATTTTACTGATGGCAACGCTGCTGCCGTTTTGTCAGAAACCGTTTGCTTGTGCAATTTCGCATAAGAACGGTGTCTGGCAATTGATACCTCGTCCCAAGGATTGCCTCTGCACGTGCAGTCTGCGATATATCGGGAACGGTAGAGCAATGCGGTGGGGAGGTTGCATAGGCGCGACGCTCAATGTCAACCAAGTCGTCCACGGTCTGATCGGGATTACGATGGGACGAATAGCCGTGCCTGTGAGGGGCAGCTGTGCTCGCAGCTCTTCGCGTCTCTGCCGAGCTTTGCGCGAGGTGTCCTGCAGCTGATGGGGAAGTGGAACCCATCGCACAAACGGACACAGAGCGTTCTAAACGTGCCCTCATCAGGTGCGCCCTGTCGATCAGCTTTGTTATCCCGCCATAGTCCCGGTTGTGGCTGGTCAGGGTGCCCTCGGCTTCCGAACAGCAAATCGAACCATTCGACTTTGACAACCAATTCACCTACTAGGCTCGGCTCAACCGGCACGGTGGGGGCTCTTCGCCCGAAATATTTGAGGGCAGTCGCGGTACCCCGGCGTGCTCTGCACGTCGCGCGCCGAGTATGCAGTGATCAGAGCAACAAGGATTAAGAGCGGTCCGAACGCGTATACGCACGGGCGGATCTAGCAACGACGACTCCTGCCAACAACAGGCCGCATTCGAATGAAGAAGCGCCGGGCGCTCTCACCCGGCACCTCCCCTTGATCGAAAAAACGCGAAACACGTCAGCGACGACCTTCGATAACGAGCTGCACCTTCGACGTTTCAGGATGAACGATGCCAATTCGGTTCTCAGCCGTGAAGAACTTGTAACCCCTCAACTTCGGAACCTTCTGCACGATCGTCTCGGGAAACACGCGAACCTCGGTGTCGTGCGGAACATCTGCTCCTTCGCTCAACGAGCCCAGGCCCAGAGTGCTGCTGTCTCGCATATCGATCTCGCCGAGAATGATCAATCGCTCATCGTCGCTCAACACCAGCCGTGCGGGACCACCACGGTCTTCGCGAGCTGCGGCCTGGCCAGGCACGTTGATGATCTCGACGATCTCATAGGTATTCGGATCCACGATGCAAATCTGATCGTTGACCACGAAGTAGCGGTAGCTGCGATACCCTGACACGATCGAGATCACGGAAGCGGGCAGCGCCATCAGCCGTAGCTCGTGCGAAACCCGTGTGCCTACTTTGATCGTGAAGTTCACATTGGCGACGCGGTTCACACGTCTATCTTTCAAAATGGTCTGATGGACGGTTGTGCGTTGCTGCTCGGAGAGTTGAACGCGATTGCCATTTGATACTGTGCTCTTGTTCTGGTCAGTGGACGGCGCACGGGCCTTGCTGTCCTTCGGGGCCGCGCCCTTCTTGCTTTCGGAAGACTTCGGAGCGGAAGAAGGTTCTTTCCCCTTTGTCCCTTTCGACGCCTTCTCTTTGGACTCTGTCTGCGTAGTGCCTTTAGACGCCTTATCCTTCGGCTCTATCTGCGCAGTGCCTTTGGTGCCCTTGTCCATTGGCTCACTTTGGGCGGAGCCCCTCGTGGTCTTTTCCTTCGGCTCTGTCTGCGTAGCACCCTTACCAACCTTCGGTTCGGTCGCTTTCTTCTGCGTGGTCGGTGCTTCACCTTTCGGCGCGCTCGGTTCGTTCTGTTGCACTCCGGGCGTGGCAGCCTTTCCATCATCAGGCTTCTGTTGCGCGTACGCCGCCGTAGCGCCCAGGATAAGGGCGACCGCTGTCGCGGTTCGCATGGTCTGGACCTTCATGGGTTTTCTCCGAGATTGTCCGGCAGCAGCGAGATTGTCCGGCACCAGCAAGTCTGCGCTCAGACTGAGAACAAGACATCCCACACAGTGTTTCACTGACGATTGTTTCCGTCGCCTGTCGGAATCTACTCAGTGTCGATGGCCAGCTGTATGTCGTATCAAGATCGACGCGAAGCTGGCGGACCGCCTCGATGGCCAGGCCGCATACCCGAGTACATTCCGAGGCAGGCCGATCACAAGCCGATGCGAGAACCTGCGAAAGAGCAAATAATGCTCTCCACGAGCCGAGCTCAACAGTCGACCGATGGTGCGGCTCCGATGCTGCGCTTCCCAAAAAGAACACGACGGGTATGCCTCCTGCTTCCGCCGGTTGTGCGTCCAATGAAGCCGGTCGGGTTCCTGAAAAATCTGGGATCGGGTCTGGCGACCCGGGCGGCAGGTGGGGACGCCTTATCCTCATCGCCGAGGACGAGTCGTTCATTGCACTCGATATCACTCTGGCTTTCAAGGAGGAAGGGCGTGGGTGATAAGGGCCCGCTATTTCAATGAAGCTCTCCTTGGCGTTGAAGACCGGGCGCTGTCCCCTGCCATCTTGGATCATCATGCATTAGGTGAGGGCGCAGCACGCGGGCATTTCAGACCGAGGAAATCGTCTTACCGTCCTAACGCATGTTAGCGGCCACTCCAGCTTGCAGTACTAAAGTTCGTGCCGTTGCTGCTGTAGCTCAGGGGCGTGCCCCCACGCCCTTAATGTCAAGGAGTCGTGTCATGAAGCATCTCGCTTTGCAGATCTTCACAGTCGTCGCCGTGCTCCTCACCGGGACTGCAGCATACGCGCAACAAAAGACCCTTTACGAACGCCTCGGTGGCGTGTTTGCCATCGCACCGGTGGTCAACCACTTCAGCGATGCGGTCGTGAAAAACCCCATCGTTGGCCAGAGATCGAAGAACCCCGCCCTCCGGAAATGGCACACCAAAAATCTGGGCAGACTTCCTGGTCTTAAATTCATGCGCACGCTGTGGGTCTGCAACGTTGCAGGTGGACCCTTTCAATATACAGCCACGAAACCAGGCAGTACTCCCGTTGGTCTGGAAGCAGCGCATCGCGAATTGAAGATCTCTCCCGCGGAGTTCGATGAAGTGGCGGCCGAACTTGGCCGAACGCTTGACTTCTTCAAGGTACCCAACCAGGAGAAGAAAGAGGTTCTAGCTGCGTTTGCCGCACACAAAGGCGAGGTGACTGCCGGTTACCTGGCCGCCAGCACGAAAGGCCGCTGACGGCTTGAACACGCAACGGGACGAGCACACGAGATCCTTGTCGACTGCGCGGGAACGCGCACAGGGTCTAGTCGTCTCTCGGGAGCCCTTCCCCCCTCGGTTCCCGGTGCGTGCTTGCTGGCATATTCCCTCACATCAAAGGCGCGTCGGGGCCATCACCATGGAGCCTGATCGGTACGTAGGTCTTCCAAGAGCAATCAAGCAATAATGAACCGCCCCATTTTGAAGCAAGCACGATCGCCCAACTGTATCGGGGGCGCACACGACTGGACGCCCATTCTGCGTCGTTATCGGGAACCCGATCACAGTCGCGGGGTGCTTGAGATTTTCATCACGGCCGTGCCGTTCGCTCTGCTCTGGATGTTGATGTGGGCAAGCCTAAGTTTGAGTTATTGGCTCACCCTGATCATCGCTGTGCCGACAGCAGGCTTCCTGGTGCGGCTGTTCATGATCCAGCACGACTGCGGCCACGGCGCGTTCTTCCGCCGTCGGTGGGCGAACGACTGGCTTGGGCGCGCCATCGGTGTGGTGACCCTGACGCCCCACGATCATTGGCGTCGCAGCCACGCCATCCATCACGCGAGCTCGGGCAATCTGGAACGTCGTGGCATTGGCGACATCGACACGCTGACCGTGCGCGAATATCTCGGATTATCTCGTTGGCGGCGGCTCGGCTATCGTCTTTACCGCCATCCCGCTGTGATGTTTGGTGTTGGCCCGGCTTTTCTTTTCCTTGTGCAACATAGGCTGCCGATTGGCCAGATGCGCTCGGGATGGCGACCTTGGCTAACCACCATGGGCACCAATGCGGCGATTGCCCTGCTTGTCGTCACGGTAATGTGGTTCGTGGGCGTCGGCCCCTTCATGCGCGTGCACCTGCCGATCACGCTGCTTGCTGCATCGATTGGAGTTTGGCTGTTCTACGTCCAACACCAATTCGAGGATACGTTCTGGGCCAAGGGCAGCTCTTGGAGCCTGCATGAGGCAGCGTTGCATGGCAGCTCGCACTATGATCTGCCGGTTGTCATGCGCTGGTTCACTGCCAATATCGGCATTCACCATGTCCATCATCTGTGTAGCCGCATTCCCTACTATCGGCTGCCGCGCGTGTTGCGCGACCATCCCGACCTCATCAAGGGTGCCGGCCGGCTAACGCTCCTTCAGAGTTTTGGATGCGTGCGGCTCGCGCTTTGGGATGAAACGCATGAGCGATTGATATCCTTCCGTGAATTGCTGCAACATCGTGGTCATTGACTAGCGGCATTACACACAATCCGTCCTTCCGCTCCAACGTGCCTGCGCAATCCTCCGAAATTTCTGGTTTAGAAAGTCGCCACCCCGGCGACGGTCGCGGCGTCAAGAGGGACGCGGTCTACAACGGCAACGGGCGCGCACGCACTACGCTTCCCCACGGCCTTTCAAATGGTAGGCCTCCCTCACCCCCGCCGAGATCCAACAACTATACAAACTCGGCACCGCCATCATCGCCCAATGGGCTGAGCTACCGCCCAACTGGAATCGGCAACCAGCGGTGGCTCCGGTTGTTTGAACAGAATTTCCGCGTCGTTAATGCGCGACGTTAGCCGGTCACAGACCCGCCGGCGATTGTTCGCACGAGCGACCGAGAGTTGATCCGGAATGCGACGTAGGTCTGCACGCCGTTGATGACCAGCATCATCAGGGATTCGGTCGTCTTGAAGATCACGAACTTCTCGTCATACAGGCTCGCGATGACGAGACCGAACTGGATCACAGCCACCATCCCCATCGCGATCACCTCGCCGGTGTTGTCCACACCGGGCTCAGAGACTTTGAGGATCTCGGCGGACGCGATCACCGCCGAGAGAAGAAGGATAATCTCCACCCAGCTCAACTTGAACGGCCCGACCTCGATCAAGGTTGCCCTCGGATCGGGCAATACCAGCGCCCCGATGACGAAGAGTGCCAGGATGTAAGCGAAGCCTGGGATCAGTGACAGCGTGCCGAGGATGCCCTTTCTTTTGTGCCTACGTACCGTGTCGTTGCCGACCGGTATCGTCGCAGTATGATGGTCTCCACCATCTGCTACTACTGCATGTGCCA
>Ga0075423_10004473_pt1 | contig 12974 bp, 12 predicted proteins | sample SoiMethybrSBSTD2_FD_80114 | JGI IMG/M metagenome (GOLD analysis project Ga0075423, IMG submission 80114) | Bulk soil microbial communities from a Populus tree surrounding site in Tennessee, USA - Soil MetaG P. TD hybrid SBSTD2 | ecosystem: Environmental > Terrestrial > Soil > Tree plantation...
AAATAAGCAACGCCGTGGCGGCCACGACGAGCGCACTGCGCTAAAGCGTGCGCCCGAAGCTGGTCCTGCCCCCCGCGATCTCTCCGTTTGAGCTCAGGCCGCCTTGGCAAAATCCAGCCTGAAGCCATGGGCTTGGGCCAGCATCTCGATCGCCTTGGCGGCATCGGCCGTGGGAAGCTCGGTAAAGGGCGGACGCAACCGGGCCCAAACCGGGTCCTGGCGGTAGTGCGCGATGATCGCCTTCAGCGCCGGGATCATCGGATAGGCCTGGATCGCCTTGCGCAGCGCGGTAATGCCGGCTTGCAGGGCGTCCGCCTCGGCGGAACGCCAGCTGTCATAGACGTTGCGGATTGCCGCAGCGCTGACGTTGCAGGTGGCCGAGATGCAGCCGGCCGCGCCCTTGCGCAGGCCATCCAACAGGAAGATTTCCGAACCCGGAAAGACTTCGAATTGCGGATAGGCCTCGAGGATGGCGGCCGTGTTGCTCCAATCGCCCGAGGAGTCCTTGAGGCCGACCACCGTATCGGGAAAGGCCTTGATCAGCCGGCCGATCAGCGCCAACGAGAAGCCGACCTGGGCCACGGGTGGAATGTGATAGAGGTAGACCTTGAGGCGGTCATCGCCCACCCCCTCGATCACCTCGGCAAAGAAGCGGAACAGCCCCTCCTCATTGGGCGCCTTGTAGTAGAACGGCGGCAACATCAGCACCCCGCCGCAGCCGACATCGACGGCGTGCCGCGTCAGCACGATGGCGTCCGCCAGCTCACACGCGCCCGTGCCCGGCATCAACGTCGTGGCGTCGATGTCGCTGTCGGCAAGCTCCTCCAGCAGCTCCATGCGTTCGTCGACGCCCAGCGAGTTACCTTCGCTGGTGGTGCCGAAGGGCGCCAGGCCCGTGCAGCCCTCCTGCATCAGCCACTGACAGTGCGCAACGAAGCGCTCCGGGTCCGGGCCGCCATCCTCACCGAAGGGCGTCAACACGGGGGCGATGACGCCGGAGAAATGCCTTTGCTGCTGCATGGGAAAATCCCTTTTTTGGCTGCGCTTGGGATCAGGCCGGCATGGGAATGCCGGGCTGCTTGACGGGAACGTCGTAGCCCTTGATCACGGCCGGCCGCGCCGCAATGGCCTTATACCAGCGGGCAACGTTGGGGTACTGATTGAGGTCGACCGTGTGCCATTCGAAACGGGAGATCCACGGCCAAATGGCCATGTCGGCGATGCTATAGACGCCGGCCACGTAGTCGCGGTCGGCCAAGCGCTTGTCGAGCACGCCGTAGAGGCGGTGGGTTTCCTTGATATAGCGCTCCTCGGCGTAGGGCGCCTTGCCCTTATTGTTGCGCACGAAGTGGTGCACCTGCCCGATCATCGGGCCGATACCGCCCATTTGCCACATCAACCACTCCACGGTCTGCCAGCGCCGATCGGGATCCTGCGGCCAGAACTTGCCGGTCTTTTCCGCCAGATAGAGCAGGATCGCCCCCGACTCGAAGAGCGAACGGCCGTTGTCGCGGTCAATGATCGCGGGAATGCGATTATTGGGGCTGATCTTGAGGAACTCGGGCTTGAACTGCTCGTCCTTGGTGATGTTGACGGCGTGGGCGGCGTATTCGAGGCCGCATTCCTCCAACATGATGGAAACCTTGCGCCCGTTCGGGGTCGACCACGTGTAAAGATCGATCATTGCCACTCCTCGCTCACCACAGCGTCTCAACTGAGCCTCGACCCTTCTTAGACCAAACGGCAAGCCAATGCCCACCGGAAAGCTGCCGCCGACGCCGCGCGGGCCCGCAAGATTGGACCCGCATGGGGCGGCGCGCCCGCGCGGAGGCTTGCCGGCCCGGCTAGGGCGCGGGGGCGCAAAGCTCGTTCGGCCCGCCTTGCCTAGATGCCCGGGGATGTCTTGGTGCCGATCATGCGGAACGTGGTCTTGATGCGGCGCACGGTGCTGGTCTTGGAGCGCAGCACGACGGTTTCGGTCTCGGCGAAATCGCCGCGAAAATGCACCCCGTCGAGCAGCGAGCCGTCGGTCACCCCGGTGGCAGAGAAGATCACGTCGCCGGAGGCCAATTCGTGCATGTCGTATTTGCGGCGGATGTCGCTGACCCCCATGGCCGCGGCGCGGGTTTCCTCCTCCTTCTTGAGGGGATGCAAACGGCCCTGCATCTGTCCGCCGATGCAGCGCAGCGCCGCCGCGGCGAGCACGCCCTCGGGGGCGCCGCCGATGCCGAAGTAAATGTCGATACCGGTCTCCTTGGGATCGGTGGTCCAGATCACCCCGGCGATGTCGCCGTCGGGAATGAGCTGAACACCCGCGCCGGCCTTGCGCACGCTGGCGATCAGCTCGGCGTGGCGGGGACGGTCGAGAATGCAGGCCGTGATTTCCGAGATCGCCACCCCACGTGCCTTCGCCATGGCCGCAAGGGTCTCGGCGGGCGGCGCATCGAGATCGATGATGCCATCGGGATAGCCCGGACCGATGGCGATCTTGTTCATGTACATGTCCGGCGCATTGAGGAGGCCGCCGCGCTCCGAGATTGCCAGCACGGCAAGCGCATTGGGCATGGCCTTGGCGCAGATGGTCGTGCCCTCCAGCGGATCGACAGCAATGTCCACCTCCGGCCCGTCGCCCAGGCCCACCTCCTCGCCGATATAGAGCATGGGGCTCTCGTCCATCTCGCCTTCGCCGATCACCACCCGCCCCTTGATATGCACCTAGCCCAGCTCGTGTCGCATGGCATCCACGGCGGCCTTGTCGGCGGCCTTCTCGTCGCCCCGGCCCCTGAGCCGCGCCGCCGCGATGGCGGCCGCTTCGGTGACACGCGCCACCTCCAGCACCAGCACGCGATCTAGTCCGCCGGCGACGTCATGGCCCTGGATTGTGTTCTTCATCGTGCTCTCCCAACCCTAGCAACCGCGCCACCCTGGGCCCTTACAACGGCTCGATGCGGATCATCTGTGGCGGCTCGGAAACGTTGCCATCCGCGTGAATGGCGTTGAGCGCGGCGCGGATCGCCTCTTCCGTGGTCTCGTGCGTGATCAATATCACGGTGGTGGGCGCACCGGGCTTGGGACGGGCGTCGATGCCGGGCAGCGCCCAGCGCGGCCGGCGCTGCACGATGCTCTCCAAGGAGACGCCCCGCTCGCCCATTCGCCCGGCGATGGAGGCCATGGCGCCGGGACGGTCGAACACCGAAAGGCGCACGTAATAGGCACCCTGGTGCTGGCCGAGCCGGGCGCGCCGATAGGGCTTGAGCTCGGCGGCCGGCACCCCGAAGGGATGCGTGAAGCCGCCGCGGGCAATGTCGAGGACGTCGGCGGCGACGGCGCTGGCCGTTGCTTTCGCACCGGCCCCGGGTCCGGCCAACAGAACGTTGCCGACGAAATCGCCGTCGATGGCGATGCAGTTGGTGACCCCCGACACCTCGGCAATGGCCGAATGCTTGGGCACCATGGCCGCATGCACCCGCTGCTCGATACCGCTGTCGGTGAGGAGCGCGACGCCGAGCAGTTTGATGCGGTAGCCAAGATCGTCGGCGGCCTCGATGTCCGCCTGGCTGATGCCCTGGATGCCTTCCACGTGAATCTGATCGAGCGCGACCTTGGTGCCGAAGGCGAGGCTCGTTAGCAGGGCAAGCTTGTGGGCGGTGTCGAAGCCACCGATGTCGAAAGTGGGATCGGCTTCGGCATAGCCTTTGTCCTGCGCCTCTTTCAGCACCTCAGCAAAAGCGCGCTGCTCCTCCTGCATCTGGGTCAGGATGTAGTTGCAGGTACCGTTGAGAATACCATAGACGCGGCGGATCTGATTGCCGGCGAGCGCCTCGCGCAGCGTCTTGATGACCGGGATACCTCCCGCCACGGCCGCCTCGAACTTGAGGGCCACGGCGCGCGCTTCCGCCAAGCTCGCCAGCTCGGTGCCGTGCTTGGCCAGCAGGGCCTTGTTGGCCGTCACGACGTGCTTGCCGGCCTTCAGCGCCGCCGCTACGGCGGCGCGCGCCACGCCCTCCTCGCCGCCGATCAGCTCGATGAACACATCGATGCCGGGATCGGTCGCCAGGCGCTCGGCCTCTTCGAACCAGGCAACGCCCTCGAGTGTCACGCTGCGCTTTTTCTGGCGCGAGCGGGCACTGACCCCCACGATGGTAATGTCGCGCCCCAAGGTCAGCGCCAGGCGGGCGCCGTGCTCCTGGATGAGCTGCACCAATCCAGCACCGACGGTGCCAAGGCCAGCGATGCCAAGCTTCAACGGTTGGCTCATGCGAACCAAGATTAACGCGATGCCTTTTGCGGAATAGGGATCACGTTATGCATGGTTTCGGGGGCGCGCGCGAGAAACTTTTTGATGTTTCGTGCCGCCTGGCGGATGCGGTGCTCGTTCTCCACCAGGGCGATACGCACGTAGCCCTCGCCGTATTCACCAAAACCGAGCCCGGGCGAGACGGCCACGTCGGCCTTGTCGATCAGCATCTTGGCGAATTCCACCGAGCCGATCTGGCGGTAGGCCTCGGGAATGGGGGCCCAGGCGAACATGGAGGCGGCAGGGGCGGGAATCGGCCAGCCGGCCCGTTGAAAGCTTTCCAACAGGCAATCCCGGCGCGCCCGATAGGTCTTGCGGATCTCCTCGACGCAGTCCTGCGGCCCATTGAGCGCGGCCGCCGCCGCGACCTGGACCGGGGTGAAGGCGCCGTAGTCGAGATAGGACTTGACGCGCGCCAGTGCCGCGATCAGGCGCTCGTTGCCGACGGCAAAGCCCATCCGCCAGCCCGGCATGGCATAGGTCTTTGACAGGGAGGTGAACTCCACCGTCACGTCCATCGCACCCGGCACCTGCAGCACGGAGGGCGGCGGGTTGTTGTCGTAATAGATCTCTGCATAGGCGAGGTCGGACAAAATGATGAGGTCGAGCTTTTTGGCAAGCTGCACCGCCTCGGTATAAAAGGCGAGGTCCGCCGTCGCGGCGGTGGGATTGGCGGGATAGCTCAGCACGACGGCAAGGGGACGCGGGATCGAGTGCTTCACGGCGCGTTCGACGCCGCGCAAAAATTCCCCGTGCGCGTCGCCGCCGCCGAGCGCGGGAATGTGACGGATGGCGGCGCCGGAGATGATGAAGCCGAATTCGTGGATCGGATAGGTTGGACTTGGACACAAGATGACGTCGCCCGGCGCGCTGATTGCCTGCGCCATGTTGGCGAAGCCTTCCTTGGACCCGAGCGTCGCCACCACCTGCGTCTCGGGATTGAGTTTGACCCCAAAGCGCCGCGCATAATAGGCGGCCTGCGCGCGCCGCAAGCCCGGAATGCCCTTCGAGGCCGAATAGCGGTTGGTGCGCGGCTTGCCCACGGTTTCGATCAGCTTGTCGGTAATGTGCTGCGGCGTGGGCATGTCCGGGTTGCCCATGCCGAGGTCGATGATATCAGCGCCGCCCGCGCGCGCGGCGGCCTTCAGCCGGTTGACCTCGGCAAAGACGTAAGGGGGAAGCCGCTTGATGCGATGAAAATCGTCGTTCACGTGCCTAGCCGCTCGTACTCTCGCCAACACCGAATAAGTATTGTGCACTCGCCCCCAGGGGCTTTTTTTGCTGCCAAAAGTCAAGCGCGACCTGCGCGCTTGCCGCAGTCAGAAGCCTACTTGCCCTGCTCGATTTGCTTTTCCGCCTCGATCTGGTGCGTGTGGCTTCGTTCGATCATCTCGTTGATTTTTTGCTGTTGTTCATCTTTACCCATCACCTTTTGCGGCAACTTGCCAAGGTCGGGCAGCTGGGAGAAGGGCAGTGACTCGGAACAGCCGCCGAGCTGGAGCAAGAGAACAGCCAGACCGGCCCGAACGATCTTGCGCCCCACCAACCGCTGCATGCGGGCGACCCCCACACCTATCTTTCGCCGCAATTGTTAACAGTTCCCTGCCGCCAACGGGAGGCAGATTATTGACAAGCCCTACCAGATTCTCCTGTAAATAGTCAGCGCAGTTGAGATTTTTGCCGCAAAGTTGCAATCAGATCCCGCTCCCGAAGGGGCCTCATCGGCGTTGACAGGACGCGGTTCCATGCCAACGTCATCCCAGCAACCATTTCGAGTGGAAAATGCTGAAAAAAGCGCCTGAGTCACCGCGTCCCGTGCCCATGACTGTCGATCTTGGTGCCTACAGGATCGCCAATGCCGAGGAATTCGGCCGCAACATGCTGCGCCTGATGGAAGAGGGCGGCAAGGTCATGAGCGGTTTGTTTGAGCGTGCCAATGGCAAACTCAGTCCCATGAACGCGGCCAGCGACCTCACCGAGGCGGGCAAGCTTTTTGCCGAGATCGCCCAGCACTGGGTGGCCGATCCGGGCAAACTGGTCGAGGCACAAGGCGAACTGTGGCGCGATTTTCTGCAGCTGGGGACGGCATCCCTGCAGCGTCTAATGGGCGGGGAGGCGGCACCCGTGGTGGAACCGGAACCCGGCGACAATCGCTTCAAGGATCCCGATTGGAGCAACAATCCCTACTTCGATTTCTGGAAGCAGTCCTACCTCATCACCACGCGCTGGCTCGAAGACCTGCTGGAGCGCACCGAGGGGCTCGATGAACGCACGCGCCAGCGCGCCGAATTCTATCTCAAGCAATTGGCAAGCGCGCTGTCGCCATCCAACTTTCCGCTGACCAACCCCGAGGTGCTGCGCGAGACCTTTGCCTCCAGCGGCAACAACCTCGTGCAGGGTATGGCCAATCTCGCGCACGACATGGATAAGTCGGGCGCTATCCTGAGCATCAGTCAGACCGACACGGAGGCCTTCGAGGTCGGCCGCAACATCGCCACCTCGCCCGGCAAGGTGATCTTCCAGAACGACATCGTGCAGCTGATCCAGTACGCGCCCTCCACGGACAGCGTCTACCAGCGCCCGCTGCTGATCGTTCCCCCCTGGATCAACAAGTTCTACATTCTCGACCTCGGTCCGCAGAAGTCGTTCATTCGCTTCGCCGTCAGCAAGGGCTTCACGGTATTCGTCGTCTCCTGGGTCAATCCCGACACCCGGCTGGCGCACAAGACCTTCGAAGACTACATGACCGAAGGCATTTTGAGCGCCACCGACGCCGTCAAGCGCGAAACGGGCAGCGATAAGGTCAATGTGATCGGCTATTGCGTCGGCGGCACCCTGCTCGGCACCACCTTGGCCTATCTTGCCGCCCGCGGCGAAGAGCCGTTCGCATCGGCCACCTTCTTTGCCGCCCAGGTCGATTTCACCAAGGCCGGCGACCTGATGCTGTTCATCGACGATGCCCAGCTCAAGGCGCTGGAGGAGATGATGGCCGAACGCGGCTACCTCGACGGCTCGCGCATGGCGACCGTCTTCAACCTGCTACGCCCGAAGGACCTGATTTGGCCCTACATCGTCAACAACTACATGCTCGGCAAAAAACCGTTCCCGTTTGATCTGCTGTTCTGGAACCAGGACTCAACCCGCATGCCCGCCGCCAATCACGGCTTTTACCTGCGCGAGTTCTACCATGAGAACAAGCTGGCCCGCGGACAAATGTCGATTGGCGGCGTCAAACTCGACCTCGGCAAGATCAAGCTGCCGATCTACGAATTGTGCGCCAAAGAAGACCACATCGCGCCGGCCAAGTCGGTATTCATTGGCTCGAAGCTGTTCGGCGGTCCGGTCACCTACGTGCTCGCCGGCTCCGGCCACATCGCCGGCGTCATCAATCCCCCGGACCGGCCGAAGTATCAGTTTTGGACCAACGACAAGAAGGCGGCGACCTTGGAGGCCTGGCTCGAGGGCGCGCAGGAGCACCGGGGCTCCTGGTGGCCGCACTACGCCGAATGGCTGGCAAAGCATTCTGGCGGGCAGGTGAAGGCGCGCCGCCCCGGTGAGAGCTTGGGCGTGATCGAGGACGCGCCGGGTAGCTACGTCAAGGTGAAGAGCTGAGCTCGGCCAGAGAAGCCCGCCCGGCGGCAACACCCATCCGCTCCGGCTCCGAGCTCCCCGACCCGCGCTCGCCCGGGTCTGGGACGGCACGCTCCGGCGCTGCGGTCGCCAGCCGCGGCAGCGAGCCCTGGGCGCGGGCCTCCGCGACGGCGCGCGCCAGAACCGAAGCCAGCGCCATGTCGTCGGCGTAGCTATCGCACGCCTGTGCCGACGTCGCGAGCGTCAGAAGCAAAAGCAAAGCGGCGGCCATCCTGCTGAGCGTCATGTGAGGTCTCCTGTCGCCCAAGTGAGCGGCAACAGTGCGGCTAGCGTTGAGCCGAGGCAAGTCAGAAAAAAGCGACGGCCCGAAGGCTCCGCCGCGCGGCCTGGCGCCAGCGCGCCGGCCCGCGTCTGGCATCAGGCGGCGCCGCCCTCAAGGGCGGCCTACCAGTCCGGCGCTTTTAGCCAACAGCTGATAGCTTTGCCGGCGCGCCTGCTCGTCATAGGCCCAGGTCACCACCACCATTTCGTCGACCTTCAGGCGCTGCGCCAGGGCGGCGATGCGCTCGACGACTTCATCGGCGCTGCCGACGAAAGCTTCGCGCTGAAACTCGGCGAGCCGTGCCCGCTCGGCGTCCGTCGTGGGATGGGCCAGCGCCGCCTCGGGGGCCTCGAGCGGCGCAAAGATGCCGCGGTCGCGCAACAGACGCACGCGCGCCCGGGAGGCGAAATGATAGTTGGCCTCCTCCGCGCTCGCGCCGGCCAGTGCCCAAACGCAGAGCGCGGTGTGCGGCAAGGGATGGCGCGAACTGGGCCGGTAGAGCTGGCGGTAGAGCTCGAGAGCTTCCGGGCCACCCTTACCGTCGGTGAAAAACCAGGCGAAGGCATAGGGCAACCCGAAATGCGCCGCCACCTGCGCCCCGTAATCGGAGCTACCGAGGATCCAAACCTCGGGCGAGGTTTGCCCCTCGGGGTAGGCGCGCAGCTGCCGGAAGGGATGCCCCTCCGGCAAGGCCGAACCCGTCACCCAGGCCAAGAGGTCACGCACGTCGCCCGGAAACTGCGCCGGGCGCTCGTTGGCAAGCGGATTGAGCGCGAAGGCGGTGCGCCCGTCCGAGCCCGGCGCGCGGCCAAGGCCGAGATCGACGCGCCCGGGTGCGAGGGCGTCGAGCACCCGAAACTGCTCGGCGACCTTGAAGGCAGAGTAGTGGGGCAGCATCACCCCGGCGCTGCCGACCCGGATCGCGCGGGTGCGCGTGGCGATGGCGGCAATCAAGATCTCCGGCGCGGTGCCGACAATGCTGCCGTGGTTGTGGTGCTCGGAAAGCCAGAAGCGCTGATAGCCGAGGGTTTCGCAGTGCTGCGCCAGCGCCAGGGTGTTGGCGATGGATTCGCTATGCGGACGATCAACAAGGGCAACCGATTGATCGAGCACCGACAGACGTAGCAGGACGCAATCCTCCTTCAGGGGAGAAGCGAAGCTGGGCCGCAGCCACGCTTGGCACGCCGCGACGGCCGTTCCCGGGCTCTGCCGCCCGCCTTCCCGGGAGAATATGGGGCGGCGGCGGCGCGCCAGCCGCCGCATCGTCTCATGCCGTCGTCTCAACTGTGCCGGCGAGCCCTCGCTAAAGCCCGAGCCGGCCTTTGCCCACCCCGGCGCGGTGACATAACCTCCACCGGACCCGGCCACGGGACCCTGCAACTGGAGACCGACGATGTTGAAATTCTACTACAACGGTTCACCCAACCCCACCAAGGTCGCCCTCTTCCTCGAGGAAGCCGGGCTTGCCTACGAGCCAATCCCGATCGACACGCGCAAAGGCGACCAGTTTAAAGGTGAGTTCCTCAGCATCAATCCCAACGGCAAGGTCCCCGCCATTGTCGACGGCGATGTCAGCGTCTTCGACAGCAATGCAATTCTTCTCTATCTCGCCGAAAAGACCGGCAAGTTTCTACCCGAGGGCACAGAAGAGGCGCGCGGCGAACTGCTCTCTTGGCTGATGTTCGTCGCCACCGGCGTTGGGCCCTTCTCGGGCCAGGCCGTGCACTTCCGCCATTTCGCGCCCGAGCCCGTGCCCTACGCCGCCAATCGCTACAGCTTCGAAGTCGAGCGCCACTACGGCATTCTCGATCAGCGCCTTGCCAAGCAACGTTACCTGCTGGGGGAAACTTACACGATCGTCGATATGAACGTCTGGGGCTGGACGCGGCTTGGCCCCTTCGTCTTGGGCGAGGAGGGCGCGCAACGCTTTGCCAACCTGAAGCGGCTGATCGATGAGATCAGTGCGCGGCCCGCGGCCAAGCGCGCGGTGGCCTTGAAGGACCAGCACAGCTTCAAGACCGAGATGGACGATGAGGCGCGCCGCGTCATGTTCCCGCAGAACGCGCGCCTGTCACGTTAGCACCAAGCCGCTGCGGCTCGAGGCCGAGCGGCGGCCAGGCGGCCCTCGCCTCGAGCCAAGGCCAGCGCGGCCGCGGGCGCGCAGCGCGCGTCTCAACGCCCGCGCCCGCTAGCGAGGAGCGCCCATGCCCTATTCGACCTACCGCCCCGATCTCATGGGAACGGCTGAGCTCACTCCGAGCGGCGCCTTCGAGGCAGGCTCCTTTCAGAGCTTTAGCTTGGTTTACACGGCCGGCGCCTTCGGTATCGACGATACCGGCTCCATCAAGATCGGCTTCCGCTTTGCCACCGATTTCGGGCCATTGCAGTTCAGCGACCCCAAGGCGCCAGGCTATACCAGCGTGGAAGCCTCCAATGGGGCGACGCTCGAGGCCAAGTGGGAGTTCAAACGCAACATCCGCCCCTGGAGCCGATCGCTCTATATTGGCGTGGTGCGGGACTTCCTGGCGCCGGGCGACACCATCACCGTGCGCTTCGGTGATCGGCGTTTCGGCAGCCCCGGCGTGCGCCTGCAGACCTACTGCGAGAGCGCCTTCGAATTTCGCGTCTTCGCCGATCCGATCGCCACCTACGACTACGTCGCGCTGCCGAATAGTCCGCAGATCGCGCTCGTGCCGGGGCCGGCGGTGCGGCTCGCAGCCGTGCTGCCGAGCTTGGCTCGCGCCGGCGAGCCGTTCCGGTTGGCGCTCAGGGCTGAGGACAAGTGGGGCAATCCGAGCGATCGCGAGGACCGCCTGGTCCGCCTTGAAAGCGAGGCGCGCATCGTCAACCTGCCCGCCAGCGTGCGCCTGCGGGCCGGAGCTTTCGCCAGCATCGTGGAGGACTTGCGCGCCCCGGCAGCCGGCGACCTTTGCATCCGCGTCCTCGATGCGACGGGGGCGGAGGAGCTTTGCCGCTCCAATCCGCTGAGAATTGCGCCGGCCGCTGTGCCCTTGCGCCATTTCTGGGGCGATACGCACGGCCAGTCCAACGAGACCTTGGGCACCAATACGGCGCGCGAGTACTTTCAATTCGGTCGCGACAAGGCCTTTCTGGACGTGATGGGGCATCAAGGCAACGACTTCCAGATCTCCAGCGCCTTCTGGCGTGAACTCAACGCGCTCACCCGCGAATTTGATGAGCCCGGCCGGTTCGTGTGCATTCCCGGCTACGAATGGTCGGCCAACACGGCGCTGGGGGGTGATCGAAACGTGCACTACGCCCAAGAGGCAGAGCGCATCCACCGCTCCTCGCAGGCCCAGCTCGTCGAACGCGATGAGGAGGCCGCCGACGCGCTGACCGCTGAGGCCCTGTTCGCCAGGCTCAAGGGCAAGGACTGCGTGGTGATGGCGCACGTCGGTGGGCGCTATGCCGACATCAAGCTGGCGCACGATCCAATCGAGACGGCCGTCGAGGTGCACTCGGCCTGGGGCACCTTTGAATGGCTCCTACGCGATGCCTTTGCCGCCAACTACCGGGTCGGCATCGTTGCCAATTCCGATGGGCATAAGGGTAGGCCCGGTGCCTGCTATCCCGGCGCCTCGTTCTTCGGCAGCAGCGGCGGCCTGACCTGCTTTTTGGCCGAGCGCCTTGACCGCGCCGCCATCTTCGAGGCGATGCGACGGCGGCACCACTACGCCACCACAGGCAATCGCGCCTTCCTGAGCGTCACCGTCGAGAGCTCGGGGGATGCGGAGGTCTTTGCCCGGGATCCCGCCGCCGGACCGACCACTTCGCAGCCAACGCGCCGCCTGCTCATGGGCGATATTGGCCGCATTGCTGAGAGCGAGGTTGAGCTCTGCGTAGAGGTGATCGGCTCGGCGCCGATCGAGCGTCTCGATCTGTGGGACGGGCTCGACCACCTGGAGACCATCCGCCCCTACGCGGCGGCCGAGCTCGGCGCCCGCGTGCGCCTCCTCTATGAAGGGGCCGAATATCGCGGCCGGGCCCGCACCACGGTCTGGGACGGCGAGCTCAGCCTCGACGGCAACGGCATCGTGCGTGCCGAGATTATTAACAATTGGAACCTCGAGCGCGGCATCGAGCGTCAAAGCGCCGACCACGTCCGCTGGAAGGCCGTGACCACCGGCAATTACGGCGGCATCGATTTGTGGCTCGCCGAGGCGCACGCGGGGCGCCTTTCCTTCACCACCGTCCCCGTCGCGGACGCGATCGCCATTGCCGAGATTGGCATTGACGAGCGCGTGTTCCCGGCCGGTGGACTTGAGCGCGCCATCAAGCTGCACAGGCTGCCGACCCGGCTGAGCCGTCGCCACCTCGCCCTGAAACGCAAGCTACCCCTGCGCAGGAAAGGCGACACGCGCCTATTCGTGCGCGTGCAGCAAGAGGACGGCCACCGCATCTGGTCGAGCCCCATCTATCTCAGCCGCTGAGGCAGGAGCGCGCCCACCGGCGCCAGCCTCGAAGCTGTCTTGTGGCTCACGCTCGGGAGCGATTGCGGATCGTCACCCGCCCGGCCGCGGGCTCGACCAGGAGTTCGTCATCGCTCCGGATCAGGGTGGTTGGATCCCCCGCCTCGAACCGGTCGAGCAAGCTCAGCTCGGCGAAGGCGGCGCCCTGGGCCAAAATAGTGTTGCTGCGATCGAACAGAATGGCCTTCGGCACCACGCCGCGGGCCTTCATGTCACGCAGCATCCAGGCCGAGGCGACCCCACCCTTGGCCGTGACCAGCACGAGGATCTTGGC